>Ga0169931_10006189_pt1 | contig 18126 bp, 25 predicted proteins | sample Kivu_15m_20L_FD_129675 | JGI IMG/M metagenome (GOLD analysis project Ga0169931, IMG submission 129675) | Freshwater microbial communities from Lake Kivu, Western Province, Rwanda to study Microbial Dark Matter (Phase II) - Kivu_15m_20L... | ecosystem: Environmental > Aquatic > Freshwater > Lake... | reverse complement strand
GGTGAAGGTTTAGGATTGCTAGATAGACCATCCTTGGCTAATTCAGGAGGAATTCTGGAATGAATGGGTGAAGATGGGACCGCTGGATCATTTTTAAAATCACTCCCCCATGCTTCTTCTAATGAACAATAAGGCATATGCTCTTGATATAATAGGAGATAATTTTTAGAAATAAAAACCTAATAAAACATAATGAATATCCCTAAAGGTGTTGCAATATCTCTGGGAATTCTAGTAATACTTTCGATAATATTATTTTACAATAAAAAAGAAGGATTTACTGTAGTTGAAGATGACACTGATAAAATTATTTCAATTCAAAAGGATTCATTACTTTACAAAATAAACCAAAAAGAAGAAGTTGTTAAAAATATTTGGGGATGTAGTGATTTTGGTAAAGAAATGAAATTATGTTAAAAAAAAAATATAGTTATAAAATATATTATGGTCGAAGCACATATCATTTTTAATGTATTTATGTACGCTATTGTTATCGCATATATTCTTTATATAAATTTTGCGACATATTACAATTCCGGCACTGGTTTTCTCAATTTTTTGATTAAATTATTCAATAATTGGGTATTTAGATTAATATTTTTACTAATTGTTGGATTTTTTGCACTTGATTTATTCCCCTATGGTGGTTTTACTTTTGCTATTTTATTGACAATTGCATTCTTAAATACAAATATGCTTGTGTATAAGAAGCAGATATCCGAATCATTTTCGGGAAATATGCGAAACCCCATAAATCCAGCTACATATCACTCTTCGACGAATGAAGATGAACCAAACCAATATGTAAGGAATGATACTGAAAATTTAGAAGATTATGTCGTTAGAAAAGGAAAAAGACATCGTGTTGTTAATAGTAGTGATTAAGTTTATTGAATACGTCCCTATGGCTTCTTTTTTATATTAGAAATATAAAATGAATGGAAAAATGTATAATATTATCATATCAATGTTTTGCATTGGTATTATTTTTTTTATTTTTATGACGCGGTGTAAAGTTTCAAAAATTCAATTAAAAATGAAAGACGCATCCCTTATTCTCATATTTTTTGCCCTATTGGCATATATTAATGGTCATGAATATCTTTTTGTTTTTATTTTGCTAGCATTTTCAATAATTTACTTCACCCCTCAGTATTATTTTGACCATTATTTATCTAAATTTTTAGGAAAAAAAGATAAGAAAAATCCTAAAGAACCTCCACAAGAGCCACCCCAAGAGTCAACCATTGAAACTGACATTGAAATAGATGATAATATCACGATTGATGAACAAGAAGATCAAGAACTAGAACAAACCCAAGACCATGAACAGGACCAAGAGAAAACCAATCAAAAATAAAATCTTAATGTAATTATATGTTAGACATATTATTACAAGCAATTAATTCAAGTAGATTATTTAATGGAATATCTACTCTTGGTATGCATATTGGAGGAAGATTTATATCCTCAGAAATTCCTAAAAATGTAGATACTGTTTTTAATAAGCCATTTTTCCGCCGCATATTTATATTTTTGATTATGTTTATAGCATTTAGAGACGTAAAATGGGCGATTCTTATAACGCTTATATTTATTCTTGCATTCAATTATATATTAAACTCAAAAAGTAGGATGTATATTGGACAATTTTTTGGATATATGACTGAGCCAGATATAAATAAACAGCCCGAAGTAATCACAATCGAAGATTTGGAGAAAGCCAAAAAAATAATTAAAACCTATAATGATACTTTAGAAAAACAAAAAATATATATGTAATGCGGTCTATTCTAATTTTGAAATTCTATTCAAAGAGTAATGACCGATAAAACAATTGATTTAAAAACGACTCACAATAGTAGTAATAACTTTATGCGACCCCAATTAAATGAAGATAATATACCTAGACAGGAATCCATCCGACCCAGATTATTGGAGTCAGACTTAAATCTTTTAGGAAATCCCAAAAAAACTAAAAAATTCACATCAAGTTCCGAAGAAAGTAGCTCAGTTGGAAGTGATGTTAGCACTGAAGTCTCCGATGATGAAATTGGACTCTCTCAAAATCCAGACGAACTACTTGGTAAAAATTTTGATCCATTTTCAAAAGAAAATAGCCAAGATGATGATGATGACGATGATGACGATGGTGATGATGATGAAAGTGAAGGCAGTGGAAGTGGCAGTGACGCTCAAACAACCTCATCATCCTCATCTTCAGTTCGTAAGCCACCACAAAAAGCTAAAACTCTAGAAGAGATTGCCGTAGAAAAGCAGGAATTGTTGTATCGTCTAGAACGCCTTGAAGCAAATGGATTTAAGCCAAGCCGTAAATTCAATATGAGTAGTAATTTAGAAGACATTAAATTTGAGTATGAGCGAATGAAAAAACAAAGAGATGTTGACAAGAGCATCAAATTCCAGAGAAAGATTCTTATGGCAGTTACTTCTGGTATTGAATTTGTGAATAATAAATTCGACCCCCTCAGTATTAAGCTCGATGGATGGTCTGAATCAATCTATGAAAACTTGCATGAGTATGATGATGTCTTTGAAGAGCTCCATGAGAAATACAAGTCAAAGATGAAGGTAGCCCCTGAAATAAAATTGCTAATGATGGTTGGTGGCAGTGCATTTATGTTTCATCTCACAAATACACTTTTCAAAAGTAAAATGCCTGGATTAGACCAGATCCTCCAGCAAAATCCGGAATTAGCCCAGAATGTTAAACAAGCAGCAATGAATACAATGCGCCAGAATGAAGCAAACAGTGGAAATCCGGATCCTCTTTTTGGCATGATGATGAACTCAGCTCAGAATATGATGGGACCAAAACCCCCTGCAAATCCTCCCCAAATGGGAAATAGTCAGAGAGGACAATTAAGAGGACCCACAGGAGTGGATGATATCTTGAATATGGTAAATCGACCAAAGGTGCCTCCTCCATCTAATATTCCTAAGGAAGACACAATCAGCAGTGTATCCACTCAAGGAAGTGCGGAGAAGAGGAAGATTAGAATGAAGAAACAGCCCACGCGATTGAATTTCCAGTAAATTTTCACTAATCTTAGCATGTTAAATAAAATATTTATATCATTGGCTTGTTATAGAGACCCTGAAATAACCCCCACAGTTCGCGATGCATATAATAAGGCTCAAAATAAGAACCTCCTAGTTTTCGGTGTTTATGCACAAATGGCGCCAACAGATGAAAAAATAGACCTCAGTTTCATAGAAGATCAAGAACAGGTCCGTTTACTAGTGAAAGATAATACAAAAGCCCGTGGTCCAAGTTATGCAAGATATATAATTTATAATAAATTATATAAAGATGAACTCTATTATTTACAGATAGATAGTCACACCAGATTCGCAGAAAATTGGGACACTGAACTAATCGCAATGCACTCCAAGCTATCAGCAAATAGTGTGATTAGCACATACCCCAAAGGCTATCATCTTCAGCATGATGCCAAGCTCCAAACAAGCGAAAAAATGAATATACTGAAATTCAAAAAAATACGCGATGGTATCCCAATCTTCAACACAACAACTCTACCGCAAGAAGATAAACCCAGGCGAAATTATTTTTGGGCAGCTGGATATAGCTTTTCTTATGGGGCAATTTTCAAAATAATTCCATTCGACCCTCATTTGAAGAATCTTTTTTGGGGAGAGGAGTTCCTTATGTCCCTGCGTTTTTTCACGAACAATATAAAAATATATTCCCCCAATCGGCATATTATATACACATTATGGACTCGAAATTATCGCCATACATTTTGGGAATTGAAAGAGAAGATGAATGGAAAATTTGAGACATATGGCTTTCTTAGTTTCCTGCGTTTATGCAGTATTGCCAATCTTCTTCCAAATAACAACAATCTTTTTCAGAAGTTAGAGCCAAAATTTAGAGATGAGATAGAAAAATACGGGGGTGGAAATAAGAAGACCACGGATGATTTTTACTCTCGCGTTGGAATAAAAGAGTGCATCGGAAAAGAGGACTATAATAAAATCATTCAGAAGATTTACTTTTCTCTAAAAATAAACTTATAATAATTCATAATAGTATTATTATTATGAATATCGAAGGAATACCTTTAGTATTATCTAACTACAATATTGAAGTAACCCCCATAAATTCATATTTATTCATTATGTTTTTCCTCCAGAGAGCCCAATTGATCGGCAATATTATTCGCATTTTTATACCTGAATGTAAAGATTGTATGAAATATGGAATAAAATTTTGCATTTTGGAAAGCAATTTTGGAGACCTCATGCGTAAAATAAGAGAATTCAAACGTGAATTCCAGCAAGACGAAATTATTTGTGAAATAATGACTTTCATAAAGGCATCCATGGATAAACAACCAAACTATCGTAAAATAGAGTATGACCTCAATGAATTAAAAATACAAAATCTTGTTATGAATTTCACAACAATTGATGAAATGATCGAAAATATTGATAAAAATATGATAAAAGATGAAGATGTTAGTAATTTCAAAAATCAATTTTACAACTATGTTGGTGTAAAAAATATGGAGCAAGAATTGATGAAATTAGATATTAACTGGATATTTTATAAACAGTCAGATAATAAACCCAATGAAGAACTATATAATTTTGTTCAAAAGTGGTTTATTTTGTGAAAATATTGGTTTTTGGCATAAAAGTATTGATTGCCCTAAATTTTTCATCCTGGAGCTGTTTTTTTCGGCTTTCTTTATTTTGGTCCTTGAATTTAAATATAATATCATCTACCGGAGGTTTTTGAAGCCCTAAATCGAGCGTCTTTTTCAACGGGGCTGCTGTTATCCCACCAATTTTATCACCTTTGTGTGGTATTTTCAAATCAAAAAGAGATGGTGATGTATGTGGTTTATTGTCAATCGCCAATCTTTGGAGGGCACCTCTATCATTTTCAATACTAAGCATCGTATTGAAATCATTTTTCCCCCATTCAATTTGCAGGGCGTTTGGATAAATATATTTTACAGTGAATCCATTGTTTTTCAGCCGGAAAATAATATATTGGATACAATTGGCGAAGTTATAGGTCGGTTTTCCAATAATAAAATCTGGGACTACATAAAGTGAGAAGGGGTCATCACGAACTACACTGGATTGGATGCGATGGTAGCATTTCTCCAATATTTCCTCGTAAATAAGTAGTCGTCCTTTTTCCCTTTCATGGATGAATTTTTTTATTTCATTCACATTATACATATATTATTATTCTTATAAGAATAATATATAAAAAAATCCCTACTATTTTAATAAAATGAAGAAGAACCATTTTAAAAAACTACTAATATCTGGGGGTGGCATAAAAGGGCTCGCAATTTGTGGTGTTCTTGAATGGCTACAAGAAAATACGAAAATACTTGATTCCATAGAAGAAATCTACGGCAGTAGTATTGGAGCCTATATAGGATTTTTTATGGGGCTAGGAATTTCATTCAAAAATATTGCGGAAATCTTTGAAATTGATTTGATGGAATTAGCGGATATTGACATCAAACTATTCCTAGAAGAATTTGGATTTGATAAAGGCACTAAATTCATGAATCTATTAAAAGCTACCATTAAAATACAGGGATATTCACCAACAATGACATTCGAAGAATTCCAGACAATTTCGAAATATAAGTTGTTTATATCCGGCACGAATATTAATAAATCCAGAATAGAGTATTTCTCAGTGGACACTCACCCTCAAATGGAAATTGTAATGGCTCTCCGTATTTCAGGAAGCTATCCTGTTGCATTCACCCCTATCCAAATTGGCGATGATTTATATGCCGATGGTGCAATCATTTCTCCTCTTCCTTGTGATCTAATTAAAAAAGAGGACAAAAAAAGAACACTTTGTATATTGAATCACCGATCAATTAAAAATAATAATACTGATAATTTGCATTCATATATATTATCTGTAATAGCTTGTATTATTGATAGCTTAACTGATAAAAATATGAATTGCATGAGACATATAATACTCCTACAATATCCCCTTCACGCCATGGATTTTGGAATAGCATTCGAAGAGAAACTCAAATTGATTGAATATGGCAAAGAAAAAGCCCAAGAATGGTGGAAAAAAAATATATAATAAATTATGAGGAATATTTTTTACCTATTATTTATTCTTGTAATATCATTTTGTTTTCTTTTTCTGAAAAAGAGAGAAATAAGAAGGTTTGAAAGCTTTGAAGGAAACCAAATTCCAAAAATTATTTGGAGTTATTGGGATAACCCACAAGTTCCCAACTTTGTCGCAAAATGTCGCAAAAATTGGACTAAATTCGCGCCGAATTATGATATCCGATATTTAAACAAGAACAATATAGAAGACTATATCACCAATATGCCGAAAAATTGGCAGAGTCTTCCACCCTATCGGCAGGCAGATGTCCTACGGCTTAAATTGCTGGAGAAATATGGAGGTATATGGATGGACGCAAGTATACTTTTAATGGAAAATCCTGATAAATTTGTTGGTGGTGATGTTACATTATTTACTACACCTGGTACAACTAATGCGGACCCTGTCTATGAAAATTGGTTCATAGCTAGCACAAAGAATAATGAAATTATAAAGCGATGGATAATTGAAGTAGAAAAAGCCATCAAAGATCCAGATGCATACTTAGAATCATCTAGTGAATATAATAAAAAATTGGTAAATATTCCAAAATATTTGATTTGTCATTTAGCTTTGAGAAATATATATGATAATCATAAAAATATATTTAAAAATGGTAAATATCATGATAGTAATAAAACTGCATTTTATGAGCATAATAAATATAATTGGAAAGATGTTGGAATGAAGGCTTTTAATAAAGATTTTAAAATTCATCCAGAAAGATTAATGATTAAATTAAGAGGGAGCGATAGAAGAAGTGCTAATCAGAATGAAGTAGAGGTTCCAGCAGTTCTTATTGAATAAATTGCATAATATCTTCCGCAGTTCTATTTCCATTATATTCCCGAGGATTACCATTTTTAGGACCTTTTGGATAATATCTTATAGTTGGGAATCCTTTTATGTCGTATTTTTGAGCAATATCTTGGTGAGCATCACAATCAATCATATGTGCTTTTCCTTTAACCATACGCATTACTTTTTCAAATTCAGGTTTAGCATTCTTGCAGTGACCACACCAAGGGGCATAAAAGAATATAATGCATGGTTTATCAGAAGACATTATTTTTTTAGGAGAATCATCATCTCTATCTGGCTCCATAAGTGCGTCTTTATATTTTTTATCCGAATCTTCAAATGATTCAATATTCATCATAGGGTAAGGCTGCATCATATTCCCATTTTGAACAGATATATCATATTGTCGGCGAGGGTAGAATATAGCGAATAATATAATCGCAAGAAGGATTAAAGAAAATACAATCCAGAGGTAAGATTGGTAACCTCCACTAGAGGATCCATTGGTATTTCCAGATTTTGGTGCAGATAAACGATTGACACGAGCCATTTTATTAATTAATATAGATATATTTTTTTTCTAAAAAAATATATAATAATGGCTGAAGATAAACTTGCTAAATTTTTACATGAAGGCTTACATCATATACATGAAATAACAGAAAATATAGATTTGAAGAAAACAACTCCAGAGTTTTTAAAAGACCAATTGCCAAAAAAAATTGCAGAGTCCTATATTAAAATTAAGTATTCTGAAAATGACCGGGAAAAAATCGATGAAACATTCTTTTCATTTCTTAAATCAAATGATAAATTCTTCTCTGAAATGAAAATTATAAATCTAGATGGAAAAGAAGAATCATTAAAAACTCATTTAGATGAATATTTTAAAACAATGCATTCTAAATATAATCAGGATAAACTATTCTATTTTTACTTCCAATTGGTTCTTATGGAATTATATTTAAATGAACATAAAATTGAACTGCCAAGAAAAGATTTAAAAGATCAATTAGAAGCCATTTTAAAAAATGAATGCATCCGTGAAAAGAAAGCTCTTAAAAAATGTATAGGGAAAAAATCAGATAAAATAGATGTTATTACAATGAGTAAATTGGGTGAACAAATTGAAGCACAGTGTAAGCCTCAAAAAGAAGAATTGGAGAAGTGTGTTTGGACCAATTTTTCCAAACATAAAGGTAAAAAATAGTTAAATTCTAAATTATTCATGTGATGTAAAATATCATCAATTATTTTATTCTCATTATCTAATAATTTTGGATCCCAATTTATGCCTTTTATCCAGAAATTATTATCTTTATCTTCAATAATGTCAAACTGCGTTAATAGATACTCAATTTCAGAATAATTTTTAGAATCAAACTTCGGTATTATAAATTTCTGGATATTACAAAATAATTCAATTAATCCATTTTTATTTTCTGTAATAGTTGGTGCATAATATGCAGAAACTATATTATTTTTTTTTACATAAAGAATATAATAACTCTCTTCCTGACCCTCAATTTTATTTTGAAGAAGAAATGGATAGTTTGGTTTTGAATTTTTAATAAAATTTTTTCCCATGCAAATACTTTCATCTGATGATCCATAATATTTTGGATAACAATTATAAAATTCATCATCTTCTAATTCTAATATATCCCAATCTCTGTCTTTTTTCACAATAATAGATGGCAAATAATTTTCACAATCAAATAATTTTTTACTTATTTCTAAAGAATTGAAAAATTCAGCAGCTTTAAAATTCCGGAATTCAATACAATACTTTCCTGGAAATTTTGATGTGCATATTTCAGGATTATCTAAATAGGGTTTCCAATATTTGATATATTGGCGATCTTCTTGATTTTTATTCATTATTTTTTACATAAGAAACTAATAAAACAAAAAATTCGCGATCTTTAACCCTAAAGTTAGTCCTATTCCGGCAACAACTGATGATAGGAAAACGACTTTTGTAATTTTATAATATTTAATTTTATCTTTCTTTTTTTTATATTTTTCTTGTTTAACATAATAATACTCAGGAGGCTGTTGTTGATATTGCTGAGATTGATTAGGTTGTGGCTTCGGAGTTGGCTGAGGAGGTGGAGGTAGAGTTGGAGGTGGAGGTGGTAGCGGCGGCTGAGATGGTGGTTTCCAACTTGGGGCTGGACCAACAGCAGTATCTCCAATATCTGCAGATTTATAAGATAATACTTTATTTAATTTACTACGCAAATCTTCCGAAATTTCAATTTTACCCATATATTTTAGATTTAGAAGAAAAATAATAATATGATGTAATAATGAATAAAATATATGTAAATATTAATCATTCCAATTTACAAAATTATGAAATTAATAAAATCTATGAAATAACCGCAATAAAATCAATCGGAAATGGTGGATATGGATATATATTTCTTACAAATCAAAATGATGTAATAAAAATTATTCCAGAGAATCCAGATGAAGAAAAAGAAGATTATTCAGATTTTAGTGAAGAATATGTAGTAAAAAAAATAATTGAGAATAAAAATAACTTTAAAATAAATAATAATAAATATGCAATAGGAAAAATTACTCAAAATGAAATAATATTAACAAACAATAAAATAATTAATCCAATCGAATTTTTAATAAATACACGAGGCATTGATGAAAAAGAGGTAAAATTAAGTTCAATTATAACAAATCGTAAAAAACAAAGATTTTCACTTTATGAAACAAATACAGTTATTATTATGCCCTATTATTTATGCTTTTATAATTACATTGAATCATTCCCAAGTAGAAAGGTATTTAAATATGAACAAACAATTCTCTTTTTTGTGAGTAAATTAATACAAAGTATTGATGAATTACTAACTATAAATATTATTAATATAGACATAAAAATGAATAATATTATGTTTGACAAAAAAATGGATATAAAAATAATAGACTATGGGCTAACAAAATCATTCACCAATTTTTATTCAAAAATAGATACAGATGTGAAATACTATGTTTGGTCAAATAATCCAAATTTTACTCATAATTACCAATTGTGTTATATGTTAAGTATATTTATTCTTGAAATAATTTTCGATAAACACGTCCCAGATATCCAAAATAATCTAGATAATATGAAATTTTTATTATTTGATTTATTATCCCAGAATTATATATCAAATGAGTTAAAAAACTTAATCAAAAATTCAATAGAAGTAGGCATGCAATATCAAGATTATAAAGAAATAGTCCAGAAAAAAATGCAAGAATATAATTGGGATGATTTTACAATCCCAAATATGTATAATTTATATTATTCAAAAGAAGGCTATTACTAGCTATTTTTTACTAAAAATTTCAGTATATCTTTAATATTAGTTGATCCACGATAATCAGTAGACTTTCGATTCTTATTAATATACCGGATTGTTGGAAATCCTGTAATACCCATATTACTCGCAATATCCCGGTGATTATCATTGTAATCACAATTAAATGCACCAACTTTAACATTTGCTTTTTTAGGTAATACACTTGCCAATGATTCCACAAATTCAACCATGGTTGGATTACTACAGTGAGGGCACCAATGTGCATAAAATACAATAAGAATTGGCTGATTATATTTTGGCTCAATATTTTTTCGCAAATTTACAACCTTAAAATCCTTTGGACGCATTTCTTGAACATTTGGTGATTTATAATAAATCAGATTTTCATTCATATAATATATAATATTAAATAAAAACAGATTTCTTTTTTGTATCAAGAACAAAAAGATCATGAAAAATATATTTTTTATTAATTTTCACACTCGCCGGAATTTTATCCATAAATTCTTTCAAATGAATTCCAAAATCATTCACAAGAATAGTCGTATCATTAATTTTAGTCATTATTTTCTGCCCAATTGAATTATAACTATCAGCGACTCCTTCTTTCAGCATAAAGTCCAAATGCCGGAATTTTTTGGATTCTATCCAGGTTCCTAAATATCCGTAATGTGGGACGAAGTCCTGGAAATTATAAAAACGCCAGAAATTCTTTATTCCAACATATGGCACGAGCAAATTGAAATTTTTATTTCCAATTGGAGGTGCATTTGCAGTTATAATATGAATTAATAATCTTTTTTCTTTAACAACGTCTTGCATATAAAATCCCAAATAAACACCAATAATATGGGCGAGAACACCGCCAAGAGAATGCCCACACAATATTATTTCGATTGGTTTTTTATCTACAATTAATTTTTCTAGATTTTCCGCCAAATCATTATATAGTCCAATTGCCTCATCTAAGAATCCTTTGTGTAATTCAATATCGAGGTCATCTTCCATTGGTGTTTTAAAGGGATTAAATTGCTTTCCCTTGATGGTCTTATTCCGCCATTCAATAAATTCTTTTTTCTGCTTTGGCTGAAACATTGGGAAGGGCACTCTGTAAAATTTGATCCCACTAAGTGCCTCGAAAAATGTTTTTGTTCCTCTAAATGACACAAAAAATTTATTTGGAGTCATTGGATATAAGTAATATTTAGCTAGATCAGATGAACTAGAACTAATCGGCAGAACAATACTTGGAATATAATGTTTTACATTTGGAATCGTAAGATAGGAATAGGCAATCCAGAAAAATATTTTATAATATTCGGATAGATTAGGATATTTATTGGCGTGGATTGCAGTTAGAATTTGCTTAAAGTCATTCGGAGTTAATTTGGTTTGATAAATAATATTATCATTTACCCATTTTTCGCTTTTCCCGTCAAATATACTTTTCAAAAAATTAATTTTAATTTCTGTATTCATGTTTATTTTATCCAAAGAAAAAAGTATTTCTCTCCTAATTCTTCGCCATAAACGCAATTACATCCCTAAAATTTTTGCGATTTGTCATTTTATGTAATTCTTGCGGTGGTATAGAAAACCATTGGGGCATTAGGTATTCCTTTTTGCAAACACTTGGTGTATGATTCATTTTCTCCGCCGTCATCCCCAAAATATTTTTCATATATTTTTTCGGATTCTCATTTTCCTGGATAGGATTTTCCTGGATATTCCGGTAGAAAAGATTATTGGCACTATATTGGCGAATATCTTTCGGGGTTATTTGGTATTTTTTTAAAAATGTATAAACGTCATTGTATTGAATATCATTAAAAAGATTCTTCTTTTTCCTATGTGTTTCCTGTAAATCGGCATACAATTTTGAGGGCTTCCTTATTTCGCAGAAATTCTCCTCCTTTTTCTTCCCCAAAAATCGGATGTCGATTTTATTATTTGATGGATGAATATGTTTATGATTTATTGTAAGCGCCCCATCAGTGTCATACATTTTCTTGTATTTTTCGTGTCCAATGCGAAAATTACACTCATTCATAAGTAGCACCGATTTGCAGACTTCATCTTCCCCGGAATTACGCCCACATTGATGCAGTAATTTCTCAACGATTGGAATGATTTTCGGGAAATGCCCATATTTTTCGGCTTCCATCCCTTCTTTGTATTCTTTCGTGTAAAAGTATTGTTTCCTTCCACGACTATCAATTACATAGGCGTATATTTTATTATTCAGGGGTGGATCAAAAAGGACCGCTTGGGGGAATCCAAGGGCGACCTTCTGGACTGTTTTGGGAAGTTCAGTCTCTTTAATTGATTCCTTTTTTGAATTGAAAAAATGGGATTTCTTTTGCCCCAAATTATTGATTTGATAAAAAATTTTCATTATTAATATCTTTTATTAGATAATAATTATGACACGCATTAGTGTTATTTTAGCCGGCGGACTAGGAAAACGCATGAATTCTCATTTACCAAAACCAGCTCATAAAATTGGTTCCCACTCTATGTTGCAGCATGTTATCCATAAAATGGACAACATCAATATATCCAAAATTTATGTCGTTTTTGGACAAAAAGGTGATCTACTAAAGGAAAGTGTAGCCCGTAATGAAAAAATTATTTGGGTGCATCAGGACCCGCAATTGGGCACTGGGCACGCATTACAGGTCGCATTCCAAAAGATAAAAGAGAATCACAACTCTGGTGAAATATTAGTCTGTAATGGAGACGCACCTTTTATTAGAGAGACTACAATGGAGAAAATGTTTGGCACTACTGACTGCTCACTTCTCGCATGTTTTGTGAATAATCCACACGGCTATGGAAGGATTGTTAGAACTCCAGAAACTCAAGAATTTTCCCAAATAATTGAAGAAAAAGATGCAACTGATGAACAACGAAAAATTAAGTATATCAATGCAGGACTTTATTGCTTCACTTTTGAAGCTTTATCCCAGCATTTGCACACATTAGATAATAATAATGCACAGAGTGAGTATTATTTGACAGATTTGCCGCCGAAAGTGGCTAGTGTAAAAATTGTCGAAATCGATGATGAAGAAGAAATTTATAATGTGAATAGTCGCGAACAGCTAGAATACGCAGAGACAATCATGCATAAATTCATTTAGACTTATTGGGGAATTTCTTGTGTTTTTTCTCTTGTGGCTTTCCTTGTTTTGAATTATCAGATGAATTTTGCGGTTTTGACTGAGACACTGGTAAAGATTGTTGTGAACTGGGTTGAAGAGCCGGTTGGTCAGCTACTTGAGGAGCCGCTGATTGGGGTTTTCCATTATTTTTTTTAGTCCATTTCTTTTTTCCTTGAGAAGCAGGTTGTTGTGCAACTTCCACTTTTTGCGGTTGCATTTCCTGTGGCGGCTTCTTCTTATAATTCGCAAATAATTCATCCCTCATCTTTTGATAAGGGAATTCGTAGTCTTTCCCAATGAATCTGAATTGTTCCTGATTTATTATTTTTCGATTTCTATTATTCTTCTCTGGTTTCTTATGATTCACAAAGTCATCCAAGTGTTCATCTGGAATATAATAAGTTCCCATCTTTTCAGGAAAAAATCCTTGGATCCATGCGTTCCACATCATATTTAGAGAAATATTCCGGTCAACATCACATAGTTTATTTGGAGGCCACCATGGAGTATTATTCACATCAATAATATAAATTTTCCCGTCTTCGTCTGACCGCAAAATATCAATTTCTCCATATTCCAGTCCAATACGCCGGCAATACATAATTATATCCTGGCACTCTTGCTCACTAAGGTGCGCCGTTGCTGGGACAATTTCCATTGATCTATTTTTAGATGTAAACCGTAGCCCTTTATTTCGTGTTTTGAAGAATGTGAATGGAATAATATTCTTAAAAATTGGAACCCTTAGCTCATACAAGGTGCTAGAGTCCGATTTGCTAGAGTAGTCAATTATCTTTTGATAGCAGTGGTCATGGAAAACTTCGTCCGCATTAATTGGGCATTTCAAAAAGAAACAAGATTTTGTCCCATTCCCATTATGTTTTGCTATACAATATCCGTTGAAAGTCCTAGGATTCACTTTGAATGAATATCCAAAATGTTCTTCCATAGATCTTGCAACAAAGTCTTTTGATGTATTCACCAGGAAGAAATTTAGAAATCGCAGTTCTTTTGTAAAATCAAAGGTTTTATCAGTCTTTTTGTCTAATTTTATTTGGGAATCCCAGAACCATCCAATATCTGCATTCCTGTCAAATTTATTTACAAAATTTGCACCAGCTTTTCTAAGCATGAAATATGCAGTTGCTTTTTCAAAATGAGGGTAATTTCCATAGATGTATACTTTTAGAGGGGGTACATTTTTTTTCTGTAAATAAGATGCTTCATCTCCAAAATATGAGAAATCAACTGTTTCCCTCGGATTATCTAATTCATATACATCTGGATTATCTAGTCGAAGCATATTTCGTATCTTTTCCATTTCAGCACGTTTGCTCATATTTTATTTTTCTATTTTATAAAAAATAAAAAAACGAATCGTCTAAAGCATTTGCTCGGGGAAAATTATGAAAATAATTTTCATAAATTATGCATAATGAAATATTCATATGTTAGTATTTTAACTACAGACAGTTATGTATTCGGCGCTTTAGCTCTGTGGAAATCTCTTATGGACACTCAACCAAAGCATCCATTTCATCTTCTTATAACCCCAAATTTATCAAAAGAAACGATGGAATTGCTGGAAACTAGCAAAATTAATTTAATTAAAATAACACCCATAAAGAATCCAATTTTAGATGATCCCAATGACCGGCGCTTTTATAATTACTCAAAGCTAAATATGTGGAGTTTAACACAGTTTGAGAAAATCGTTTACTTAGATGCCGATATGATAGTACTACATAATATTGATGAACTCTTCGAAAAGAAGAATATGTCATCTACAAATAGTGGTGGTTGGCTTCCTGATAAGAAGGATTGGAAAGAAATGAATTCCGGAATGATTGTTTTAGAGCCCAGCACTACTCTTTTTGAGCATATGAAGTCCCAAGTCGGTCAAATAGAGAAAGAACAGGGTAAGGGAGATCAAGCATTTTTGCATCAATACTATCATGATTGGTCTGAAAAGAAGGAACTACATTTGCCCCACATTTACAATATTTTTGATATTCATTTGAAGGGGTATAAAAAGCATTATGGCTACTATGTAGATACAAATACACAGACAGACAATAAAAATTATGATGAAAAGAGAGTGAAAATTGTTCATTATATTGGGCAGAAGAAGCCATGGCATCTAATAGAGGAAATCAAGGCTAAAACGGACCCTGATGAGGAGTGGGCTGCAAAGAAATTGTGGGTGAAATATTACAAAGACGTAAAGAAACATTTACGAGATAATTTAAGTTTAAAAAAATAATTATTCTATTAAAATATAATGTCGACCGAATCCAGAGATTATTTTTATGACAGATGTGTGCATATGACTACCGACGATATTGTTGATATTATAATGCAAATTGATAATGGTCTCTATGATGAAGACCTAGAAGAGCGTAATTGGTTTGGTAAATTGACTGTATTACGAGCGGAATTAATTGAAATATTGCTGAAAAGATACAGAGAATACTATTTGTTTGCTGAAAGAAAGAATAAATCACTGGATAGGGCATATAATACTTACTTGAAACATTATATCAAAATGATTGTTTGAAAAAATTGAAAATAAATATTTATAAAAATCTAACAAAATAAAAAATGAGTTCAATTGAATATTTTACGAATGGGTTTGTATCCATGATGTGGGATAGCACATTTACATATGATCTTTATGAAAATAACAATATGGACAAAAAAATTTCTGCTTTTATTGAATCAAAAGCAGAAATCCAAGAACTTTTGACAAGCCAGCCAGAGAAAAAAAGAAAATTATTCGGTTTTATTCTGACATGTTGCGTAGATGTAAAAATGAACCAATTATTCGGGATATTTTTAGAAAATTCCGAAGATGGAGTGAAATATTGTTTTATCAAGCAATATCAAGGTATGACACCTCGGCAAATTGCCGGATACAAACGCAAGCTGAATAAATTTTCTAAAACTGTTTTTGACAAAGGAATCAAAGAAATAAAAAAAATACTGGTCGAAGACGGAAATATTGAGGAAATATTGGAATTGGTTTTTTCTAATGAAAATCATTACAATAATATTTTTACGTTTTTGAGTGAGTAAATATGTTATTAGAAATTTTAGTGATGGTAATATATATCACTAATTTTTATATTGTTACATCTTTTCAAGAAAATAGGTTTGTTCTTGATTGGAAAAGAGGCGATTGTGTTGGCAGTAATCTTGCAAAAATAATATTTATAAAAAATTGATGGTTAAAAATAAGTAATCTTTTATACTAGTCCAGTTGACAACTAATAAGATGAATCATTTTCCTTATTCATTCTTTACCTCAGGAGTGCCCGTTCCTAATCAGAAACAAAAGATAGAATTCTTACGGAAATTCCTGTGTATTTTCGGGTATAATTCATCTATATTCAAGCACTTTTTGGATCTCTATCGGATCAAAAGATTGCAACTTCCCCAGAATCAACCAGATTTTCCGGAGTGGTTTTGTGGATCTTACTTGAGCGAACTGAGTTTCATTTTGAAGAATAAATGTGAGCAACAAGGTTCCTTATCCGTCATGGAAACACTATCACAACTCATATGTGAGCCAACGAATTTAGGCTCAATATTCAGGTTACACACCGAAGAAGTGATGGTGAAATCCTGGCAACACCAACACGATCCAAACTTCAATTACCCTAGTGTAAGTGGGATTGATGAAACCGGAATTCCACTGTATGACTAGAAGTCATCAGGTTTCTATTGAGAATAACAAATTATAATAACTATTGTATATTACACGGCACCAAAAAAAGAAAATTAAAATAAATTTCCTGTTTAAAACATTTCCAACTATTATAATAAAAAATGAGTTTATTGGAGAAAAATGAAAATATGGTGAATTATTATTTTTTCAGGGGAGCCCTGAAAGCTGACGAAATTGAAGAAATCCACAAAATTGCCGCCACTATTGATCCCATCGAAGGGAATATCAGCGGGGAAATAGATAAATCATACCGCCGCAGTAAAATCAAATGGCTGGAAAATAATGACCAAACCCGTCATATTTATGCCAGATTAACCCAATTGATGAAAACCGCCAATAAAGAAATGTGGGGCTTTCATATTACAACAATCGAGGACAGCCTCCAATACACGGAGTATAATGCAGAGGAACAAGGACACTATGATTGGCATATGGATTTTGGCGGGTATAATAGTAGCACACGGAAGTTATCTATGGTTGTCCAATTGTCGGACCCAGTGGAATATGAGGGTGGAACATTGGAATTTATGATTAATCGAAGCGTATTGGAGGCACCAAAGGACAGAGGCACCGTTATATTTTTTCCTTCATATTTAACACATCGGGTCACACAACTCACCAAGGGCAAAAGGAATTCACTGGTTTGCTGGTTTCATGGACCTACTTTTGTGTAAACAAATGTAGGGAATATTTTAATTTTGCTTTGCAAAATAAAAACTCCAACATTTGTGTAATTTTTTGTGTAATTTCTGTAAATTCTTGTGTAAAAATTGATGGTAAAATTGAAATATTTTCTTAATGTTCAGAGAACTTTCTCGAAAATGGACCGCATTCCCACTGATCCTCCTGCTGGATTCCCAGTTCATTTGCTGTCTGTGTTTTTTCTGATCACAGCCATATTTCGCAACAATGTTGCTTTTTTGGTTTTCTTCGATGAAAGACGCG
>Ga0169931_10006188_pt1 | contig 18126 bp, 16 predicted proteins | sample Kivu_15m_20L_FD_129675 | JGI IMG/M metagenome (GOLD analysis project Ga0169931, IMG submission 129675) | Freshwater microbial communities from Lake Kivu, Western Province, Rwanda to study Microbial Dark Matter (Phase II) - Kivu_15m_20L... | ecosystem: Environmental > Aquatic > Freshwater > Lake... | reverse complement strand
GACCGCATGCTTCTCCATGTACTCGGACATGTCGATTCGCAGCAGCGCCTGGTCGTCGTCGAAGAGGAACGCGGCGAGCGCCTTGGTGAGCTCGGTCTTGCCGACACCCGTCGGCCCGAGGAACAGGAACGAGCCGATCGGGCGGTTCGGGTCCTGCAGCCCGGCGCGCGCGCGGCGCACCGCCTCGGCGACCGCGGCCACGGCCTCGTCCTGGCCGACCACGCGCCCCCCGATCGTCGCCTCCATCTGAAGGAGCTTCTCGCGCTCGCCCTCGAGCATCTTGTCGACGGGAATGCCCGTCCAGCGAGAGACCACGCCGGCGATGTCCTGGTCGGTGACTTCCTCGTTGAGCATCCGCTCGCCGGCACCGCCGCCCTGCGACGCCGCCAGTTCCTTCTCCAGCGTCGGGATGACGCCGTACTTGAGCTCGCCCGCCTTCGCGAGGTCGCCGCGGCGCTGCGCGGATTCGAGCTCGATGCGCGCCTGCTCCAGCCGCTCCTTGAGCTTCTGCGAGCCGGCGAGCTGGCTCTTCTCGGACTTCCAGACCGCGGTCAGGTCGGCCGACTCGCGCTCGAGCCCGGCGAGCTCGTCCTCGAGCCTGACGAGGCGGTCGCGCGAGCCGGGATCGGTCTCGCGCTTCAGCGCCTCGCGCTCGATCTTCAGCTGCACGATGCGCCGGTCGAGCTCGTCGATCTTCTCGGGCTTCGAGTCGACGGCCATGCGCAGCCGGCTGGCCGCCTCGTCGACCAGGTCGATCGCCTTGTCGGGCAGGAAGCGCTCGGTCACGTAGCGGTTCGACAGCGTCGCCGCGGCGACGATCGCGCCGTCGGTGATGCGCACGCCGTGGTGCAGCTCGTACTTCTCCTTGAGCCCGCGCAGGATCGAGATCGTGTCCTCGACGCTCGGCTCGGAGACGAACACTGGCTGGAAGCGCCGCGCCAGCGCGGCGTCCTTCTCGATGTGCTTGCGGAACTCGTCGAGCGTGGTGGCCCCGACGCAGTGCAGCTCGCCGCGCGCCAGGGCCGGCTTGAGCATGTTCGAGGCATCCATCGCGCCGTCCGCCTTGCCGGCGCCGACGAGCGTGTGCAGCTCGTCGATGAACACGACGATCTCGCCGGCCGCGGCCTGGATCTCCTGCAGCACGGCCTTCAGGCGTTCCTCGAACTCGCCGCGGAACTTCGCGCCCGCGACCATCGCGCCGAGGTCGAGCGACAGCAGCTTTTTGTCCTTGAGGGATTCCGGCACGTCGCCGTTCACGATGCGCAGCGCGAGCCCCTCGACGATCGCGGTCTTGCCGACGCCGGGCTCCCCGATCAGGACGGGATTGTTCTTGGTGCGGCGGGAGAGGACCTGGATCGTCCTGCGGATCTCCTCGTCGCGGCCGATCACCGGGTCGAGCTTGCCCGCGCGCGCGGCCTCCGTCAGGTCGCGCGCATACTTCTTCAGCGCGTCGTAGGACTGCTCGGCCGAGGCGCTGTCGGCCTTGCGGCCCTTGCGCACGCCCTCGATCGCGGCGTTGAGCGCCTGGGCGCCCGCGCGCGCGTCGGACAGCGCCTTGTGCGCGCCCGTGCCCGGCACGATGGCGAGGGCGAGCAGGAGCCGCTCGGCCGGGACGAAGCTGTCGCCGGCCTGTTGCGCGGCCTTCTCGGCCTGCTCTAGCACGCGCCCGAGCTCGGGCGAGAGATAGACCTGGCCAGCGCCGGATCCCTCGACGCGCGGCTGCTTCGCGAGCTCGGCCTCGACCGCGGCGTGCGCCTTTTGCGGGTCGGCGCCGGCTGCGCGCAGCAGGTTGGCTGCAAGCCCCTCGCGGTCGTCGAGCAGGACCTTGAGGAGATGCTCGGGCGCGAGGCGCTGGTGGCCGCTTCGCTGCGCGAGGGTCTGCGCTGCCTGCAGGAAGCCGCGGGAGCGCTCTGTGTAGATCTCGGGATTCATGGCATCGAGCCTTTCGGATGGTCCCCAGTCGGGCGACGCGGGTTCGAGGGCCCCGGAACGGCGGCCCGACGGCGATATGGAGGGGCGGCGCGCGGGCCGCAAGGCCGGGCGCGGGTTGACATGCGGCGCGCCGCGCGGATCATGCGCGCCCCGCGAAGGAAACCGCCATGGAACCGAGCGTCGCAAGCATCCACCGCTATCCGGTGAAGGGGCTCTCGCCGGAGCCCCTCGCCCGCGTCGAATTGTCGCCCGGCGAGGGGCTGCCGCATGATCGCCGCTACGCGCTGCATGTCGGCGCGGGCGGCTTCGATCCCGCGGCGCCAGCCTGGATGGCGAAGACGAATTTCCTGATGCTGATGCGCGACGAGAGGCTGGCGCGGCTGCGCACGCGCTTCGATCCCGCGACCGCGGTGCTGTCGATCGAGCGCGACGGCAAGCAGGTCGCGCGCGGAAACCTCGAGGAGCCGGCGGGGCGCGTGGTGCTGGAGCAGTTCTTCGCAGCCTACATGGGCGATGCGCTGCGCCGGCAACCGCGCGTCGTCTCGGCGCCCGGCCACATGTTCTCGGACGTTGCGGCGCGCGTGGTGTCGATCGTGGGGCTGGCCAGCGTGCGCGACCTTGAGGGCGTGATGCGCGCGCCGGTCGACCCGCTGCGCTTCCGCGCCAACCTCCATGTCGAGGGACTTGCGCCGTGGGCGGAGTTCGAGTGGATCGGCCGCGAGGTCGCGATCGGCTCGGCGCGCCTGCGCGTGACGAAGCGGATCCGGCGATGCGCCGCCACCGACGTGGATCCGTCGAGCGGCGCGCGCGACCTCAACGTTCCGCTTGCCCTGCGTCAGGCCTACGGCCACGCCGATTGCGGCGTCTATGCCGAGGTGCTCTCGGGCGGAACGATCTCCCTGGGGGACGCGCTCGCCCGGCAGGCGGGTTGAGCGCGGCGCGTCAGTCCTGCTGGTCGTCGGCGTTCGCGGGCGCGGCCGCGGCAGCCGCGGCATAGCCCGTCGGGGTGACCGTCGCGCCCTGCGGCGCGCCCTGCCCCTGCATCGGGTGCTGGCCGCCCCCGCCGTGCTGCCCGGCGCCCTGCCCCTCGCCGCCCTGGCCGAAGCGGCCATCCTGGCCGAACTGGCCCTGGCCCTGGTTCTGGCGCTGCTGCTGGTAGCCGCCGCTCTCGTTGATCAGGCGGTAGTAGTGCTCTGCGTGCTGGTAGTAGTTCTCCGCGGCGATGCGATCCCCCGAGGCGTGCGCATCGCGCGCCAGCGCCACGTATTTCTCGAGGATCTGGAAGGCATTGCCGCGCACGCGCACGTCGGGACCGTTCGAATCGAAGGTCTGCGATCGTATCGGCAGGTTCGGGTTGTGGGGCTGGTGGTGGTGTGGTTTGCGGCCGCTGTGGCGGCCCCGCTGGCGCTTCATGTGTCCCGACCGTCTAGGTTGATCCAAAGCCCCTTCAGGGCTGCGCGTTTCCGAGGATCGCCGGCGCCTGCCGGCCTCGTCGCCCTGCCCCGGGCCGCCTCGCGGCCACCGGGCCCGGCCATGGCCGGGGAGCGGATGCGTCCTGCCCCTGGGGAAGGACTACCCGGAGATTAGGCGGGCGAAGCCGGATTTCCAAGGCCGATCTGCCCTGCCGCCAGGACGACCACCCGCTCCACCCCGGCGAGGTCGCGCCGGCGCGGCAGCACGCGCAGCCCCTCGATGCCGGTCGCGATGGCCTCCACCGGGCCGGCCTGTCCCGCGCCGACCTCGAGGAAGGCGCGACCATCGGGCGCGAGGATGCGGGGCAGCAGCGGCAGGATCGCGCGGAAGGCATCGAGCCCGTCGGGGCCGCCCGAGAGCGCGCTCGCGGGTTCATGGAACGCGACCTCCGGCTCGAGCGCGGCGATCTCGCCTTCCGGGATGTAGGGGAGATTGGCCACGACGATGTCGGCGGGCGCGTCCCCCGGCATCCAGGCATCGCGGAGCCGCCAGCGCGCGCGCGGCGCCAGGCCGAGCGCTTCGGCGTTGGCCGCGGCGAGCTCGAGCGCGGCGGGCACGATGTCGACGCCAAGCCCGCTCGCGTGCGGAAGCTCGTGCAGCAGCGCCAGCAGCAGGCAGCCGGTGCCCGTCCCGATGTCGAGGAGGCGCAGCGGCGCGGCGCGATCCGGCACGGCCTCGAGCGCCGCCTCGACGACGCTCTCGCTGTCCGGGCGCGGCACGAGCGTGACCGGCGAGACCGCGAAGGGCAGCCCCCAGAACTCGCGCGTGCCGACGAGATGGGCGAAGGGCTCGCGCCGCGCGCGACGCGCGACCAGCGCGTCGAACGCCGCGCGCGCCGCGGCCGGCACGTCGCGCTCCGGCCAGCCGAGCAGGGTCTCCTGCCGCGTCCCCGTGGCGCGTGCGAGCAGGAGCCGCGCCTCCAGCGCCGCCGACGGGATGCCCGCCTCGGCGAGGAGGCGCCGCGCCTCGGCCAGCGCCTCTCCCACGCTGCTCACGCCGGCAGCTCGGCGAGGCGCCTGGCCTGGTCCGCCGCGACCAGCGCCTCGACCAGTCCGTCGAGGGCCGAACCGTCCATGACCTGGTCGATGCGATGGAGCGTGAGCTCGACGCGATGGTCGGTGACGCGGTCCTGCGGGAAGTTGTAGGTGCGGATGCGCTGCGAGCGGTCGCCCGAGCCGACCTGCTCGTGGCGGTCCGCGGCGCGCTCGCTTTCCTGCCGCTGGCGCTCGGCCTCGTAGAGCCTGGCGCGCAGGATCTTCATCGCCTTGGCGCGGTTCTTGTGCTGGGACTTCTCGTCCTGCTGCGTCACCACGATGCCGCTCGGCAGGTGCGTGATGCGCACCGCGCTGTCGGTGGTGTTGACGTGCTGCCCGCCCGCTCCCTGAGCGCGATAGACGTCGACGCGCAGGTCCTTTTCCTCGATGCGGATGTCGATGTCCTCGGCCTCCGGCAGCACCGCGACCGTGGCGGCCGAGGTATGCAGGCGGCCAGAGGACTCCGTGGCCGGGACGCGCTGAACGCGATGGACGCCGGATTCGAACTTGAGCCGCGCGAAGACGCCGGGTCCGGAGATCGAGGCGATGCCCTCCTTGAGGCCGCCGAGGCTGGTCTGCGCGAGCTCCATGACCTCGAAGCGCCAGCCGCGCAGCGCCGCGTAGCGCTGGTACATGCGGAAGAGGTCGGCGGCGAAGAGCGCGGCCTCCTCGCCGCCCGTGCCCGCGCGCACCTCGAGGATCGCGTTGCCCGCGTCCGCCGCGTCCTTCGGCAGGAGCATGAGCGTCACCTCGCGCTCCATCGCGGGCAGGCGCGCCTTCAGCGCGTGGAATTCCTCCTGCGCGAGCGCCTTCATCTCCGCGTCTCCGCCGGAGACGAGCTGCTCGAGGTCGGCGAGTTCCTCGCGCGCGCGCCACAGCGCGCGGATCGACTCGACCACCGGCCCGAGCTCGGCATGCTCGCGCGCGAGGCGCTGGAACTCGCGCGCGTCGTCCAGCGGCCGGGACAGCCTGGCGGCGAGCTCGTCGTGGCGCCGCAGGACGGCGTCGAGGCTGGCGTCGATGTTCACCGCAGGACTCCCGCGCCGGCCCCGCGGGACGGCGCCGCGCGCACGGCCCGCCGCATGTCAGCGCAGCTGGGCGAGGCGCGCGCCGAGCTGGTCGAGGGCGACCTCCGACTGCTCGCCGGTGTCGAGGTCCTTCACGGCGGCGGCGCCGCGCGCGAGCTCGTCCTCGCCGAGGATGACGGCCGCGCGCGCGTTGCGCCTGTTGGCGACCTCGAGGCGGCGCTTGAGGTTGCCGCGATAGCCGAGCTCCACGCGCAGGCCCTCGCCGCGCAGCCTGTCGGCGAGCGCGAGGGCCGCGGCCTCCGCCTTCTCGCCCATCGGCACCATGGCGACTGGCCGCGGCGCCGGCGGCTCGGCCGCCAGCAGCATCGCGAGCCGCTCGACGCCCGCGGCCCAGCCGACGCCGTGCGAGGCGGGCCCGCCCATCTCGGCGATCAGGCCGTCGTAGCGGCCGCCGCCCATCACCGTGCCCTGCGCGCCCAGCGCCTCGGTCGTGAACTCGAAGGCCGTGTGGCAGTAGTAGTCGAGGCCGCGCACGAGGCGCGGGTTCAGCCTGTAGGGCAGTCCGAGCGCGTCGAGGCCGCCGCGCACGCGCGCGAAGAACTCGCGCGCCGCCGGCGTGAGGAACTCGTCGAAGCGCGGCGCGTCGGCGACGACGCGCCGGTCGCCCTCGTCCTTGGAATCGAGGATGCGCAGCGGGTTGCGCTCGAGCCGCGCCTGGCTGTCGGCCGAGAGCGCGGAGAGGTGGCCGCGCAGGTACGACACCAGCGCCTCGCGATAGGCGGCGCGGCTCTCGCCGTCGCCGAGCGTGTTGAGCTCCAGCGCCACCTTGTCGGCGCAACCGAGCGCGCGCAGCACCGCCCAGCCGCAGGCGATCACCTCGACGTCGCCAAGCGGCTCCGGCACCGCGATCAGCTCGATGCCGATCTGGTGGAACTGGCGCTGGCGGCCCTTCTGGGGCCGCTCGTAGCGGAACATCGGGCCGAAGTAGAAGTACTTGAGCGGGCCCTGCTGCAGCAGGCCGCCGGACAGCACGGCGCGCACCACGCCCGCGGTGTTCTCGGGGCGCAGGGTGATCTCCTCCCCGCCCTTGTCGACGAAGGTGTACATCTCCTTCGTGACGATGTCGGAGGTGTCGCCGAGCGTGCGGCGGAAGACGTCCGAGAACTCGAAGATCGGCGTCGCGACCTCGTCGAACCCGTAGAGCCCGGCGACGCGGCGCGCGGCGTCTCCCACCGCCCGGTGGCGGCGCATGTCCGCGGGCATGAGGTCGTGCGTCCCGCGCGCGGGCTGCAGCTTCGCCATCGCTCCAGGCCTCTCCTAGGCGGCCGCGGCGTCGCCGCCGGCCTCGCGCGCCGCGATCTCCGCGGCCTTGCGCTCGACCATCTCCGCGAGGTGGTCGACGATGTCCACGTCCTTGACGCGGTGGTCCTGCTGGCCGGCGACATAGACCATGTGCGTGCCGTTGCCGCCGCCGGTGAAGCCGATGTCCGTCTCGCGCGCCTCGCCTGGCCCGTTCACGACGCAGCCGATCACCGAGAGCGTGATCGGCACGGAGATGTGCGCGAGGCGCTCCTCCAGCCGCTCGACCGTGCGGATGACGTCGAATTGCTGGCGCGCGCAGGACGGGCAGGCGACGACCGTCACGCCGCGTCGGCGCAGGCCGAGCGCCTTGAGGATCTCGTAGCCGGCCTTGACCTCCTCGACCGGGTCGGCCGAGAGCGAGACGCGGATCGTGTCGCCGATCCCGGCCCAGAGCAGCGAGCCGATGCCGATCGAGGACTTCACGGTGCCGGTGCGCAGCGACCCGGCCTCGGTGATGCCGAGATGCAGCGGGTAGTCGCAGGCCTCGGCGAGCTGCTGGTAGGCGGCGACGGCGAGGAAGACATCCGACGCCTTGACCGAGATCTTGAACTCGCGGAAATCCTCGTCCTCGAGGATGCGCGCGTGGTGCAGCGCGCTCTCCACCATCGCCTCGGGGCAGGGCTCGCCGTATTTCTCCAGCAGGTCGCGCTCGAGCGAGCCGGCGTTGACGCCGATGCGGATCGAGCAGCCATGGTCGCGCGCGGCCTTGACGACCTCCTGCACGCGCGCGCGGCTGCCGATGTTGCCGGGATTGATGCGCAGGCAGGCGGCGCCGGCCTCGGCGGCCTCGATCGCGCGGCGGTAGTGGAAATGGATGTCGGCGACGATCGGCACCTTCGCGGCGCGCACGATGTCGCGCAGCGCGCGCGTCGAGTCCTCGTCGGGGCAGGACACGCGCACGATGTCGGCGCCGGCCTCCTCGAGCGCGCGGACCTGCGCGATCGTCGCCACCGCGTCCGAGGTCGGCGTGTTGGTCATCGACTGGACGGTGATCGGCGCGTCGCCGCCGACGCGCACCTTGCCCACGGAGATCTGCCGGCTGCGGCGACGCTGGATCTGGCGGTAGGAACGGTTCGCGGACATCTCGCTCACTGTCTCCGGCGGATGGCGCTCGACGCGGCGCGGCCCCGGCGGAACGATTTATACGTGATCACCCGCGCGCCGCACCAGACGGGACGATCGCTGGATGCCCCTCAGCCCCCGCGCGGCGCCGCCGCGGGCGAGGGCGGCACGAGGCGCGGGGCGTCCGTCGCCGGGGGCGGCGCGGCGAGGCGCTCCGGATCGAGCGGGACGTCGCGGCGGACGACGCCGACGCGCCCGAGCGAAGGCCCGGGGCGGCCGTCGATCGTCAACTCGACCGCGCCGGCGGAACCGACCGTCGCGAGAAGCCCCGGCCGGTTGGGCACGTGGTAGCTCTCGCCCGCCTTGAGGACCGCTTCGAAGAGCCGCGTGCCGTAGGCGTCCCGCACCTGCAGCCAGCTTTCCGACTGCGCCGAGATCACGATCCGGGAGCCCAGCCCCGGCTCGCCGTGCTGCCGCCCCGCCGGCGTGGAGGAGGAGGCCTCGGGCGCCGGCGCCCCGGCGACCTCGGCCACCGGGGACGGCGGATCCGCGACCGGCATCGCGGGTGCCGCCTGACCCGCCGCGCTTTCCGGGACGGGGGGCGGCGCCGGGGGTGGTAGAGGGGGCGCTGACGCCTGGAGCTGCTCGGGCACGGGTTCCACCCGCGGCAGGAAGACCCGGTGCTCGCCGAACTGCGTCCAGGCGCCATAGGCCAGCACCGCCAGCAGCGCCGACACCAGGACCACGATCCGGCCAGGCATCCGGCTTTCCCGGAGCGGCGCGGGGAAGTTCAACTCGAGGCACGGCTCGCCCTGGCCCGATTCCTCGCGGTAGCGGCGCACCATCTCGTCCGGATCGAGGCCCAGGGCGGCGGCGTAGGCGCGCACGAAATTGGCCGCGTAGGTGCCGGCGGGCAGCTGGTCGAAGCGATCTTCCTCGATGGCCGCGAGGTGCACCCGCCTGATCTTCAGGTGACCCGCGAGTTCGCCGAGCTCCCAGCCGTTGCGCAGGCGCTCGTCGCGCAGCGTGGCGCCGATGCCGCCGGCGCGCGCGCGCGCGAGGCCGTCCTCCGCGAGGAAGCCCTGCGGATGCGCGCCTTGCCCGCGCTTGCGGCGCTTGCCAGCCATGCCGAGACGCCTCGCTTGCCTTCGCCCGCGCCGCCCGGATCCCGGTGCGCCGCGCCGACCCATGCCCTGCAGCCGCGATTAGTACCAGCCCGCGACGCGACGGGGCAACCGGGCCTCCCGGGGCGCCTCAGACCGCGATCCCGCGGTCGCGCGCGAAGGCCCTCAGCCTGCCGCGCAGCGAGCGGTCGGGCAGGTCGAGCAGCCCGCCGAGATAGCGGCCCGTCGCACCGATGTCCGCGCTGCGCAGCATCGCCTTCACCGGGCCTATCGCGCTGGGCGCCATCGACAGGCGCCTGAAGCCGAGCGCGGCGAGGGCGAGCGCCTCGAGCGGCCTGCCCGCCATCTCGCCGCAGAGGGTCAGCGGCACGCCGCGCGCGTTCGCCGCGCGGGCCACCTCGGCGAGGAAGCGCAGCGCGGCCGGCGAGAGGACGTCGTACCGGCCGGAGAGCCGCGTCGAGCCGCGATCGCACGCGAAGAGGAACTGCATGAGGTCGTTCGAGCCGACCGAGACGAAGTCCACGCGGCCGAGCAGCGCGGGCAGCTGCAGCGCGAGCGAGGGCACCTCGAGCATCGTGCCCGCGCGCAGCTCGCTCGGCCCCTCGATGCCGCGCGCCTCGAGGCGCTCGCGCTCGCGTCGCAGGAGGTCCTTCGCGGCGTCGAACTCGGCGACGTCGGCGATCATCGGGAACATGATGTCGAGCGGCCTGCCCGACGAGGCGAGCAGCAGCGCGCGCAGCTGCTGGCGCAGCATCATGGGTCGGTCGAGCGCGATGCGGATGGCGCGCCATCCCATCGCCGGGTTCTCGTCGTCGGCCATCTCGAGGTAGGGAAGGCGCTTGTCGCCGCCGACGTCGAGCGTGCGGAAGACCACCGGCCGGCCGGCCGCGCGGGCAAGCACCTCGCGGTAGAAATCGGCCTGCGCGGCGACGTCCGGGAAGGACGAGCGCACCATGAACGGGATCTCGGTCCGGTAGAGGCCGACGCCGGCCGCGCCGGTCGGCGCGAGCTGGTCGAGGTCGACGAGCAGGCCCGCGTTGACCAGCATCGTCGTCTCGACGCCGTCGCGCGACAGCGCCGGCAGGTCGCGGATGCGCGCGTACTGCGCCTGGCGGGCCTGGCGCGCGGCGATCGCCGCCGACACCGCGTCGCGCACCTCCTCGCTCGGCCGCAGCACGACCACGCCGCTCTCGCCATCGACGATGATGCGCTCGTCGGGCGCCACGAGCGACAGAAGGTCCTTGACGCGCCCGACCATCGGCAGGCCGAGCGCGCGCGCGACGATCGCGACATGCGCGGTGGGCGAGCCCTCCTCCAGCGCGATCGCGCGCAGCCGCGAGCGGTCGTAGTCGAGGAGCTCCGCGGGGCCCATGCTGCGCGCCACCAGGACCGCGTCCTCGGGCAGGCTGCCGCCCTGCGCGGCGGTGCGATCGCCGGTCAGGTGGCGCAGCAGCCGGTTGCCGAGGTCCTCGAGGTCCGCGAGGCGCTCGCGCAGGTAGGGGTCCGTGATCTGGTGCATGCGCGCGCGCGTGTCGTCCTGCACGCGCTGCACCGCGGCCTCCGCCGTGAGGCCCGCGTTGATCGCCTCGCCGATGCGCCCGAGCCAGCCGCGGTCCTCGGCGAACATGCGGTAGGTCTCGAGGATCTCGCGGTGCTCGCCGGCATGGCCGATGTCGGCGCGCGCCAGCAGGTCGTCGATCGCGCTGTGCATGCCCTCGACGGCCGCCTCGAGCCGCGCGCGCTCGCGCGCCGGGTCCTCGGCGACCATCTGGCGGATCGTCACGCGAGGCTGGTGCATGACCACGCGCCCCATCGCCAGCCCCTCGTTGAGCTTCAGGCCCTCGAGCCGCTCGGGCAGCAGCGCGACGGATTCGAGCGCCGCGCCGGGCGGGCCGAAGAGGCTGTCGCTCGCCGCGAGCTCGGCCAGGACCATCGCGATGGTCTGGAGCGCCTCGACCTCTTCCTCGTCGTATTCGCGGAAGGAGCGGTTCTGCACGACGAGCACGCCGAGCACGCGGCCACCGCGCAGCACGGGCACGCCCATGAGCGAATGGAAGCTCTCCTCGCCCGTCTCGGGCTTGTAGGCGAAGAGCGGATGGGCCTGCGCGTCGGCGAGCGCGAGCGGGCGCGCATGGGCGGCGATGTCGCCCACGAGGCCCTCGCCGATCGCCAGGCGCGTCTTGTGGACCGCCTCCTGCTTGAGGCCCTCGGTCGCGACGAGCTCGAGCACGTCGCCAGGACGCGCCATGTAGATGGAGCAGACCTCGGCGACCATGTCGCCGGCGATGATGCGGACGGTCTGGTTGAGGCGCTCCTGCGCGCTCCCCCCGCCCGCCATCAGGTCGCGCAGGCGCTTGAGCAGGCGGCGCGCGCCGCCGGGGCCCAAGCTGGTCTGGCTCACCTGCCGCTCCCGCGCGCGCCGAGGACCGAGAGGCCCTGGGCGAGGATCTCGTCGATGATCTCGCGCACCGGCTGCTCGCGCGTCACCATGCCGACCGACTGGCCCGCCATCAGCGAGCCGTTCTCGACGTCGCCGTCGACGACCGCGCGGCGCAGGGCGCCAGCCCAGAAATGCTCGATCGCGAGCTGGGCCTCGTCGCGGCTGAGCTCGCCGCGATCGAAGCGCGCGATGACGTCGCGCTGCACCTCGATGAAGCGCTTCGTGCCCGCGTTGGCGAGCGCGCGCACCGGGATGACCGGGAAGCGCGGGTCCAGCTGCGCCGAGGGCACGGCGTCGCGCGCCGGCGCGCGGATGTAGGTCTGCTTCATGCGGGGATGCGCGATCGACTCGCTCGCGCACACGAAGCGCGTGCCCAGCTGCACCCCCGCGGCGCCCATCTCGAGATAGGCGACCATCGCCTCGCCGCGCCCGATGCCGCCGGCGACGAACACCGGCACGTCGCCGACATGCGGCAGGATCTCCTGCGCCAGCACGCTGGTCGAGACGGCGCCGATATGGCCGCCCGCCTCCGAGCCCTCGAGGATCAGCGCGTCGATGCCGGACCTGCGCAGCTTGCGCGCGATGGCGAGCGCCGGCGCGAAGCCGATCGCGCGGACGCCGCCCGCGCGCAGGATCTGGAGGCACTCCGCGGGAGGAAGCCCGCCGGCGAGCACGACATGGCCGACGCGCTCCTCGACGCAGGCCCGCGCCAGCTCGGCGAGCTGCGGGTGCATGACGATGAGGTTGACGCCGAAGGGACGGCCGGTGAGCGCGCGCGTCGCGCGGATCTCGTCGCGAAGGCGGCCCGGGTCCATCGAGCCGCAGGCGATGACGCCGAAGCCGCCGGCGTTCGAGATGGCGGAGACGAGGTGTCGCTCCGACACCCAGGTCATGGCGCCGCCCATGATCGCCAGCTCGACGCCGAGGAACGCGCGGCCGCGCGCCCAGAGCCCGTCGAGGCGATCCCGAGCGCCGCCCCCCTGGGTCACTGCCTGTCCAGCCCGTAGGCCGAGTGGAGCGCGCGCAGCGCGAGCTCGAGATACTGCTCGTCGACGAGGACCGAGACCTTGATCTCGGAGGTCGAGATGACCTGGATGTTGATGCCCTTCTCGGCCAGCGTGCGGAACATCGTCAGCGCCACGCCCGCGTGGGAGCGCATGCCGACGCCGATCACCGAGACCTTGACGACGCGCGGGTCGGCGATCAGCTCGCCGAACCCGACGCGCGCGGCGGACTCGCGCAGCAGCTTCGTCGCGCGCTCCATGTCCGACTTGCCGACGGTGAAGGTCATGTCCGTCGTCTTGCCGTCCTCGGACGAGGACTGGACGATCATGTCGACGTTGACGCTCGCGTCGGCGAGCGGCCCGAAGATCGCCGCGGCGACCCCCGGCTTGTCGGCGACCTTGGTGAGCGTGACCTTCGCCTCGTCGCGCGAGTAGGCGATGCCGCTGACGACCTGCTTCTCCACGATCTCGTCCTCGTCGACTACGAGCGTGCCCGGCCTGTCCTCGAAGCTCGAGAGGACCTGCACGCGCACGCGATGGTTCATGGCCAGCTCGACCGAGCGCGTCTGGAGCACCTTGGCGCCCAGCGAGGCCATCTCGAGCATCTCCTCGTACGTGATCTTCTCCAGCTTCCGCGCCCGGGAGACGATGCGCGGGTCGCAGGTATAGACGCCGTCGACGTCGGTGTAGATGTCGCAGCGATCGGCGCGCAGCGCCGCCGCCAGCGCGACGGCCGAGGTGTCGGAGCCACCGCGCCCGAGGGTGGAGATCCGGTTGCCCGGCGCGACGCCCTGGAAGCCGGCCACCACGGCAACCTGCTTCTCCTGCGCGAAGAGCCGCAGCATCTCGTCCGTGCTGACGTCCATGATCCGGGCCTTGCCGTGGGCGTCGTCGGAGACCAGGGGCAGCTGCCAGCCCTGCCAGGAGCGGGCGTTGACGCCGAGCTGCTGGAGGGCGAGCGCCGTGAGGCCGCTCGTCACCTGCTCGCCGGTCGCCACGACGGCGTCGTATTCGCGCGCGTCGTAGAGCGGCGCCACCTGGTTGACCCAGGCGACGAGCTGGTTGGTCACGCCCGACATGGCGGAGACGACCACGGCCACCTCGTGGCCCGCGTCGACCTCGCGCTTCACGCGCCGCGCGACGTTGCGGATCCGGTCGAGGTCGGCGACGGACGTCCCGCCGAACTTCATAACGATTCGCGCCATGACCCCTGCGTGTTCCGTGCTACGTGTCGCCCCGAGGGGCGGCGCATGTGGCGAAAAGCGCGCGGGCAGGTTGTCCCGAGCTTCCGACCCTTCATATTTTCTGGAGCCCGCGGATGCAAGCGGCGCGCCCCTGCCCGAGGAACAGCCCTCCATGCCAACGATCTCGACCCCGGACGCGACGTCCAGCATCGATCCCGACGAGATCGCCCGCTTCGAGGCGATGGCCGCGGAGTGGTGGGACCCGCACGGCAAGTTCCGCCCGCTGCACAGGTTCAATCCGGTGCGCCTCGCCTGGATCCGCGACCGGGTGCTCGCCCGCTTCGGGCGCGACGGCGCGGCGCCGCGCCCGCTCGAGGGGCTGCGCGTGCTCGACATCGGCTGCGGCGGCGGCCTCGTCTCCGAGCCCATGGCGCGGCTCGGCGCCGAGGTCGTGGGCGTCGACGCCTCGCACCGCAACGTCGAGGTGGCCCGCATCCATGCCGCTCAGGGCGGCCTCGCGATCGACTATCGCCAGGGCACGGCCGAGGAACTCCTCGCCGCCGGGGAACGCTTCGACGTCGTCCTGAGCCTCGAGGTCGTCGAGCACGTCGCCGACCCGGCCGCCTTCCTCGGCGCCTGCGCGGGCCTCGTGTCGCCCCGCGGCGCGCTGTTCGTGGCGACCATCAACCGCACGCCCCAGGCCTTCGCGCTGGCGATCGTCGGCGCGGAATACGTCCTGCGCTGGCTGCCGCGCGGCACGCATAGCTGGAGCAAGTTCGTGCGGCCGTCGGAGGTCGCCGCCGCGCTGCGCCCGACCGGGCTCGAGCTGCGCGAATTCGCGGGCATGTCCTACAACCCGCTGCGCGACGCCTGGAGCGCGGGACGCGACCTCGGCGTCAACTACATCGCCTACGCCACGCGCTGAGCGCGCGGCGGGCCGTCACGAATCGGCCCGGCGCACCCAGGGGATGCGGGCGAACTCGACGCCCTCCTCGGCGAGGGAGGCCGCGTCCTCGTCGCTCGCCTGGCCGTAGATGCTGCGGCTCTCGGCCTCGCCGTAGTGGATCCTGCGCGCCTCCTTGGCGAAGGCGTCGCCGACATCGTCGGCGTTCGCCTCGATGTGGCGGCGCAGCTCCGAGAGCTGGCGCAGCAGCTCGGCGGCCTGCTTCGCGTCGGGGTGGTTGGCGTAGCCCTTGGCGTCGCCGCGGTTCTGGGAGCGCGTGCCGGAAAGGGCGGGCGCCGTCAGCGCCTTCTTCACCTTCGCGGAGCCGCAGACTGAGCAAGACAGCAGCTTGCGCTTCGCCTGGCGGTCGAAGCTCGCGGCGTCCTTGAACCAGGCCTCGAAGCGATGGTCCTTCTCGCAGCAGAGATCGTACGCGATCATTGAGGGCGAAGAGTTGGTCTGGCTAGCGGCGATTGCAAGCGCTAAGAGCACCCGGCCATGGCCGCCCCGCATGCCGACGACATCCCCGCCTCCGCCTGGATCGCGCGCTTCGCGCCGCTGGTCCCCGCGGGCCCCGTGCTCGACCTCGCCGCCGGCGGTGGACGGCACAGCCTGCTCATGCGCGGCCTCGGCCACGAGGTCGTCGCCGTCGACCGCGATCCCTCGGCGCTGGTTGCGCGCGCGGTGCCCGGCATCGCGGCCATCGCGGAGGACCTGGAGACCGGGGCGGTTCCCGCCTGCCTCGGCCGGCGCTACGCGGCCGTGGTCGTGGCCAACTACCTGCACCGCCCCATCCTGCCGGCGATCGTGGGCGCGGTCGCGCCGGGCGGCTGGCTCCTCTACGAGACCTTCGCCACCGGCAACGAGCGCTTCGGCCGCCCGAGCAACCCGGATTTCCTGCTGCGGCCGGGCGAACTGCTGGAGGCCGCGCGCGGCAGGCTGCGCGTCGTCGCCTACGAGGACCTCGAGGTCGCCGAGCCGCGGCGCGCGATGGTCCAGCGCATCGCGGCGCGCGCGGACTAGGAATCGGCCAGCAACTCGTCGAGCCGGCCCGCGGCGTCGAGGGCGTGGATGTCGTCGCAGCCGCCGACATGGCGCCCGTCTATGAAGACCTGCGGGACGGAGGTGCGCCCGCCCGCGCGCCGCGTCATCGTCTCGCGCAGGGAGCTGTCGGCGTCCACGTCGTAGTCGACGTAGTCGACGCCCTTGCGGGAGAGCAGGGCCTTGGCGCGGGCGCAGTACCCGCAGAACATGCTGGTGTAGATCTCGACTTTCGCGCTCATGGCGCGCGAGACTAGACGAGCCTGGCGGATCTTTCCAAGGCCTGCAGCCGCGGCCCGCGCGCCACGCGCATCAGGACCAGGGCGTCGACCCCGGCCGCCCCCGCCGCGAGCAGGACCGAGGCGCAGGCCTCGAGCGTCGCGCCCGTCGTGAGGACGTCGTCGACGAGCAGGACGCGGCGCCCGGCCAGCGCCGCGCGGTGCCGCGCGGCCACCTCGAAGGCGCCGGCGACGTTGCGCCGGCGCGCCGCGCGACCGAACCCGCCCTGCGGCGCCGTGCGCCTGCGCCGGACGAGCAGGTCGGGGATGCATCGCCGCCCGCAGTCGCGCGCGACGAGGCGCGCCAGCACGGCCGCCTGGTTGAAGCGTCGCCACGCCAGCCGCGTCCAGTGCAGCGGCACGGGCACGAGCAGGTCCGCCTCGGCCAGCAGCTCCGACCCGGCGGCACGCATCCAGCGCGCGAAGCTCGGCGCGGCATGGAGCGCGTCGCCATGCTTGAGCCTGAGCGCGAGCTCGCGGCTCGCGGGGTCGTAGCGCAGCGCCGCGCGCGTGCGCCGCGGCGCGCCGCGACGCCCCGTGCAGGCAGCGCAGGTCCAGCCCGGCGCCATCGCCTCGGCCGCCGCCGCGGCAGGCAGCCCGCAGGCGGCGCAATGCGGGGGCGCGAGCCAGCGCTGCCGCGCCCAGCAGGCAGCGCAGAGCCCGGGCGTGGCGACGATCGCCTCGCAGGACAGGCAGAGCCGCGGGAGCAGCGCGTCGACGATGCGGGAGAGGATGGCTGGCCCCATGCGAGGGCGAGACTGCAGCCGCGCGCGCCCGTCGCGAAGCGGCGCAGGCGGATTGCGCCGCACGGCCATGGCGGGCTAATCCACGCGCATCATGGCCGAGGCGATGAACGTCTTCGACAGGGCGCTCCTGCGCCGGCGGCGCGCGCGCGCGGCCGCGCGGCTGGGTGACCATGACTTCCTCTTCCGCGCCGGCGCCGAGCGCCTGGCCGACAGGATCGACGACATGCGCGGCGGCTTCGCGCGCGTGCTCGAGCTCGGGGCCCATGGCGCGCTTCTGCGCGAGGCGATCGGCGCGCGGGCGGGCGCGGAGGCCTATGTCGCCGCCGACATCGCCCTGCCCCTCGCCGCCGCGGCGCGCGGCCTTCGCGTCGTCGCCGACGAGGAGGCGCTGCCCTTCGCAGAGGGCGCCTTCGACCTCGTCGTCGCGAATCTCGGCCTGCACTGGATCAACGACCTGCCCGGCGCGCTGATCCAGATGCGCCGCTGCCTGCGGCCGGATGGCCTGCTGCTCGCCTCGATGCTCGGCGGGCGCACGCTCGAGGAACTGCGCGCCTGCCTGCTGGCGGCCGAGGCGGAGGTCGCTGGCGGCGCCAGCCCGCGCGTCTCGCCCTTCGCCGACGCGCGCGACGCGGGCCGGCTGCTGCAGCGCGCGGGCTTCGCCCTGCCGGTGGTCGATGCCGACCTGCTCGACGCTAGCTATCCCGACGCGCTGGCGCTGATGCGCGACCTGCGCGGCATGGGCGAGTCCAACGCGGCCATCGACCGGCGGCGATCCTTCACCCGGCGCGAGGTGCTGCTGCGCGCGGCCGCGATCTATGCCGAGCGCTTCGGCGGGCCGGATGGCCGCGTCAAGGCGAGCTTCGAGATCCTGACGCTGACGGCCTGGGCGCCCGCGCCGTCGCAGCCGCGGCCGCTGCGCCCGGGCAGCGCGGCGGCACGCCTCGCCGACGCGCTGGGGACGGTGGAGACGCCGGCCGGCGAGCGCGCCGGCGACGGCTGAGCCTCAGAGGTAGTCGCGCAGCATCGCCACCAGCGGCACGTCCGCCGGCGGCATCGGATAGTCGGCGAGCCGCAACGGACGCACCCAGGCGAGCAACTGCCCTTCGCGCGGCGCCGGCGTGCCGCGCCAGCGCCGGCACAGGTAGAGCGGCATCAGCAGGTGGAATTCGGGATAGCGATGCGAGGCGAAGGCGAAGGGCGCGAGGCAGGCGGCCGAGATGTCGATGCCCAGTTCCTCCGCGAGCTCGCGCACCAGCGCCGCCTCGGGCGTCTCGCCCTCGCGCAGCTTGCCGCCCGGGAATTCCCAGAGCCCGGCCATCGACTTGCCCGGCGGCCGCTGCGCGACCAGGACGCGCCCGTCGTCGTCGACCAGCGCCGCGGCGGCGACAAGCAGGATGCGCGCGGCCTGCGAGGCCGGCGCGCTCCATCCCGCGGGGACGTCGCCCGCGCAGCCGCCGGCGGCCGTCGCGTCAGCT
>Ga0169931_10006186_pt1 | contig 18128 bp, 2 predicted proteins | sample Kivu_15m_20L_FD_129675 | JGI IMG/M metagenome (GOLD analysis project Ga0169931, IMG submission 129675) | Freshwater microbial communities from Lake Kivu, Western Province, Rwanda to study Microbial Dark Matter (Phase II) - Kivu_15m_20L... | ecosystem: Environmental > Aquatic > Freshwater > Lake ... | reverse complement strand
AGGGGGCGGTATTCCAAAGGTGACCCCCTGAACTTTGTACATATTGACTTGCAGGAACACTTGCTATATATCTATAACTTCCATCAAAATATACATTTTGTGATAACCATAAATTTTGATTGTTTAATGCCCATAATGAACCACCATCTTTAATTTGAAAAGCAGGATTTATAGTCCACGCACTCGGTGTTACCCCCAATCCAAGATTACCAGAGGCATCTAAAGTCATTCTTGTAGCACTATTAAGATAAAAGAATAAAGGATAGGCACCATTTGTGGTTAAAGCCATACCACCTAAACCACTTGGAGAGAAGCTACCACTATAATTTGCACTCCTTACTGTTAGACCTGTGTTATCAGCGGTTAAAATATCTAATTTATTAGCAGGGGAAGAAGTGCCGATTCCTACATTAGTACCATCATCAAAGATTTGTGAATTTCCTATTGCACTTGAAGAAGTAAACTTTGGTATGTAGTTGGTAGTGCCTGTGCCTATAAAACTTGTACCACTAGATCCAGATGTACCAGAGGTACCGCTTGATCCACTAGTTCCTGTAGTGCCTGAGGTGCCAGAAGTTCCTGATGTGCCTGAAGAACCGCTTGTACCTGTTGTTCCTGAGGTGCCAGAAGTTCCGTCAATACCACTAGAGCCAGATGATCCAGAGGACCCACTAGTACCACTGGTACCACCAGACCCGTCTGTACCAGATGTGCCTGAAGTTCCAGAAGTCCCAGAACTACCGCTAGTACCACTAGATCCAGAGGTTCCTGTTGTGCCACTAGTACCAGAAGTGCCTGTGGTGCCACTAGTTCCACTTGTTCCCCCAGTACCATCCGTACCACTTGTACCTGATGATCCAGAGGTTGCACTGGTTCCAGAAGATCCAGAGGTACCTGTAGTACCAGAGGTGCCAGATGTTCCACCTGTTCCATCAGTGCCACTAGTACCAGACGTTCCTGATGTAGCACTAGTGCCAGAGGTACCAGACGTTCCTGATGTTCCTGTAGTGCCAGAGGTACCATCTGTTCCACTGGTTCCACTAGTACCCGTGGTACCAGAGGTACCTGTAGTACCACTGCTTCCACTACTTCCAGAGGTTCCAGTGGTACCAGATGTGCCAGAAGTGGCTGATGTACCGCTAGTACCTGAGGTACCATCTGTACCATTACCCCCTGTAGCACCGTCTAGGTTCACTTGCCAAGAGCTGTATGTACCAGATCCCACCTGTGTAATGGTGGTGAAGTTCAACACTCCTGTTCCAGAGTTGTATGATGTCACCTCAGCTTCCTGATAGTTGGTGGCATCATAGGCTATTATAATAGACTGACCCACAGTGTAGGCCAATGCTGTACCCACTGTTATGGTACCAGAATTACCTGCTGCCTGAAGGGTGTATGTAGTGTTTGACGTAGTGGCATACCTATCCCCTGAAAGTCCAGAAGATCCACTTGTACCTGTGGTACCACTCGTTCCAGATGTTCCAGATGTAGCACTTGTGCCACTAGTACCGCTGGTAGCACTGGTTCCTGAAGACCCACTAGTTCCTCCAGATCCATCAGTTCCTGAGGTGCCTGATGTTCCCGAGGTACCAGTGGTGCCAGAAGTGCCACTAGACCCTGAAGTTCCACTGGTTCCGCTTGTACCTCCTGTACCATCTGTTCCACTAGTACCAGAGGTACCGCTAGTACCTGTAGTGCCTGACGTACCACTAGTTCCACTAGTACCACTAGAGCCACTAGTGCCTCCTGAACCATCGGTTCCAGAAGTTCCACTTGTACCTGACGTACCAGAGGTTCCTGTAGTTCCGCTTGTACCAGATGTCCCTGTGGTACCAGACGTACCACTGGTGGCACTTGTACCACTTGTTCCAGATGTTCCATCTGTTCCATCAATGCCTGAGCTTCCTGATGTACCAGATGTTCCTGATGTTCCAGACGTACCACTAGTACCTGAGATTCCTGTGCTTCCAGATGTTCCTGATGTGCCTGTTGTACCAGAACTTCCACTTGTACCAGAGGTACCAAATGTTCCATTTATTCCTGAAGATCCTGATGTTCCACTGGTGCCAGAGGAACCACTAAATCCATCAGTGCCCGATGTTCCACTAGTTCCATTAGTGCCACTGGTTCCATCTACACCACTGGTGCCTGATGTTCCATTTACACCTGATGATCCTGAACTACCGTTGATACCAGAGGTTCCTGAACTACCACTAGTTCCTGTTGTTCCAGAAGACCCAGATGTTCCAGAAGAGCCAGAAGATCCAGCACTCCCTGAACTACCTGTTCCACCAGATGTTCCAGACGTTCCAGAGCTTCCTGACAGTTCACCAGCAAGGGCTGCTTCTATCTTCTCAAGAGCTGTCTGAAGGTTGTCATTTGTATTTATCTTCGTATATATCAAATTAGGTCCTTCATAGAACACACAAGTGGCGTTCAATATAATAGGACAGGGGCTTGCTGCGCAGATAACAGGAGATGATGATCTACCAGGAGCACAAAAAGGCTCAGTGATCACCACCTTTGGAGCTGGTTTAGAGCTCACGTTATTGGGTGTAGAACAGCCAGAAGTTCCAGAGGAACCAGAACTTCCATAACTTAATATAGAAGGTAATACGTTCATATGTTAAACTTAATGTACGATTTTCAGAACATCTCCTGTGCGATACACCTGACCTTGGAGCAATCCACCAGCAATAGCTGCAGCATTGTCAGCATACTGGGGAGCTCCTGTGTAGGGAATAGACAGAACAATTCTCCAATCTAAAGCGCCTGTACCTGTGGTTTGGGCAAAATAGAGATTTTTAGCCCCACTGGTTCTTACATAAAGCTGGCCTAAATAGATGGCAGCAGCTGTGGGAGCACCAGATCCTGTAACAGGAACTAGGTTGTCATTTATCTTACCTAACGCAACCTCCAGAGAATCAAGGGGATTGATGTCAGTATTGGTAAGATAGGGGCCATTATAGAGAACACAAAGGGCGTTCTCATATGTAGCACAGGTGGGGCAAATTGCAGCGGTTCTCATAGCGAGCGAAATTAGTTATTAGTTATTAATATTCAATGAGTTGAAAGAAAAATACAGCATAATATAGCTATATGTACTATCTGATTCCTGACTGAGAAGGCATCCTGATTCCAAGATCCTTAGCAGTCTCAGGAGCAAACAGAGGAAGGAGTTGAGCCCCTTGGCTAGTTATGGGGAAAGACTTCATTATATACTTGATGGGATAGTTTTTCTCCACCATCTCCTCATCCCCAATAGCCATTCCAAACATCTCTAATGTAAAGCTTTTAAGGGCTTTCTTATAGTTGTCTATTAGTCCTAAGGATGGGAATATACCTGTAGATACTAGGCTCACTATGTTTGTAGGATTGTAGAAGTAGGCAATCTCGTCTGTAAACTTATCTGTGATTTTTAGCATATACTTCCATCTGTTTCTTACAAGTGGGTCCTCATCCTCATCAGGCATGTTTGCCTTTAGTCCAAGGTAGAGAGCCAGTAGTCCTAAGAAGATGAGACTATCAAGAAGCTGATTTTTAATGTTAGCTCTAACCAAGTCAATGAATTGATCCTCAGTCATTTCTAACTCCTTACCAGTGTCTTTTTCATAATCACTTTTCTTCTGTTCATATAGTTCACGAATCTGTTGTATAAACTTCTCATCGTTTCCAAGTAGGGAACTTCCTAAACTGTTCAGAGCACCTATAAGATCTGTGCTCACAAATCTGACTAGGGTTCTCATTCTACCCCACTCATAAGCATCTGAGGCAGAGTTGTATTTTAGGTTACCGTAACGTACATCAATCAAACGAGGAATCCAGTTCTTAAACACCATGAATGAATTACCATATATATTAAGGTTGATGAGACGTCTGTTAGCCTCTGACATGTTACCTAAAGCATCAGCTGTAAGTTGTTGCACCCTCTTTCTGAACTCAACAACACTTTCAGACTTCTGTTCTACGCCAGGAATTACAAGCTGGTCTCCTTCAATCTTAGAAATGTTAAGCACACCTTTCTCTTCAACTAGTTTCTTTACGTCATTTTCAAACTTCTCAGACCTAGCTTTTCTCTCTTCTCTAGTTCCTTCATATAGCTTGTTGAGATATTCAGGTTGTTGTCTGAGGTATTCTCTAACGTTAACCACTTGATTATCAACCACTATGCTGTTATCAAGGAAGGCATAGAAGTTAACAGCCTGTACAGCACGATCAGAACTTCTCATGAGTACCATGAGGAAGTCTTGCATACTCTCCTGACTTAATCTACTAAGCGATAGTTTCTTAGCCAAGTCTCTGTTGTAGTTTTCTGTGAAGGGCATGAAGAAGTTCATAGCACCTATAAACTTTCTAGACTCATCATTTCCCATGCCTGTCTTATTATTAAGCATGTTCCATAAGAGTTTACCCTCAGCCTTTACAAAGTCTGTTTTGGTGAAATATCTACCTGAGTTGATAAAGGATTGTGTAGTACCACCAAATAAGTTGGACATGGAGGATGTAAGATTGAGTCCTAACGCTTGCAGTTGGAAGGTGGTATTTAGAGAATCCAGACTCTTGTTTACACTAAGTTGTCTTCCAGCAAGTCCTTTTGGATTTATAAGTGTAAAGCCCAGTGTTTTGTTTATCTTTTCTACCACACCACCTATATTACCAAGGACAGCATCAAATGTATCACTCTGTATAAACTTTTGTTGATAGATGATAGCCTTAGTCATGCTCTCTATGATTTGAGCATTCTCATTGTTGTTAGGATTGTATTGAATCTCACCATCTATGTATTCTGTCTTTCCCCAATAAGATGTGGCAATTGACTGCTTGTTTTTTTCAAGTCTGTTGAGGGCTCTAACCTGATCCTCAATCTGACTGAGATACTTATACTTGAGAGCAAACTCATTGTACAGAGACATGGTTCTAAACAAGTCAGTGCTAACTTCATCTTCTAACTCTCTAGTGAAGTAGATAGGAATCTTATCAATTATTTCACCAGTGATGGGGTCACGTTGTCCAAATCCTACATCACCTTCATCAACAGATATGTTTCTAAGAAACTGTTGACCTATAGTGACATTACCACCAAGCACCAGTTTCTCTGTCAGTCCTTTTCTCACCCAAGGCAGGAACACCCTAGACTGCTTAGCGTTGATATAGCCAAGGTCTCTGTATAATTCGTTTCTCTCACGGATGTAATTATAGAAGTCAATAGCTGGCTGGTTAACATACTTACCAGAAGCATCTTTTTTGGTAAGTTCTTTCCACTCCTTAGACTCCCAGGTTTCTCTATTAGGGAACTGTTTTGCCTCATCATACAAAAGCCATCCTACAGATTGGTCTGTGCTAACGTTGTAAAGTTCTTTTGCTTCTCTTAGCTCTCTTTTAATTTGATTAGCAATATCTTCTTCTGTACCAATGCGAGGTTTATCAAGGATGCGTTGTTGTTCTGTGTCTAGTTTCTTACGTAGGTGTTCAGTGTATGCAGCTCTGTCTACATTATCTCTAATCCACTTATAGTCCTTCTGGGCTTGAGCAGATTTTAATCTAGAATAGAACTGAGGATCAAACTCATCAATAAGTTCATTCTTATCCTTAAGAGCACGTTGATAGCGCTCCTCAATCTTGTCAAGTTCTTGCTTATATGATTCACCACTAAGCTCAGACTTTATCTTGTTGAGGTCATCTATTTCAGCTTTCTTACGAGTATCTGCTTCCTTCTGATATGAATCAGCTTTCTTTCTAAGGATGTCAAAGTAGTTCTTATTAGTGAGGCCTTTTCCTCTAGCCCAAGTGTCATATGCTTTCTTAAGCTCAAGTAGCCTTCTGCTTTCTGCAGCTGTATCCTGACCTGCATATGTGAATGCACGATTGGCTTTTCTAAACAGCACCTGTGCAGATTTAATCTGTAAGGTGGCTGTGCTACTAAACCATTTGCTTGCGCCAGTTACAGACTTCTCACCTTTTTTAGCATCTTTCACCTTCTCAGACATTGCAATAAAGTCGTTGGTAAAATTCTTATCAAGACGTAACAGATTAGATCTCAACAACTTAGACTTAGCACTGGTTTTATAAATCTCATCTCTGAGATTTTCAGTGGCTTTATCAAGTGTACCTGTAAACAGAAAGTCAAGTTCTGTAGCCAAATCAGAATATGTGTCTAGTGCATCTAGTCCATCCTCTATCTCTTTTGTAAAATCACTGCGATCATCCTCTGTAAAGAGCATAGGGTCTTTACCTTTAAACTTCTCATCAAACTTTGTAAAGATGTTATCAATCTGTTTGTTAATCAGACGGGCTTGATAGAGAAGAGCTTGAGAATCCCTTCTCATTTGAAGGTGACGAATAGCTTTAAACAAAGAGTTGAGCTGTTCAGCTTTAGTGATTTTCTCATCAGGAGTCACTTTCTTTTCAGACATTCTTTTATAGATGCGATTGAGCTTAGCCAACGTCTCATCTAACTCTTCTTGTCCTGTAGTTTCTTCTTCTAGACCAACAGGAAGCAAGTAGTCTTCTTGAATGTTCTTTATATCTACATCTCCTATCTTAATGCTAGACAGACGGGGTAGGATTTCTTTTTTATAATCAGGCTCTGTGTAGACAGCCTGAATAGGTATCATTCTGGTTTGACCAAACTGATCCTCCTTAATACCATATGCTGTCTTGAGGATGAGTTTATACTGGTTCATCTGTGTACGCCATGCGTTCACCTTATACCAAGGAACATCCTCATACTTGTTTGTATTGAGGTTGGTAAACTTCCAGTCAAGTATATTTACAGTGCCATCTTCCTGAATAGCCATAAAGTCAATGGTACCAGCAATAGCACCTCCTGGTCTCTTAGCATCATACACTGTAGTTTCAGCAAGGAACCTTGCATTAGGACCAAATGAATCCAGACGCTTCTTCAGATTGTCTCTAAGGATGGTGTAATACTTGCGGTCCTGATCGTTTAACTGAGAGACGTAAGCACTATCATCTAAAGGTTGAGGTCTCATCAGTCCTGTTTGTTCATCTACATACACTTTAAATGCTTCTTGTAGATCAATGTGTCCAGCTGTACCCTTGTCAGCCTTCAGAGAATCAATAGCCTTTTGGAACTCTGTTTTTGTTAGGTCCTTCTCATCAAACCTACGCTTATACCAATCATTAACCAGATCTGTTACACGTTTAGGAACCTTCTTACCATTCACATAATAACCGTCTCCACGCTTTTCAACAGCCATGGAGCCAGATTTGATGGTGTTAAATACCTGCTCTTGTTTAGATTGCTGTAAGAACACCTCATTCTCATTAGCACGAATATCATTAGCTGTACCAATATCTTTACCAGAGATGATGTCCATAGCTGCTTGGTCAAACCCACTTCTAGAGAACAGACCCTTCAGCCATTCTAGGATTTGAGCCCACCAGCTTTGCACCTTGGCAAGCTTCTCAGCGCTCTCCCTATTGTTCTCAGCCTGGAAAATAATTGTTTCAGAAAGCACCTTACCAATAGCCTCATCCTTGATTTTCAATACATTAGGTTTACCATCCTTGTTTTGATATAAAGGATTGTTGTTATACTCAGCAAAGGTGTCCTTGAGTATTTGGTAGTTGTTGATTTCACTAAGCAGTTTCTGGTAGAGCTTGGGATTGGTTTGCTTGATTATCTCTACAGCGAAGTGCATAGCCTCCTCAGGAAGAGCTCTAGATTCCATACCATTCACCACCTGAATAAGCTTCTGTGTTACAAGGGCTGCAGCATTAGCATCCATCTGTACACCATTCACAACAATAGCGTTAACGTTCTTAGTGCTAACACCAATGCGTGTAAGGAAGTCCTTAAGCATTGCAATGGTTCTAGGAGAAGCTTTAGAAGTTTCTGTTCCTGCTTTCTGTAAAAAGATGGGCTCCATCTCTCTTTCAGGAGTGATGGATATCTCATTCCACTTATTACCATATTCATCTGTAACCTCTTTTACACTCTGGGCACCATAGATCTTTTTGAGAGTGTTGGTTACAGTGTTCTCGTAGAAGTTGAATATTGGTTTAAGAGCACCAAAGCCTTCTTTCTCTACACGCTCAAGTTCTTGTTTAAGTTGGTTTATTTCATTATTTAAAGAAGTTTGTCTAGATTTTATAGAAGTTTTTTCTAGTTGTAACTGATAAAGTTTATCAGACACTAACTCAGAAAACTTATCTGCTCCTACTATTCTAGTTCTTACACCACCTTTTTCAAACTCATTTACAGGAAATTTAATTCCATATTTAAAAAAAATTTCTTCTGAACCAATTCTTAAAACTGTTCTATCAGTAAAACTTAAAGGCTTTTTAATTAAATAGTCAAGTCCTTTAATATTAATCCTTACTTCCATAGAACTTACAGCAACAACCTTTACATCATCTTTAGTAATTTTTCTAGTTGGTTTAACATACCCCTCTTCTAGTTTTTTTAATTCTCTTTCTCTACTAGCAATTGCTTCCTCTTTCTGCTTCTTAAACTCTTCTAAAGTAGTATGTCCTTCGACCTTACTAGCTGTATCTCCTTTAGGAAACAACACCTTCTCATATCCTTTCTTAGCAGAGTCTTGGATGATGGACTTTACAAAGAATGTCACCCAGTTATTTCCTTTGTTTAGGAGTTGTAAGAATTGGTTTTCAGTACTTTTATTTTCAATAGGTTTTTCAAGTTCTTTTCTTTTTTCAGCTACTAATTTATTAATTTCTGATTGAGTATAATCTTGCCCCTCTAAACTATATTCATAACCTTGTAAGTATTGTTCTAGAGTAGCACTACCTCTTAAACCAGGTAAATCACTAGTTGTTAATATTTGTTTATCTATGAGATTATCTTTATCCCTACCCTTCTGAAACAGGTCAGATTGTACTTCTAGTATTCTACGAGTTTTAGTAGGGGTGCCGCCAACAGTTTCTTGTCTATAATTAGAAAAAGCTTCTACAGGTAAACCATATTCATTTTCTTCTTGAATTTGTTCAGCATTACTTTTAAATTCTCCACCTTCTACTCTTTCATCGCTTCTAAACCAACCTATTCCTTGGTTTGTAGCAAACTGAGCATGCCCCTTAATAGCAGGGGTAATAGCTGGTGTGGCTATTTCATTCTCTGTATAGTTAGTTCCTCCTGGAACTGTTAGGTTGGAATAATATTGACTAGGTATGTATGTTCTTTCTAAATTAGGAAATGCTCCAGGAGTAACTCTTGCTCCTCCTATATCAGGTATCATTTCTTCCTCAGAAATATTAATCTCAATAGCAAAGCTATAATCAGCTAACATATTGGTAACCAATTCCTCACGATTGGTGGTGTTGTATTGTTTTAGAAGCTCTATCTGTTCCTTTGGAATCTGTAAATCTGATTGTATTTTATTCCAGAAAGTATCACCTGTCACCTTGTTTCTTTCAAGAGTGGAGAAAAGCTGAACAGCTTTTGGAGACTGAAGAATATTTGTAGCCTTTATTCCAGATTTTACAATAGACTGTCTGCTCTCACTATCAGGAACATTTCCATCAAATTTATCCCATAGATAGTAAGCAACATCCTCGCCTCTAGCAGCTACAAGATTTTTCCAGGAGTCAAGATTGATATTTGGACAAGTTGCCATTAACAGATTGATTTTAACAGTTTACCGATTTCTTTTGGTTTATATCCTATCTTCTCAAGAAGAGTGGCATTGATTTCATCAATGTTGTATTCTATTCCATCTTTCAACCTAAGTTTACCAGAAGGTGTAGAAATTTTAGCTTTAGTTACAGAAGCCTTTGTTTCAGGAGCTACTGCTGCAGGTGTTTCCATTTTAGACAACGCTCTATCTAATTGTTCTCTCCAATTAGCATCAGCCATATTAATTGTAGGAATACCTTTTCTTCTAGCCATTTCTACAGCTTGCCCTGTACCACCTTCTGGTCTAATTCCTTTAGTTTCCTTAGCATAGAATAATACAAAGTCTACTGGTGCATTAAGATCATCACCAAACACCTGATTAGTATTCCTTGCCATTAGTTTCAATGCACCTGGTGTTAAGGCACTTGGATTAGGATGTATCTCTTTAGCAATAGCCTGTTCTCTTGATCTAGATCCTTGATTTTCAGGAGAGAATAGATTCTTTTTAGTAGCACCATCATCAAATGCTTTATCAGCACCTTCTTTTTTACCACTAAATGTAACCCCTGTATTAAGTGTATATCCCATTGATTCGAGTTCACTTGCCACTTGTGTCATCTGTGCAAGCACCTCTTTAGGAGTTTGTCTAGAGCCAATACCTGCATATGTCATTGTTGGAGTGGTAGATTTACTAGGAAGTTTATCAAACTCTAGTTTACCTGATGAAGGGGTGGGAGACGGTTGTACAATGTCATCCACCTTAATCTCTTGAGACAGAGAAGCAATGATGTCAGCATTAGGAATCTCGTTCTTGATTCTGAGTGTATTGTTACCCACTACAGACGGTCTAAAGTCTGTGTAATACTCTGAGCCAAAAGATCCTTCACCATATAGATTGATGAGCTTGTACACATACTTGTTCTCAATCTCACCCTTGTAATTCTTTACACCAACAGTGACAGGTGTGCCATCGGGATAGGTTACCTTCTGATAACCAAGCACTTGTGTGATGAGTGGGTTACCAGCTTTCTTCATAATGGCGTATGCCTTCTTAGAAAGACCTGTACCCTTCAGAACATCCACAAGTTCTTTTCCATTTTTGTTAGCAACCACCCTTTTAATCTTTATGTAGTCACCACTTTCAATAGCTTTTCTGTCATAATTTTCGTCCAAATATAACACTTTTCTATCTGTGGACTTGATTTTAAGTGCCTCAATATTTGGGAATACACTTGGAGAATAATACTCATATACCTCCTGACCACCAATGTCTTCAAACTTAGGTTGTTGTGAAGTGGTCATGAAGAACACTTCTCTTAATGGGAAGAACACTTTGTTATCATCCCAGTTGTTACGCTGGAACATACCATTGGCAAAAGCATCCATATCCTCTGTCACTCTAAGTCCTGCAATTACAGGAGCCACAATAGCACTGTAGTCTTCTATAGGAATAATGTTCTTGATAGACACCCCTGTTTGGTATGTACCCTGAAGGATGGAGAGTGTAACCAGATCTTTATATAGCTGGTTGGTCTTAGGATTATTTCTAAGCTCCCTCATCATACCAATGTACATGTTCTCACTAGCAGCGTCTTTCACATTAGCCATTAACATCACTGTGTGTATACCAGTCTCTGAGTTGAATCTCACCTCAAGTTGTCTAAGGATAGGTAACTCATTGATATACAGTGTCTTAGCTTCTGCTAGACGTGTGGCAACAGCTGTGTTAGCATCAATCAACAAAGGTTTGATGGCACTATTCAGACCTGTTCTAGTTTGAATAATATAGTCTAAGAAGGAAGCTCTTATCTTATTTGCTACACGAGCGTAGTCATCCTCAGACATAAACTCTTTCTTCTTGTATTGATCTAGAATCTTATCTGTAACACCCCTGAACTGAGCTTGGTCAAGCACAAATATAGAGCCCATGGCTGTTGATGACAGACCAAGTATTTGTCTTTGCTTTCCAACATGGGAGTTTTTAAGAACATCTTCAGGCGATGTGAAGATGTTGTTCTCTATTGCCATGTCAGTTTTCATGGTCTTTTTACCCAAAGCATCAGCACTCTTGAACTTGCTAGTGTCATAGTTGATAGCCTGTGTAAAGTTGAAGTTGTAGTTAGCCATTCTAGCCAGTCTCAAGAACTGATTAAATATCAGCTGCTGCTCAGCATTCTTCTTAAGGCTGCTAAGTTTACCATTCTTTGCAAACTCACTGATGTTTTCTGCAAGGTTGTCAATATCAATGCTTTCAGCCACTTCCGCAATATCCCCATCTTTAACAGGGAATCTGTTTCTGATAGCTTTTAGATTAGCAGCGCTAAACAGTCCAGGAGCATTTGTTCCTTCTACAAGCTCCAGATATTGCCTAATCATAGGCTGGTTCATGAACAGTGCAGCTGTACGAATAGGTACACCAATTCTTTGCATTAGCATGAATGTACCTACAGCCTTATCACTTCTAATGATTTTCATGATGTATGGGTTCTTGGACACATCCACAAACGATGTGATGTACCCAGACAAACCATCAGAGATGTAGAGCTTACCATCTGCATCCATTACACCAGACATAGATATGTACTCTTTCCCATTGATAACCACCTTGTTATGAGGTAGTAGGATGGTACCATCACCTAAGAACTTCTGGTCAAACTCAGGAGCATTCTTGATTTTCTCAGGGTCCATGATCACTGTAACCTTCTGTGACAGAGCTAGGTTAGTGATATTTACAGCACCAATACCCACCCACGTTTTAGCAACAATAAATGCATGTCTAGTGGTGAGCATGTAGTTAGGATCAAGAATCTTGTTCTTTATATCAGCTTCTTTTTCACCAAGCAGGTCCTCAATATCAGAAGCAATCTTCTCAAGACCACCATCTCCTACAGGGTTGATCAGACGGTTGAAGTTCTCAGGAAGTGTAAGCAACTCCTCAAAAGAATCATAGTATTCATTCTCAAGGGAGCGTTTGTACATATCTTCTACATAAACAGTCTTAAGCTTCTCATTAAGAATCTTCTTACTAAGCTTTGTTTTTCTATCTGCCAGTTTCTCAACCTGTTGTGCAATATACTCACTTGCATTAACGTTGTTGTCTGCAGCCTGTTTAACAATCTCCTTGAACATGTTAACATGGTCATAGAAGAAATCAACATCCTCTTCACCCAGAGCTGCATTTATAGACTCAGCTGAGAAGTCTGATAGATCCTCTAGATCAATCAACACCTTGAAGAGTCTATCTCTAAACTCTTCAAATCTTTCTATTCTGTCAATCTCAGTTTGGATGGTGTCCTCATACACCTTGTTGAAGAACGTTTTTGTAGCTTCCTCAGATCCTTTGTATTTAACAAGTCTAAGGTTACCTGTAGCATCTACATACACGTTTCTCAGGTAGGTATTGAGTTTATCTATGTCAAAGTCAGATCCTGACTTGGTAACCAGTTCTGTTGGCACAATCACTGTGTCACCCATATATTGGGGAAGGAACCCTACCACCTTGAATGAGTCTATTGAAGACAGAGACTGTGTAGGAATACGGAAACCAATACCTCTAAGTATCTTGGCACCATCAGGACTCTTGTTAATGTAGTTAAGGAGTTCCTCTTCAGTTTTGAACTTCTTAGCAGCCAGTTTATCTTTAAACCAGTGTGGAAGCAACACTTCCATGTAAGGCTTATCCTTTGTATAGAACTTGAGGGTGTCACTTGTCATGCGTACATCCTTCTTCTCATTCTCACTTAGCGCCTCATATGCTTCTCTAGATATCTTCTTCCATCCATCTTTAGTCTTTTGAACCAGACTTCTACCCTCTTTAGCATTCTCCCACATGGTTACAGGAGCCTGAACGTGTGGCTTACCACCCATTGATGGAGAGAGAATAGACTTCTCAATCATTGCATACAGAATATTTCTAATCTGTACATAGGATGGAGATGCTTCAAAAGGAATCAGGAACTCATCTTGCTCATTAACTCTCACTGTATCCTTGGCATTCTCAGAGAGCTCTTTACGGAACATCTCATATACCAACACCTCAGACAGGGCTTTCTTATCCTCAAGGGTGAACCCTTGGCCATTATCTATAATACCCAGCTTGTTGAGCAAACGATTGTAAGCATTTTCATGCATCCTATCTAGATCCTCAACATTACGCTTGTATAGATTCTTAATGTATTCAGCGCGTGCACCTGTAGCTCCAAACACCTCACCGTTTGCAAACAGGTCAATGCTTACTAGTTTAGTAGGCTGAGAACCACGGGTTTGTTCTTTACCGTCGTCATAAATGTTCTCCACCTGTATACCATATGCTTTCCAAGGAACATCAACAAAGTTGTTAAACCCAGCAGTGTTGAACGTACCATTAGGATTGTATATAGGATGTAGACCTTCAGCACCCACCTTTCTTCCTGATTCTACAATTGCATAACCATACCCCTGCTCAAACATCTGTAAATAAAAATCTTCCAGAGTTTTGCCTTCCACCATACTATAGTAGATGGGCATCTGAGAGAACTTATCTAACACCAGGTTGATGTTGTTTGAGTTGTATTTAACTCCAGACACAATAGGCTTCAACACCTCTAGTGTATATTTAGGAGAAGGTGTAGATGTAAGCTTCTCATCGTAAGCTTTTAGCTCAGGACTACGATATGTATATTTACCCTTAGCAGCTAACTTCTTTCTAGTGTAAGCCATTTGCCACTGGTGGAAAGCTTCAGCCTCATCAGACCATTGACCATTCTTCAGCTTAATCTCTCTGAAGGTGTTGTCCATTAACCAAGAGGCAGCATTAGCTTCCTCAATATCTCCATAAGCAGCGATGGTGTTAGCCAGTGAACCAGCCATCTTAGGATCTGCAAATGTTACAGTTCTTGTATAAGCTTTGTGGTTGTAGTATCCAGGGTCTCCAGGTTGGAGCATGATACCAGCCACTTCATTCATGTTGTCATTCAGGAAGTTATCAAACTCAGCCATGTCAAACGTAGTTCTACGTGGAGACAGGAAGCTCTTGATACGCTTAGTTTCATCAAACTTACCCTTCTCTGTAGAGAACTGAAGTGGGTCACCAAAGAGTATCTTGTGATACTCAATATTATTGATGGTGTAGTTAGCAGTTCTGAATAGCAAGATTTGCTTCAGAACATCTTCTATCATGGGTTGTTCCTTACTGATGTTATACTTACGAGCAAACCCATCATCTAAACCATCCCATTCTACACCATTCTCAACATATTTGATTTGACTGTTGGCTCTAAGAATGTTAGTAGTTTTTGTAACTATACCATCTAAGAACTTAGCCACATCTTGATTTATAGATTCAGTGTTCTCATTTACATACTTCTGAATCTCATCCATAGAAACTGACTTATCAGCTATCATGCTGTTCAGTTTATCCAGTGTCTTAGGACGAAGGATATCATTAAAGAAGCGTAGTTCCTTAGCTCTGGGTTTAACATTGTTCAGCTTGCCACGATTCTTGAAATCACGAGCTAGAGCAATGTCATCCATTAGATAACCCTTGTAGATGTTATAAATCTTGTTCCAAGCTTTTCCATCTACAAACTCTTGATAATCAATCTGATTACCTATATTCATCATCCACTCTGTAGAGCTATCTGCAGGGATGAGGATATAGAAGTTACCTTTTAGGTTCTGGTTTATTTCAAGAGTTGCTCTTTCTCCTAGGCCTAGTTTAGAGACGGACTTGCTATCACCACTATCCATATCATCCACACCCTGGATGGTCATCACCTTGATGTCTCTAATTTTGTTACCCTCTTTATCAAAATACAGTCCACCCTTCTTCAGTATTTGAGAATTGGTAGAGAATATATCTTTTAGCTCAGGACGTTTTTCCAATAGCTCATCTAGTGTAGTGGCTTCATTGAACTCATTTTCAAACACTGAAGAAGTGTTGTTGTCAATGTAAGCTTGCATTCTCTTTCTCTCAATACCAAAATAAGTGATGTCCTGGTTAGGATTGTTTGCATTTACATACAAACGACCAAGCTCATTTAACTGTGTAGTGATACCAAGCGTCTGGCTGGTTACAGAAAGAAGATCAGGAGCATCCTGTAGGAAGGAACGAATCTCTCTTACAGCATTAGCAAACTGGTTCTTCTGACTCTTTGCACCACCATAACTCTTCAGCTTCTTGTAAGTATCTGAATCAAACGTAACACCAATCTCATTCAAGAACTCTATCATCTGTTTAGAAGTGCTGATGGGCATCTCCTTAAGCTTCTTGGTGTTTGCTTTATAAGTCTCAGACTTACTGTCATAAAAAACAGCTCCCTTATCTGTTCTAGCCAACACCTTCATATTGGTCACCCATGTGTCAACTTGTTGTCTAGCAGCAGTTTGTACGTTTGCAGCAGTGGTAAATGTCTGACCTCCAGCAATACGCTGTACCATTGCATCAGGTCTTTGTCTCATAAAGGTTTGAGCAAAGCTGATGAAGAACCTCCAGTCCTCAGACTTGAAGTCATTATATGGGATGAATCTAGTTCCTTTCTTACCACCCAGACGTGTAAACATGCGCACGTAGTCACTATCATTAGAAGCAAGCTCTATAAGCTTATCTGTCATGTTAGTTATACCACTGGTGTTAGATAGTCTCTCAAGCAGTGTAGCAAATGCTGTACTGAAGTTGATGAGCTTATATCCTAGCACCTCTGGATCAATTTGAGCCTCAGGCATTTCTAGGTTCAGAGTGTTGCTCTGATCCATGGCCTTAGCTTTGAACAGGGTGGCTAGAGTGAACTTAACATCAAATGAGGCACTCTTCTTAACATCCACAGTGAATGCTTCAGGGGCATAGTCATTCTTATTGGTCTCTTCTGAGTTCAGGCTCAGTCTATCTTCTACATCAAAGTTCACACCCATGGTGCGAAGCTTTTCTTTTGTTCTTTGCACTAAGGCATTCCAGCGTGCATCTCCAAGCTTGGTGCGTTTGTTTACACCAGTCCATCCTGGAGTATCACCTTCCCTCAGATACATCTCTTCTATCTCTCCGAATATCTGCTTGCTGGTAAGTTTCTGAGGGCTGTACAAAAACTTCTTTGCCTTGAGGAACACTATACCAGCAACCCTGGCTGTCATATCCTCTACAAACTTCTGAGCTTGTTGCTCAGAGAGTCCTTCGATTTCTTTGTATTCAGCAGCCTCATTCTTTACAGTGTCAGGGAGTACGCTCTCCTTATACTTACCCATGTCAATTGCATCAAACAATTGTTGCTTGAGCGTAGGTTTAGCATTGAAGCTCTTGAAGAAGTTGATGATGGATCTGAAGAATCTGAGAATCAGTTCTTTAAGATTTCTAGCAGGGAGTTTACCCACTCTAAAATCACCAAAGTCATCAGCTATTCTTTCCTTAGCCTGTGTATCTGTAGCAGCAGCATATTCAATATCACGTCCACTAGCTCTATCTCTGAAGGTGCCAGACTGACTTCTGAACTCATTCAGCAGATCTTGTCTTTCACCAGGAGACAGGAAGCCCTTCCATATACCCTCAAAGATTTCATGGTATTCTGTACCACGTGTAGCGCTTCTGTAAAACTTAGCCACACCATTCTCAAACACACCCCAAGCTGTAATATCTGGGTTTCTGCGGATGATGTTTTCCAATATCTCAAAAGGAATACCAGGCACATTAGCAGCATGCCATTTTCTAAACTCAGCTAGGTCTAGATTATCAATCTTATCTTGTTTCTTCTCACCCTTAGCAACTACACGGAAGTCTGTGCTAGGGCCTTTTGTACCTTTGTTATCGTAAGGTTGAGAAGCAGCAGCAGGTTTAGCTCCTTCTTTTTCTAATACAAATAGATTTTCAAGGAAGTCAATATTAGGACCTGATCCAGCATCCTCACGCTGATAAAGTATTTTAATCTTTCTGTGTCGGTCAATCAAACTTTTTTCTAAAGCTTCTATTTCACTTACTGAGAGTTGTTTATTACCTAAGACAGAAACGAGAATATTTTGTATTTCACCTTGATTGTAGTCAAATAATTGGGGTTCTGCTTTTGTAGTTTTAGCAGATGCATCGACAGGAACAAGATTGAAGGAAACTCCCAGACTTACACCCCAGTAAGAAGGATCATCTTTTCTAATTTGTTCTATAGAACGAGATAACTTTGCTACCAGTTTCCATCCTTGGTATGTAGGAAGAGAAGCGTTAAATTCTTCAAGCAAACTATTTATTTCTGTTTGAGCATCAGCATTTGAAGTTTCAGCACTAACAGCTCTTCCCAACTTATTCATTAACGGGTTAACCCTCTCAAAGAATGGTCTAATCTTAACAGCTGCTTGCTCAGGAGTAGACGCACTCAGTTTAGTTTCTACAGGAGCAACAGGTGTTACTGGTTCAGTAGATTTAGTTCCTTCTAAAGCAGCTAGTTCTGCATCATATTTAGCATTGATTTCTCTTTTTTGTTCTGGAGTTAAACCTTTTTGAAAGAATTTTTCTTCAGATTTATTATAATCATTATAAATATTTCCATATTCTTCTTGGCTAATTGGAATTCCATCT
>Ga0169931_10006185_pt1 | contig 18131 bp, 18 predicted proteins | sample Kivu_15m_20L_FD_129675 | JGI IMG/M metagenome (GOLD analysis project Ga0169931, IMG submission 129675) | Freshwater microbial communities from Lake Kivu, Western Province, Rwanda to study Microbial Dark Matter (Phase II) - Kivu_15m_20L... | ecosystem: Environmental > Aquatic > Freshwater > Lake... | reverse complement strand
TCCTTTTCTAATTGAGATTACCGCTAAGTCATACTCAGAGTTTCTGCCAACAATAGTTGCTGGGAAAATATCCCCATTATTTAACTCAACCTCAATGGTGCCAGTTATTGCCGCTGATTCAATTACATGGTTATTGGTTATCACATATGAGATTGATTGATTTGATCTGTAGATGGAACCTGAGCCACTGCCACTTCCTCTAGGGGAGGTAACCTTTAAGGAAACTACAGAGGGTGAGACAAGTTGTGCAATACTTTTTATATTTGCACCAGTTGCACCAATATCTATGGCACTTCTTCCCTTTGCGCAACTACCATTGGTGGAGGCATAAAGTGCTTTGGTTTTGTTATCAATACAAGCCTTAACCACCGGCACATTATTGGGAGTTGCTGTTGCATAACCACCAAAGAAGACTGCTCCGATAACAAATCCAATTAATACTTTAGCCGCTCCGCTTTTCATATTTCTCCTTATACCTGATAAAACCAATATTCAAATGGTAGATGGTTTACTTGAGAGATGACTGAGAAATTACTGGAGTAAAGTTAAGAGATGGATCAAGATCTAACTATAGAAAGTGGGCGGCTCTACCTGCATACCGTGCTGCCAGATGAGTACCCATTACTTGTAGAGGATTTAGCGCACCCAAATCTATGGAGTAATCGAGGCTTTACTGATCCGTTCCAATACTTTGCCAACAATCCAAACCCAGTTAAGTATCGAGCACCAAAATTACAGCAAATCCAGAGCTTGCAAAGTTTCTTCTTCGCCTAGAGGTATTAAAGAGTGAGCGTTTAATAATTGCATTTACTGGATTCCATGATGGTCCAGATATAAATGGCATGATTGAAATTGGTTTTGGAGTTGATAAGGCTTATCAAGGTAGGGGTTACGGGCAGGAATTAATTCATGGTATGTGGGGGTGGGTTTTAAATAATTTTGAGATTAAAATTCTTTGCGACACCATCTCACCAGATAGCTTGATTTCAAAACATATTATTGAGAAACTTGGATTTAATTTAGTAGGTAAGTAAATTGATGAAGAGGATGGAGTAGAAGGAATATCTGAAATAAGCATAACAGAATATAAAGAACTGCTTTACAAAATTCATTGAAAGATTAACTAATGTGAAATAAGTGTTTGAAACATATTTGTATATATGTAAGTTTATTGATCTTAAGTGAAAGAAACAAATTATTAGCTAGTCAAATATTTGCTATTAATTCAAAATTCATAAATCAGGCTATAATTAGCCAATGAGAGTTACAATAGTGTCTAGTAACATCAGGGAAACATTTCCGCAAGATGGTAAAATAATATTTGTAGGAAACTGGTGCATAAAGTATTCAGAAAAGACAGAGAAAAACTTTGATTATGAAATATACAACTACCATTGGAATCAGCCCAATCGTTTTTACGGAGATGTTGAATATTTAGAGAAAGTATACAAGGAATACCTTGTTAAAATCACAAACATTCTAAATAGAATTCATGGAACAAATTACTCCACACGATATTGGAATATTCAAATCGGATGGTGGCTTATTTTCTTTATTCAAGTACTTTTTGACCGATGGACGATGGCTCATAGGATTGCAACTGAATATCCTGGCGCAGAAATATATAAACTGCGCCCGCAAACAAAATGTCCTTCTGTAAGTAATTCAAGAACTTTTTTTGACTCGGCTGCAAATGACGAAATTTGGAATGAAAGATTATTCACAGATATCTTTGAAAATTTTACAAGCTTAAAGATTAATTATGTGGATCAGGTTAATTTTGATCAGCAAGCTCAAACAAAGCAGAGAAATTCATTTTTTTTGCGTGTAGTTTTTAGTAAGATTTATTATTCGCTTAAAAAAATGTTCTTCAAATTAGTATTTTTTTTAACAACACAAATGCTAAAATTTTTTTATGGGGAAAAAATTAGAAGTATTTCACTTGAATCAACCTACCTAAATAAAACATCTTTATTAAAATTATTTATATCATTAAAGTCAGCTCCAAGATTTTTCCGCTCATGGCGTATAGCAAATCTGGAAAGTTCAGAAAAAATGAGAATCTGGGAGTTCCCAAAAAATCGAAGTTCAGATTTTTCAGAAGTTTTAGAGTTTTTCTTGCCAAAGCATATACCCAGAAATTTCTTAGAGGGATTCCATTTAAACAGAGAAAAGTGTTCTGAATTGATTAAGAAATTCAACCCTGAAATTTTAGTAACTGCCAATGATTTTGCGGATAACGATGCATGGAAATTTTGGGCTGCGGAATGCATTGAAACCGGTTCTAAGCTGTTTATAACACAGCATGGGGGAGGTTACGGATTAGCAAAATATTTGTCTACACAAAATTATGAAGTTTCTATCAGTGATCATTTTTTATCTTGGGGGTGGCAAAATGAAACTGAACCGAAAATTATTCGTGCTCCTGCCACAAAATTGATAGGAATAGAACAATTTACCCCCACTAATAATGGTTATTGCCTTCTTGTTACAGCAAGTTTACCGAGACGTAGCTATCATCTTGGATCATGGCCTATAGGGGCTCAGTTAGAAAATTACATCAAGGATCAATTTAATTTTGTAGATCATCTCTCAGATGTGGTTCGCCGATCACTAGCTGTGAGACTTTTTCCTCATGATCTTGGCTGGGAACATGCTTCAAGGTGGCAAGATTATAATAGTGAAATCGAATTGCTTCCGACACACAAAGATTTAGATTCATATCTTGGAAGCACGAAACTACATATTAGTACCTATAACGGAACAAATTTTCTAGAGGCTTTTAAGAAAAATATTCCTACAGTAATTTTTTGGGATCCAAGTTTTTGGGAAATTAATGAAGATGCTAAGTACTATTTCAAGTTTTTATCAGAAGCTAAGATATTTTTCAATAACCCTAAAGAGGCCGCTGTGCATGTAAATTCTATTTGGAATAATGTTCCGCTTTGGTGGAATTCAAAAGAGGTGAGGTTTGCTGTATCAAAGTTTATTGATCAATACGCCTATACAGGCTTAAATCCCTTAAAAGAGCTAAGTGCCATAATTTTAGATTTAAACTAGCCAGATTATCCTACTGGTATAAATAATAAATTTTGTGAATTACTCAGAGTTAGTTTGCTGTATATTGTAGACATGAAAATTATTCGATATCAGCCTCCTACAGGTGAAATTGCTTATGGAATTTTGGATGGAGAGTTAGTTTATGAATTAATGGGTGAAATCACGGATGATTTCACCGTAGGGGAATTAGTTGGAAAGCTGGATTCATTTCAAATTTTGGCTCCTTGTGAGCCCACCAAAGTGATTTGTGCAGCTGTTAATTTCCCAGGTACCAGTCACTTTGAAGATTCAATGAGTGAGCCTTTGTTCTTTATCAAACCTGCGACTTCTGTTATTGGAATGAATGCACATGTTAAAAATCCATTTCCCGATAAAAGGTGGTGGGGAGAAGCAGAATTAGGAATTGTAATAAAAAAGCAGATGAAGAATGTGTGTGAATCTGAAGCGAAAAATTTTGTGCTTGGTGTAACCATTGGAAATGACGTGACAGTTGACAATTGTGATGATCGAGACCACCACCTTCTTAGATCTAAAGGTGCTAATGGTTTTTGTCCAATAGGTCCTTGGATTGAAACGGACTTCAGCCCAATGTCATGGAAAATTGAAGCGGTCCAAAATGGTAAAGTTATAAGACGTGGAAATACTTCTAACCAATTTTGGAAGTGGCCAAAAATCTTGAGCAAGTTATCTGAATGGATAACTTTAGAGCCCATGGATGTGGTTCTGACTGGAAATCCACCTGCAATTAATCCAGATAAATTCATAAACGGCCCTACGGAATTCATCGCGCGCATAGAGAATTTAGGCGAATTGAGAACCTATTTTGTCTAGGAAATTGGAAAATTCATTACTGGTTAAATCAGGACAAGGAACTTATGAGGCCCTATTTGTAAACTCAGCTTTCCATGAAATAACAAAGATTTCCGAACAAAAGCGTATCTTTGTACTTGCAGACGGTAACGTTGCTGATCACCATTTTGAATTTATAGAGATGGTAAGGAAAATAGCAACTGTTGTCATCCTTATTAATCCAATTGAAGATTCTAAACAATTAGTAGAAATTCCTAATTACCTAAATATGCTCCTAGATGCCGAGATTAGGCGTGGCGATTTACTAGTTGGAATAGGTGGCGGCATCATCCAAGATATTACTGGATTTATCGCAAGTATTATGTTTCGCGGGTTGAATTGGATATTTGTTCCAACCACGCTCGCAGCCCAGGCAGATTCATGTATTGGCTCGAAAACTTCTATAAATCTTGGACATAGGAAGAATACCTTGGGCACTTACCATCATGCTGAAAAAATAATTATTTCTACCGAATTTTTACATACTTTGAGCGTGCGCGAAATAAGAGCGGGACTCGGAGAAATGTTAAAAGTTCATGCTATCGAAGATAAAAAAGAGTTTGATGAGATTGCATCTAATTATTCATTACTATTAAACTTAAAAGGAGATCTACCTCATTTTATTTATCAGTCTTTAGAATTTAAACGCAAGAAAATTGAGATCGATGAAAAAGATCAGGGGCCAAGATTAGTGATGAACTATGGACATAGTTTTGGTCACGCACTTGAGGCCGCATCAAATTTTCAGATTCCACACGGAATAGCCGTATCTATGGGTATGGATATTGCTAATTACATATCGGTGCAACTTAATTTTGGGACAAAGGATGATTTTGATCGAATGCATCCAATTCTTATTAGAAATTCCAATGAATTTTGGAATAAATTAATTGAGAAATCTAAATTTTCAAAGGCTCTCTTAGCTGATAAAAAGAACACTTTGGATTCATATGTTTTCATCTTGATGGATAAATTAGGAGTCCCAAGCGTAAAAAAAGTTTCAATGGATGTTGAAATTGACAAATTAGTTTTTGATTATATTGAGGATGTCAGGGCTAATGAAATTAACAAAAAATAGCAAAATTGCTGTAACTTCTAGGAGTTTTTCTAAGTCGGAGTTTCTTCGAAACAGATTGTTAGAAGTTTTTCCTAATGTAGTTTTTAATGATGCAGGTATATCTCTTCGGGGTCAAGAATTAATCTCTTTTCTATCTGGTTCAGATGCAGCAATTATTGCTCTAGAACCCGTAGATGCAAACTTGATATCAAAGCTCCCAAATCTTAAATTTATAAGCAAATATGGTGTTGGCTTGGATGCAATCGATATCCCAGCCATGCAATCTGCGAACATTGAATTGCTTACAGCACCAGGCGTAAATAGTTATTCAGTTGCAGAACTAGCCTTAGCTTCCGCAATTTCACTTATTCATCTCGTTCCCCAGCATGAAACTGAATTTTTAAGTGGTGTTTGGAAACAGGAAAAAGGTAGAGAATTTAGGGGCAAGACTGTTGGAGTAATCGGGTGTGGATATGTAGGTAAAGAATTTTTAAGAATCTCAAGTTTTTTTGGGACAAAACTGATGGCGTTTGATTTAGAACCTGACTTAGATTTTTATAAGAGTTTAGGCGTTCAGAACGCAAGTATGGAACTTATTTTTACTTCCTGTGATGTCATCTCGATTCATTTACCCTTGACGCAAAACACAAATGGATTAATAAATGCAAAATTTTTTAAACTTATGAAATCAAATGGGATATTGATTAATTACAGTCGTGGCGGTGTAGTGAATGAGGATGATTTATACGAGTTTCTAGCTGTGAACAAATTTGCAGGTGCTGCAATAGACGTTTTTGAGTACGAACCACCTCAATATTCAAAACTTCTTAATTTAGCAAACGTTATCGCCACTCCACATATTGGGGGAAGTACGGAAGAATCAATACTTGCCATGGGACAAGCGGCCATTGATCAGCTAGTTAGAAAAATTGTTAAAAGTTAAGGGAGAAATGTCGCCATTCCTGCCGAGGATATCGGCTCAAAATAACCATTAATAAGATTACTTATTGCTGGGCGACTGATGTCAAAATTACTCTTATTTAAACTTATCAGAGCCTCTTGAAATTCTTTTGAATCGCTAACCTGTATTCGTAACTCTGGATTCAAAAAAGTTGTATCAAAATCAATTGATAATGTCCGCTGAATTTTTATTACTTTTAATCCAAGCAATCCTGCTTCTAAAAGAGCACCTGTAGTCATACCCGCAATCACTTTGTAATCAAATAGCAGATTTCCCAACATGTTTTCAACAATAAAATGTCGAGAAAGATCTATATACTGAGACAGAAAAGAAACATCACTAAATGGATGTGGTTTAAAGTGAATGATCGTATCAAGGTCATTTACGCCCTCTTCAACTATTTTAATTAAATCTAAGCTATCAGGAATCGTCATGGGTAGTAAAACAAGCAAATCTTTTTGCTTTCCATGGTTGTCAATTTTTGCTGGCTCGTGTAAATATTTATACCTAAGCGCTGAACCCGTCACTATTCTATTGTTAGGCACTCCTCGACTAATTATTAAATCTTTAAAAATAGATCCATTGCTGATGATTTTTTCTGAAACCAAGCCTAATTGAATCTCGGCTTCTGTAGGATAGTTGCACAGCAAATGTTCAAACATTGCGCCATGTTGAAATCCATAAGTCTTTATAATTGAATTTGACCTTGATATTCCAAGGTTTAACATCTTTTCTGGGATCATTCCCTCAAATTCCATCAACAACACTTTAGGTGGATTGGATTTGCTACTAAGTCTTTCTCCAAATTTAGCCCTAAGAATATGCTTGTAAACATCTAAATCAATACCGTACTTGGAATGGTTAAGACTGATCAGCTCCTTAAGCTCAATATTTCTAATCACAAATGAATCAAATTTGGTTTTTCGCAATTTGAATACAGTTTTTATGACGAATATTAAGTCTTTAAGCTTATACAGTTTGAATTCATTAAACACTTTATGGCCGTGCTCATTCATGCATTTAAAGAGACTATAAGGATAATTGCCAGCCCCCGAAACTAAATGACTAGCTGATAAATTATTTTTCTCATACCATTCAACCAATCCAGGAAAGTACCGCTCGCTGTACTTGTTACTACTTCTAGACTCCTTATCTACAAATGTATGAATTAAAACATCGGTTTCTTTATAAGGTATTCGGAAAGCTACAATTAAATTCCCGACAAACCAAATTATGAATAAGCATGTTAGTCTTACATCGGGTAAGCGTAAATTCACTTTAGTCAAAGGCCAATTCTTAATTTTCTGCAACATATTTTTATTTTGAAAAAAAGAGAGTAATATTGAATTATCCGTCACCAGAACTACGGTTTTCCGCTTGTAATCAAGTTGTAAAATCAGGCTGATAAGAATCGTATTTTCAAAAAGTGGATTGATGAGTGTATTTTTTTCTGCTGTCCGCGTTGCGCGCCAGAAGATATCTTTATGTGATGCCAAATCTTCAAGAGCTGACTCAAATTCTATTCGGATTTTTTTAGCCATTTGATTTATCATATTAGTCAGCTGGCCCGAAGAGAGTTCAGGACTAATTGAACCTTCCCATTTTTTGCGTAGATCATGGGAATTAATAATTGATATCACGCTTGAATTGGATAACCAAGCCTGCTCGTTTTTATCGGGGAAAAAATTAGCATTCAACACAAGCAAGTTACTTATATCCAACATTTAATTTATCTAAAAATCTTTCTCAATAAAAAATTTTTTATTCCAATCCCCATCTGATTTGTATATGCGATACACTAATTCTAGAGTTTTTCTAGCTTCCTCCAAGTTTCCGGATTCTATTTGTATCCCATTTTGTACACTTTCTATGAACATGTTAGTTTCCTCTGACCATGAAGTGTCTTCAAGAAATGCGTATGTTGTTTCTTCTGGTTCGCCTGATTTCTCTGGATTTGCTTTCGTTAGTTTGATAGTTTCGTTTCCATAACTTTTCGTAGAGGAGAGAATTCCAGATAACAGAATTGAACCTTTCGTTAGTCCAATTTCTAAACGGAAACTATGTCTCCAAAGCGTTGCAGAAGAATGAAATAAAGCGACTATTCCATTATTGGTTTGCATTAGAGCGTAAGCATTATCCTCAACTTCATAATTCCAATAAGAATTCTTAACCACCGAATTCACCAAAGAGAAATCCTCTCCAAAATAACGCATAAGGTCTAGTAGATGAATTCCTTGATCAAGCAAAATCCCCCCACCTGCAAATTCCCTCTTAGCTCGCCACTCATTTTGATCAAATTTGATAATTGCAGATTTACCATATTCGCCTCTCATGTTGAGAATATCACCGAGTTCTCGAGAACTAATAATGGCCATGGCCTTCTTAACTGAAGGATGATACCTATGATTAAATCCATACATCAATTTTAAATCTGGATTACTTTTTGCGACTTCGACAACCTTTTTAAATTCTAGTGGATTTCTAGCAGGGGGTTTTTCACAAAATACATGCATTTTTTTGTTTAAGGCCAATATGGTAGCTTTAGCAGCAAGGTAATTTGGAAGAGCAATAAATAACACATCGAGTTTTTCGTGAGAAATCATCACTTCAAAATCTTTGTATTTCCTTATGTTTGGTTGGAGATCTAACCTACTCTCGATGTTTTGATCGCTGACGCTTACGATCTCAAGTTCCTTATTCTGAATCAGTACGTCGAACCTAATTTTTCCAACAGCACCGAAACCTGCTATTCCAATTCGCAAGCGTTTACTTATCATTTATTGAATTCAGAAATTCCAGCGCTGATTGATTCCATTAGCAATGAAGTATCGTTTTTATATGCTATTAAATTAAAACCGATTTCTTTATAAAATTGAATTCTTTTTAGGTTAGTTGCAACTGTTCCAGCGACTTTTCCATTTGCCTTTACAATTTCTACACTTTTCTTTAACTTTTCAAGTAATTTTGGATTGTCAAGGTCGCCCGGGATTCCCATCGAAGAAGCTAAATCATAAATCCCAAAGTAGATCATATCTAAATTATCTAGACTTGATATTTCCTCCAATGCGCTTAGTCCTTCAACGCCTTCTACTAGTACTCCTGTGAAGATGCTAGAATTTGCCTCAAGCATTTTTTGAGAGATCTGATCATCACTGTATTTATGGTTTCTTGTAAATGGAGATAATCCACGAGATCCCGAAGGTGGATACTTTGTAGCTTTTTCAAATCGCTGTGCTGTTTCGAAATTTTTCACATGCGACATCATTATCGATTGTGCACCAACTTCGAGGACTTTCAATATTTCTTCATCTGTACTATTCGGCAACCTTGCAATTAGCGTTGAGCTTCCTGCTTCGGTTGCATAAATCATATTTTCAAGAGTTTCTAAACTAATCGGACCATGTTCCATGTCCGCAATTAGGAAATCCAATCCTGATTCCGCCATCACGTTAGCAACCATTGGTGATGGGATCATTGACCAAGAGCCAAACACGGTTTTGCCCGCTGCTAACTTTCCCTTAAGTTTGTTGTCAATCCCCATCTTAATAGCTCCCCAATAATTCGTCTTTCAACATTGCTAATTCGGCTTCAGCCAAGCCCTCAGGTGTGTCAACTGAAACATTACTTCGATTCGTTATTATTGCAAGTACCTTATCACCGTTTTCGATTGCCCGTATTAATTCTATTGACTCTATCAACTCATTCTTTCGTGGTTCTAGTGCTTGAAATCGTTGCAAATAAGCAGCACGAAAAGGCATAATTGCTACCTGCTTATACCTTGAAGTTAGATTAGTATTCATTTCAAACGGAATAGGGCTCCTACTCATATACAAAATCTGATTTTTATCATTAAAAACTACTTTCACTTCATTGATATCCAAAAATTCTTCTTCGGTTGCCCTTCCTATTAAGGTTCCTAAATTAAATCCTTCATTAGCTAATATTTCAGAAACAGCACTCTCAATCATTTCTGGATGCACTAAGGGTTCATCGCCTTGGACAATTACTACAATATCTTCATCTTTAATTTTCATAGTTTTTGCGGCTGCAGCGACGCGTAAGCCTGGTCTCATAATTTTAGGATCTGTCATTACTACCTGTGCACCATATTGTGCAGCTGAATCGGCAATCTCATTATCGCATGTCGCGATAAACACACTTGAAATATTTTTTGCGAGGCTGGACCGCCTATATACATGCTCAAGCATTGACTTACCAGCTATTCGGGCCAAAGGCTTTCCTGGAAATCTAGAAGCACCCATTCGCGCTGGTATACCGACGTGAATGCGCATAACTTAATTTAGCACACTGAACAAATTGCACCAACGATCAACCTGTATTAAATGCTATTCAGATACTTCAGTTTTGCCCAATCCCTCATATGTCGTAACCCTTCATTAAGTGGTGTTTTAGGTTTCCACCCGATGGCTTGCAGTTTATGTGAATTTCCAAAAAGTCCAAATTGATCTCGAATTGTAGGTGCCTGCTCAATTATTTTATAACTTTTTGAATTCTTTTCAAAGCAAACTAATATTTTTGAAATTAATTCTCTGACTGTAGTTTTTATGCCAGTAGAAACATTATAGACTCCAGAAATTCCTTTCCTTGAGGCAAAAATACAAGCATCAACAACATCGTCTACATAAACAAAATCCCTAAATCTATCTAGACTTCCTCTAACCTCAATCGGTAAGTCTTTCAAAACATAGCTCATATAAATTGACACCATTCCTTGCTTTAAATTTGTGAAATCCTGTTTAGGGCCATATATGTTAAAAAATCGTAAGGAAGCGCTTTCGATACCTAGATTTCCGTATATTGTAAATAAACTTTCAGAAGATAACTTACCAACCGCATATGGAGACGGCGGACTTACCGGGCAATTTTCATCAACAGGTAAAAGTGGATTTTCTGGGTCTCCATACACATTCATAGATGAGGCAAAAACAATCTTAGGTTTATTATTGCGCATTGCCCAATCTATCAATCGAGCGGTTGCTAAAGTATTTACTTCAAGATCACGAACGGGGGTTTCGAAAGAAAGTTCTTGGCCAACATGTGAGGCAAAGTGAAATACCTGGTCAAAATTAGAATCTAATTTTTGGAAAACTTCACCTTTACTCAAATCTCCACGAATAAATTCGCACCTGGCGTTTAAGTTATCCGCAGAACCAGACGATAAATTATCAATTATTGTGACTTTATTTCCTTCACTAATCAATCTCTCCGCTAAATGGCTACCAATAAAACCCGCACCACCTGTTATGAGAAATTTCATTGGACTCCTTTTTACTAATCAAAAATCATAGATAAATCAATTTATGTTTTTTATTAATCTAAATCAACAATTCTAAATGCGTCGAATCTATGCTGAAGTTTTTCTTTTTGTTCTGTCCCAAGTAAAACTTTTTCATTGAATTCGGTATTAAAATAAACAAAATATGGATCATTTTGAAAATTTCTCTTAAAATAATCTTCGATTACTTCAATTTCCTTAAACTTATTTTCCAGGAATTGCTTGACAAGCTTCCAGTGAATCTCTCCTTTAAATTCTTGCATACCGCTGTCAACATCGATTATTGGCCATCCAAGCTTTTTCCTAAATGTATTAACTAAGCCCATATTCACGCTTGTCCAATATAAATTAGCATCATCGAGAGCAACCACTGATTTTTTTACAAGCATAGGGGCTAAGCTTTGTAATTCTTTTTCAATGTTAACCCATGTGTGGTCGCTATCATGGAAAGAAAAATAACACTTGAACCCAGAATCTTTAAGCGCTTGAATTCCCAGATAAGGTGACGTACTGTCCCAAGAAATATATTTCCATCGGTCTTGTGGTAACCCACAATACTGCCCGAGCGCTTCAGACAATACCTGCCTTATAACCGCTGCCTTGGCAGAAGAAATATCCCAAGAGTATAAATCTATTTCATACTTACATGCGTACCAGTAAAGGGCGATCGTTGATGCACCAACACCAGTTTCGATAAAAACTGCATTTTTTATCTCTGCAAGACGTCCTTGTTCATCCGCCAACATGCAAATGGCTGCAAATTCGTTATATGGAATGGAATTAAGATAACGAGGCAGCATTCTTTTAACTGCAATCAAGAATGCTATTTCATTTGAGAATACTTGCTCTTTTGTTCCTAATGAAAAATCGTACATATATGAACCATACTAGATAATGAGACCAAAAATGACATTTATTAAAACCTTATACGGCCAAAAAACCACCATCTACCGTAAAAACTTGACCAGTAGTAAAAGAGCTAGATTCACTTGCTAAGTGGCTTACAATTTCAGCGATATCGCTTGGAGAACCAAGATGACCAACTGGAATTTGTTTTGAAATCTCTTGCATGCCTAGGGGACCCAGATTTTTTCTTGTTAAGTCCGTATCAAGATACCCGGGAGCTACACAATTTACTAGTACGCCAAATTTTGCAAATTCAGCGGAGTGCGCTCTCGTCATGCCGACAAGGCCTGATTTAGTGATTGAGTATATTGATCTAAATTCTCGAGAGATCTCTCCTAAAATAGAGCCGATATTTATCACTCTACCCCATTTATTCTGGATCATGTGGGGTACAACTGATTTAGTGATATTTAGTGGAGCAATTAAATTAATGTTGAAAGCCCAATCGATATCTGGGAAATCGATCTCTGAAAGCGGCTTTGGATTGTTCACTCCTGCATTATTCACTAAAACATCAATCTTAATCTCGCTTATTTTTAAACAAAAATCACTAATGCCTTCCCTGGTTGAAAAATCAGCCCTGAGGAATCCATCAAATCCATTCACTGGTTCACTTCGTCCAGTGTAATAAACATCAAATCCTCGTTTGGCTAAAATCTCAACACAAGAAAGACCAATTCCTCTTGTTCCGCCAGTCACTAATGCTTTGCGCATTATTTACTATAGAGTTTTTGTCTAATTAGGGAGGCAACAGCATGATTTATAACAAGATGAACATCCTCTGCAGGACCATAATCACCTTGATCTGTTTTAGCATGAATAACTAATTTTGCCATTTTTGAAACTTTACCCCCATCAAAACCAACTATCGCTACTGTAAAAACTCCATTTTCGTTTGCATAATTAATGGCATTCAATAAATTTTGGGAATTACCTGAAGCAGTAATGATTACAAGCATGTCACCTGTATCTGATATAGTCCTTAATTGGTTTACAAAAATTTCATCAAAATTAAAATCATTTGAGAGTCCGGTTACGACTCCAGTATTTTCACTTAGACTCTGTGCTTTTGCTTTTTTATGTGTAAAAGGTCTTTCTACTGTCTGTTCATATGTATATGCAGTTAGCAGATCATTTACAAAATGTGAAGCAGTGGATGCGCTCCCGCCATTTCCGGCGAAAAAGATAGTATTTTTACTAGCAACAGTTTCCATTATTTTTTTTGCGAAAAGTGAAAGCTTTTTTTCATCTAAGGATTTTATTGCTGCGATAGTTTTATTCAGATGGCTGCTAATTAAGTCATCATCAGAAATATTCATTTTCTCGCTTTCAATAATTATTCGTGACTTATTCGATGATCCTATACTAAATATTTAAACAGGCCAAAATGGCGCTTTCGTTGAGCCGGCTTGATAAATGGCTGACTTGCTACCAATTCTCCCGTTAGATCGGTAAGGCTGTTCCATTCTCAAAATCTTAAGTTGTTGGGATTGTATGCTAAAGCTATGAAGGTGGTCATACTTTGCGGCGGGAAAGGTACTCGCCTGTCAGAAGAAACACGTATTCGACCAAAGCCTCTAGTAGAGATCGGCGGACAACCAATTCTTCACCACATTATGCAAAGTTATAGAAAATTTGGTTTTAATGATTTCTTTTTGGCTACAGGTTATCTTGGCGAACAGATTCAAGATTTTGCGAACATGGACAACGGACAAGAAAACATCGATGTGATAAGTACTGGCGAACGCACGCTCACGGGTGGAAGACTTTTAAGACTTAAAAATCAACTTGCCAAAGAGAGTGTTTTTATGGTCACTTATGGTGATGGAGTTTGTGATGTAAACATAAATGAGTTGGTTAAATTTCATAAGAATCACGGCAAAATTGCCACAGTTACAGCCGTAAGGCCCCCTGCTAGATTTGGTGTGATGAAACTTGACGGTAATAGAGTTGATTATTTTCACGAAAAATCCCAAACAGATGTGGGATGGATTAACGGTGGCTATTTTGTTTTTAACTCAGAGATTTTTAACTATTTAAATGACGATGACTCAGTATTGGAAGAGTTTCCTTTGCAGAGGTTAACTGCCGAAGGAGAATTAATGGCTTTCAAACATAATGGGTTTTGGCAATGCATGGATACCCTACGAGACAAAGAGTTTCTAGACGAACTTTGTGAACAAGGAATTACGCCGTGGCTTTAGTTGACTCTACCCCACCTTTAGCAAAAACTTTTTCAGGAAAGAAAGTTTTTGTTACTGGAAATACCGGGTTTAAAGGATCTTGGCTCACACTATGGCTTGAAAAACTAAGTGCAGATGTCTATGGGTATTCAAATAGGGAAAAAACTCAACCATCAATGTTTGAAGATTTAGGAATAGAGAAGGGTATCACTCAATTTTACGGAGATATTGCTGATCGTAAATCTTTGTTCGACGCTTTAAAAATTGTAAAGCCAGATTTTATATTCCATTTGGCTGCTCAATCTCTAGTTTCTACAAGCTATTCTAATCCACTTGAAACCTTTAAAACTAATTCCTTGGGCACTGCCACACTTCTAGATGTTATGTTCGAGTTAGATTTCAATTGTGCTGCTGTAATGGTTACTAGTGACAAGTGCTACGAGAATGATGAAAGAGCGACGGGTTATCGTGAGGTCGATCGCCTAGGCGGGCGTGATCCATACAGTGCATCTAAGGCAGCGGCAGAAATTTTCTTGTCCGCCTACATTCGTAGTTTTTTTGGTGAAGGTTCAAAGCAAGTAATTGGTATAAGTCGGGCTGGAAACGTTATTGGCGGAGGAGATTGGAACACAAATCGAATTGTTGTTGATTGTGCAAAAGCCTGGCTTTGCAGTGAAAAGGTGTCTATTCGTAACCCAGAAGCAACCCGCCCATGGCAACACGTTCTTGAACCATTGAGTGGATATTTAAGACTAGCTCAGAAACTTTCTGAATCTCGAGATCTTCATGGAGAGGCATTTAATTTCGGGCCTAACGAATCAAATGTTTACACGGTTAATGAAATTGTCCACCGACTTGGAAAACACTGGGGGCATGAAAATGTTGGTAACTACTTGGAGCTCTCGGGAGATAAAAGCATGCATGAAGCATCCCTTTTGAGTTTGAACTGTGAAAAAGCGGGTAAAGAATTATCATGGTCGCCACGATTAGAGTTTGATGAATGTCTGAAGCTTGTTGCTGACTGGTACATACAATTTGGAAGGAATCCAGATAAGTTATTAGAATTAACCCTAGAACAAATCAAATTCTATGAATCTAAAGTTGGTTAAAATGAAGAAATTGGTGGGGGGTACAGGGGCAAGTTTCCTAGCCAAGGAACCGATTGTTAATCCTCTTGGTAACTTACGCCATATCGTAAAAAGTGAGTTAGATAAAAACCTACCTTTTTCAGAAATATATTTTTCTGAAGTCAAGCCAAAAACTATAAAGGCATGGAAATTTCATAGTAAGAAATCTCAAAATATTTCCGTTGCCTATGGGACGATTAGAATAATCTGTATCAAGAAAAACTCTGATGAAGCAGTTTATGAAGCATTCGAGTTGAACTCAGAAGAATTACATGGAATCCTTACGATCCCTGCCGGAATTTACTATTCACTGATAAATGTCTCAGAAGTCCCAACAATTTTGTTAAACGCAACAGACTTACCTCACAATTCTGAAGAAAATCTCTCGTTACCACTAGAGTATCCAGAATTCGCATCTCTAATTGTGGAATTTGGGGGTTTAGGTGAAATATAGACTTTCTCAACCCGAGATATCTGAAAACGAAATAAGTGCTGTTGCCGAAGTGATGCGTACTGAATTTTTTGGTATGGGTAAACAAGTTGCAACATTCGAAGAAAAACTTGAATCATTTTTTGGTAGGAAAACTCTTTGTGTATCGACTGGTACTGCGGCTGTTCAACTTGGCTTGGTTGCGGCAGACATTCAGCCTGGGGATGAAGTTTTAGTACCATCGCTAACATATGTAGCCACATATCAGGCAATTTCAGCAACAGGTGCCGTTCCAGTTTCATGTGAAGTCTATCGTCATTCACTTCAAATTGATTTAGAAGATGCTCAGAAAAGAATTACATCTAAAACGAAAGCTATTGTTCCGGTTTACTTTGCAGGGGCTACAAATTGTTTGGACTTAGTTGCAGAATTTGGGAAAACAAATAATCTACGAGTCGTGGCGGATGCAGCCCACGCTTTTGGAAGCAAACACAAAGGTGAATTGGTCGGAAGTTTTGGTGATATTTCATGTTTTAGCTTCGACGGAATTAAGAATATTACCTCTGGTGAAGGAGGTTGCATTGTCACTAATGATAAAGTAGCTCTAAACAAAATTAAAGATACAAGGCTATTAGGTGTAATCGGGGATTCTGAAAAACGAAAAAACCGTGAAAGATCATGGGATTTTGATGTTGAATCTCAGGGTTGGAGATTTCATATGAGTGACATTTTTGCAGCGATTGGAATCGTACAGCTTACAAAATTAGAGACTAATTCAAAAAAAAGACAAGAACTCTTCAACAAATATGTAACTAACTTAAAAGGTAATTCACGATTAACTTTATTCGACTGGGATACTGCTTCAGGAATGGTGCCTCATATTTTTGTTTTAAGAATTCCAGGATTAAAAGATCGCGATGCACTACGCTTGAAATTAGAAAATTTAGGCGTTGCCACTGGAGTACATTACAAACCCAATCATCTACTTAAGTTTTATAAGACTCCTTACAAACTGCCTATAACAGAGGCCCTATACCCCGAAATTTTGACCTTACCATTACATACGAGACTTTCGCAATCAGATATTGATGATATATGTGAAATATTTGAAAATGCAGTCGACACTTTTTTCTAATTATTTGTAAATGAATTCAACCCTAGTCAGTGTTGTTGTAAATTGTCATAATTCCGAAGATTTTATTGAAGAATGTATAGAATCAATAATCAATCAAAGTTATCAGAATCTCGAAGTCATAGTTTGGGATAATAATTCACAGGATCAAACTGAGAGTATAGTACGTAGATTCTCCAATTTAGATTCTAGAATTAAGTATTTTAAAGGTGAAATTTTTGTTTCTTTAGGTTCTGCACGTAACTTGGCTTTAAATAAATGTAGCGGCTCCTGGATAGCGTTTTTAGATTCTGACGATTTGTGGGATTCAAATTTTATCTCGGATCAAATTACCGCACTCTCAGGAAAAGAAAATAGTGCATTTGGCTATGGGTTCGTTACTGAATTTCTGCAAGATTCATCTTCAATCAAGAAGTCTAAGCCTCAAAGGCAAAGGGTCTGTTCAGATAAATTTATTTTTCACAAATTACTAAAAGGTAATTTTATTTATTTTTCGTCCTTGGTTATTAGTCGCCAAGCCTTAAATTTTGTTGAAAATTTCAAAGTAGAATACAAACAAGCAGAAGATTATGAACTCTTGCTCAGACTAGCAAGTAAATATAAGGCTGTGCAAACTGGGTATGTTTATTATAGGCTACACGCAAAAAATCTTTCTAAAATTCAAACTTTAGATCTTCACATTGAGTCACTAGATATCTTAGTAAATTACTTAAAGTTTAGAGAAGTAAAGCGCAGTTTTAGTTATCACTTGGCTAATCTAGGGTTAAGATATTTTAGGATTAAAAAGTATGTAGACTTCATCGAGTTTATTAGAATAAAAAATTATAAGCTTAGATATTTTTTTGTTGGTTTAGGAATTTTACTAATTCTAAGGTTTAAAGCTTTATTTAAACGGTTTATAGAAAATTAATTTAATAGATCACATTAGGTCTTTGGCAGTCATATCTTCAAAGCTCATGTCTCGCACCTCTTTATTTAAAAATGAAAGGGTAATTGCCATAACTGTTACCCCAGCCAAGATATATAAGAAGTTCTCAATTCCAAAGAGGGTAGAAAGTGGAGCTGCGATCGCCAATCCAATTGGTCTAAACATCATAGATCCCATCGCATCAAAGGATGCCACTCTAGAT
>Ga0169931_10006184_pt1 | contig 18135 bp, 16 predicted proteins | sample Kivu_15m_20L_FD_129675 | JGI IMG/M metagenome (GOLD analysis project Ga0169931, IMG submission 129675) | Freshwater microbial communities from Lake Kivu, Western Province, Rwanda to study Microbial Dark Matter (Phase II) - Kivu_15m_20L... | ecosystem: Environmental > Aquatic > Freshwater > Lake... | reverse complement strand
CCGCCCGGAAAACGGCCGGACGGAGGCGTCTGAAGAAACGAGGCTTTCGCCTCGAACTCTGCTCTCCAGAAAGAGCCTCCACGGCAGTCATGCGTGGATTGCATGCAGGCCCGTTTCGCCTGCGCATGGTGCTGCCGCTGATGGAGGTGTGGCCCGGTGGCGCGAAATCAAGCACGGCCGCGCATCGCGGACGTGGATTCGTGCCTCAAGCCGTCAGCCCGCGGGGCGGCGGTGTGTCCGGCGTGTGCTGCAGCACGCAAAGCCGCACTTCGGCGGCGGCCGTGAAAACGAGCGGCGGTGGAGCGCTGATGACGACCGCTGGGATGACTTCCGCGATGAGATGCACCTTGAGTTTGCCATCGACTTTCGGCGCCTGCTTGTCATCGGCGGGTTCTTTGTCCGCCTGCTGCTGCGCGAGTTTGCACAGCTCGCAGGGATGCTCGCCGTCGAAGGTCTCACTCACCGCCTGGACGACGGAGCCGCTTTTCAGACTGTAAGACACCAGCATGCCAGCCCACGCGGCAGACTGGATGACGACGGTGTGCAGCCCGATGGAAACCATCAGGCCCAGCACCATCAACCAGCGTGCGGCGGTGAACATTGGAAAAGATTCAAGCGTGGACGCAGCCCGATCACAATGAAAAAGTTTGGGAGAGGCTCACTTCATCGTCTCGAACCACGCCAGCAGGTCGAGGATCTGCTCTGCTTTGAGGGAATTGAGCAATCCGGCCGGCATGGGCGAGACTTCGGAGATGGTGCGTGACTGGATCATCGCTTTTCCGACCTCCGTGGTCTCTGGGGCCAGCGGGTTGGGCTTCAGCACGACGCGCTCGTCGTCCTCGCTCTCCAGACTGCCGCTGATCGTCTTGCCATCGCTCGTTTGGACCGTCACGAGGCGGAATTTTTCGTCGATGAACTTCGAGGGATTCAAAATGTGATCGAGCAGGTCCTTGCGGCCAAAGCGTGCGGAGACTTGGACGAGATCGGGACCGAACACACCGGCGGGCAACGACGGATCGTTGCTCACGCGATGGCAGAAGACGCACTGCGTGCGGATGAGCGCGTCCTTTGCGCTGTCGCGGCTGCGTGTCTTAGCGTCCATCTTCGCCAGCAGCGGCTCCAGATCGGCCAGCGTCCAGTTTTTGAAGGTGTGCCCCGGCAACGCATGCGGGGAGAGCGCCACGGGCTTCGGCGGATTGATCAGCGCGGCGAGCTGCACGGCCTCCGCAGGCTTCAACGCCGCCGCCAGCTCGCTGCGCGTGTCGCTGATCGCTTTGAAGAAGGTGGACGCGCCGTTCATCTTCTCCGCCTTGTTCAACGCCTCAAACACGACCCGCCGCTGCTCCAGCGTCCAGCCATCCTTCAGGTAGCGCAGCATGAACGGATAAAACAGCAGGTCCTCCGAGGTCGTCGCCGCCTTGAGAAGTGTCATCGTCTTCTCGATGACGGTGGGTGACTTCAAATAAACGAGCAGACGGCAGAGTTCGTGGTTCAAGAAGGTTTCGTTGGCCGGATAGGCTGCCCAGGCCCGCAACTTGTCTTTTTGGGCCGGTTCACCATGTCGTGAGATGGCGACGGCGATGACTCGAAGCGCGTCCAGTGTCGGTTTGGGCGTGGATTTCATCACGGCAGCGAGGATCGGCTCCAAGTCCGCTTTTTCGCCGACACGGGCCAGCGCGAGAAGTTCATGAGTTTGGCCGGATTGAAGTGATTTTTCGCGCCAGTCGGCCACAGGACGATTTTCGAGCTTCCGACGTTCGCCATGAAGCTCAAAACGTGTGCTTGCCCCCTCACCCCGGCCCTCTCCCCGGAGTGAATCGTTTTGCTTTTTATTCGCCGGGCGGGGAGAGGGAGAATTCTGGCTCCCTCGCCCCGTCGAGGATGTGGCGATGTCTTGTTTGTCCTTCGGGGAGAGGGGCGGGGTGAGGGGCCGATGTGCGACGCGATACAAACCGCTCTGCGTTCCACGACCGCCGGTGATGAACCACATCGCACCGTCGGGGCCGATGCAACCGTCGGTGACATTGAGCGGTCGTCCTGTCACGAAATCCTCCTGCGTAGCGGTGTAACTCGCTCCAGCTTTCTTCAAATGCACCGCAATGATGCGACCGTAGCTCCAATCGAGAATGTAGAGCGCCTCTCGATACTTTTTCGGGAACTCCGCACCATAACCAAAGTAGATGCCCGTCGGTGATGACAAGCCGATGTCGATCACGCTGGGCAAGGTGTCCGCATACCACGCGGGATAACGACCGGTGCCGCGACGCCAGCCGAAATCGGCTCCGGAAACGACATGCAGCACGCGAGTGGGCATGTACCACGGCGTGCCGACATCGCGCTCCATGTCGGCGTCGAAGGTGAAGAGATCGCCGCGCGAGTTGAAAGCGATGTCGAGCGGGTTGCGCAGGCCGCCGGCAAGGAGGGTGATCTTGGAGCCATCGGGCTTCACACGCAGAATGTGGCCGGCAGGAAGCTCGACATTGCCGTCGAACATGCTGCCGTCCCAGGGATTCGGGATGAGCTGGTCGTTAGCGTAGTTTTTCAGCGGCGAGTCCGGCGCTGTGTTCTCCGGAATGAGCACGTTGTTGCCATGCGCGACGTAAATGTCGCCATCAGGGCCGAGTTTGATGTGATTGCGGCCGTGGCCGACTCCACCTCCTGTTCGCATGAGCTCTTTGCGCTCCTCGAAGACGCCGTCGCCGTCTTTGTCGGTGAGGCGGAAGAACGCTTTCGTGTTGTTCGCGTTCGCGAAGAGCGATCCGTGCGCATACAGCAGCCCGCGGCACTCCAGCAGCTCGTCGTCGATCGTTTCGACCTTTTGCTCGCCGCTGCCGCTGATTGTGAGGCGCAACAGGCCTTTCTTTTCTTTGCCAAGCGTGATGCGGCCCTGCGGATCGAAGGCCATGGAGACCCATGAGTCTTCGCCAGGCTGCGCGGAGCGGATGAGCTCGGCTTTGAAGCCAGGAAGGAGCGTGAGCGTGGCTGGATCGGTGGCCTGGTTTTGCGATCCAGGCTTCGCGAGCTGCCAGGAGTTGTAGGCGTCGAAGGTTTTCTTCAAATCGAAGGGTTCCTTCGTGGGATCGCTGTCCGTGGGGTGCAAGGCCTTCGCATTGGCCCAGCTCGCATCCGTCGGAATCCAGCGCACGGCAGCGAGATCGCCGTTGAGTTCGAGTAGCGCGGCGGTGAGCGCTTTGCCAAGCACGCGAATGCCGATTTGATGCGTTTTGCCGTCACCGAGTTGCTTCGTGAGATCCGTGCCGGTGGCGGCTTCTTCAGCCAGACCTTTCTTGGCGATGACTTTGCCATCCACGAGAACCTCATGCGGTGCGTTGCATGCGGTTAAGAGCACTGCTTTCAGCAGCTTGCCCTGATGTTGGACTTCCTTGGTGTAAGTGACCTGCTCGTTCAACTCATCATGCAGCCACATCGGCGAGGGCGGACGATTGGCCATCTGGGCAAGGGCGGAAACGGAAAGCAGCAGAAAGAGAAGGCAGCGTGGCATGCGCACAGAACGTGCGCTGTGGTGGAAGACTGTCGTGCAGGGCGGCATTGGAATGCCGCGCTCCCAGGATCAGAGCGGCTGCGTGCCGACGGTGAAGGTGACGTTATGAATCGTGGCTTTGTGCAGCGAGTTCAGCACATCGATGACGCGTTCGTAGCTGGCCTGCTCCTCGGCCTGCAGGGTGACGAGCAAGGGTTGCTTCTGACGAGCGGAAGATTCCGCGAGGCGGACCAAGGTGCGGGTGAGCGCAGGCAGCGCTTTATCCTGCGGTGTGTCGAAAGATTCCTCGTTCAGAGTGACCGTGCCGTCCTCCATGATGCCAATGGTGATTTCCTCGACGGGAAAACGGACTGGCGGATCACCGGGCGAAGGCAGCCGGGTGATGATCTCGCGCTCCACTTTGACCGTGCCGACCATCACCATGAAGAACAGCATGATGACGAATACGACGTCGATCATGGGAGCGATTTGAAAGCCGATGGCCGGGACTTCGGAGTGAATGAGGCGTTTCATGAGCAGGTGGAAGGTTCCGGGCTTCACGGCCAGGCAGGGCAAATCTTGGGGTGGCTGGGGCATGCGGCCAGCCGCCCTAGTCCGGCCTTGGACGTTGAAAGGCAAAGCATTGCGCGGACCGGCACCTTGCCTGCTGCAAGATGCTTAAGAACGCTGGCTTGATATCTTTCTGAAAATGAGTCTGCTAACCCCACTGTGAAAAGCAAAATCTACATTCTCGACGACCACCCCATCGTTATCGAAGGGCTTAAGAAACTGATCGACCCGCAGGAAGACTTGCAAGTCATCGGCAGCGCGGAAGACGCCAACACGGCGCTTCAGCAAATCGCCAAACTCAAGCCGGAGGTCGTGGTTCTCGATATCACGCTCAAGGACCGCAGCGGTGTTGATCTGATCAAAAAACTCAAGGCCAGCCATCCTGGGATGCAGATCCTCGTTTACTCGATGCATGATGAGAATGTCTATGCCGAGCGCTGCCTGCGCGCCGGTGCCATGGGTTATGTGATGAAGGGCGAACCGAGCCCCCGCGTGCTCCAGGGTTTGCGTCAGGTCGCCCAAGGTTCCTTCTTCTTCAGCGCCTCCCTGCTCGGCAGCATCGTCTCCGGCGGTGGTCCGCGTGGCGGTTCCCGCGGCGAGCCCGCTCGCATGCTCAGCGACCGCCAACTTGAGATCTTCGAGATGGTCGGACGTGGCTTTGACTCCCACAGCATCGCGGAAAAGCTCACGCTCAGCGCCAAGACCGTCGATGCGCACAAGGCGAACATCCGCCAGAAGCTCGGCCTCGCTTCCGCACGCGAACTGCTCATGGAAGCAGTGCGCTGGGTGGAGAAATAGGCCTTCAGTCTCGTTCCATCCTTCAAGGCGGGCGGTGTTCAGACACCGCCCGTTTTCGTTTTCAGAGGCGATCAATCCTTGGCCACCGCGTCGTTGTCAGCCTTGGCCATTTCGACGAGGCGTTCCTTCATCGTGGCCAGTGCTTCGGGCTTTTGCTCGGCTAGGTTGTTGGTCTCGTTGGGATCGGCGAGGATGTCGTACAGTTCATGTCTGGTTTTCTCCCCGGAATCATGCACGACGAGTTTCCACGGATCATGACGCAAAGCGCGTGACTTGAATCCCGGTGCCACGGTGTAGATCGTTCGAGGAGATGGCACCACACCCTCCGCCAACTGCGGCCAGAGATTCACACCATCCCACTTCAGATCTTTCTCCGGTCGGACGCCCGCCAGAGCGCAGAAGGTCGGCATCCAGTCGATGATCTGCACGGGAGCGGCGTGTTGACCTGGTTTCAGTTTTCCTGGCCAGTTCGCGATGCTAGGCACACGCGTGCCGCCCTCGTAAACGCTGCCTTTCTCTCCCCGAAGCGGCTTGTTGCTGCCTGGCAAGGGTCCGGCGGGGTAATCGTCCGGCGGATAGGTCTGCCCGTTGTTCTCCGCCGTGCTGCCGCCATTGTCGCTGGTGAAAACGAGCAGCGTGTTGTCACGACGGCCGGTTTTTTCGAGGGTAGCGACGATTTTTCCCACGGCGTCATCCAGATGCATCACACAGGCGGCGTAGTGCCGTGCCACCTCGCCTTTAATGCCCGCCGGCACCTTCGCCAGCCACTCCACAGGCTCCTTGATCGGCAGATGCACCGCTGTGAATGGCACGTAGAGGAAGAACGGTGCGTCTTTGCGCTGCGAAAGCCATTCGCAGGCCTCATTCGTGATCAAATCGGTCACATGACCGGTTTCCGTGAGGAGCTTTTCGTTGCGGTGCCACGTCTCGGAGAACTCTCCCTTCTTGTAGTGGTGATCGTAAGGTCCGACCCCACCGGCGAGCGAACCATAGCTGTGATCGAAGCCGAAGTGATTCGGGCCACACTCCGGCTTCGAGCCAAGATGCCATTTGCCCGTGAGGCATGTCTCATAGCCCGCGCTTTTCAGCGCTCTGGGCAGCGTGACGGTGTCCCAGGGCAGGGCACGTGCGTTTTGCGGCGTCGTAACGCCGAAGCGGCTCCAGCAGCGACCCGTCATCAATCCTGTGCGCGTCGGGCTGCACACGGGCGCGACATAATGACGCGTGAGCTCCACGCCATCGGCCGCGAGCTTGTCGAGATGCGGCGTCGGCGCTTTCCCGCCGTGAAAGGCCACATCCGCCCAGCCGAGATCGTCGGCGATGATGAAAACGAAGTTCGGCTTCGATACCGTGGCACTCAGCCACGAAGCCGTCAGAAAGAAAAAGGCCACCAGTCTCATGAGAGCCGAAACGATGAACTCCAAGACGATCTCGCACGAACGGTTGCGCGGGCGAAAGCGCTGCGGCATAGAAAAATCATGGGCCGCGCAGCGAATTCCCCTCGATTGACCACGCGTGCCGGGCAGTGGCTGGTCTATGCGCTGTTCCGGTCCGTGGAGGGCGTGCTGTGGCTGCTGCCCTTGAGAGTGATCTGGTCGATCGGCAGGTGTCTCGGTGCGCTGGGCTATTGCATCGCCGGAAAGTATCGCAAACTCGCGCTGAACAACCTGCGCATCGCCTTTGGCCGGGAGAAAAGCGAGGCGGAGCGCCGCCGCATCGCCAGCGAGCATTTCAAAAGCTTGTTCGCGAACCTCCTCTGCGGCTTCAAGCTGCCGCTCATGAGCGAGGCCGCAATCTGCCGGCATGTGCGCTCGGAGGGCATCGAAAGAGCGCAGGCCGTTTTCGATGACGGCAAGCGGCCCATCTTGAACCTGGTGCTGCATGCGAGCTGCTGGGAGATTCTGACCCAGGTGCCGTCCATGTATGTGCGCGGTCACAAGGCAGGCGCGATTTATCAGCCCCTGCGCAATCCCTGGCTGGACGCCCTGGTGCTGCGCCGGCGTGAAAAGCTGGGCTACGCGTTGTTTGACCGGCAGGCAGGCTTCAACGCGCCGATGAAGTTCATGCGTGACGCCGGCCAGATCGGTGTGCTCGTGGACCAGCATGCCGGCTATCAGGGCGTCTGGTGCCCGTTTTTTGACCGCCTGGCCTCCACGACCACCATCGCCGCGCTCATGGCCATGCGCACGGATGCCGCGGTGCTGCCGATGATGGTTTACAATGACGGCCCAGCCCGCTGGCGTCTCGTGTGTGCTCCCGAGGTGAAAGGGAAGGAACCGACGGCCGAAAGCCTCACCGTGGCGATCAACGTCGCGGTGGAGCAGCTCGTGCGTGAGCAGCCGGAATGCTGGTTCTGGGTTCACAATCGCTGGAAGCTCCCCAAGCCGTACTTTTTGCTCACAAACTCCAGCTACCGTCGCGGCACCGTCTTTCCGAGCGATTACGACATGAGCCGCCTGCAGCCTTTTGAGCTTCTCATTCGCAGCCCGAACTGGCTGGGCGACGCTTGCATGGCTTTTCCGATGGTGCGCGCGATCAAACGCGGTCGACCAGACGTGAAAATCACCGTCTTGGGTCCGGATAAGCTCGAGGAACTCTGGCTCTCGATGCCCGAAGTCTCACGGTACATCGCCAAACCGGCGAAAGAAGGCTGGTTCGCCGTCGCAAAGCGCATCAAGGCCACCGGCGTGCACTTTGATGCCGCGGTGCTTTGCACGAACTCCACCCGCAGCACGCTGGAAATCTGGCTCGCGGGCATCCCGCGCCGCGTGGGCTACAAGGGCTCCTTCCGCGTGAAATTGCTCAATCAAGTCATCAAGGAGCCGACGACAGGTGGCGCGAAGCAGCATCACGCGCACCGCTACATGCACATCGCCGGAGAAATCGGCGCCGACATCACCCAGGACGGCCTTTGGGATGCCGGATCACCGACCGCATCGACGGACGGCACGATCCGTGTCGGTGTGTGCGCCGGCGCGGAATACGGCCCGGCCAAACGCTGGCCGCTGGACCGCTTCGCTGAGGTGGTGAATCAGATTTCCGCGAAGCATCCGCAGTTTCGCTGGGAACTGTTCGGCGCACCGGGCGAGAAAGAAATGGGCGAAAAGCTCTCCAGCATGCTCCAGGCGCCGCACGAGAACTTTGTCGGCAAAACGCGGCTCTCCGAGCTCATCGCCAAGCTGCGCCAGTGCCAGCTTCTGCTCACGAACGACACCGGCACCATGCATTTGGCAGCCGCGCTTGGCATTCCGACCGTGAGCATCTTCGGCTCGACCTGTCCGATCGAAACAGGCCCGCTCGGCGAACGCCACACGGTGATTCAACACAAAGTGCCGTGCAGCCCGTGCTTCGAGCGCGAATGTCCTTTCGGACACTACGAGTGCATGACGAAAATCACGCCGGAAGAGGTGGCTGCGGCCGTTTTGAAGACCGCCGGCGTCGATCTGTGATGCTGAGCGCGTCTCAATGATCGTGACCGTGGCGGTCCAACACCGGCTCGCGGCCCACAAACAAGCCCAGCACCGCGCCGCCGATGATCCAGGTGATCAGATGATCCGCGATGTTCACGATCGTGTCGCGTCCCGGGTTCTCCATCCAGATCCACATCGGCAGATCGCACGTCAGACCCGCGAACAGGCCCGCCGCCGTCACAAACGCGATGCGCGCCGGATAAAACAACGCCACTTGGTGCAGCAGCGTGGCGATCAGCAACGCACAGATCAAAGAACGAATGAAACTCAGGATCATGTTCGTCCCCATGCTGATCTCGCCTTTGCCCGGACGGATGATCGCATAAACGTAGGGGCCGTTCTCCATCGCTTTCACCTGTTTCTCCTCGAACGCCTTTCTTTCCTCGGCGGTGGCAACTTTGGGCGCCTCATCCATCGCGGGCAGCATGTAGATGCCGTGGCCGGACGTCACGTTGGCCTTGATCACCTCAGCAACGGCGGATTCGTCGCGAAAGGAGCGGTATCCGTTCTCATGCCAGCCCAGCGCCGTCCATGAGATCGCCTCCCATGCGAAAACGGCGACGGCGGTGAGAAACGCTCCGAGGATGAGTTTGATCATGCGCTGTTAGTAATGGCTCGATGGTGAAGGGCAAGCAGCCTTTCGGCCAATTCCATCAGCACACCGGCGTCAGAAGTTCTCGGCCGTCGAAGTGCGCGGCCAGATTGTCCACCACCAGCGCCGCCATCGCACGCCGCGTTTCATAGGTGGCGCTGCCAATGTGGGGCAGCAGGACGGCGTTCTCGCAGCGCATCAGCGCCTCCGGCACCTGCGGCTCGTTTTCAAACACGTCCAGCCCCGCGCCGCGAATCACGCCGTTTTGCAGCGCTGTGATCAACGCCGCCTCATCGACGACAGAACCGCGTGCGATGTTGATCAGCGTGCCCTTGGCGCCCAACGCGTCCAAAACGGCCGCGTTGATCAAATGCCTCGTCGCCGCGCCGCCCGGACACGCCGCGATCAAGAAGTCCGACGCCCTCGCCAACTCGATGAGCGATTCAAAATACTGCCAGCTCACGTCCTGCTTCGCACGGCCGTGATAGGCCACGCGCATCCCATGCGCCTCCAGCCGATGTGCGATCGCCTTGCCAATGCGACCGAGGCCGACGATGCCCGCCAGCTTGCCACGCACCGCATGCGCCAGCGGGAACTGGCCGCTCGGCCACGCTCCGGCGTGCAGATAACGATTGGCGGCGATCAGATTACGGCTCGTCATCAAAACCAGTGCGCTCGCCGTGTCCGCAACGTCCTCCGTGAGCACGTCCGGCGTGTTCGTCACTCGAATCCCGCGTGCGCTGCACCAGTCCACCGGCACACCGTCATAACCGACGCCACACACGCTGATGATCTCCAGCTTGGGCAGTTTCTCCAACATCGCCACCGGCGAGACGCTGTTGCCCGTCATCACGATGCCGCGAATCCGCGCGCCCACCTCCGCCAGCAGCGCCTCCTTGTCGTTTGCCTGAAAGTAATCATGACATTCATAGGCCGCGAGCAGCGGCTTCATCAAAAAGTCCGGCAGCGGGGCCAGGATGAGAACGGGGGGATGGTCCATGCAAAATTACGAGCGTGAGGTCTTCCAGTCCTGCGGCGGGATCAGGCGCACGCTGTCCGGCCATGGCGCTCCTTGCAGGATCCAGTCGTGGATGAGCTGCTCCTGCTCGCGTTCCAGCCGCTCCGGCGTCGGCGGCATCGCCACGGGATTTTCATGTCCGAGCAGCAGCACTTTGTACAGCAGGCTTTTGTGCGGCGCTCCAGGCACGATCACCGGCCCGCTGCGGCCGCCTTTCATCGCCAGTTTTTTTGTTTCGAGGTTCAAACCGGCGAACACATAACGGCTGTGATGACACTCCAGGCAGCGCGACTCCAGCACCGGCTTCACATCCGCCACGAAATCCACCGGTTCGTTGGCAAGCTGCCGCACATCCAAGATCATGCACGCTGGCAGCAAGGCGACCGTGCCCAGCGTCAAAAGAATCATTCGTTTCATGGCTTTAACATCCCGGATCGGCATCCGCTGACAAGCGGCGATTCATTCTGGGCGGTTTCGCATCATGTCCGCCACCTGGGCAAAAAACGCCCCGATGACTGGCGATGCTCCGCTGGGAACCTCCACCTCCTGCATCGCCTCGCCCATCAGCTTCATCCAGCGATCACGCTCCGCGATGCCGATGGAGAACGGCATGTGCCGCCCTCTCAAACGCGGATGCCCTCGCTCCTCGATGTAGGTCTGCGGCCCGCCGAACCGATACACGATGAAATCCGCCAGCCGCTTCTCCGCGCCCGCCCAGTCGTCCGGTGGATACATTTGGCCGATCAGATCATCCACCCGTACCCTTCGGTAAAACGCCGTCACCATCGCGCGGAGCTTCGTTTCGCCGACCTGGGCGCAGAGGGTTGAGATTTCGTCCATGAATTCAGAATAGAGTTGGCCAAAGGAGAGAAAAGAGAAGAAAAAGCCCAGGAGACCGCTGCGGCCGACTTTTTTGACCTCTTTCCTCTTTTTCGGCCAATCATTCGGGAATTCCGTCGAAAGTTTCGCGTCTCACACAACGGATGATTGACTCCACCGTCCGATTCGTTCGTATCCACGTCATGAAAACCCTCACCACCCTGCTGCTCGCCCTCATGGCCTCCCTCACCACTCATGCTGCTGATGCCCCTGCCGCCAAAACCGAGATCGCCGTGATCGGCGGTGGCTGCTTCTGGTGCGTCGAGGCGCAATACCTCCTCGTCAAAGGCGTCAAGAAAGTCGTCAGCGGCTACGCCGGCGGCAAAACGGAAAATCCGACCTATGAAGACATCTGCACCGGCGAGACCGGCCACGCCGAGGTCATCCAGATCGAGTTCGATCCCGCCGTCACCACCTTCAAGGAGATCATCGAACTCTTCTGGGACGCGCACGACCCCACCAGCGTGACGAAGGAGGAGATGTTCAAGCACGGCAAAATGCTGCCCAAGGGCACACCCTACCAGGGCAACGACTACGGGACTCAGTACCGCTCCGCCATCTTCTACACCAGCGAAGAGCAGAAAAAGGTCGCCGAGGCCTCCAAAGCCGAGGTGCAGAAGAAGTGGAAGGATCCCATCGCCACCGAGATCGCGCCGCTGAAAAAATTCTACCCCGCCGAGGACTACCACCAGAACTTCCAGGCCCGCAATCCCGAGCAAGGCTACGTCCGCGCCGTCGTGACGCCGAAGACCGAGAAGTTCAAGCACACCCTCGAGGACAAAGGCAAGATCAAGCCCGAGGCGAAGTGATGTAACTTCAATCGCCAATCGAAGCCTCTGGGACACGCCACCGCGTGTCCCATTTTCGTACATGGTTCACGCTTTCGCGTGAGCAATGTGACCAAGCCTGATTTGCCTTGCCACGCCGCAGCGTTTCTGGCGAAATGCCACGCATGAGCACTGGACGCATCGTGGCACGAATCATCACCATCTTGGGCTTGGCCGTTCTCGGAGCTAGCATCGGAGTTTGCTATCAGGCGCTGCGCATCACCGGCAAACCGCAGGAGTTTCGGTCGCTGGCGAAGGTGGTGGCGGGTGGTCAGATGATGACTGCTGAAACCGTCTATTGGCGCGAGCAGCAGGCCGACTTCTACGGCACCATCATTGAGACCTTGGAGTCCGCCGAGATGAAGCGTCGTGCGCTTGAGCGTGTGCGGGCCTTGAACCCCGATCTCAAAGACAGCGATGTGGAAATCCGAGTCGCCCAAACCAAGGGCAGCGCCATCTTCAACATCCTCGCCACTGGCACCGAACCCAAGTACACCAAGATTTTTCTCAACGCCCTGCTGGATGAGTTCATCAGCTTTCGTCAAAGCATTCGAGAACAGGCACAAGGCAGGGTGCTTCAGCAGTTTCTCATGGAGGTCGTTTCTCGGCAAAAGAAGATGGAGGCATCATTCGAAGTCATGGAGAAAGCCCGGGCCAAGGTCGAATCCTTGAGCGCCAAGGCGGATCAGGAGAGGCTGGCGTCTCGTCTGAACAAACTCAGAGATCAGCGTGATGGCCTGCGTCTCGAACTCAAAGCTATGGCGGCAAATGATGCTGCCCGAGCTTCTGTTGACACAAAATTGACTCTTCTCGACCAAGAAATCTCCATGGTCGAAGCCGAGCTGGGGCGTTACGAACCAGACATCGCCGAATTGAGGAAGGCTGCCGAGCGGCATGCCATGGAAAAGGAAGCCTACGAAAAGCTATTTGAAAAAGTCGATGCGCTACAGGCTGAGTTCAATTCGCGTACCGATTACGTCGCCATCCAAGAACGCGCGACCCCCGCCAGCGAGAATGTCGAAGACTGGGTCATGCCGGTCACAGTCGGTGCCATCGTTGGCGGTTTGCTCGGGGCGCTCGTGGGCCTGCTGCTCGCTTTGCTGCTTGTGCGCCAGCCGCGCACCGCCTGACCTCGCATCACTTTTCTCAATCCGACCATCCAGAGGATCAATTCGCGTCTTCCAGGCGAACCACGCAGTCTTGCCGCCAATCTTCTCCCGCCATGAACTCCTCCCACCACCGCTGGCTCCTCGAACAACTCCCGCAGTGGGAGCGTGACGGGCTTCTCACCACCGACGCGGCGCGTACGTTGCGTGAGCGACACACGGCGCAGCAGGCGGCGGCGGATGCACAGCCGGGTGTGGCGCAGATCATCATGGGATCGCTCGGCGCGCTGCTCATCGGCGCGGGCCTCATTGCGGTGATCGGCTACAACTGGGATGACTTCTCGCGGCCGATGCGGCTGCTGTTTGCGTTTGTGCCGCTGCTGGTGACGCAAATCGCCAGTTTTCGGGTGTTGCAGCGTGGCGAAGCCGCTGCGGCCTGGGTGCGCGAGACGGCGGCGTTGCTCCAGGCGCTCGCCACCGGCGCTTGCATCGCGATTGTCTCGCAGATCTACAATCTGGGCGGTGAATGGCCGGATTTCCTCTTCTGGTGGATGCTGCTGAGCCTGCCGCTGGTGTGGGTGATGCGTTCGCAGGCCGTGGCCATCTTTTACCTCGTCGCCATCGCGACCTGGAGCGTGAACCAGATCGAGCATGGCAACCCGTGGCATGACAGTGCGCTGATCTATCCAGTGTTGTTGCTTGGCCTGTTGCCCTTCTGGCCCGGCTGGCCGCCAAAGCAGACGCTCTCCGTCTCCGTGCGTTGGGTGATGACAATCAGCGCCATCTTTGGCCTGTGCAGCGCGGCCGTTTTTGTGTGCGAGACATCAGGCCTCTTCCCGCGCTTTCAATTTTCGACTGCGATGTGGCTCTGGACGCTCACCGCCGCCGCGCTCACGCTCTTCCCGCTCAATCAGACCGCTTTTGAGGAGCCCACACGTCGCAAGCCGCAAGTCGTGCTCGGCTCGCTGTGGCTTTTCGGTTACGGACTGGCTGCGACATTTCATGAAGTCGGCGATGACGTCGCCGGAGGCATGAAACATGCACTGCATCTGCCGTGGTGCTGGGGTTTGCTGGCCGTGCTCGCGGTGTTTGTGCTGCTGGCGCTGAAACAGCGCCGTTGGGCCGTGCTGTCCATCGCCTCCATCGCGCTGCTGCCGCTGGTGGCGTTCCCCTTCGAGCGACTGCTGTCGTGGGTGTTCACGCTGCATCTTGCCGCCATCGGCCTCACGCTCATCCTGCTCGACTTCAGCGGCAGACGCGGCGCGCCGCGTTTTGGCGCGCTGCTGCTTTCCGTGCTGATCATCCTGCGCATGGCGGACAGTCATTTCTCCCTTCTCGCGAAGGGCATCGGCTTCATCATCGTCGGTGTCGCCTTCCTGGCCTTCAATCTCCTCATGAGCCGCCGTGCTCGCCAACCCGCGCTTCCTTCCGCATGAAAACGCTTCCGCTCTTCATCTTCGGCCTCGCCGCGATCGCCCAATGGGCCGTGCCACTGGCGCAAATCCGCGCGCATGAGCAAACGCTGGCCCAAGGCACGCTGATCAAGCTCAAATGCGCCGCGCCCGACCCCTACGATCCGCTGCGCGGACGATTTCTTGCCGTGCGACCGGAGCAGCGCGACGCCACCCTGCCTGAGGGGATGAAGGTGGAGAGAGGCATGCATGTGTTTGCGACGCTGACCACTGGCGCGGATGGCCTGGCAACGATCACCCATGTGTCCCTCACACCTCCCGCCAGCGGTGACTTCATCCGTTTGAAAACTGGGTACGTCTATGACAGAAAGGCCACCATCCAATGGCCCTTCGATCGGTTCTACATCAATGAAAAACTCGCCCCCGAGGCCGACAAGTGGTTCGCTGAGAACATCCGCGGCACGAAAGGCATCATCGCCGAGGTGCGCGTGCTCGATGGCCACGCCGTGCTGGCGGACCTCAGCCTCGACGGCAGGCCGTTCCGCGAGATTCTCAAGGAGCGCGTGAAGTAGTAAGACGGACACTCTTGTCCGTCGGTTCGGGAGGGATGGAGTGTGTCGAGAGCGCTGCTCGTAGGGCAGGAGTGCCCAACGTACTTCAGATCTTCACGTCCCAGCCCTTCCGATAGCTCTCACGTCCCCAGAGCTTCATCGCCTCGGCGTTGTCGAGGATCTTGCCGGTCTTGGGATCGCATTTCACCACGGTGTTCGTGCGGTAGGCCATGTTGCCGAGGTGGCACATCATCGTGCTCTTCTGGCCTTCGTCGATGGGGCTGTTGAGTTTCGCCTCCCCACGGATCGCATCGAGGAAGTTGCCGATGTGCGCGGGATCGCCGCCGCCCGCGCCTTTGCCTTTGCCGACTTCGACGCCTTTGAGGTCGTAGTTCGTCCATGAGTCGCGTGCGATGGCCATGGTGCCGGTGTCGCCATAGAACATCACTTCGCCGAGCGGTTTCTCCGCCGCCCGTGGATGGGAGCTGCTCTGCACCCATTCGCAGCCCGCGTGCCCGAAATCATAGACCGCCGTGCCCGTGTCCGGCGTTTCCTGTGCGTCATCGTAAAAGTAGCGGCCGCCGTTGTAGGTCACACGCAGCGGATACTCGCCCTTCAGGCCCCAGCGCAGGATGTCGAGCGAATGGATGCCGTTGTTGCCGAGTTCACCGTTGCCCCAGTGCCAGAACCAATGCCAGTCGTAGTGCGCGATGCCTTTGAGGTCGTGCTTCGCATCATCCGGCACCGGTCCCTGCCAGAGATTGAAGTCGAGATCGGCCGGAGCGGGTTTTTCATTCACCGCGACGCTCTTGCGGGTGTTGTAGTAAAATGCGCGGCCAAAGCGCACTGTGCCGATCGCGCCGTCATGCAGCGCGGCGATGGCATCCTTCATCCACGTGCGGCGCTGATTGCCCATCTGCACCAGGCGGTCGTATTTTTTCGATGCGGCGACGATCATCTCCGCCTCGCTCGCGTTCTGGCTGCCGGGTTTCTCAACGTAAACGTGCTTTCCGGCCTGCATGCAGAGAAGCGCCGCCGGTGTGTGCCAGAAGTTTGGCGTGGCGATGAAGACGGCATCGAGCGTCTTGTCATCCAGGATGGTGCGGAAGTCCTTCACACCCACGCAGGACACTTTCTGCGTGTCGTTGACCACCTTGAGCCCGCTTTCGAGACGCTTCGGGTCCACTTCCGCGAGATAGGCGATCTCCACATTGGGCAGCTTCAACAACGCCTGCACATGCCCCATGCCGCGACCAAGCGCCACGACGGCGACTTTCAGTTTTTTCTGTGCGGCGTCCGCGGCGCGGAGTTTCGGCAATGCGGAGACGGCGGCGAGCGCGGCCGTTTGGTGGAAGAAAGTGCGGCGGTTCATGGTGGTGCAAGGAATCGCCTTCGAGCGGGGCTGTCTTGCACTTCATCGTCCTCGTTCTCGTGCTCCTACTCGTCCTCGATCAAATCGCTCTCTTGCTGTGATTGCGGCACCAAAGAATCGAGGACGAGCACGAGAACGAGTAGGAGGACGATTCCAAGCACACTTTCCCCGTGCATCCGCCCCATTTTCGCCCACTATCCGCGCTGCAACACCGCCATGACCTTCGCCGAGCTTCACCGCATCTATCACCAGCCCTTCTTCGACCTCCTCAAGCAGGCCCGCGCCGTGCATGACGAGCACTGGACAGACAACTCGGTCCAGCTTTGCACCCTGCTCAGCATCAAGACCGGCGGTTGCAGCGAAGACTGCGGTTACTGCGCCCAAAGCGCCCGCTACAGCACCGGCGTGCAGGCGGAGAAGCTCATGCCGAAGGAACAGGTCATGGAGCGCGCCCTCGCCGCACGAGCGAACGGCTCCACGCGCTTCTGCATGGGCGCCGCCTGGAAAGGCGTGCGCAAAGGCACCCAGAAGTTCGACCAGGTGCTCGACATCGTGCGCGACGTTTCCAAGCTTGGCATGGAAGTCTGCGTCACCCTCGGCGAACTCGGCGCGGACGAAGCCAGCGACCTCAAAGAAGCTGGTGTCACCGCCTACAACCACAACGTGGACACCTCGCCGGAGCACTACCCGAACATCGTCAGCACGCACACCTTTGAGGACCGCCTGCGCACCATCCGTCATGCGCAAGACGCCGGCATGTCCGTCTGCTGCGGCGGCATCCTCGGCCTCGGCGAGACCATCGACGACCGCCTGAAGATGCTGGAGGTCATTTCGAACTTCAATCCGCAGCCCGAAAGCATCCCGATCAACGCCCTCATGCCCATCAAAGGCACGCCGCTCGGTGACAACGAGGTCGTCGATGCGTTCTCGTTCGTCCGCATGATCGCCGTCACGCGCATCGCCGTGCCGAAGGCCAAGGTGCGCCTCAGCGCCGGCCGCACGAACCTCAGCCGCGAAGCGCAGGCCCTGGCCTACTTCGCCGGTGCGAACTCCATCTTCTACGGCGACAAACTCCTCACCGCCGCCAATCCGCGCGCCAACGAGGACATGAAACTCCTCCGCGACCTCGGCCTCGCCCCGCTGGAGCCCAATCCCGACCTTGAAGCCCCCGAAGCCATGAACGGCGTCCCGCTCAGCCCGTGCTGCGACCATTCCTGCGAGAAGGAAAAGGCGAGCGCGTGTTGCTGATCGAAGCTAGCTCGATCTCAGGGCACTTTTAATTTCTTCGATGCTATACGCTGGTTTTCGTCGATGAACCATCGCGTGGCAGTTTGGGCAGATGGGAACCATATCCTTGATCGGATCGACTTCGTATTCTTCACCAACTTCTGATAGAGGCCGCAAGTGATGCACATGAATGAACTCAGCGCCTAGCTCACCGAAGGTGTGTTCGAAGTTAAATCCGCAAACCAAGCAAGAATAACCGTGGTTGGCCAAGCATGCCTTTCTAGCGCGCGGATCACGTTCATATGCATTGACCGTGATCTGTCGAGTTGCCCCATCCCAAAAGCGTTCGGGTGACGTAACCTCTTCGGCGAAGGAAATAGGAGCAAGACCTCTTCCGCTCAGGTGCTCTTTCCACATCTCTTCAAGCTTGGCCGCTGAATCTGCGGGAATTGTGATCCCGCTGGCTTGTGGACTCCAGTGAACTTCAGGAAGGGATAATTTGAGAACTTCACGACGAAGGAGTTCTTCATTTTTTGGATTCAAAAGCACATCATACCGCAGCTTGATGTAGAGCGCCTTACGTTGAGGGTCAGTATAATGACCTTCGGAGAAAGGAGCTGACAAAGCATAACCGGAAGCAACCAATCCGGTTGGCTCTTCAGAACCGAGCTTTATCAAAAAGACTCGGTCACCTGGTTGAATCTTTTTTGTGGCTCTTCGGGCAAAAGGCTGGGGTTTTGATCATGGCGGCGTCATGTCGAGCTTCGCGCAGTAGAACAGGATGCGGATGCGGAAGTTAGCGAAGTTGGGCAGCCCCCTTGCGTTGGCTTTG
>Ga0169931_10006183_pt1 | contig 18137 bp, 13 predicted proteins | sample Kivu_15m_20L_FD_129675 | JGI IMG/M metagenome (GOLD analysis project Ga0169931, IMG submission 129675) | Freshwater microbial communities from Lake Kivu, Western Province, Rwanda to study Microbial Dark Matter (Phase II) - Kivu_15m_20L... | ecosystem: Environmental > Aquatic > Freshwater > Lake... | reverse complement strand
CCCCCTGGCCCTGCCGCGCACGGGCCAGGACGCGCCATCGCTCCCACTCACGCCGCGCCGTGGCGTTGGACGGATCGGTGGCGAGAAGCTGGCGGACCTCCTCGCGGCTGGCAGCCTGATCCGACGTGAGCTGGAGCAACCGACGGCTGGTCTCCTGACTCCGGGGATCGGACTCCCACGCCCGCTCGGCGGAGATCCGCGCCTGCTGCCGCCATGACTCGGGGTCGGGATCGGATGCGGCCCGAGCCAGGTCCGCACGCGCCCTCGCCAGCCACCCATCGGCGCTGGATCGGCCAAGGCCGATGGCCCGTTCGGACAGCGCGTCGGCTCGGTCGGCCTGGCCCACCGCCGCCCACGCCTGTGCCACGGTGGCCAGCAGGCGCGCGTCGGACCCGGCTTGGGTGGAGACACGCTCCAGGCGGGATCCATCCTCCATGTCCGCGGCGGCGCGGGCCGCCGCCCCCAGCAGCGGCGCCGCGAATCGAGCCGAACCTGGAGCCTCGGTGGCGGCGGCCCACGCGGCCTCGGCATCACCGCCCTGCTGCTCGTAATGGGCCAGGATGAGCCGCGCGGACTCGGAGGCGGTGCGCGACTGCAGGATCACGCGAACCTGATGCGGGGGCACGGGCAGCGCACGCAACCGCTCCGCCACGGACCGTGCCGACCACGGGTCGGACGCCACGCGATCCACGGCCCATCCGATGCCGGCCGTGGGCCCCTGCTGCTGCACCTGAATCGTCAGCATTTCCTGCTCCGGCACCGGCCATGCAAGATCCTGAAGGTCCGGAACCCGGACCGATGCCGCACGGAGAATGGCGAGTGCCTCGGGGACGCCGGCATGGCCCGGAGCCTTGGGATCCGCGGCCGCCTCCGCGGTGCACCGCAACGCCGACCGGGGTCGTCCGGCCGCCAGCATGGTCCAGACCAGGCGCGGCAGCGCCACGCGGTCCGCGGCGTCGCTGAGCGCCAGCGAGCGCTCGAGCATCTCGGCGGCCGTGGCCGGATCGCCCGCGGACATGGCGCCATCGCCGGCCAGACGCCACAGATCCGCCGCCTGCTCCTGCAGCGCCGCATCCGATGGCGCGCCCATCGCCTCCGTTCCTGCCGCCGCCGATCGCAGGCACTCCAGGGCGGCGCGGTGGTAGCCGAGTTCCCGCATCGACAGTCCCAGCGCCACCGACAGCGCCAGCGTGCGTCCGCCCTCGGCCTGCGGCGCCTCGCCCACCCGCTGCAGTTGCTCCAGCAGCAGCAGTCGCTCCGCCGCCAGCAAGGGCTTTCGGGCGGCGGCGGCGGCGATGCCACCGGCCGCCAGCGCCTCGGGGTCCAGTGCGCGGATCGACAGCACGCGGCCCCACGCCTCGTTGCCCAGGTCCGAACGACCCCCCTGGTCAAAGAGCCGGGCGAGGTTGCGCCACGCGTGGACATCCTGCGGATTCACGCGGACGCGAGCCAGCAGCACCTGCACCGCCTGGTCCGCATCACCCTGCCGGACCAGGGCCAGCGCCCGCTCCACCTCCGGCGACATGGGCGGGGCGACGGCTTCCGGCTCGTCGCGCAGGGGGGCCAGCGCCTGACGGACCGCGTCCAGCGACTGCCCCGCGAGATCGGGAGACGTGGGGCGAGGCTCGCTCATCCACGAGGGTCGCACCGGAGGCTGGGCCGGTGGACGCGCCACCTCCGCGGTCGACTCGCGTCGAAGGTCCTCGGTGGTCCGCACGGTGGAGCACCCAAGGCACGCGGACAGCGCCGCCACCCACAAGAGCACCGCCAGCGCCGACCGCCAGCTCATCGAGTCTTCTTCTTGCCCAGTCGCGGCACGCGGCCGCTGGCCAGGAACCGGTCCGTGGCCTTGCGGATGGCCGCGTGCGCGGCGGCCGCGTCCTCGGCACGGACGTGGCGCGTGAGCAGTGCCGCCACCTCCACCGGCTCGCCGGCCTCGTGCAGCACCTCGGCCTCCTCCAGCACGTCCACCGTGGCCTGGTCCACCGGCACGGCGTGGATGTCCAGCCCCAGCAGCAGGGTGCGGGCCGCCACGAAGGGCGTGATGCCCGCAAGTCCCTCGATGTACGCCTTGGCCTCGCGCTTGGCCACGCTGCGCAGCCGCTCCAGGCTCATCTTGTGCTCGCGCTTGTACACGTCCATCAGCGTGCGCCGCATGAGCACGCACCGGTCCCAGGCCAGCGGGTAGCGCACGCCGATCACGGAGACCTGCTCCTTGACCAGCATCACCCGGAGGTCGTTCATGTCCACGACGCCCTTGCGGATCTTGGCGAAGGCGTGCGCACCCTGCTCGTCGGTGGCGTCGGCCATCATGAAGCTCTCCACCAGCAGGTCCACCAGGTCCTCGGGCACCCGTGGCGGGTCCGCGACGTGGGACTTGAGCAGCTGGCTGAACTTTCCGATCGCGAGGTCGCTCTTCATGGCGGGTGCGGTCATGATGTCCCTTCGGAGGTGAGGTCACCGGCCAGGCCGGCCTCCAGGGCGGCCTGACGCTTGATCGAGTCGTCCAGCTCGAACTCCAGACGCGGCATGCGGCGGATCTCCACGTGGCGGGCCATGCCCGCCTTCAGGTGGCCGGCGGCATGCCGCAGCGCCCCGAGCACGCGCGGCCCGGCGTCCGCCGGAAGCACCGACACGCCCACCCGAAGGGCCTGGCCGTCGGGAGAGAGGTCCGCACCGGTCACCGTGAGCACCGCGTCGTCCATGCGTGGATCGCTCAGCCCCTCGCTCAGCGTGCGCTGCAGGGCACGTCGCAGCGCGCTGGCGGCGCGGTCGGCACCGTGGTCCCGTTCGCGCTGGTGGTCGTGGGGCCTCATCGCTTCTCGGGAATGGAACGGCTGACCGTGGTGGTGCGGTAGCACTCGAGCACGTCGCCTTCCTTGATGTCGTCGTAGCCCACGATCTTCATGCCGCACTCGTTGCCGGCACGGACCTCCTTGGCGTCGTCCTTGAATCGCTTCAGCTGCTCGAGCCGGCGGTCCTTCTCGATCACGATGCCGCCGCGGGTCACGCGGATCTGGGCGTTGCGCTCGATCACGCCGTCGGTCACGTAGCAGCCGGCGATCATGCCCACCTTGCTGATCTTGAACACCTGACGCACCTCGGCGTGGCCGAGCACCTCAAGCTTGATCTCGGGGGCCAGCAGGCCCGAGGCGGCCTTGGTCACGTCCTCGACCAGGTCGTAGATCACCTCGTAGAGGCGGATCTCCACCCCCTTCTGCTCGGCCATGGTGCGGGCCTTGCCGCTGCTGGTCACGTTGAAGCCCACGATGATGGAGCCGGTGGCGCTGGCCAGCGCCACGTCGCTCTCGTTGATGCCGCCCACGGCGCAGTGCTTCACGCTGACCGCCACCTCGTCGGTCTTGATCTTGCCCAGTTCGCTGCGCAGCGCCTCGGCGCTGCCCTGCACGTCGGCCTTGACCACCAGGCCCAGCTCCTTGACCTGGGCCTTGCCCATGTGCTCGAAGATGTTGTCCAGGGTGATCTTGGGGGCGGCCAGCTCGCGCTCGCGCTCGATGCGGCGACGCTCCTCGGCGGCCTCCTCGGCCTCCTTCACGCTCCTGGTGCAGAAGAAGCTGTCGCCGGCGTCGGGCAGCAGGTCGATGCCGCTGATGGCCACCGGCGTGCTGGGACCGGCCTGGTCCAACCGCTGGCCCTTGTCGTTCACGATGTCGCGCACGCGGCCGTAGGCGCGGCCGATCACCACGAAGTCGCCGCGCTTGAGCAGGCCCTCCTGCACGATCAGGCGGGCCACGGGGCCGCGGCCCTCCTCCACCTGGGCCTCGAGCACGGTGCCCTGGGCCACGCCGGCGAAGTCCGCCTTCAGGCCCAGCAGCTCGGCCTGGTAGTCGAGCACCTCCAGCAGCTCCTGGACGCCGGTGCCCACGGTGGCGCTGGTCTTGATCACCTCCACGTCGCCGCCCCACGGCACGGGATTCAGCCCGCGCTCGGCCAGCTGGCCGAAGATGCGCTGGATGTTGTTCTCGGTGGCCTCGGGACGGTCGATCTTGTTGAGCGCCACCACGATGGGCACGCCGGCGGCCTTGGCATGGTTGATGCTCTCCACGGTCTGGGGCATCACGCCGTCGTCGGCGGCCACCACCAGCACCACGATGTCGGTCACCTTGGCGCCGCGGGCGCGCATGTTGGTGAAGGCCTCGTGGCCGGGCGTGTCGATGAACGTGACCACGCGGTCGTTGTCACCCGCCTTGACCGGGGTCTGGAAGGCCCGCGTGCTCTGGGTGATGCCACCGGCCTCGCCGGCGGCGATGTTGGTGTTGCGGATGCGGTCGAGCAGGCTGGTCTTGCCGTGGTCCACGTGGCCCATGATGGTGACCACGGGACTGCGCGGACGCTCGTCGGTGCGCGTGCGCTCCTTGAAGCCCGCCTCGATGATCTCGGCGGCGCTCTTGGCCTCCTCGATCTCCAGCTCCACACCGAACTCCAGCATGGTCTCCAGGGCCTGGTCGGCGGTGATCACGCTGTTGATGGTGGCCACCGTGCCCTGCAGGAAGAGCTTCTTGAGGATGTCGCCGGCCTTCACGCCCGTGACGGCGCTGAGCTCCTTGATGTGGATGGGCTCGGCGATCTTGACCGGGCCCTGCGGCGGTCCGGCGGGCTTGGGCGATGGGACGAAGCCTCGCTTCTCGGGGGCCCGCTTGTGGCTGCGGAAGAATCCGCCGGCGCGGTTGAGCCGGTCATCGCGTTCGGCCAGGTCCTGGGCACGCCACGGCTGGGTGCCGCTGGCGCCGCCACTCTCCTCGCGCGGACGACTGTCACCACCGGCTCGGGCTCGGCGTTGCGGCGCGCCGCCGCGTCGATCCATGGTGCCGCCGCGGCCACCGCGATCGGCCGGAGGTGCGGCGCCTGAGCCTCCGGTGGCGCCACCGCCACCAAGGCGCGGGCCGCGCGACATGGGCGGACCGGTGCGCGGACGCGGCGTCGGCAGGTTCTCCGGCTGCTCCACACGAATGAGCTTGGGGCCCGAGACCGCGGTCTTCACGGGCTGCTCAAGCCTCGGTCCCACCGGACGGACCTCCTTGGGTCGCTGCGGCACGTTGATCACCGGCGGCGGTCCGGGCTTGAGCACCGGACCACGCGAAGGAGGAGGCGTGGACGGACGGGCGGGCGCGCCACCTTCGCCCCCGCGCGGGGACGGAGCGGGAGCCGATCGCCTGGGCGTTGGGGCCGCAGCTGCGGGCGCGGTCGCGGCTGGCGTGATCGGTGCCTCGGACACGGGCGCCGTGGCGGCGGGCCTTGCCGGCTCGACTTCCGGTGCCTTCGCCTCGACCGGCACGACCGCAGGCCTGGTCACAGGCGTGATGGCCGACGGCTCCGACGGCTCAGTCGCCCTGGCCACGCCACGCCGGGCCTTGGACGGCACCTCGACCGCGGGCTTCTCCGCCGACCCCTTGGCTTGAACCGGCGGCGCCTCGGCCACCGCCACGCCACCAGCTCCCGCAAACCACTCGCGAATGGTCTCGGCAAGGCCCACGGACACCGTGGACTGGGGCTGCTTGACCTCTTCAAGGCCCTCAGCCGTGCAGCGGCTGATGATGTCCTTGGAGGCCACGCCCAGTTCCTTGGCCAGCTGCGAGACTCGGATTTTCGCGATCTTGCTCACGTGTTCTCCTGTGGTGCGATCCGTTCCATCGACTCCGCGTCAGGCCTGCCCGGGCGATCCGCCCAGGATGTCGTCCGCGGCGGCCTCGGCGGACTCGTCCACCTGAACCGCCTGTCCACCGCCCAGCAATGCGTCGGCGGCGCTGGCCTCCTCGGCCGCGCGGGCCTCGGCCTCGGCACGGTCCTTCTCCTGCTGCTCCGCCACGACCTTGGCCTTCTCGCTGCAGGCGGCCACGATGGCGTCCGCCACCTCGGCCGTGGCCTGCAGCTCGTTCTCCAGCATCTCGGGGCCCACTTCCTCCACGTCGAAGACGCTGATCAGGCCCAGGGCGCCCATCTTGTCCAGCATGTCGTCGGTCACGCCGGCCACGGGACGCACGGTCTCCTCCAGGATGGCCAGGCCCTTGCTGAACTCGTCGGGCGTGAGGATGTCCACGTCCCATCCGGTCAGCCGCGCCGCCAGCCGCACGTTCTGGCCACGGCGACCGATGGCCAGGCTCAGCTGGTCGTCGCGCACGATGATGGTGGCGCGGCCCAGCTCAAAGCACAGGCTGACCTCCTCCACCTCGGCGGGCTTGAGGGCGTTGGCGATGAGCACCTGACTGGACTCGTTCCAGCGCACGATGTCGATCTTCTCGCCACCGAGCTCGTCCACGATGTTTCGGATGCGGCTGCCGCGCACACCCACGCACGCGCCCACGGCGTCCACCTTGCTGTCCACGCTGCTCACGGCCAGCTTGGTGCGGAAGCCCGGCTCGCGGCTCATGGCCTTGATCTCGATCACGCGGTCGGCCACCTCGGGCACCTCGGCCTCGAACAGGCGGCGGATGAAGTCCGGATGCGCCCGGCTGAGCACGATCTTGACCTGATGGCCGGCGTCACGCACGTCCAGGATCAGGCAGCGCACGCGGTCGCCGGGCTGAAACTGCTCGCCCGGAATCTGCTCGCTGCGGGGCATGAAGCCCTCGGCGCGCTCCACCTGCACCACCAGGGCTCCGCCCTCGTAGCGCTGGGCCGTGCCCGTGACCAGTTCGCCCTGCCGCTTCACGAACTCCTCGAGCAGGCTGTTGCGCTCCTCCTCGCGGAACTTCTGGATCATGACCTGCTTGGCGGTCTGGGCCGGAATGCGGCCCATGGAGGAGAGCGGGATGTCCTCCTGGCCACCCTCGGGCAGGTTGCGCCACAGGCGGATCACGCCGCTCAGGCGATCCATCTCGCACCCGAACTCCTCCAGCTCGATGCTGCTGAAGTGCTTGCGGGCCGCGCTGACCATGGCCTGCTCCAGATCCGTGATGAGGATCTCGCGGTCGATGTTGCGGTCGCGGGCGATGCTGTCGAGGATGCGGAGTGTTTCGCTGTTCATGATGTGGTGCGGGTTGTTGGGTTGGTGGGTTGTCGAGTTGTCACGAGCCGGACGAGTGGCGATCAAAACGAGCACGGGCCACGCCGGGCGGTCGCCCGAGGTGGCCCGTCCACCGGCCCTGCGGGTGCAGGACCGCTGCGCCTGAAGGGTGCACCCTAGCGGGGCGCCCCCTTCCGGGGCCTCTCGAGTCCCATCGACGCGGCGACGGGCTTCCCAGACACCACCTGGACGCGACGGCGCGTCATCGGGGGAGGGGAAGGTTCGAAGCGATGGTCATGCGTGAAGGCATGCGATGCGACTCGAGTGCGGTGGACGGATCCGACGCCGGGACACGGCCCGAAATCGGAACGGAGATGGTAGCCCAAACCGGGCGAATTCTCAACCAATCCATCCGTGAACCCCCGGTTTCACGCTGCTACGCTGGGTTTGTGACGCCGTCCGCCCTGCTCCGCACGCTCCTGATCGCCCTGCTGGCCCTGACCCCCGCCACGCTGGCCCAGATGCCGAGGACCGCAAAGGGGCTGCCGGGATTCACGTCGGCACCGGCCTCGGCGGCGGAGGCCCCGTCCACCTCGGCGCAGGTGATCCGGGCCAGTCTGCGTGGCGTTCCGCCGGCCGTGCTGCCCGGCTGCGAGCCGGTGCTGGCGATCGACCTGGAGATCGATCCGGGCTGGCACATCTGGGTCAACCAGACGCAGGCGCGCGCCCTGCCGGGCGTGCAGGTCTTCGAGAGCGCCATCTTCACGTCCCTGGCCGTGGAGCCGTCCGACGCCCTGCGCCTGGCGGGCGTGCAGTGGCCCGAGCCGCACGCGGCCAAGGCCGACGTGGGTGACGGGCCCCAGGACTATGCCGTGTATCAGGGCACCGGAAGCGTCTTCGTGCGTCTGGCCATGCCCGAGGCGGCGGGCGAGATCGTGGTCGATCTGGTGCTGCTGGTCCAGGCCTGCAACGAGCAGACCTGCCTGGCGCCCGACGAGGTGCGCCTGCCGATCGCGATCCGCGTGGAACCGGGCGCGGCGGTTCCTGCGGTGCCCACAGGCTTTGACCCCGCGCGACTGGTGCTGGAGGGCGGCGCGGGCACGGCGACCGAAGCCGACGGGACGCTGGCGTTCGACTTCTTCGGTGCGGGGTTCCGCGTGGACCCGCGCGGCTTCGGATTGCTGGTGGTGCTGCTGGTGGCGTTCGTGGGGGGCGGGCTGCTCAACTTCACACCCTGCGTGCTGCCGGTGATTCCGCTCAAGATCATGGCGCTCAGCGCCGCGGCCGGTGACCGGGCCCGGTGCCTGCGGCTGGGCGCGGTCATGAGCGCGGGCGTGATCTTCTTCTGGCTGGTCCTGGGGGCCATGGTGGGCGGGCTGAGCGGATTCACCGCGGCCAACCAGCTGTTCCAGTATCCGGCCTTCACCATCGTGCTGGGGCTGTTCATCGCGGTGATGGCGCTGGGGATGGCCGGGTTCTTCAGCGTGAACCTGCCGCAGTGGGTGCACGGGATCCAGGCCAGCCACGAGAGCGCCGGCGGCAGCTTTGTGATGGGCGTCATGACGGCGGTGCTGAGCACACCCTGCACCGCACCGCTCATGGGCGCGGCGGCCGGGTGGGCCGCCACCAGCGGAAGCCTGTCCACGGTGCTCACGGTGTTCGGCGTGATCGGCGCGGGCATGGCCTTTCCGTACCTGGTGCTGAGCGCGTACCCGCAACTGGCCCGCAGCATGCCGCGCAGCGGGCCGGCCAGCGACCTGGTGAAGCAGGTGATGGGCCTGCTGCTGCTGGCGGCGGCGGCGTTCTTCGTGGGCGCCGGCGTGAACGGCCTCCTGTCGCGTCCATCCGGCCTGCACTGGTGGGTGGTGGGCGGCATCGGCGCGGCGGCCGGACTGTGGATGGCGTGGCGCACGCTCGGCATCACGCGCCGAGTGGTGCGTCGCGCGGTCTTCGCGGGACTGGGCGTGGGCATCGCCGCCGTGAGCCTGGGCGTGTGCGGCACGCTGGCCTCGGATCACGGCCCGATCGCCTGGACGCGCTACACCCCCGAGGCGCTGGCTCAGGCCAAGGCCCAGGGCAAGGTGCTGGTGCTGGACTTCACCGCCGAGTGGTGCCTGAACTGCAAGGCGCTCGAACGCGTGGTGCTGGGTCGCGCCGACGTGGCCGCCGCCATCTCGCGGCCGGGCGTGGCGGCGATCATGGTGGACATCACCAGTCGTCAGAGCGACGGCTGGAGCCTGCTGCACACCTACGGTCGGGCCACCATCCCGCTGCTGGTGGTGCAGAAGGCCGACGGCACCGTGGTGCTGGAGAGCGACGCCTACACCCCCGATCAGGTGCTCACGGCGATCGGTCAGGCGACGGCACGCTGAGCCCGGCCAGATGCTCCGCCTGGGAACGGTCCCGCGGCGAGAGCATGGCCAGCGGGTCCAGCGCGAACGAGTCATCCACTTCGATCGCCGTGCGCGCGAATTCCGCCGCACGCGGGTCCTGCGTGCGCTGGGCCAGCCGCGCCGCCCGCAGCCAGATGGCGGTGGCGCGGGGCTCGAAGGCCACCACCGCCAGGGCACGCTCGCGGGCGCCGACCTGGTCCGGGTGCTCGCCGGTGGCCTCGGCCAGCGCGAGCCACGCCAGCGAGGCTCGCTGAAGCGTCTCCAGTCGCGAGGCCGGGAGTGGGCCCGTGCCTCGGTCGACGGCGTCATCGGCGTCCACGCAGGCGGCCCGCAGGTCGGACACGCCGCGCGGCGAGCGCACGCCCTCCGCCACCGCCGCACGCAGCAGCTGGTCGCTGGCGAGCAGACGGCTCCACGGACGGATCGCGTCGGCGGCCCGGCGCCTGGCGGTGGCCGCGTCGAGTGGTGCGTCCGGGCGGGTCTCCCGCACCAGTTGCTGGGCTGCGGCATCCAGCGCCGATGTCACGCGCCGCTGCAAGCCCAACACGGGCAGGCACGCCAACGCCAGGGCCCATGCCATGGCACCGGCCAGCGCCCGTGGCAGAAGGCGTGGCGCCCGCTCCATCTCGGCCGCGTCCGGATGCAGTCCGTGCGAGGGCACCGCGGCACCGAGCAGCAGGAGAAGCCATGCCGTGGAGCCTGGGTTCCAGAGCGTCATCTCCACCTGCGCGTGGCAGAGCATGGCCAACGCCGCCGGAAAGAGCAGGTGTGCCCCGCCGGCGCGGGCGGACCAGAGCCGAGGCAGGAGCATGGCCGCCACCCCCGCCCAGGCCGCACCACCCACCAGTCGCACCGCCAGATCCGTGGCGTGCAGCGTGTGCGATTCCTGACCGATCGCCAGCAGCGTGCACGCCATGGCGACCGCCGCCACGATCCACTGCGGCCGCCCGTCGCGCGCCGGCGGAGCCGGCAGCGGCGCCGGTTCCATGGCCGCGCCGCGCGCCGACCACACCAGCATCGCCAGCGCCGCCGCGATCCAGGCCGCACCGCCCAGGCCCAGCTGCGCCACCCAGTCCGTGAACGCCGCGTGCGCGCTCTGCACCAATTCCACCGCCGTGGCCGGACGCCATCTCGCCGACGCGTCCTGAAAGCCCTCCGTGCCCGTGCCTGTCCAGGGTCTCTCCAGCCACGCGCTCCAAGCCGTCTGCAGGTAGTGCCAGCGAAAGAGCAGGCTTCGCTCCGTCTGGAGCGATGGCACGGCGAGCACGCCGCGGAGCAGCGGCGCCGCCGCCGAGATCGTGACCACGGCCAACGCGACGCCCGCCACCACGATCGGCGCCGGTCGCCATCGACGCATCACCCCCACGGTCACCAGACCGATGAGCATGGCCGCGATGGCGCCCTTGCCGCCGTTGAGCAGCACCGCCACGGCGCAGGCACCCGCCAGCAGCAGCCACGACCCGCCGCGCCGCCCCTGCGTGCGTGGCACGCCGGCCAGCGCCACGGCCGCCACCGCCATCACGCCCGAAAAGATGTTGGAGAGCCCGAACCAGCCGAGCATCTCCCGCTGCTCCAGCCTTCGGACATAGGCCAAGGCCTGGGGCCCCTGGGGATCCCAGCCTCGCTCCTGCAGGAAGTCCCTGCCGGCGCCACCGCGGAAGTAGGCCACCGTGTCCGGGTGCTCCACCACCCATTGCCACACGCCTCGTGCCAGCCATGCGCCACAGACGCCCAGCAGCGTGGCCACCATGGCGCTCCAGGCCAGCCGCGCACCCGGCCGAGGGTTGCGGGCCACCGCCGCTGCCGCGCCGCACGCCACCCACGCCGTGATCCAGTCCCAGCCACGCCATCCCAGGCGTGCCACCGACTCGTCCAGCAGCAGGCCCGCAGGAAGCGGCGCCAGCGCCACCAATGCCACCAACGCGGCCGCTCGACCGGCGAAGCACCAGAGCAGCGGCGCCGCGAGCAGCAGCATGGCCAGGTCGATGGTCAGGCTGCCCGCGGGTCCGATGCCCGACATGGGCACGGCCCGCCCCGCCTCGGCGGTGAGCAGTGGATCCACGTCAAACCACACGCTCGGAGACACCGCCACCAGCGTGCGCAGGCACGCCAGCGCCGCCAGCATGGCGCCCGCCACGGCTGGCCAGAGTCGCGTCATGCGCGGAACAGCCCTTCCGCCGCGGCCAGCACTGCCAGCGCCAGAAGGGTCTGCACCCCCACCAGCGCCGCCTGCCAGGGGGCCAGGCTTCCCAGGCTCACGCCTCCCACGCCCACCACGGCGGCCAGCGCCCAGATGAAGAGCACCGCACCGCGCCGCGAGAAGCCCCGCTGCACCAGGCGGTGCGACAGGTGCTGCTGGTCCCCCACGAACGGGCTTCGACCCTGACGCAGGCGCACCGCGCTGGTGGCGAGCAGGTCGTAGAGGGGAAGCGACAGCACCACCACCGGCGCCAGCGCTCCGTACCAGCGCGTGCCCAGCGCGTAGTGGGGATCGGACGGGTCGGTGAACACGCAGCGCATGGCCAGCACGGCAAGCAGCAGCCCAAGCGGCTGGCTTCCACCATCGCCCATGAAGATGCGGGCCCCGCCGCGCGGCAGGAAGTTGAAGCACAGAAATCCCAGCAGCGCGCCGGCGAGCAGTCCAAAGAGCCCGGCCACGAACCACTGGCTGGCCATCATGGCCGACACCATGAACAGCAGCGCGGCGATGGCGCCCACGCCGCCCGCAAGCCCGTCCATGTTGTCCAGGAAGTTCATGGCGTTGACCAGCAGCACGATCCAGAGCGTGCCGACGGCGATCGACAGGGCCGCGCCCGCCGGGCCCGCCACGCCCAGGTCCGGCCGCACGCCGCCAAGCCAGGTCACCGCCACCGCCGGCAGCGTCTGCAGCAGCAGCTTCAGGCCCGGGCCCATCGCGCGGCGATCATCCACCGCACCCGCCACCAGCAGCCAGGTCGCGGCGGCGGCCAGCGTCCACCCGAACGACTGGCCCTGACGCAGGCGATCCGAAAAGGCCCCGCTGCCCTTCCACACATCCTCCGGCGAGATCGGCAGCGCTCCGGCCGCCACCAGCAGACCGCCAGAGAGCGGCAGCACAAAGGCCATCACGATCGCCACCCCGCCGATGTTGGGAACCGCCCGCAGCCGCTTCTGGTGCCCGGCCGCACCGGACGAGTCCAGGGCCCGCAACCGCCGACCGAGGCCGACCATGGTCGCGGTGAGCGGCAGGGACAGGAGAAGGCCCACCAGCAGGAGGCCGGGCGCGAGCCACGACATGCGGTTACTGTAATCGCATCCCTTCATGAAGCGCATCACCGTCTACTGCAGCAGCAGCACCAGCCTGGAACCCAGGTTCTTCGAGGCCGCCGAGCATCTGGGTTCCGCGCTGGCCCGGCATGGTCTGGAACTGGTCTACGGCGGTGGCGGCATCGGGCTCATGGGTGCCGTGGCCCGTGCCACCAAGAAGGCGGGCGGCAAGGTCCGCGGCATCATCACCAGGCGGCTGCTCGACCTGGAGCAGGGCTGGGACGGCTGCGACGAGCTGGTGGTGGTGGACACCATGAGCGAGCGCAAGCGGCACATGGCCGCCGACGGCGAGGCGTTCATCGCGCTGCCGGGAGGCCTGGGCACCTTCGAGGAGTTCTTCGAGGTGCTGGTGCAGCGACAGGTGGGCGAGCATCGCAAGCCCATCGGCCTGGTGAACCTGGGTGGCTACTACGACCCGCTCATCTCGCTCATCGACCATGGCATCGAGCATCGCTTCATCAAGCCCGCGGTGCATCACCTGCTGCATGTGGATCCGCACCCGGAGCGCGTGCTCGAGGGGCTGCTCAAGGCGGAGCCCTTCGAGATCGATCCCGACCGCTTTCTCCCCATGGGCAAGGGATGAACGGGGAACCGGTGGGACTGATCGCGGGTTCGGGCACGCTGCCGCTGCTGGTGGCACGCGGGGCCCGCGCGGCCGGTCGAAGCGTGGTCTGCGTGGGCATCCATGGCTGCTTCGATCCGGGACTGCCTGCCCTCTGCGACCGGTTCGAACAGGCCGGGCTGGTGCAGATCGGTCGATGGGTGCGGCTGCTGCGCAGGGGCGGCGCGCGCGAGGCGGTCATGGTGGGCGGCGTGCGCAAGACGCGCATGCACGAGCCGTGGAAGCTGCTCCGGCAGATGCCGGACCTGCGCGCGGCGTGGCTGTGGTACCGTCGACTCCGCCATGATCGTCGCAACCATGCGGTGCTGGCCGCGGTGGCCGACGAACTGGCCTGCTGCGGCGTTCCACTGATGGATTCCACCACCTTCATCCAGGATCACCTGGCCACCACCGGCGTCATGGGCCGCGTGCAGCCCGACGCGGCCAGCGCGGCGGACGTGGCCTTTGGGTGGCCCCTGCTGCTGCAGGCGGTGGAGCTGGACATTGGCCAGTCCATGGCGGTGCGTGATCGGGATGTCATCGCGGTCGAGGCCATCGAAGGCACCGACGCCATGATCGAGCGGGCGGGACAGCTCTGCCGCGCCCGCGGCTGGACCTTGCTGAAGACGGCCAAGGCGGCCCACGACCGAAGGGCGGACGTGCCGACGGTCGGCGTTGCCACCATCGAGCGGGCGGCCACCGCGGGATGCCGCTGCGTGGCGGTGGGTTCGGGGCGGGTGATCCTGGTGGACAAGAGTTCCGTGATTGCCGCGGCCGACCGCCTTGGCGTGGCCGTGGTCGGGGTGGCCTGAACGTTTCAATGCCGGACGAACCCTCTGGCTCTGATCTTTGCGGTTTGTTCCGTGCTGACCGGCAATCGGGAGTAGGTTGGTCCGGTCCCGGCGTTCCCGCGCCGGATCGTTCCCTTGCTGTTCCCCTTTCCCTTCCCGGAGCTCTCCATCATGAAGTCCATTTCTGCCGTGGCAGCGGCGGCCGTGTGCGCCGTGGCCCACGCCGGCAACGTGATCTACGCCACCAACTTCGACGCCTACGGCAACGGCAATCTGAACGGCCAGACGGCCTGGGCAGGTACCGGTGGCAACTGGTTCACCACGGGCTCCGTGAACACCGGACAGACAGCGTTCTTCGTGGAGAACGCACCGTCCGGCGGCTCCGGCAAGGCCGTGCGGATGACCACCGAGCGGTTCAACTCCAACGGACGCACCAAGGGCTTCCTGGACCTGAGCAACAGCGGCAAGTGGGCTGCGGCGAGCGTGGGTGGCAACACCGTGCTCCGAGCCGAGGCGAGCATCTACGTGGCCGGAGGACAGACCATCAACAGCAGCTACGGCATCATGATCGGTGACACCAGCTTCAGCTACAGCACCGGCTTGATGATCAGCAACACGGGACAGGTCTGGACCGCCAACAACGGCTACGCCCTGGCCAACCGCACCAATCGCACCACCGCCGCGCTGGACGCCTGGCACAGCTTCCGCATCGACTGGGACACCATCTCAGGCAACGCCAAGGCGTACCTGAACGGATCGCTCATCGCCGACTACACCCCCACCAACAAGTCAGGCGTGTACGCGGTGCAGCTGTTCACGACCACCGACAACGGCGGCAGCGGCAGCACCTCGGCCAACGGCTTTGGCTACGCGGACCACTACTCCATCAGCGCGATCCCGGCCCCGGGCGCGGCGGCTCTGGTGGCTCTGGCGGGTGTGGCGGCCCGGCGTCGACGGAACTGACGCGACGCACGACCCAAGTCCTCGACCGCGGGATCCCTGCTGGCGGGTCCCGCGGTCCCGCTTTTGCCGCAGGACCGGTCATGGGATGCTCGGGGGATGGACCCCATCGTCGACCCGCCGCTGGCCAGCCGTGCGGGGCTCAAGCTCCACCACGCCCTGCAGGCCTTCGGCGTGCGGGTGCGGGACCTGATCGTGGCCGACTTCGGCTGCAACGTGGGCGGCTTCACGGACGTGCTGCTGCGTGCCGGGGCGGCCCGCGTGTTCGCGGTGGACACGGGCTACGGAGCGCTCGCGTGGCGGCTTCGGCAGGATTCCCGCGTGGTCACCATGGAACGCACGAACGCGTTGCATGCCGAGCGACCGGAGGGCGGCGTGGACCTGGTGGTGGTGGATCTGGCCTGGACGCCCCAGCGACTGGCGGTGCCGGCGGCCCTGCGTTGGCTCCGGCCCGGTGGACGGATCATCTCGCTGGTCAAGCCGCACTACGAACTGCTTGATGCCGAGAAGGCGTGGCTGGACCGCGGCTTCCTGCCGCACCATCACGTACCCGGCGTGGTGGAGCGGGTCCGCGCAGGCATGGCGGTGCTCGGTGCCCACGTGCTGGCGGACACGCAGAGTCCGATCACGGGCGGCAAGACCGCTCGGCGTGCCGGCAGCCCGGGCAACGTGGAGTGGCTGATGCTGCTGGAAGCCACTGGCTGAGCCGGCTCAGCGCGTGGTCTCGGCCTTGATCTCGGTCGCCTCGATCGGCACGGTGACCCAGATGCGCGGCTTGCCATCCTGCATCCGGAACACGGCCAGGCCCGAGATCTGGTTGTCCACAAAGGTCACGTCTGCCGAGCCTTCGCCCTCGGCCACGGTCCGTTGCACGTAGCGGGCCACCATCAGGTCGCCGTCGGCCGCGATGGGCTCAAAGGACACCAGCTCGGCGGTCACGTCCACACGCGGAGCGACCTGGTCGAAGATGGCACCCGCCTGCTCGGCAAAGGGGGATTCGCGGTGGAAGGAGGCGATCATGGCCTGGCGGTCCTCCGCGTCCACGGCCTTGAGGTTGTCGCGCAGGGCCTGTTCGGCGTTGCGCACGTCGCCACGGTTCACGAACATGCTTCCGATCACAAAGCCCAGCACCACGCCCGCCACCACGGCGATCAGGCTGGGACGCGGCCGTGCGGGATCCGACGCGGTCATCGCGCCGCTCCTGTGCCGCTCGTGGTGGTCGTGGTGGTCGTGGTGGTCACGCGGCCATCGGGGCTCACGGTCCGGGTCTCGTGCGTGGTGGTGGAGACCGGCGCGGGCTGCCTGGTCCGGCCCTGGATCTGGTCGCCGGCCCACGCGCCCAGCGCCGCGCCGCCGATGCCCGCCGCCAGACCGATGGCGGGATTTCCCGTGGCCAATCCGGCGCCCAGACCAGCGCCCAGACCGCCCACCGCGGCACCGGCGATGGCGCCCGTGCCGTCGTTGCGACCCTGCATGGCGTTGCATCCGGCGAACAGGAACGTGGCCGCGATCACGCCCGCGCCCGCGTTGGAAAGGATGGTGTGCATGGCCAAAATCTAGCAGGAGAAATGGCCGCCGAACCCATGGAAACCCGGCGTGTCGGATAGAATTCCGATCTTCCCGAGACCCCCATGAATCAAGCCCCCAGCAACTCGCCGGCGCCCGTGGACCGCGTGGTGGAGACCCCCATCGACCAGGAGCTGCACGACAGCTACCTGACGTACGCCATGAGCACCATCATGGACCGGGCGCTGCCGGATGTGCGCGACGGTCTCAAGCCCAGTCAGCGGCGCATCCTGGTGGCCATGCATGATCTCAACCTTTCGCCGGGGCGCAAGCAGATCAAGTGCGCCAAGATCTGCGGCGACACCAGCGGCAACTATCACCCGCACGGCGAGAGCGTGATCTATCCCACGCTGGTCAACCTGGGCCAGGTGTGGAAGACCCGCCACATGCTGGTGGACAAGCAGGGCAACTTCGGCTCGATCGAGGGCGATCCCCCCGCCGCCATGCGCTACACCGAAGCCCGCATGACCGCCGAGGCCACGGCCCTGCTCGAGGACCTGGACAAGGACACCGTCGATTTCAAGCCCAACTACGACGAGCGCCTGCAGGAGCCCACCGTGCTCCCGGCCCGCTTCCCCAACCTGCTGGTCAACGGCAGTTCGGGCATCGCGGTGGGCATGGCCAGCAGCATGCCCCCGCACAACCTGGGCGAGGTGTGCGACGCCATCGTGAAGGTGATCGACAACCCCGAGGTGGGCCTGGAGGAGCTCATGCGCGTGCTGCCCGGACCGGACTTCCCCACCGGCGGCGTGGTGATGGGCCGGCGCGGCATCGTGGAGGCCTATGCCGGCGGCCGTGGCCGCGTCACCCTGCGCGGCCGCGTCAGGCAGGTCAAGGAGGGCGGACGCGACGCCCTGGAGATCTTCGAGATCCCCTATCAGGTGGTGCAGAGCAACCTGATCGAGAAGCTTGTGGACGCCAGCCGCGAGGGCCGCATCCCCGATGTGGCCGACGTGCGCAACCACAGCGGCCGCGACGCGCAGACACGCATCCTGGTGGTGCTCAAGAAGGGCGCCGACCCCGAGGTGGTCGAGAAGCAGCTCTACGAGTTCACGCCGCTGCAGAGCACCTTCAGCATCATCAACATCGCGCTGGTGAACCACCAGCCGCGCACACTGGGCCTGAAGCAGCTGATCCATTGCTACGTGGACCACCGCAAGGACGTGGTCCGCCGCCGCACGGCCTTCCTCATGCGGCAGGCCAAGCAGCAGGCCCACCGGCTCGAGGGCCTGATCTACGCGGTCTGCGACATCGACGAGGTCATCCGCATCATCCGCGAGAGCCGCGAACGCGAGGAGGCGATCCAGAAGCTCATGGACCGCGGCTTCCGCGTCGCCAAGGGCCATCGCTACGAGCGGATGATCCCCGAGCGGATCGTGGCCGCCACCCGCCAGGGCGACGGCGCCCGCCTGACGCGCGTGCAGGCCGAGGCCATCGGCGCCATGCGACTGATCCAGCTGGTGGGGCTGGAGGTGGAGAAGCTGGCCTCGGAGTTCACCAAGCTCCTGGAGGACATCGAGGGCTACGAGGCCATCCTGGCTGACGACACGCTGGTG
>Ga0169931_10006182_pt1 | contig 18137 bp, 10 predicted proteins | sample Kivu_15m_20L_FD_129675 | JGI IMG/M metagenome (GOLD analysis project Ga0169931, IMG submission 129675) | Freshwater microbial communities from Lake Kivu, Western Province, Rwanda to study Microbial Dark Matter (Phase II) - Kivu_15m_20L... | ecosystem: Environmental > Aquatic > Freshwater > Lake... | reverse complement strand
TAATGATAATATATAGATAAATTAATCAGATTATTAATTTTTTGGCTATCTTCTTCAATTCGTGCTTCTTGATCAGTCACCTGTATTTATCACTCACAAGATTCAATACGTAGCGATTTCACGAGTAAAATAGCATTAGTTGATATAAAAATTGTTGAAAGGGATCAAATGTGATTCTAGTTATCAAAGCAGGATCACAGCTAATGACGTTATAGTTAATTCATAGGTCGCATTAGGTTACAAGTTCAGAAGAGACATAAATAGATTATTGAAAATGCGAAGAAAACGTAAAGCTAATAATCGAAGACTCTATGGTACCGATTTAAATGATTTACTGGTAGATAAAAGAAAATTCAGCGAAGAACGGATCTATCATTACGAGTCTGAAAGGATCATAAATAATATATCACAATACATAGGCTAGCTAAAAAACATACATTAATAGCATTTCATTAACTATTGCAATAACAACGAAACACTTCGAAGGTTTAAAGAGATGTTCATGCTTGCAGAAAGGGATTAAAAGTTAGCATAGCTCAAGTAAAACCTAGCCACGATAAAATGATATTGAATATTTTGTAAAGATAATTTATTAATTAATGTAGTCGATTAGTCTGAGAATTTAATAGTTTAATTAACTAAGTTTATATTTTGAATAAATTGATGTGGACATTAAAAGAAAAACAAGAATACATAAAAGGACAAATCGAGTAAGAACAGTACTAAGACTTCTACGCTTATATCTAGTAGTAAGTCGGAAACTTTGATATTGAATCCTGGGACGCTGCATTTCTTAAAAAAGTATCTTTTGATTCACTTAGATAGTCGCTCGATACAAGGCAACAAGATAGTAAGATTCGAGACGTATGGAAACTTCGTTCTATTAGTATCAACAAAATCAAAGTCAAAAATAACAGAATTCGATCAGCAAGGCTCATACTAAATAAGAGTTAACAAATAATTATGGTGTGTCCAACATTCTACCTCCCGAACTAGTTGAAGCAGTCAACGGTCCAGAATAGTAAGGCTAAAATACATTAAAAACACTAGACCGTATGTTTAAGAAAAACAGCTAAAAAAAACTCAAGTAAAAACAACAACAGCATAAATAGGCGTAATCTCAAAAACAAGCCATAACTAGCGAAATGGAATAAAAATTGGCTTAGAATACTACTTTTAAGAAAAAATTACCACAAAATTTTGTAAATTTTGATAATCCAGATGCTAATTTCTGGGGTATTAAAACAGAAAACAATTTTTCAACTCAAAACAATCCCTTTAATAAAACTACTGCTGTATCTCCTAGTATGAAACCTCATACTACTGTAGATTTCGCTACCATTGACTGGGGTAAAAAACCACCAGTTGCATCTAAATAAGTAAAAGTAGTGCAGAAAGTATAGCAAGCAGACCAAAAATGGGCAGATTTTTCAAACTTCGATACTTTGTCTTAAAACTCTAAGAAGCCACAAAACTTCAAGACAGTTAATGTAGCTAATAACCTGACTCCAAACTATTCATCTCAAAAACCGATATCTCAGTAGGCTAGCCTGATGTCTTTTGACTAGCTTATGAGTAGCATCGCTAAAGAAAAAGAGAAGTCTTAAAAAACTATTGCTGTTTCCTAAAAAAGACCAACTTTGCATGAGATATTCGAAGGTGCCAAACCCTTAAAGCAATAAAATTCAAGTATAAACCTTTAGGTAAAGGCAGTTCCTAACACCAAATCAGTACAGCCCGCAGCTACCACTTCTACTCAACCTATCATCTCTAAAACTCCTTCTCCTTATCAGAAAAAACCAGTATCAGTCTAAAAATCTCAATCTTAAAAAGTGAGCAAAAGAGCCAATCCTGATGATCCTATACTGATTCGTTAAGACTTCAAAGACATGATAAAATGTTTTCCTTCAGCTCTAAGAGAACAAATTAATGTGGATTCTTTGAATGTAAGAATGGAAGATCACTAAATCATCAGTCGTACTTTTTTGATGCCAGACTATGTTATGTACAATATGAGAGTTCAGCCATTAAATATAAAAATTCAACGCAATTATTAAGATTTTGAAAGATTGAGGTTCAATCTCAGCAAACATTATCCTGGATATAGACTTTCATATCTTTAACCCAAAAGCTGGTTCGGCACTACAAATGTTTAATACATAAAAAAGCAGAAAATAGATTTGTAGTTTTTTATTAATGATCTGATTCAAAATCGATAGCTACGTAACTCCAGAATCCTCTAGTAATTTTTGACCCTGCCCAGCCATAAACAAATCAAAAGAAAATTCGAGTAATACTAAAAACTCTAAAAGCCCAAAGGCCTTGAATAGCTGTGTCTTTTAGCTGGCCGAGTCACAGTCTGTCTATCCTAAAACCAGCGACTATATCAATAACATTTCAAAAAATACAACTAAACGATGATAAACTTGATATAAAAACAAGAAAAACTTAGTGATGCCCTAAGCTAACACTATCGAAACGTATCTACTATCCTTTAACAATTACAAAACATCTCTAAAGCAGTCATGTAATAAACAAAACTATTCAATTCTAAAGTCTACGGATTATAAGTTTAGGATCTTTAATAAGTTTTTGTTAACATAAAAGATTGCTATGAAGAGTAGAGCAAACATGCCAAAAATAGTATGGAAGCTGTTATGTCCATACAAATGCCTTTCATTACTTTTCAAAAAAATAATCTAAAACAATTTTTGAGTCTGCTTTAACCTCAACAAGCTTTTATGAGGTCCTATTTGTATAAAAACAATCAGCCGATGCCACCACAATCTAGCTACAGTCACAACTAGCTAGGCCCCTACAAAACAGGAGTACTATAGGAAAGCTCTAACTTCACAGTTCTCAAATATCAAGCAGGCTACCTGAGTAATCAGGTCTGTCTTGAAGCCAAACGTGCATATTAATGCTTAGCAGCAAATTATAAAACAAAGTGGGAAGAATATTTTGAAAACAGGCGTGTGTGTACAAACCCTCTTACCGATTTTTACAAAATAAAATCTAAAAATAAAAGTGCTTGTTCATGATGATTCTTGATTCTGTTGTATATATTATATTTTGGATAGTATCAATTAATTTTGAAAAAAGTATGCATTTTTAATAAAAATCTGTTAATTTATTATAAGGCAATCATTTTGATTCATGTCATACATAGACCGTATTCAGTCTTCTTATTGGTTTTGGCTGCTGTTGCTATAAACTCTCATATTTTCGAACAATATCAAGTACTGCCTGATTTGTTTCAGCGAAGTGATCTCTGTCTTGAAGGTATTACTCATAGTGATGCACATATAATTTTCGTTTGAAAAGTTTACTGAATCTCTGCTCCATTTACATAAATTTTTCACTAATGCAGGTATTGTTCGCTAGACAAAGCAACGAGTAGTCTTGTTTGACCGGCGGAGTATTACAAATGCCGTATTTGAAACCTTAGGTGTTCCAGTGTACGAATTTTAAATGCTTTTTTTAGCGTAAAAGTTTTATATTACGATTTACATCAGAAAAAGGTACTTTTCCGCGAACAAGCAGCCCCATGGCTAGGTAAGTGTGCTCGTATGGCTTAGACTGAATAAGCTGATATTTTTCATCATAAATGTCGTTAAAAATTTAGTCAAGTTTTCGTGGTTGAAGACGAGGATCAGCTATGCTATAGAGTGGAGCCAAAGAAGACACTAGAAAATGAAGATCGGGATATGGTACAAGATTCATGGTTATTTCGTTGAAATCAACGTTGAGAACACCCTAGAATCGCATAGAACATGTCAATCCAGACAGAAGATTAGCGATTATATTGTTCATCTTGTCATAAGGCTTTTTTTGTTTGCCTGTGATCTCAGTACCCTTGACAACTTCTTTTACCGTTCCTTTGTGCTTATCCGCCATTTATTACACTGTTTCTACTATATTAAGCAAAGCCTGATTGTCAATAGGCAAAGTACAGTCAGCATGCTTCATGAGTTAATACAAAGAAAACAAACTATTGTAGGGTGATGTCACTACGTCGTCGTTTTCAGAGGGAAAAACCGAGGCAGTAAATCTAAATATTTCTGGAAACTATTATTCAAGTAGTCCAAGAATATATGTTCCTAGACCTGATCCAGTCCCTCCTCCTAGAGAATGTAACAGAAAAAAAGATTGAAGAGAATCGCATTGTTACATCGCCGTTTTTATATTGTCGACCAGTAGACTGCGATATCTGTTTCCATATTAATAGAAACCGTGTGCCCAGTTATTACCTGCACCCGATACGTCATTAATAAATGATTTTTGATCGAAAAGTTCACCAATATCGCTTTTTAAAATTTGATTTGTTACACCTTATTACATGTCGACGACCACAGCACGGGCTTTGAGCTGTTGGATAGCAGAATTTAGAGGAAGAGATGAACCTTTATTTGTGTTTCTAAAGAAACTACTCAGAGCATCGTCATAATGCCCATCCGGATTGTATTTTGAGTGTTATTACAGTAGTAGCTACCAGAACCGTGTGCCTATTTGGTTGCCACACTGACCGACTTGAATCGTTATAAGCTCTCTTGGCATAAGATTATATTGGAATTTAAGACAGTTGACTAAGAAAAGTCATAAAATTAATCTATCATATAAAATTTGATCTTTTTAATGCGTGATGCCTAAATACAAAATATTTATTTAAAGAATCACTTTTTCTTTCAATCATCTTTGACTTCTTCTATCTAAACATGAGAGTGGATCATCTTGGCTCTGAATACTTCTTGAGCCAGCACTAATCCCGAAAGGTACGTTTTTCCACTAGACCTCAAAACCTTTGCATAGTGGTCCATGGTGGCCTTTTTATTGAATTATTCACGACAATAAGGGCAGTTCTGATTATAAATATTTTTACCCTTTGTTTGCTGAACCACTGAATGAGACAGTGCGCATGGAAGATATGTTTGCAATAAGTGACCTTCATCATTTAGCTGTCCTAGATTGGATTCAAACAAATCACACAGTCTCGGTCTATCACTGGACTCTATGCATGTTTATGCGGACTTAGTGATAGTTCTGAGTGCTACTATACAGCAAATAGATTTTTCATGTTTACAGATGGAAAATATTGCTAAATTTCCTGTGCTGTTAGATTGTTAGTGTCCTTGAACCTCGAAGACTCAACCATGGAAGGCCTCGGATGAATAATTTGTTCCTGATTGCGCAAATGTTTGACTATAAAGAAAGCAGCTATAACCAACGCAATAAAAAGAAGTCCTCCTAGAACCCCCAATACAATAATAAGCACACTAACTGTCGTCTTGATGCTGTATCTGATAGTAAAGACAATAGGTGTGTTTTGTTGATTGACTATTCCTGCTAGTATATTTTTACCAGAACTGGTTATTCTAACATAATATTACACTGAAGCACTGGCTGTTTTGAAATCACCGCTAGCATCATGATTTACTAACCCAGCCATTTCTCCATTAAAAGATTAAAACTGAAAATATATTTATGTGCCTGCATGTGAGCTCTGGTACAAAACTTATATTTTTGAATCGCTGCCTTTGATCAGAAGGGGTACATATTCGCCTCCAGGAATAGTTATCGCTCTAGATTACTAGGAAAGAGTGATGATTTGATACTGGCAATAGGCTCCAGAAGTCACAAGAGGTGCACAACTCTGACAGTAAAGACTCGATGGTCTGGCAGTAGCACTAGCTGGACAAAGATTAGTATTAGTTGATTTTTCGGTTACAGTCACAGTATAAGCAAATGCTTTTTGATTGAAATTTATAACATTTATGTTGATTGTATTACCTGCAGAAAGCCCACTTATCTGCACTACTTGTTTCTTTCCACTATTTGCGTTTTAGTAGTCATAGCTGACCTAGTTTAGTGGGTTTTTTTTTTAGTAATTGATCAAGTTTATGCTTGGAATAGCCGTAGATGTGGTTGCAACTAGTAGTGCTACGTAGGAAGGAGGAGCCACTGGATTGAATACCATTTATATAAGAGCTATAGTATTAGCTCCTCCTACAAAATTGTGTGAATGTGGATTTCTCAGCAGTCCATTAGCTGTCTATATTCATCAATCATTACAAAGCTTCCCGAATAAATGATCGAAACGACAGGCTGAATCTAGATAGCTATAAGAAGGAAGATTATGATTGCTAGTTGAGATTTTTCCATTATATGTTTTATATATATATCTGATTAATTCTAAATCACGTAGTACCACGCAAAATCTATAAAAAATAATAAACATGTTGTAGATTAGATTAAGATTTTTTATAATATTAAACGGATAGTTTAACAGATGAGTCGGTAGGAAATCGATAGGATTTTGCAAACAGATTTAGGTCAGTTGGATCAAAATGTTTCTAAGAAGATAAGTTCGATTGAAGAGATGACTGGAACTGTCAGCAAGAGGGCCAAGTTTTTGATTTAGTTTCAGAAAATGATGCAACAGGAGATGGATAGCATGAAGAAAAATAATGTACATGAAGCAACACCTTTGTATAGAACCGAGAATGTGTAAATGCCAACAATAGTTTAAGAATATAAGCAGCCTTTAGTAAGTTGTGATGTCACTTTATCTCCTTAGCCTTTGAATGCGAGCGATGTTTCGCATATTGACTACTCACAGCTGCAAGCAGTTTCCAACGTAAAAGATACGAGTCTTAATGAGTAACTTGAGCCTGTTCGTTTTGAGCTAACAGTAAGTCATGCCCGCAAACCTCTTACGATTGATAGAACTCTTTTGCTTAGAAAACTTTCCATTTGTAAACAAAAACTCCATTCTCTTAAAGTCTAGTTGCCTGAGCTTAAAAATGGCATTAAAGATAAAGTCCAAAAATAACAAAAAATCCTTTAAAACAAGCTAATTTAATTTGTAAATTTGCAGAAAAAGCAAAAGGAAAAATAGACAGCTCAGATGCTTTAACTTCGTTAGTAAATAACTTGGCTCAAGTAAGAGTTGAATCAAATCAACAACAGAATAAATAATCGAAACTGTAACACTATTAGTCTTGGCAGCAGTATACAAGGAAGTCCAATTCCTTAAAGACGCAGACATTAACCACTCAAATAGATCACTTTCAAGGAAATAAACTAGTAAAAAATGAACTAATTTTTTACAAAAACTATAAAATTCAAACCATGTGAGCTCAATTTCGACTAACCTTCCCCTATAGCTGTAAGTCCCAATCATTCAATCAATCTTCATCTTCTTCAGCCTTCAAGATTATGCTTGAATACATAAAATACACAACAAAATAATATTTCTTTTTGCAGATAAGTCCCTTTAATCAAAAGTTTATCTATCGGCGTGCCTCCAGTAAGAGATGGATTTGGAGTTTTAAAACGAGGAAAAGATGTGATTTATCGAGGCATGTGGGCAGGAGGAAAGTTTTAAGGAAGAGGGAAGCTCGTTTGGGATGACTATTCTTACTAAGGTGACTTTAAATAGGGAAAATTTGATGGATATGGAAAACTTTCGTGGTCAGTTTATGAGTATATCGGAAAATTTAGAGCACAATCAGCTTAAGGCTAAGGTACACTAACAAGTCCTCAGAACAAGCTATATGGAGAATGGCATAACGGTAAACTTTTCAGAGCTTTGTGATAGTCAGGCTGCTTATACGTAGTAGATTTCCAGTTTTTATTGATTTTTTAGAGGATTCGCGTTTATATGATTAAATTTTTAACTAATGTAATGAGATGACTATTATTGTTATCAGATCATGATATCGTCGGTGGATGATGAAGTCATATTGAATATTTGGAAGATCGTAGATCCACAAATGACGAACAAGAAGATGCCGAGTAGCCATGGGCCCACTGGATTCGATTATTCCTTTTTCTAAATCATATAAATATTACTGAGGGTCTAAGTGATTTGTCTAGGCTGGTCTGGTGATGCTTTTAGCTCTTAAGTTTCATGTTTTGATCGTTGGCCATTGCGAGAAATTATAATCAAACGTGTACTAATATTATTTTAATACTCAGCTATCAAAAATATAAAATCATTTACATAGATCCATGCTTTCTCGAGGTAACAAGTATAAAATTTGATGTTACTAATCGTAGATCAGTCTATCAAATATGAGCTATATGTTGTTGTTGCATTCTGAAGATATGAATTAGATCGCTTATTATCGATTTATCTTGATTATTTTAGAGTTTTAATCTAATTTTTTAGCTACTATTGTTAGATAGAATTGATCTAAAGTAAGTTATATAGTAACTTATTTGCCATCGATCAACATAGTGCGCTGTAAATTTATTCTATCTCTTATCGATCCTTCTTGTCTACTAACTGACCTTCTTTGTGACCTTTTTCCTTTTGAACTATAAGCATCATCTCTAATAATAAATGGAAAATTAGCAATATTTGAGGCAAGTTGCTTTTGTTTTTTCCATCTTTCGTTCATCTTGCGAGCCGAATATTAAGAATGCTTTATAAATAATCTTTTTAACATTTTTTAATTCTATTTTGTAATATCGTTAAGTTTTCTACGCTGTCTTAACTGTTTGTGTAGTTATTTAGTTTAAATGCTTGCGTGATCAATTGTTCGAGGTCTTGAGCTCGTCCGAGTGCTCACCCCTCGACCATATCTATTGATTTTTGCTTGATTTTATATCAAATATTTATAATCGACATTAGTGATGCTTAAATATTTTTTCTAACGCTAGCTTTGCTGCACCTAAGTTTTACTGATAAAAAGATTAAATTACTACAAATCAAGCTTTTATTTTTCTTTACTCATGTCTTTACTTTTGATAAAACGTGTCTGAAACCTATTTTTCATTATTATTAATAATACTAGATTATCTACAGAAAAAAGGATTCATTAACATGATCTCAAAGAGTCAAATTCCAATTTTAGTAAATGAAAATATAAAGAAATCAATCAAAGGGTTGCACTTTAGACATAATAGACACAAGGATATTAATTTAACGGACAGAAAGGCACATGCCTGACTATAATATGATAGCAAGCAAACGCATCAGGTTGCTGACTCACAATATCTTTATTTTTTCTAGGCAACAAACGATTGAACTTGCATAACTCTCTGAATTCTTCTTCGTTGCACTAGTTCATTAAAAAACCCATCTAAGCCTGCTTAAGTGGCGCACAATGTTTGTGAAATATTTGTTAACCTTATTGATTGATCATCCATTTATTGACTTTTTTAACGTATACCACTCCTCCTTTCTAAGCAAACATTTTTTAGATAAGATTGTACTCATCGTCTTAGTAATCTAGTCTTTTAAAGGTTATTTTGGGGGTAGAACGAGGTATCACATGACAAGGCACATATGACATCTAGAGAAGTTACTTTAAAATCTGTCTGTAAGGCAAATATGGTGTTGCTAAACCAATTTTATTGGGTTTTAGTACTGTCATTTTAGTGAAATCAGTCTTAGCCATCTCATTTTATATTTTAATCGTTCTTTCTAATTAATTTCCATTTTTAGGTAGATTCTAAGCCTGAATTGATCCTCTATTGTATTCTTAGCCTCTTCGATCGATTGGTTATCCAATAATATCAGAAAATTAGTTAATTCTATTATTTTATTCCTAATTTTATGCTTCATAATCTCCTAGAGTGAAAATATGTTCCGCAATAGATGGTTTTGATTATTGTGGTTTTCTATGACTTTACATGAACAACTGATATGGTTAATCAGCTATTCTTCCATTATTTTGTTACTAGCAATTATCTACCAAACTGAAATGTTCTCCGTTTAAGATTTTCAAAGTCTACATACGCTAGAATAAAATTTTATTGATTTAATTTAAAACAAATCCACCTTACTCAAGAGGGTTGTTGATTATGTCAAGTTCTTAGAGATTTTGTAGTTTTATGAGTTAGTTTATCATAGGTCGTGTTAAAGATAAATGGTTGCCACTGAGTGTCAGCACTGTCAGGTTGTTTATGTATTAGAATCCTTCAATAAATTGTATTTTATTGTCAGAACAGTTCAGAAACCTCAAGCGAGTGAATCCTTGGTTTTAGTTTCGATGTGGTCTGAAGGTAAATTTGAGATCGTAGAGCATATTGTGGCCAAGATTGAGTTCCTATACGAGCTGGCATTTTTCAAGAAAGTAGAGGTTAGTTATTTGATTATGACTGCAGTCTAAAACCTGAAGTGAGGCGGGCAAGGTAAGGAAAGAAATAGAGTTGTTGCTGCAATCCAGTTTAATCAAAGAGGGAAGATGTTCTAAATTTATATTAGTAAGACTGTTGTTCGCTACGTGAAGAACCTGTATAGGACTTGTTTTCAGGTACGGAATGCTTAGTTTTGAAAGCTGATTATTGCTCAACATTAGTTTTTGAAGACTTAGAAGCGAGTTAAAAATGGTCGGTGGAAAAACTTGGATTCGATTATGACTTAGATTCAAAGATACAAGCTGTGACCATTTTATTTCTGGTATTTATGTTTAGATATTGCTTATATTTCTTCCTCGCAAATCAAGCTCAGTCACAGAATGTTCCTTATATATGCGATCATTAATCTGTTTGCTTGGAAATTTAGAATACCCGCTATACACTTCAGGCGTATTCTAATCATAGTAGTTACTCTTTTTTGATGAAACAGTGCTGATAGTCCCAGGTCTACGAGGGTTATTACTCCTGATCATTCAAACGATAACGAATTATACTAATAAAATCCATTAATACGAATACCCTTAAATTATCTCTTAATTAGATTGATGATTATATATTTCATATGGCGCCAATAGAATTGATTGATTTTCATTAAAATAGCAAACATCATTTTAAAGCTTTCTAGAAAAAATATTGTTCGTAACGTTACATGCAATCCATATACATTTCTTACAGATCTTTGTTTATATTGTATGCGCGAGATACGACAAGCAAGCATATACTCATTCGAGTCTATTCTGATAATTATGCTGTTTTTTCTATTTATTTAAGGATTAAAGCGACTCCTTCATAATCATTAGGGTCGATTTAGATTACTCGATCATAGATGGTTAGAGTGTGGCTGGTTGAACTGCTGCCACTGAAACATGATGCAGTTGTAAGCGGATATTGTTACGTTTTTTTGGATAAAGATAGCTACGAGATAGGTTTGTGATTGATCTATGATTAGAGATGGGTCGAGATGAGGCTAAATAGAGTACACTTATTTTTATTCATATGCGTTTCGGTTCAATATACGAAAGATTCTATTATAATGACACATACATCACTTATTGTTCCATCATCCGACTAATTTATGAAACTTATCTGATAATTTTCTAATTAGTATAAAAAGGAATATAGGCAGAGGGAAGAGTAGGTATGGTAAAAAGCATCCGTGATGGGAATCGAACCCACAACCTTCGGCTTAGGAGGCCGCTGCTCTACCTTTGAGCTACACGAACTTAGCTAAACCCACTTATGACTAGCATCACAAATCGTTTGTTCTTAGCTTGACAGATATAACTGTCTCTATAAGTCTTAAAATAAAAAAAAATATTTGCATTAGAAGAATTATCAGACAAATGATCGGATTTCATAGTAATATCTAAAAAGATAAACTTTTTATCAAATAGTCTGATATTCTATAATGAGACCTTTTTCTATATATTTATATTACTATTGAATAGGCTCTATTGATTAGGTAGTGATAGATGGAGATCGAAATATATCCAGATCAATATATCTAGCACTTGCATGGAGCTGCGGCTGGAGCAGCGCTTTCCTACTTATTCGGCTTGCTTCTCACCGTATTTATCTGCATGTTGCCTCGACTCGATGACGGCTTTAATTCGTCCTTACTCACCTATTCTACCACATTAGGCTGTTTGGGCTGCTATACTATTTGGGGAACTTCTGCTTTTTCGATCTATCTGTCAACGATCACTGGTTACATTTTTATGACCGGCTTCGAAGGCTATTGCACTGGGAAAGGTATAACTTATTTATTTTAAGGCTCAGGTATGACTGCACTAGTGACTTTTTCAACTTGCTATTCATATGATTTCTTGACTGTCAAAGCTTCATCCAGTTCCTGTTGATTGATGTGCTCCTTATGGTAAGGAGGCACCAGCTGCTCAACTATTTATTTAACCTATTGCTTCATTTCATGCTGTTCTGGCACATTATGTTCTTGAATAGCTGGCTAAACATGATGTGTTTCGACTACAGGATCCTCTAATTTATGTTGCTGTGGTATATCTGAGCTAGCACTTACAATTTATGATGATCCTCGACGTTAGTGCTGGTTGAGCTAAGTCAAGTTAGCTGCATGCTAGTGTATAGATGAATTTTCTTTTTTTGAGCCCAGCTCGTCCTGAAGATTGTGGGCTTGATTGTTTTATTCTTCTTCATATTGAGAAGTGGCTAAAGGAAATTCAACGCTCTTTGGTTCTTCGATTTAGACTCCTCTTTATTAATTCTTTTCTCTTTCTTCGCTAAGATTTTAAGCCTGCTCCTAATTTTTTATCTCTTATTGAATATTTTCTTAAACTCTATTTTAGTTTTCCTATCTTTGTTCTTATTGAGTATTTTCTTAAACTCTGTTTTAGTTTTCCTACCTTTGTTCTTCTTGAACCTAAGGATGAGCTTTATGTTCTTCTTAATTTTATTACCTCCTTTGTTATTCTTGAACAACACGATGTTACTATTAATGATGTATTCTTCTTTCTTCTTACTCAGCATGATGCTGCTATTAATTTTATTATCTCCTTTATTATTCTTATGCTGCATGATTCTGCTATTAATGATGTGATCTTCTTTCTTATGCTTCGACAGCACGATTTTACTATTAATTATTAGATCTTCTTTCCTCTTGCTATGCAGCATGACTTTGCTATTCTTGTTATTCTCTAGGCTATTATTACTCAGCATGGACGGCATTCACAACTTCTGTTTAATGATCATTATGATTTTAGTGTTATGATTGAAGATGGATGGCACTTACCACTTCTTGTTCATGATTATTATGATTCTAGTGCTCTGTATTTTCTTGATGTTATCTTTCTTCTTCTTATCTTTTTTACTCTGCTTATTCTTGTGCGTGTTGATGCTGCTCTTCAGGTTAGTTCTGATGTTCTTCCTCAGGTTTGATGCTCTACTAAAATTGTGAAATCTAGTAGACATTAGTCGAGTTTCCATAGCCAATATCATCAACAGGCTAAATATGGCTGGGTTGTTGTTTTTAATCTTCATAGTTGTTTATCTGAATATGCTCAGACTATGGCTCTTTGTGTTCATGCTCAGTTGATACATGAGTTTCTGTTTCGGCAACCGTGTTGTGTTATTCTTCATTCTTGATTTCTTATTGCTTTTAAGGCTAAGCTTAAAACTGCCTAGACTTTCTCTAAGCAGACATCACGCTTTAACGATGACCCTCGTTATCACTGCCATCACTGTATTCAGCTTGTTAGTTGTCAGACATTGATCAAAAATCTCACCAAGATAAAAAAGATATATAAAATCTCCTTGCTCGAATCAGCTAATTATGGATGAAAATTTTAAATAGACTAGTGATCACATCATTTGATAAATAATATTCCTATCTTTGCATCTCGATAATCTTCATCAAACTATTACCAATTTACTTACTTAAAAGATTCAGGAAAATATTATTGGAATTTCAATCTAAGATCTTTCCATTACTGTTTGTGTTTGTAATAGGCGATCATCACTCGAAGTTTTGGATTTATATCGCGAAAATGCTTTAAAGTATTCATAAGTTGTATCACGCATTATTTATCATAGGCAAGTTAAGAACCTATTATTGTGTCGATCTAAGATATTTTGTTAATGTCTTAAAAGTTACCCCACTAGAGCTTGTGCACTTGCATGCATTAGGGATCCTCACTTAGATGCTTGTTTTTCTACTTGTTTATATTCAAAATTTATAAATATTATGGCAGGTCTGTTAGGTACATTTTTTTTGGATTGAAAGCCACAGCTGAGACACCTGTGATACCCGTGCCAGAACCAACCTATAGCACATTTTTTTATTAGATAAAATATCGGGCCATTTCTGGATTTTTATTCCAGTAGTAGACCAAAGCAAGGGCTCCATCCCATACTGTACCTGCGTGACTCAACGAAAGATCCTGAGCGATAGCGACTTCCTTGCCATTTACTTCGATTACACGATCAATCATTTGAAATATTCACTATTATAGGCGCGATCAATAATATTAGTAAATCATTTAGCAAATAGATGCACTCATTTTTCAGTGATTCGCCTGCCATGCCGACTAGGTATCACTGGCAGCTCGAGTTGCTTTTTGAACTGGTTTTTATCCTTGGAAACTGAAAGGGGAGCTATTTGAGTTTTATCTAGTTTTTCCTGTAAAATATCTGCCCAGAGCTAGCTCTTGACATGCTGCTTTATTGGTTTACTTGTGCTTTTGACTATTCTTTAACTTTGCTAGTGTCTGCTTTGTCTTCGCTTTTTCCTTTCATATTTAATCAAATAATTGTCTATCATCTTCTTATTTTTAGCATTTTTGTCTTAAAGAAAATTCAAAAGTTCATCTCCCTACCATTTTTTATGCGAATCATCAATATCCATCATAGAGTACAATTTGCAGATATCTAATGGAGCCCTTTGTTGTTGCTGAATGTAGTTTTATAACTAAAAACCTGAATCTGTGATAGTCTATTTAGCATTCCATCTTATTTACTCGCCTTTAAAGACAAAACGAGACCCGTTTGATAGTCGAGGGTGGTGACCATCTAGCTTTAGTGTATTTTTTTTCTTGAGAAACGATTTTCGGTTTTGATTTTATGTTGATCTACTTGGCAAAATAAATTGCTTTTATAAAGACCGAGGCTTAGATGCGATTTAAATAACTTTTTACATTCCAACAAGCTCTTCTTTATTAATTTTTTCATCGATCAATTTTCTTACTGATTATAATTATTATACATCTAGCATTCCTCTTGCTGACGCTACTTTTTTAGTAGAAATAAGACCTAAAAGCTTATTAATGAAAGTTGTAGATGCTAGCATGATTTGACTAAACAAATGCCCCAAATTAGAATTATTTTGATTGTTACCTGTCGATGTCTTCATTATTTTTTGTAAACTTTTGTGTAATTTATCGATTTAATTGTTGATTAGGTCATCATGTTGACTTATCAGATTCCCCAGTCTATACTCTAAATGTTCTTAAATTCTCAAATAAAACCTTTGTAAAGTTGATAAATGTTCTTGCGTTATTGTTATAGTCTGAGGATCAGAAGTCCATTCGTTCGTAAATGTTTTGGCTGAGTATTTGGCGAGTAAAAATTAAGGATTATTTTTGATAGAACTGCTGTTGATGCACAAACTTTATACTAGAGTTAGTTTGCTGAAAAAAGAGTTTTTGAAATGCTGAAGGAAATTGGTGAGAAGATCATTGACTGTACATTACAGATCTAGATCACTCATTAATATTATTTATAATAAACTGATTGATTAATAAAATATCATTTTAAAAGCAGATTATTCATTTCAAAAAAATAAAAAGTCATTTAAATCATAGTAGTCATCCTAGATTTATAATCGATTTAATTTTAAAGTTATCTATAATAATTTGTTTTGACATATCTTATGCAAGCGTAGAGTGTTTAAAAAAAAGTAGTAATTGTTGGAGCAGGTCTTTCTGGTCTTTCTGCGGCTAACTAGATCTTGAAAAAATGCCCTAAGAATTAGATTATCGTGCTCTAAGCATTAGATAGGGTGGGTGGGCGCACTTATTCTGAAAATATCAATGGCTTTATCTTTGATCACGGAGCTGAGTTTATCGGTAAAACTCAAAAATACTCACTTGAACTAGCTAAATAATCAGGCAACGATCTCTACTAAGCTTTCCATTCTGGAACCAAAATCATCGGCATGAAAAAATAAAAATTTACATACGATTCTGACATCCCTAACAACTTGTCTATAATCGGATTAATAAATCTTCAGCTGGCCATATGGAAAATAAATAGAATGGCTTCGAAAGTTTCAGTTTTAGACCCTAAAAATTGTGAGATGGGCTTTAAATGGGATTCGATGACTCTTCAGACCTGGATGGATTAAAATATTGGCAATTAAAGAATTAGAGTTATGCTTGAAATAGTTGCTAGAACTGTTTTTGGAGCAGAACCTTGCTAAATGAGTTTTCTACATTTTTTATGGTCTGTTAAACAAAATGAAAGTTTCGATAATTTAATTAATGTTAAAGATGGCCTTCAATAATACAAAACTGCTAAAGGAACTCAACATATGAGCAAATATCTTGCATCTCAAATTTAACAAAAACACGGAAAAATTCATTTTGAAGTTTTTGTTGACAAAATATAATGGAACGATAAAGGATGTATTTTGACAGATCGAAACAAAAAATAATACTCTTGTGACTATGTTATAATGGCGTGTCCTCCGATCGTATGTAATAGAATAACCTTCTCACCTAAACTCTCAAGAGATCGTTCTTTGGTTTGCAGTCGATATTTTATGGGATCCTATATAAAAGTTATTGTCTTATACAAACGAGCATACTGGAAAGAAAAAGGCTTTAGCGGTTAGGTTGTTAATGACAGCTATGATTCTCCAATAGTAACTGCCTTTGATGATACCAAGACTAATGAGAAAGGATAAGAACAACCAGCTTTACTCGTTTTTGTTGCAGCGAATGTTCATCGATATTATAAGGAGCAAGGAACTATCGAAAAAAGAGTTGTGGAAAAACTCGCAGAAATATTCGAAGAAAAAGAAATGCTGGAGCCAGTCAGAGTACTTTTGAATGCATGGGAGGATATTTAAAGCATCAAAGGAGGACCCTCAGGAATCTTTGGTCCTGGAGTTTTATCTCAAATAGCTGACTTAAGAAAACCTGAAGGACCTATTCACTGGGCAGGAACTGAGCTGGCAACGGTATCTACTGGCTACATGGATGGAGCTATCGAGTCGGGTTTAAGAGCTGCAGGATAAGTCATAGGCCTGCTGAATGGTATTCCGCAAAAACCAAAGCAATAAGAAACAGATTTATGGTATACCAAGTATGTAAGAGGCGTGAAAAGAATGTTTGATTGGATCTGATTAACCTTTAATATATAATATAAATGTCATAAGAGTAATAGTTCGCATTTGACGACTGGTAAGAAGCAGCAAAATAGATAGAAATATCAGCTCTATAAATAAAAACATAAACTCAATTCTAGGAAACTAAGATTTAGACTTAGTAAGCTAAGAATCCTTAGTTTTTCGATTATTTCAAATAGATTGAAAGACTTAAAAAAATGACGCAATCATAGTTTTAATCATAATTTAAGCAAAAGAAAGAAACTGATGCCAATAAAATCTAATAATTAACCTTTTTATTGAAAAATGAAAAGTAATTTGTCGAAATAAGTAAATCAATCGCTGATCGTTTTATCAAATCTGCGTTGCCTCGACCTGATAAACACTTGCCTTAAAACTAAATTCTTACTTTTTTCCAATAATTTCTTCTCTACCTATATCCTTAGCTCGAGTGGCAGAATCTCTAGTACTCTAAAGATAAAATACAAATTCTGAAAAAATAGAGAAAATAGCAATAGACTAAGGCTAAAAAATTACGATAAAAAGAGTAAAGATATAGAAAATATCAGTAAAAGCAAGAATCACAGCTTAAAGAGAGTTTAGACTCGAACAAAAATTAACAAAAAATACAACAAGAAATTATAAATATCAAAAAAAGATAGAATAAAAGCGATGATTAGATGTGATTTATTTTTGATCTTAATCATAATTCTTCTGAGGTCTTTACTGTAGGCGGCTCATATGTTCTTTTTTAATCAGCGTGTAAAGAATTTTGTAGCAGTTTCAAAACAGGAACGATTTAGTTGATTTCTTATGAGGTAAATGAACCATGCTATTGTTCTTCGGCGAATGCCAAACAGTATTTGATATAGTCTTTGTCGTTATAGATGCTTTGAATTTTTTTGGTCCAAAACTCGATTTCCTTGCTTAAAGTTACTAGCTGTTCAGAAGTAGGCTTGAAGGCTGATTATGGTACAAGATTCCCTTCGGCAAGAACAACATTCATCTTGGTAGTGATTTCAGTTATCTGCTGTGTGACTAGTTGAGATTAGTTGGCGAGCTGTAGGCACTGTGAAATAAGCCTTTGTATATCAGTTTATGTCGCCTTTTAGGTAACTGTCAGACTGATAAGAAG
>Ga0169931_10006181_pt1 | contig 18139 bp, 13 predicted proteins | sample Kivu_15m_20L_FD_129675 | JGI IMG/M metagenome (GOLD analysis project Ga0169931, IMG submission 129675) | Freshwater microbial communities from Lake Kivu, Western Province, Rwanda to study Microbial Dark Matter (Phase II) - Kivu_15m_20L... | ecosystem: Environmental > Aquatic > Freshwater > Lake... | reverse complement strand
TCGGACATCTTCTGCAGCACGTCCTGACGGTGTCCGCAGGACTCGCACTTGTAGGCGTAGATCGGCATGGAGGCACGAAAGGAAGTCTGGGAAGGCCCGGCAGCAGCCTGCCGGACCCGGCGCGTCCGGCGCGCAGGAAACTCGCGGAAAACCGCGCATTGTAGGCCCCGGGGGCCGGGCGTGCAGCGCCCTCAGAGCCCCATCCAGACCCGCACCAGCACCATGCCCAGCAGGAAGCCGAAGGCGGCCCAGGCCAGGCCCGCGAGCAGGCGGTTGGTGCGCCGCTGCTCGGCCAGCAGCGCCAGCAGCACGGGGGCGTCGCGCTCGGGCGCGCGCTGCAGCGCCTGGTGCGCCAGCCGCGGCAGCTCGGGCAGCAGTTGCGCGTAGCGCGGCGCCTCGGCCTTGAAGCGTTCCAGCCAGGCGCGCCAGCCCACCTGCTCGTTCATCCAGCGCTCGAGGAAGGGCTTGGCCGTGGTCCACAGGTCGAGCTCGGGGTCGAGCTCGCGCCCCAGACCCTCGATGTTGAGCAGCGTCTTCTGCAGCAGCACGAGCTGGGGCTGGATCTCGACGTTGAAGCGGCGCGAGGTCTGGAACAGCCGCAGCAGCACCTGGCCGAGCGAGATGTCCTTCAGCGGGCGTTCGAACTGCGGCTCGCAGACGGCGCGGATGGCGCTCTCCAGCGCGTCCACGCGCGTGTTCGCCGGCACCCAGCCCGACTCCACGTGCAGCTCGGCCACGCGCTTGTAGTCGCGGCGGAAGAAGGCGATGAAGTTCTGCGCCAGGTAGTCCTTGTCGCGCTCGGTGAGCGTGCCGATGATGCCGAAGTCGAGCGCGATGTAGCGGCCGAAGCTCTGCGGCGCCAGGCTGACCTGGATGTTGCCGGGGTGCATGTCGGCGTGGAAGAAGCCGTCACGGAAGACCTGGGTGAAGAAGATGGTCACGCCGTCGCGCGCGAGCTTCTTGAAATCCACCCTGGCCTCGCGCAGGCGCTGCACCTGGCCGATGGGCACGCCGTGCATGCGCTCCATCACGATCACGGTGGGGGTGCACAGGTCCCAGATCATCTCGGGCACGAGCACCAGACCCAGGTCCTGCATGTTGCGCCGCAACTGCGTGGCGTTGGCGGCCTCGCGCACGAGGTCGAGCTCGTCGTGCAGGTGCATGTCGAACTCGGCCACGACCTCGCGCGGGCGCAGGCGGCGGCCGTCGGCGCTCAGGCGCTCGACCCAGCGCGCCAGGGTGTGCAGCAGCTCCAGGTCGCGCTCGATGGCGTCGAGCATGCCCGGACGCAGCACCTTGACGGCCACCTCGCGCCCTGCCGTCGCGCCGCGCGCCACGCCCTCGCGCAGGCGCGCGAAGTGCACCTGCGCGATGGAGGCGCTGGCCACCGGCTCGGTGTCGAAGTGCTCGAAGACCTCGTCGATGCCGCGCCCGAGGGCGCGCTCCACGAGCCGGCGCGCATGCGCCGCCGGGAAGGGCGGCACGCGGTCCTGCAGCCGGGCGAGCTCGTCGGCCAGGTCCGGCGGCACGAGGTCGCGCCGCGTCGACAGCACCTGGCCGAACTTGACGAAGATGGGCCCCAGGCGCTCGAGCGCCCGGCGCAGGCGCACGCCGCGCGACTCGTCGAAGCGCCGCCCCACGGTGACCACGCGCACCAGCGCACGCACCCAGGGCTGGCGGAAGCCGCGCAGCGCCACCTCGTCCAGGCCGAAGCGCAGGACGGTGAAGACGATGAACCACAGGCGCGCGATCCGCCTCATGGCGTGGCTGCCGGCACAGGGCGTTTCATCGCGGCGCTGCCGGCGGCTCAGCGCGCGGCGCCGGGGCCGGCACCGGAGTCACCGGCGCCGGGCGCGCCGAAGCGGGACGCCAGGGCCTGCGCGGCCGCGGCGGCGCGCGCCAGGCCGGCGCGCGCCGCGTTCAGCACCGGCAGCAGCGCCTGGGCGGCGGCCGGGCCGAGCAGGCGCTCGACGTCGTCGGCGATGTCCCAGCGCAGGTTCTCCACGAGCCAGCTCGCGTCGGCGGCGAAGCGCGCGTCGCCCTCGACCTGCACCTCGGGCGGGCGGCCCGACAGCGCCTGCAGCGCCAGGCGGGCCGGGTCGGCGTCGGGCACGCGCAAGCGCAGGTCGGGCGCGGCCTCGGGCTCGGCGCCGCACCACTCCAGCAGCCCGGCCGGCGTGACGCGGAAGGCCAGCGCCGGCGGCGGCGGCAGCCAGGCGGGCCAGCCCTCGGGCTCGACGCGCAGGCAGCGCCCGGCGTGGGGCAACAAGCGATCCACCGCCGCGGGCTCGCGCCGCAGCACGTGATTGATGAGCAGCGTCAAGCGCTCCATCGCGGCAGGCGCGAGCATCGCGTGCAAGGTTTGCAACATGGATCGATTGTAGGGAGAGGGTCTCGCGCCGCGCGCCTGCACAGGCCGCCGCGGCGCGCGGGCCCGCAAGCAGGGGGGCTGCAGACGGTGCGTGCAAATGAAGGGGGCGGCGCCAGCGTGCCGTCGGCGGGGTCTGGGCTGCCCGCCGCGCCGGCGGGGGCGCGGGTGATCGGCTTCCCGGGGGCGCGCTCGCGCGCTGCGGGGCGGGTGGGGCTTGATCCGGTGGTCCCAGGCCGCGTGGCGTCTGCCGCCGCGGCGGGCGCGGACGGCGCGGCCTCCACCGCGGCGGGTGCGGTCAAGGTGCAGACGGTCTGGGCCGGCGCTGCGCCGGTCGCACCGGTGCCCCCACGCCGCAACTTCCACGCCGCGCCGGCTTCGGTGCCCGAACTGCTCTCCGCCGTCATCGACCCGGCGATCGCCGCGGGCGTCTACCTGGCCCTGGTGCTGGCCCTGAGCGGCCCGCCGCAACGCGCCGACCTGGTGTTCGCGCTGCTCGTCGTCGCGCTCACCGGCCGCGGCCGCGACCGCCATGCCCTGCCGCTGGCCGCCGCGCTGGGCGAGATCGTTGCCGCCTTCGCCGTGCTCGCCGGCCTGCTGGGGCTGTTCGGCTTGCTGAGCGACAGCCTGCGCCTGTTCGAGCCGCGCGTGCTCGCCGCCTGGGCCGTGCTGACGCCGGCTCTGCAGGGGCTCGCGCTGGCCGTCGGCCAGGGCGTGCTCGCGCGCCGGCAGGCCGACCCTTCGCGCCGCCGCCGCGCCATCGTCGTCGGCGCCGGGCCGCTGGCCGCGCGCGTGAGCCAGGCCCTGCGCCAGGAGGCCGCGCGCGGCGTCGACCTCGTCGCCTTCTTCGACGACCGCGACGACACCCGGCTGGCCCCCGGCGCAGCCGCGCGCCGCCGCGGGCGCCTGCGCGACGTCGCCGACTTCGTGCGCGGCGAGGGCATCCACGAGGTCTACGTCGCGCTGCCGCTGGCCTCGGGCGAGGCCGGCGACGCGACGCCCGCGCGCACCGGCGCGGCCCTGCCCCCCGGCGGCACCCGCATCGTCGAGTTGCTGCGGGCCTTGCAGGGCACCACGGCCTCGATCTTCCACGTGCCCGACATCCTGGGCATCACCATCGTCCAGGGCCGGCTGCAGGACGTGGGCGGGGTGCCGGTGGTCGGGCTGTGCGAATCGCCCTTCACCGGCGTGAACGCGCTCGTCAAGCGCGCCGAGGACCTGGTGCTCGCGAGCCTGATCGTGCTCGCGATCGCGCCGCTGCTGCTGGCGCTGGCCGTGGGCGTCAAGCTCAGTTCGCCCGGGCCGGTGATCTTCCGCCAACGCCGGCACGGGCTGGACGGGCGCGAGATCGTGGTCTGGAAGTTCCGCTCGATGCGCGCCATGGACGACGGCCTGGTGGTGCCCCAGGCCGTGCGCGACGACCCGCGCGTCACGCGCTTCGGCGCCTTCCTGCGGCGCACCTCGCTGGACGAACTGCCGCAGTTCGTCAACGTGCTGCAGGGCCGCATGAGCATCGTCGGCCCGCGCCCCCACGCCCTGGCCCACAACGAGCTTTACCGCGGCCTGATAGGCGCCTACATGGTGCGCCACAAGGTCAAGCCCGGCATCACCGGCTGGGCCCAGGTGAACGGCCTGCGCGGCGAGACCGAGACCGTGGACAAGATGCGCGCGCGCGTCGAGCACGACCTCGAGTACCTGCGCCGCTGGTCGCTCGCCCTGGACCTGCGCATCATCGCCCGCACAGTCGCGCTGGTGCTGTTCGACCGGCAGGCCTATTGAACCTGGATCCGTCCACGACCTGCTTCACCCTGCGGGTGAATTCGCTGCCCCCGAACCCACCGTCGGAAGACCCATACGTGATGAATCGCAACACCCACGCAGGAGCGCAGCGCGCGCTCGTCGCCCTCTGCTTCTGCACCGCTGCCGCCGCCGCCGCCGCCCAGACCCAGCCATGGACGCTGACGGCGTCGCAGGAGTTCAGCCGCGACACCAACGTCTACCGCCTGGCCGACGGGGTCGCACCGGCCGGCGGCCTGCGGCGCGGGGACACGCTGTCGACGACCACGCTCGCGGCCGGGCTGGACCAGCGCATCGGCCGCCAGCGCCTGCTCGGCGAGGCGGCGCTGCGCCTGCTGCGCTATCGCGACAACGGCCGCCTCGACCACGAGGGCTACGCGGTCGCCGCGGCCTGGGAGTGGGAGACGGTCGAACGCCTGTCGGGCACGCTGCGCGCGGGCAGCGCGCGCAGCCTGCGCCCCTACGACAGCTTCGTGCTGCCAGGCGCGACCGCACGCAACCTGGAGACCACCGACGAGCTGACCGCGGTCGCCCGCCTGGGCGGCGCGGGCCGGGCCAGCCTCGAGGCCGCGCTCGGCACCCGGCGCGTGGACGAGTCCGACCCGGCCTTCGCCGCGTCCGAGCTGCGCGCCGACACCCTCGCGCTGGGCGGGCGCTGGCGCCCCGGCGGCGCGGCCGCCTACGGCGCCGGCTGGCGCCACACCTGGGGCCGCTACCCGGTGCTCGGCGACCGCTACCGGGTGAATGCGCTGGACTTCAGCGCCGAGCTCAGCCCCAGCGGGGCGAGCCGGCTGTACGCGCGCCTGAGCCCGACCCGGGCCCGCTACGACAGCGCCACCGAGCGCGACTTCAGCGGCCTCACCGCCGCCGCGCAGTGGCGCTGGCAGGCGAGCGGCAAGCTCACGCTGACGCTGCGCGCGGTGCGTGACCTGGGGCAGGACGCCTACCTCGAGCGCTACGGCACGGAAGGCAGCGTCGCCGCGGTGCGCGGCAGCGTCGACGACAGCACGGTGCTGACGCGCGTGGCGCTGCAGGCCACCCATGCCTGGAGCGAGAAGCTGCAGTTCAGCGCCGGTCTGGGCACGACGCGGCGCGAACTCACACGCCTGCCACCGGGCCAGACCGTTGCTCTCGAGGGCCGCGACCGCACGACCGCGGCCACGCTGGGCCTGCGCTGGGCGGCCACGCGCCACGCCACCCTGGGCTGCGAAGCCGGCCGGGAGCGCCGCAGCGCCCGCGGCCCGCTCAGCGGCCCTTACGGCGCCAGCACCCTGGCCTGCGACGCGCGCCTGGCCTGGCGCTGAGGGCGCGGAAGTCCGGGGCAAGGACCCGGGTCTTCGAGTGACAGGCACGGCCGCTGCGGGCCCACAATCCCGGGCAGCGCCACGACCGCCCGAGCCAGCCCATGCCTGCCGCCGCCCTGCCCGTCCAACCCGTCATCATGGCCGGCGGCTCCGGCACGCGGCTGTGGCCGCTGTCGCGCGCCGGCTACCCCAAGCAGTTCCTCGTGCTGCACGGCAACACGAGCCTGCTGCAGCAAGCGGCACAGCGCCTGGCGGCGCTGGGCGGCGCCGCGGCGGACGACGGCGCCGCGAGCTCGCCGCTGGCCGTGGCCGCGCCCATCGTCGTCGGCAACGAGGAGCACCGCTTCCTCGTCCTCGACCAGTTGCGCGAGGCGCGCTGCGAGCCGTCGGCGCTGATCCTCGAGCCGCTGGGCCGCAACACCGCGCCGGCGCTGACGCTGGCGGCGCTGCAGGCGGTGCAGGACGGCGGCGACCCGGTGCTCGTGGTCACGCCGGCCGACCACTCCGTCACCGACCCGGACGCCTTCACCGCCGCGCTCGCGCGCGCCGCGCGCGCAGCGGCCGGCGGGGCCGTGGTCATCCTCGGCATCGCCCCCGACCGGCCCGACACCGGCTTCGGCTACGTCCAGGCCGGCGCCGCCGGCAGCGACGGGGTGCACGCGGTGCAGCGCTTCGTCGAGAAGCCCGACCTCGCCACCGCCACCGCCTACCTGGCGGAGGGTGGCTACTACTGGAACGGCGGCATCTTCGTGCTGCGGGCCAGCGCCTGGCTGCAGGCGCTGGAGCGCTTTCGCCCCGACATCGCGCGCCAGACCCAGCTCGCCTTCGACGCGCGCAGCACCGACGCCGCCTTCGTCCGCCCGGCGCGCGAGGCCTTCGCGCGCGTGCCCTCGGAATCGGTGGACTACGCGGTGATGGAACGCTGCCCCGGCAGCGGCATCACCGTCGGCATGGTGCCGCTGCAGGCGGGCTGGAGCGACCTCGGCGCCTGGGACGCCGTCTGGCAGGTCGCCCCCAAGGACGGCGACGGCAACGCTGCCACCGGCGACGTGCTCTTCCACGACAGCCGCGACACGCTGGTGCACGCGACGAGCCGGCTCGTGGGCGTGATCGGGCTGCAGGACGTCGTCGTCGTCGAGACCGCCGACGCCGTGCTCGTGAGCGACCGCGCGCGCAGCCAGCAGGTCAAGGTGCTGGTGGGCGCGCTCGACCGCCAGCAGCGCGCCGAGCACACCGCGCACCGCAAGGTGCACCGGCCCTGGGGCTGGTACGACAGCATCGACGCCGGCGACCGCTTCCAGGTCAAACGCATCATGGTCAAGCCCGGCGCCTCGCTCAGCCTGCAGATGCACCACCACCGCGCCGAGCACTGGATCGTCGTGCGCGGCACGGCCGAGGTCACCTGCGGCGAACGCCGCCTCCTGCTGACCGAGAACCAGAGCACCTACATCCCCCTGGGCGAGACCCACCGCCTGGCCAACCCGGGCAAGGTGCCGCTGGAGATCATCGAGGTCCAGTCCGGCAGCTACCTCGGGGAGGACGACATCGTCCGCTTCGAGGACAGCTACGGCCGGGGTTGAGGCCCCCACAGCAAGGCAAACCCGGGAGAGAACAGCCATGGGGGGCTGGCGTACGCTGACCCGGGCCCTGCGGGCCTGCGCCCAGGCCCTGGCCCTGGCCGCCGCCGGCGCGCTGCCGGCCGCGCCCGCGGCGGCGATGACGCTCGAGCGCGTGGGCAGCGACCTCTTCGCCACCGGGCCCATCGTCGGCGCCGACGTCGAGGCCTTCCGCGCCGAGATCGCACGCGGCGGGCTGCGGCGCGTGGTGCTCGTCAACTCCTTCGGCGGCGAGCTGCGCGCCGCGCTGCACGTGGCCGTGATGGTGCGCGACGCCCGGCTCGACACCTTGGTGTCGGGGCAGTGCCACTCCTCTTGCTCGCTGATCTTCATGGCCGGGCGTGAGCGCCGCTTCGCCACCGGCAGCCGCCCGCGCTCCACGCTCGTGGGCATCCACGGGCCCAACCACCGCCACTCACGCGAACCCACGCCCGAGGCGGCGCGGCTCATGGAGCGCTTCTACCGCGAGCGCATGGGCGTGCGCTACGACGAGGCCATCATCGGCCAGGCGCTGTACGCCATCACCGAGCACAACGGCATGCTGCGCCTGCGCGAGCTCGAGCGCACCACACCCGAGGAGCGCGTGCCCTGGTTCTGCCCGAGCGCCCAGACCCCGCAGGCGGCCTGCGCGCGGCACCACGGCCACGACGCCTACACCCTGGGCGTGGTCACCCACCGCGAGACCGTGCCGCTGGCGCTGCCGGCCGCGATGCGGCTGCCGCTGGAGTACTTCGGCCTGCGCCTGGACGAGGCCGGCGAGCCGCTGCCGCCGCGCCTGAGCGAGATCTCCGGCACGCTGTGCCGCAGCCTGCCGTCGTGCACGCGCGGCTTCGACGACGCGGGCGCGCGCTGGCTCGCCTCCGACCCCCACCGGGCCGCCGCCGTGGGGCTGGACAAGCCCGGCTACGTCTTCAGCCGCAATGCCGACAGCCCCTGGCAGGCCATGCTGCAGGCGATGTACGCCTGCAACCACATGCGCGACAACCCGCGCCTGTGCCGCGTGGTGGCCGTCGACGACCGCAGCCTGCCCGACCTGGCCGCCGCGGCCGCGGCGCGCGCCCGCGATCTGCTCATGGCGCTGCCGGCGCCCGAGGCCCGCGCCGTCGCGGCCGAGAACGCCGAGCCCGGCGCCGAGGTGCCGTGGACCTACCGCAAGACCGACGTGCGCAGTCCGGCGCCGGTGGGCATCGAGGGCGTGCGGCGCGTCGACACGGCCGAGCTCGTCCGCCTGCTGGTGCAGCCTCGGCGGCCGCTGCTCGTCGACGTCGGCGGCCCCGAGGCGCAGATGCTGCCCGGAGCCCTGCACTTCGTCCACGGCGGGCTCGCGCTGCGCGACATCGCGGCCGAGAACGCCTACGAGCAACGCTTCCTGGCCATGCTGCGCGCCGCCGGGGCCCAGTTCGGCAGCGAGATCGTGTTCTACGGCGCGGACTCCTCGAGCTGGACTTCGGTGAACGCCGCGATGCGCGCGCAGCGCAACGGCTACACGCGCGTGCACTGGTACCGCGGCGGGCTCGCGGCCTGGCAGCAGGCGGGGCTGCCGACGGTTCAGAAGACGGTGGTGGCGGTGCTGCGCTGAGGGGCGTGGGGCTTGCGCCCGCTCAGCGCGCTCGGCCCCCTCTTGCGCACACTGAAGGCTTGTCCCCTGCCAGCTCGCCTGCGGCGAGCGCAGGCTGTTCCATTCCCTGCCCCTCGCCTTGCCGCCATGCCCGCCGACACCGACGCCCTGCTCCAGGCCATCGCCCGCCGCCGGGGCCTCGACATCAGGATGCTGCGCGCACGGGCACAGAACCGGCAGGCCCGCAGCCGCGGTTGGCTGGGCCCCGCCGCCGCGGCACGCAGCCTCGCGCTCAGCTACGCCCTGGAGCACGCCGGGCAGCGGCTCACCGCCGTGCTGGCCGCCGGCTCGCGCCACGTCAGCGGCCTCGCGCTGGAGGATGCGCTGCGCGCCGTGCACGCCGAGGCCGCCCACGGCCACGGGGCCACGCTCGGCTACTGGCCGCCGCCCGGCCAGGCGCCGGCCGAGCTGGCGCAGCACTGTCTGGCCGCGGTCGAGGCCGTGGGCCGCGCGGGGCTGGACGTCACCGTGGCCCTCAAGGTCGACCTGATGGACTACCGCGCCGACCTGCTCGACCCGGTGCTGCGCGCGGCCGCGGAGCAAGGAGTACGGCTGCACTTCGACGCCCAGGGCCTGGAGACCGCGGACCGCACGCACGCCCTGGTCGGGCAGGGCCTGGGCCGCGGCGTCGCGGTCTCGGCCACGCTGCCGGCGCGCTGGCGGCGCTCGGCCGCCGACGCTGAGCGCTTCATCGCCTGGGGGCTGCCGATGAGGTTGGTGAAGGGCCAGGGCGGTGACCCCGCCTGGCCTCGCGCCGACCCGCGACGCAGTTTCCTCGCGCTGGCTGAGCAGCTCGCGGGCCGCGCCGCGCACGTGGGCGTGGCCACGCACGACCGGCGCGCGGCCGAGCCGGCCCTGCGCTGCCTGCAGGCCGGCAGCACCCCCTGCGCGCTGGAGCAGATGCGCTCGCCGCCGCGCCTGGATGCCCTGGCGCATGCGCTGGGCGTGCCGGTGCGCGCCTACGTCGCCTACGGCCGCTTCGGCCTGCCCTACGCGGTGGGCGAGGTCTTCCGCCGGCCGGCCATTGCCGGCTGGATCCTGCGCGACCTGCTCGTGCGCCATCGCACGGCCGGCCCCGTGGCCGCCGGGCCGCGCTGACCATGCCGCACTGGCGCACCGGCACGCTGCCCGGGGGGAACCTGTACACGCAGCCCGAGTTCATCGACGTGCTCGGCGAGGTCTTCCATCCCGGGCGCACCTGCCGGCCGGCGGACGTGGCCGTCGGGTGCGAGGTCTACCGCCTGCCCTGGGTCGAGGGCCGCGGCCCGGTGCCCGACACCACCTTCGTCGACTACCACGAGCCCGTCGGCCGCCTGGACACGGCGGTGGGCTGGGGCCTGCGGCCCGGCGCGGGCGCGGCCCGGCGCCTGCAGCGCCTGCAGCGCCTGCGCCCGGCCAGCCGCGGCCTGGTGGGCATGGACGAGTGGCGCGCCCGAGACCGGGCCGAGGCGCTCGGCGCCCCCGTGGTGCTGTGGCAGGGCTTCGCGCGCTGGGAGGACTACCTCGCGCTGCTGCGCCAGCGCCGCGTGCTGCCTGAGGACCAGCGTCGGCGTCGCCGTCTCGAGGCCCTGGTCGGGCCGCTGCGCTTTGCCGTCGACGACCTGGGCGGCGACGTGCTGCCGACCTGCTTCGACTGGAAATCGGCGCGCGACCGTGCGGCTGACCGCGCCGAGCTCTTCGCCTCCGAGGCCCCGCGCCGCTTCTTCGAGGCGCTGCGCTCGCGCGGCCTGCTGCGCGCCTCGACGCTGCGCGCGGGCGACGGCCAACTGCTGTCGATTTGGCTTGGCGCGCTGCATGCCGGGCGCTGGACGGGCTGGGTCTTCGCCTTCAACCCCGATCCGGCGTTGGCACGCTGCTCGCCCGGCCGGCAACTGCTCTACCCGATGCTGGAGGAGAGCTGGCGCGCCGGACACCGCGAGTTCGACTTCTCGATCGGGCTGGAGCCCTACAAGCTCTCGTTCGCCACCCATGTGCGTGTCCTGGGCACGGCCGGCCGCCCCCCGGCGGGCGAGCGCCTCGCGGCGCTGGCCCGCCGGCTGCTCGCGCGCCGGCCCGGGCTGCTGCAGGCCCTGCGTGCGCTGCGGCGCCGGGTACGCGTCAGTTGACGCGCAAGGTCGTGCCCACCTTGAAGCGGGCGGCGCCCGCCTCCCAGGTCTGACCGGCCCCCGCGTTGTCGGCATTGGCGAAGCGCACCGCAAAGCGCGCGTCCGAGGCCGTGAGGACGAAGACGTCGGGCGCGCTCAGCAGCACGTCATAGTCCCCCTTGTCGGCCGTGGCCGGCACCGGCAGCGCGACGCTGATGCGGGTCGATCCCGTGGCCAGCGGCGCCAGCGTGCCCAGGTCGCCGGCGGCCGCACTGATCGTCGCGCCGGTGCTGCGGTGGCGCAGCGTCACGACCAGCTTGCGCGCGGCGAACAGGCGCGCCCAGCCGGTGTTGCGCAAGTCCACGTCCACCATCACCTGCCCCCCGGCGCTCACGGCGGTGTGGTGCGCAACCGCGTCGAGCTGCAGGCGGTAGCCCATGAAGCCCGAGACCTGCGTCAGGCAGCCGCCGTTGCGCCATGCGGAGATGAAGCCGGCCCAGTCACTGTTGTTGAACCAGGCCAGGCGGTAGGCCGGGCCCTCGCTCAGGATGTCGGGGCAGCTCGTGCGCAGCGGCGTCTCGGCGGTGCAGTTCTCGCCGCCGAAGGCGGTGTTCAGCGACAGGGCCTTGACGTAGGTCCTCTGCTCGGTGGTCTGGTAGGTGCCGGCGTCGCTCGGGCCCGACTGGAAGCAGTCGTTGTGCAGGCCCAGCCGCGTCTGCTGCGTCGGCGAGGGGTACCACTTCATCAGGTCGGCCGGGTAGCGCACGCCGATCTGCGTGGTGGCCGGCACGTTGGCCACCAGGGCGTCGCGCACGATCGCGCGGTTGGCATCGGCCGTGGCGCAGCTCGTCGTGCCCGAGTTGTAGCCGCAGGAGTTGCCCGACTTCGACGAGTGCCACTCGCCCCAGGCGCCGATGAAGCCGGCACGCATGAACGGGATGACGTCGGCATTGGCCGCCAGCACCGGCTTGAGCTGTTCGAGGTGGCGCTTGATCTGCGCCGCCGTGGCGTCGTTGCCGGTGCCGCTGAAGTCGTAGGCGAAGAGGACCGTGGTCTTCATGCCAGCCGCGCGCACCTGGCCGAAGCGGCTGCCCAGCGAGGTGAGGAAGGACGCCGGCAGGTCGCTCGAGCGCCAGGCTGCGAGCGAGACCTTGGCCATCACCAGGCGCTGCCCGCTGTTGTAGGTGGCCTGCACGCTGCCGGCGTCGTAGGCACTGACGAAGTCGCTGCCGGCCCAGCCGTAGAAGCCGCGGTCAGGATTGGGGATGTCGGCGCCGGTGGCGGCGAAGGTCGTACCGGTGCTCACGCCGCTGGTGCCGACGTTGCCCGGTGCCGGTGCCGGTGCCGGTGCCGGCGCGGGTGCGGGAGCCGGCGCAGGCGCAGGCGCAGGCGCGGGTGCAGGGGCGGGTGCGGGCGCCGGTGCCGGCGCGCCGGCCACCGTCGCCGGGATGTAGCAGGCCTTGGCCACGCCTGGGGCGGGATCGCCGAAGACGGCGTTGCCGCTGTTGCAGTCGAAAGGCCCCGTGATCGTGCGATAGCGGAAGCTGCCGGGCACGCCGAAGTACAGCACCGTGCTGCCGCTGTACTGGCAGGTGGTGCTGGTCCACTCGCCGGCGCACCAGACGTAGCCCGAGGGCAGCGCACTCGCGTAGCCGATGCTGCTGCTGGTGCGGCGCGCCAGGGCCACCACGGTGCCGTCGGCCTCTTGCGCGGCGGCGGCGCCCTCGGCCTCCGCCGCGGCGGCCAGGCTGTCGGCTGGGGCGCCGCCGTCCCCGCCGCCGCAGGCGCTGAGGACGGCCACGCAGGCCATGAGTTCGGCGATCAGGGTCATGCGGGGGTTTCGGCAGGGTGATCGGGTCATCTTCTCTTCCTGGTGAAGGGTGCCGGACCCGGATGCTCAGCATCCGGTGCGCAGGCGGGGGTGAATGGAGGAAAAACGCTCGGAAAAATCCTAGGCGCCCACGCCCCCTGCGCCCGGTGAGCACCGGTGCCCAGGTGCAACCAGGCGTGGCGCCCGGCCGCCGGGTGCAACATCCGGTCACACCTGGCGCGCGTTCGGGGCTGCGGATTGCCGATGAGCAATCCCGGGCCGGCCGGCCCGGTGCATGCTGCGCGGGTGCTGACCTCCCCTGTCGCGCCCGCCTCGCCTGCCCCGACCGCGCCCCCGCCGGATGCGGGCCCGGCCGTCGCGGGCGAGGCCCCGGGCCTGCGTGTGACCTGGCTCGGGCTGCGCGGGCTGCCCGGTGTGCAGGGCGGCATCGAGACGCACGCCGAGCAGCTCTGCCCGCGCCTGGTGGCGCTGGGCTGCCGCGTCACGGTGCTGGCGCGCGCGCCCTACCAGCCCGCAGGCGCGGCGTGGCGCGGCGTGCGCCTGCGCCGGCTGTGGGCGCCGCGGCACAAGCATCTGGAGACCGTCGTGCACACGCTGCTGGGGGTGCTGCACGCCGGCCTCGTCGAGCGGCCCGACGTGCTGCACCTGCAGGCCATCGGCCCGGCGCTGTGGGCGCCGCTCGCGCGCCTGCTCGGGCTGCGCGTGGTGCTCACCCACCACGGCGCCGACCACGCGCGTCAGAAGTGGGGGCCGTGGGCGCGCGCGGTGCTGCGCGCCGGCGAGGCCGCGGGCGCGCGCTTCGCGCACGAGGTCGTGGGCATCTCGGGCGGCATCGTCGGGCACCTTGCCCAGGCGCACGGACGCGCCGCGACCCTCATCCCCAACGGCGTGCCTGCGCCGGGGCCCGCGCCCGACCCCGGGCTGCTCGCCCCCTTCGGCCTGCAGCCCGGGCGCTACGTGCTGCTGGTCGGGCGCCTCGTGCCCGAGAAGCGGCACCTGGACCTGATCCGCGCCTTCGCGCGTGCCCGCCTGCCAGGTTGGCAACTTGCCCTGGTCGGCGCCGCCGACCATGCCGACGCGCACGCCGCGCAGGTGCTGGAGGCCGCGGCACAGCACGAGGGTGTCCTGTGCACGGGCTTCCAGCAGGGCACCACGCTGCAGGCGCTGTACGCCCACGCCGGCGTCTTCGTGCTGCCCTCCTCGCACGAGGGCCAGCCGATCGCGCTGCTGGAGGCGCTGTCGCATGGGCTGCCGGTGATCGCCAGCGACATCGCGCCGCACCAGGAACTCGGTCTGCCCGACGGCACGTTGTTCCCGCTGGGCGACATCGACGCGCTGGCCGACCGGCTGCGGCAGGCCGCCCGGCGAGCGCCGACCCCGGCCGAGCGCGCTGGCCGCCGTGCCTGGGTGCTCGCGCGCCACGACTGGGATGCGAGCGCGCGCGCGACGCTGGAGGTGTACCGACGCGCCTTCGCAGGCAAGGGCAGGCTCGGGCAGGCCACTCACGGGCCGCCTGCCTGCCAGGCAGACGGACCATGAGCCTCAGGGAGGCGTGGTCAGCTGCTGGGTGAGGCTGGGGTCGGTGGTGACGCCCGTGCCACCAGAGCCTCCCGTGCCTGACCCACCGGTGCCCGCGCCTGCGCCCGCGCCGCTGCCGGTGCTACCGCCAGGCGCCGTTTGACTGCTCTCGCCAGGCACGGCGACGCATTGCAAGTCGGTCACGGCCAGCGGCAAAGGCCCCAGGGCCGCCACGACCTGGACCGCGACCCGGCCCACGATCGCCGTGCAACCTATGCCCGCGGGAAACCGTACCCAGGTGCCTCGCAGCGTCAGATCGGTCGGCCCGGAGGAGTTCCAGGCGACCGGATCAAGGGTCTCGCTGATGGCCACGCTGCCTCCGGTGAGCCCGGCTGCGCCGCTCGTCGATACCGTGGGGGTGCCCACGATCTGCCACGCGCCCCCCTGGCGCTTGATCGAGACCAGCGCGAAGGCGCCGCTCGCCGGACGCGCGACGGCGAGGGAGTCGGGCCAGGGCACCTCCAGCCCTTGCAGGGAGATACGGCCGGGGCTGCTGCTCCAAACTGGGCCGCTGACCGTACGGACATCGCCCTCGGCGGGTGCCGGCGAAGCGCTGCGCAGGCGCAGCGCAGGCAACGGGTTGCTCCCGAGCGAGGCTCTCGTCACCCAGGCTGCGACCGGGCTGCCGACCCCGAGACCCGCGGGCACGGAAGAGTGCTGCACGCGCGGGCCGGCGGCGCTGTTGAGCCGCAGGACCTGGCCCTGGACCTCGTGCACCACGCCGCCCAGCAACACCTCGGCCGTCATCAGGCGCGGGGCGATCCGGGTGGCTGCCAGGACATAACCGTACACCGGGTCGGTCACCCATTGACCATGAACCTCGACCTCGTCTCCGGAGCCGATCGCCAGAGCCGACGCATATCCCGCCAGCACCGTAAACGCCTCGACACGAACCGGCTGTTCCAGCACCCGCAGCAGGCCCCCCGACAGCGTGCCCGTCACCGGCCCCATCAATTGCGGCAGCACTTCGACCCGTGTCACCACCGTCGACGACGGCGACGACAGCATCAGCCGCACCTGCTGACCGATGGCCGTCGCGGCCGCATCGAAGACACCAGCGGCGTTCTCGAGCACGACCTGGGCATGGCCGTCATCGTAGGAACGCCCATCGACGATCAGGCTGCCATAGCCGCTGACCCCGCCCTCGGCCAGGCCGCTGCCGCCGCTGCCGACCCCACCGGCGACACCGCCGCCCCCGAGCCCGCTGCCGCCGCTGCCCACACCGCCAGCCACGTCGGTGCCGCCACCGCCCAGCCCGCTGCCGCCGCTGCCCACACCGCCAGCCACGTCGGTGCCGCCACCGCCCAGCCCGGTGCCACCGCTGCCCACGCCGCCAGCGACGGTGGCGTCGTCATTGCCGGAGCCGGCAGGGACGCCGCCGGCATCGGCGATCTGACTCGTCCCGCCAGCCCCGGTTGCCGCGACCGGCCCGTCGCCGCCGCCGCAGGCCCACAGCAGCGCACAGGCCACCAGCACCAGCAGGTGACGCAGGGCACGCCAGGGCGTGCCGGACAGTCGGTGGTCGGGGGTCAAGGGGCGCTCGTGCTGGTCGGGATGACGCTCATCCTCTTATCGGCCGGTTCCGCGCGGACTTGAGCTCGTCCGCGCGCGGCGCCTGGGGAAGACGCACCGCCGTCGCCCGGCGCCTGGAGTGCGTCGGGCTGCGGCATCGGCGTCACGGGCTCCGCCGCCGGCCCGCCGGTTGCCGCCGCGCCATCCGGCGCCGAGTAACTGAACAGCCCAAGGCGGAACCGCTGCGTGGCGGGCAGGCCTTCGTCCTGCTCGCACAGTGGCACGGCCGCCGCGACCACGCGCTCCAGCACCTCGGCCCAGAGCCGGTTGGCCAGCTGGTGCAACTGGTGCACCGACTCCGCGCTCAAGCCGTCGGCGAACACGCTCTGCTCGAGAAAGCGCCCCGGCCCGCTGCCGGTGAGGTTGTGCACGCCGGCGGCCAGATGGTCGGCCACGGCGCCCGCCAGCAACTGACGCGCCTCCTGCAGGCGGGCATCGGGCAGGAAGGCGTCGCGCAGCAAGCGCACGCGGCCCTCCTCTTCCTCGCGCACCACGCCCAGGCGCACCAGGTCCTTCAGCACCGCCCGGTGGTGGAAATCCTTCGAGACCCGGCGCGCCAAGGCCTCGAACGAGGGCTCGGGCCCGCTGAAGGGCAGCGTGTCGGGCCAGCCCAGCGCGAGCCAGCGCGTGGCCACCTGGCTGGCGGCGCTCGGGCGCCCCCAGCTCGAGCCGGTGGCGCGCACGTCGCGGTCCGTCGCCGCGGCGCTGGCGCGCAGCGATCGCACGTCCTTGCGGTGCAGGCCCGACAACAGGCTCAGCGCGGAGTCGGTGGGCTTCTGCCGCAGCCGGGCGGCCTCGGCCTCGGCCTGGGCCAGGAAGACCGGCTTGAGCGAGGCGACGAACTCCGTGTAGCCCACGCCCGATCGCACGAGCCAGGTCACCAGCGGCTGGACGATGGCCAGCGCCTCGGCCGTGACCTTGGCAGACGGGGTGGAGTCAGACTCGGACATGGGATAGTCGCTGGGACATTTTCCCATGATTACTCGCGAGCCGAAAGCACTCTCAATTTTATTATCTTCATCATCTCGAGTGACCCCCGAACCGTGCCCCCAAAAGCGGCGCCCCAGGCTGGGTCAAGCCGGCCGGCGGCCGGGCTGGAGCCCGAGCAGCGCCTCCTCATAGCGCCGCACCATGCGGCCGATGTCGAATTCCCGGGTGACGCGCTCGCGCGCGCGCTCGCCCATGCGCCGGCGCAGCCGCGGCTCGGCCAGGCGGCGCAGTTGGTCGGCCAGCGCGGCGATGTTGCCGGGCGGGAAGATCAGGCCGTTGTCGCCGTGGCCCACCTGCTCGCGTGCGCCGCCGATGTCGCTCATCACCATGGGCCGGGCCAGCGCCATGGCCTCGAGCGCCGCGATCGAGAAGGTCTCCACCGTGCGTGAGGCGATGACCATGGCGTCGCAGGCGGCCACCAGCGGGCGCACGTCGTCGACCTGGCCGGTGATGCGCACCCGGCCGCGCAGGCCGAGGCTGTCGATCTGGCGCTCGACGAGCGCGCGCTCGGGCCCGTCGCCGATCAGGAGGGCGTGCACGCGCAGGCCCTCGCGCGCCAGCCGGGCCAGCGCCTGCAGCAGGTCGCCGTGCGCCTTCTCCGGCCGCATCACGGCGCACAGGCCCACCAGGTAGTCCTGCGCGCCCAGGCCCAGGCCTTGGCGCAACGCCGTCTTCTGCGGCGCGGTCCAGCGGTCGGTGTAGTGCCCGACGTCGATGCCGTTGTGGATGACGGTCTCCTGCCGCGCGCGCAGGCCCTGGGCGCGCCAGTGCGCGGCCTGCCCCTGGCACACGTAGACCAGCAGGTCGGCCTGCGCCACCAGGGGGCCGGCCAGGCGCATCTGCAGCGCGTCCTTGGCCGAGCCCGGCAGCGTGGTGTGGTAGACCTCGACCAGGCGCAGCCGGCGTCGGCGCCGGCTCAACCAGCGCGCGAGCGCGCCGTAGGCCAGCGCGTACATGTTGGTGCACAGCAGCACGTCCACCGCCTGTGCGTCCAGGTGTCGCGCGAGGCGCCGCACCGCGCCCCACTCCAGCCCGCGCGTCACGCCCAGGTGGGTCAGGCCGCGGGCCAGGCGCGCGGTGTCGAGCTGCGGCAGCAGCGCGTCGTCGCGCTTCAGGCTCAGCAGCGAGGTCTCGAGCCCGGGGTGGCGCAGGCCGTTGAGCAGCGAGACCACCTGCTTCTCGGCCCCGCCGACGCACAAGGAGTTGACGAGGAAAGCGACGTGCACGGGCGCCGGCATGGGCATCACGGGCGGGCGTCCGCCGCCAAGGCCCCGCGCGCGGCGAGCGCCCCGGCCCGGGCCGGCGCCGCCGCCGGCGCGAAGGCGAACGCCATCCCGAGGGCGAACCACAGGTAGGTCTGCGCCGGGTTGGGCATGTAGTA
>Ga0169931_10006180_pt1 | contig 18142 bp, 14 predicted proteins | sample Kivu_15m_20L_FD_129675 | JGI IMG/M metagenome (GOLD analysis project Ga0169931, IMG submission 129675) | Freshwater microbial communities from Lake Kivu, Western Province, Rwanda to study Microbial Dark Matter (Phase II) - Kivu_15m_20L... | ecosystem: Environmental > Aquatic > Freshwater > Lake... | reverse complement strand
CCCAACCCCCACCCCAACCCCAACCCCAACCCCAACCCCAACCCCAACCCCAACCCCAACCCCAACCCCAACCCCATACAAATAAGAATATATAAAGCGTATTTTAGTTTTAAGATACATTTTTACATATGTGTAAATATCATAATTTTCGATATTTTTAATCTTCTTAGCCACATTATATTTTCTTCATTCTTCAAACTAAGTTTAAAAACATCCATGGCCTTCAACCCTTTTAATTTCTTCAAAGGCAATCCTAAAATTCTAGACCTCATAGCCGCTAACTAACCTATAGACAAACTATTGCTCGAGGAAGCATTTGTTTCAGAGTTCAAAAGAACAGATAACTAACCTCTTTAAAAATAGTAAAACTTTCATTACTTAGTATGACCTATGATCGTTTTTAGGAGCTTATCGACTGCATCACTATCGTAAACACTCTTGATCCCGATGACAAAAACAAATCTTTTAAGTAACAACTTTTTAATGAAGATTCCCATATATGGCCGCAGAAATTTTATCGATAAATAACCCTCTAACTTTTAAGTTTTTGCTGTAATAGACTGTTTTCGTGTAAGAAATGATCGAATAGTAAATCGAAGTTTAAGTATATTGTAAAATAGTTAGAAAGAAATAAACAGCGAATCATCAGATCGTTCATATAGTTCGATCAAATCTAGCAACTCGAATAGCTCACATAAGGATACAGCCGAAAGCAAAGCTTTTTAAGAATCAGATAAATAAAACTATGTATTGAGGTCCTAAGACGATAAAGCACTTGCTGATCACAGCTTTTCTTCAGATAAGTCTATCTGTTAGGACGATTTTCCTGATGCAAAACGCAAAAGAACAGTAATGGTCAAAGAAATCGTAAGTAAAACGATTAAAAGACCATACTAACCATTAATTTTCAAACTTTTGGAGTATTTTCAGTCAAAATAAGTGATTTACATACTAGATGGGTATGTCTGCAAAGTTCTCGAAAATTTAATGACCAACAGATTTGAAGAAACGTTAGCATTAGTAAATAAATATGAGAGAACAAATTCCTTTAAAAAAATATTCACGCACATTGAATCCAACTCAGTTCAGTAGTTCTTGTTAAATTTCATAAATAAACTTGCATAGAACGATTAAAAAAAATTAATAGGAGATGAACTTACTTTTGTTTAATTTATACAAAAAATGAGTTTTATTCCTACTTAAAAGATTTTAGACAAATAGCTTTTTTCAAATTAAAAAGTATACATGCTTAATCTATACTCACTTATAATTTAAAAAATGACTGATAAGATATCAAATAAGACGAATTTTGAAGACAAGAAGCAGGCATTCACATGCTAATTTATGGTTTCTGGACATATAATCAGAAAGGATCTTATTAGCTCCGACATCAACGCAATATTTGTTCTTATCTAAAATTATCATGAAAATGATTTGTGTCCCAAAATACTTTATCATGTTCTCAAGAATCTCAAAAACATCATGAAACTCTATTTTACTATAAAAAATGCAATAAAAAGTACTACTATAGATGAAGAATTAGTCAAAATAGGAGGAAAAATGCTTGAAAATTGCTAGGATAGTTTCGATAGATTCATATAGATTGGTTTTACATACATTTTTTAGGATATTCTTGCGGTTGAAAATTCTCAAAACTATCAGCCAAAATACAGTCTATCTACGAAAATAGAAACACTTTAAATCATAGGTAAACTTCTCAAATAAAATCTTTATTTTGCCAAAAAAACTCTCATTAGTCTTCCCAATTTTTCAAACATCACTTCCCTTTTTGAAATGCATCATAGAAGTTCTATTTATCACAATGGGGTGATCGGACTCATTCTTCCTTATATTTCTAAGGATTCAGACGTTTTTACATTAGACAAAGTACTTCTTTCATTATCTAGTTTTTTAAAAATCAACCTTTTTTAGTGAGTCTGCATTCTATCGTAAAATATTAGCTGTAAGTTAAATATTAAAACAAAAAAGGACCAAAAAAGTATTATATGCCTCAAATGGTAGAAATCTGCTTAGCTATTGACAAGCTCGATCTGTAGGAAAGTCAAGGTTTACTATAATACAAGCAAAGTAAAAATGTTTTTACAAAGGTTAATAATGGCAATTTATTCACTAGTACGTTCTGGAGTAGTAAAAAAGCCTTGGAAACAAAGTCTTAGGAGGCCATCGCAAGCTTAAATAGAAAAAGAGCATTATAACTTCCTCAAAAGAGGTAATTTTGATAAAAATTTAGTAATCGTTAGTGCGCTTCAAATTCTTTTTGGAAGGTAGCAAGTTTCAAGATTTTGATGATTTTTAAAACTACGTTGAAGGTGCTAGCGATTCATAAGAATAATAATAAAGACAAAAAAAAGTTGAAACCAGTATGGATAAATAACCTTTGACTGAATAAGACTACGGAAAGTATTTTTCAGATGACCCGATATGAATGATTTTAATATGAACGGCTATTATTACTGGCATATCTTATTATGGCATTAATATAATTGTGAGTTGAATGGGCAACAAATAGCCTCAATCAATCGATAGAAGCTATTAATGGTAATGGCTGAGCAACTAAAGTGGAATCTAACTTTACAAACACAAACTCAACGGAATCATTTCTGAAAAGCGCAGCGTCTTACTCGACAATAGGTATGGTTGGCCAACCTAACATGAAATATATAGCTATCGCTAAAATAATGACAAAGGACTTGTCAAAGTCTACTCAGCTTGGCCAGTCTCAAATAAAACATAAGAAGGGATCTGCGATTGTGCTAAATAGACAAAAGTTAACGTGTATTCTGAAAGAATCACTCATAGACTTACTGAACTGCCTCAACTTTCGTTTCCAAACAGCATTTATGTACTCCAACAGATGCTTTCGAGCTATGAAGTAATCTACAAAAAGTTTGGACCTCTCAATATAAATCAATAACTTGTTGGCGTCAATTAGCAAGGACAGATCAAAGTCTGGGTCAACGAAAACTGGGCCATGAACCATCCCAGTCATATTTTACCCAAACTAAAAAGTGCGGGTCAATATGATCTACAGTACTCGAATGTTGCTCCAGACATTCGAGACGAATCATAAATGTTAGCCAATCTTTATGACGTGGTGTAGGAGAAAACAGAATAAGGAAGGTTTCCCGCAGAGTTTGGTAAAAATTTGAAATAAAAAAAGAGTTTCAGAGAAGCCAAAAAATATGTAAGTTCGTTTGTACAAACTGAATTACATGGAAACGTTCCTTTCTAATTATCAAAAGCTGTAATAAATCAATCTTTTTCAACACGGCAAGGTGTAGTTCCCCCTAGACAAGAAGGAATTCACTTTCTTAACACTCAAGGTGCATAATTCATTAAAGGACGTTTATAGACAATACCTGGTCAAAACTTGAATTTGATTCAAAATAATGTACAAATTCAAAGAATCGGTGCTCCATAGTTACCTAAAATTAATTTTCAATCAGTGCGGCCTGTTCAGCCTGTTCAGCCAATATCCTTTAATACGACGTCTTATGAATCACAGAAAACCTTCAGAGTAACTGAAACGTTTAATGTAAAGCCTTCCATAGTTCCTATTCAACCTCAGAGCTCTCAACTGCCAACATTTCAGCCAAGCCCAGCTACTTTTAACTTTCCTGTTTCTTATCAGACGCAGCAAGGCATTTCACCTTCTCCTGGCAAAGTAATGATTGATTCTTGGAGACCTAAAGACGTATAGCTATAAACATCGAACTACGTTCCTATTAAAGAATACAGTCCCGAAATAAAATTTGCTACAAAAAAAATCTAAATTGAAAAAAATACATCCAGATTTCCTTGGTAAGCTGATTCTTCAGTGCTTAAAAGCAACTTCGATGACACTTAAAAAAGCTATTTCCACAAATATTCAGTAAATGAGCCTTCTTTGAATAAAGTGACTTCAAATTAACCATCTTATGGTAGACTTAGCTCGAATTAGCCCTCTTTTGGCAAATTTGCAACCTACTAACCAAGCTTTACCAAAATGGCTCTAGATGACCCCTACCTAAACAAGTTCGCTCTGGATTCTCCTTACTTCAACAAGTACACACTTTAAGAAGTTTAAAAACGTTAGTAGTTTAAGCCAGCGACCAGCAATATCAGATAAACAGAGTAGCCCAAGCTGATCTACTGATGCCAGACGATTATATTTAAGATTATTCATAATATTATATATCTAAATATACAGATGGAGGGTACCAACATCGAAGCCATAACTATCTATGTCTACCCTCAGTAATTCATAATGACTGCGCAGAACGAAATCACAGGGATCAACTCGAATATACAAATCAATCGCAAGACTCATAACATCGCACAGATAGGTATATAATTTTTAAGTCAGATAAAAGCACGCCTATACCTAGCGATTTTATTCAAAAAATTACATGTTCTGCATTTCTAGGGATCATTCCTGTCCTTCACAAGCATTTTTTAGTTGTAGTATCATAATGCTAAAGGATATGCGTACTCGATGATTGTCCTATATATTAAATCAAAAAGACAAGTTTTTTACCCTTCGAATTCTAAGAAGGTATGACTGGAAGCATGATTTCAGTTGAAGAACCAAGCTAAAAACTGCTAAATATTCAAGATCAGAACACTAAAGTAGCCGCTTATGTCACTTACATGAAAAAATATTTACTCGTATAAGGCTACTATTTTTCATTTAAATACAAGCTGAGTTTATCGAGAAGTGCTCATGCTCGTGGTCATCCTCCTATAAAAAAATATTTATGGAATAAGCATATCGCTAAAAACTTGAAAAAATTGCCTGATAAGAAATGGGTCGTCAATATGATCCAAGGTTCGATCAGTCATTTTAAAATTGTCCTTCAAGGAGGTAACTAAGTGCTTAAATAGGAACTGTTTTTGAGTATACTTTGATCACAAGACGAAGCAGCGTAAGAGGAGGCACTCGCTACAACTCAAGAGGTATCGATACCAAAGGAAATATTGCAAATTTTTGTGAAACTTAGCAAATCATGCTTATAGGTAATAAGTGTTATTCGCACGTTCAGATAAGAGGATCAGTACCTTTATACTGGACACAAACTGGACTAACATCTTAAGTTTTAATTGAAAAAACTGTAGCCTAAAACTCAGTTGCTTTTTCCAGACACTTCTAAAAACTTATTAAAAATCATCACAAAGTCATGTGTATAAATTTACTAAGCAAATAGAAACGAGGAGAAGTCGATCTGATTGTCTACTACTAAAAACTTATAAAGGAAACTTCTCTGAAAAATGTTAAATACGAATACTTCGATTTTCACTAGGCTTGCAAAAATAGAAAATTTTAACACGCAAACTATCTCATTCACAAAATCAAAGGAGTCAACAAATATTTTGGTTACTATATGTAAGATATACAAAACGAAACTGTGCTTGCAGTTCAGCAGGGAGTCGTAAGAGTGAACTGTCTTGATAGTCTAGACAGAACTAACCTTATTCAATCAAAAATAGCCTATCAGACTATTACTTAAATATTTTAGAGTCTTAATTTTAACCTGAAAGACATTATTGGATCACCTTCAATCATTCTCGCAGCAGACAACATTGAAAACGATTCAGTTCTAGTCATGCAACTAAAAAATATTTGGGCTGACAACGGAGACATGATATCAAAGCACTACACTGGCACTGGCTCAACCCACACCAACATAACGCGTACCGGTCGAAGAGATTTCAAAGGAATAATGGATCACAGCTTTAAATCCTTTAAAAGATTCTACCAACAATATTTCGATGACAACTACAAGCAGTAAGTCATTGATGTTCTTCTTGGAGAGCATACTTAGACCGTTAATTTATAGGAAATGTAGGCTCATTTTAAAGGCATGTAAGAATAGGATGAAGATTCTTTTAAAAATGTGTTGGAATAATAAAAGATCAGTAACCTTTGATGTCTTAACGTTTTAACCTTGATCCTCTTCGAAGTTATTAATATTTTTTAGTTTGTAAGCCAGCCCCGTAGTTACCGAAATCCGACAATTATGTATAACTTCCAGGGCCTGGACTTATGGTGCTGTTAGAGCGATGATAAAGCTCTCGCTTGCCCTTAGGAAACTGTCTGCATCCATTGCTGTAATGGTTTGAAAGCGTGTATTTGCTGTGAGTGTTCATCGAATCATTATCCTGGTAATTTCCTGGGCCTGGGACCGGCGACATGTGTTTAATACTCGGGAAGCGATCAGCATGGCTATTGAATTTCGACAAGCGATCGTTTCCATATTTAGTTGAAATTTTGAACCCGTTTGACAAGTTAAGGTCTCTTTAAGATTGAGAATTATGACCAGGTGCAGGGTTTTGTTTGTAAGTTAGATGTGCTTCGATGAAGTCCAAAGGTTTTGTTCTTAGACTGTACTTTATATCATTATTTTTTATTTTATTGTTTTCGTACTAAATGAAGGTGATTTTACATGAAAAGGACTTGGGTTTTTGCTGAGTTGAGGAATTAAATAAGAGTTGTTTGGCATAGTTTATGCTGATAGACCGAAACTTTTGCCTTTTCCTTGACTCAAATCAATAAACGATTTTTGCGATATATCTTGATCCTTTGGAGTTTTAAGCCAGTTGGGCAAAGTTCTGGTAAAATCAAATTTTCCACCATACCCAAAAGAAGCAGCTCTACCACTATTTGAGGCCTTGCTAGGGTTATTTTTGCTGTCCATTCCACCTTGGTTTTGTAGGTATTCTTGATCAACAAAATGCGTAGGACATCTTGTTATGACGAATGTACTCAGGGTTGGGGGCTCTGAAACGAGGTTACTTAGGAAAGCTATGAATTTCTTTGGATGTAGAGGTGTTGTTAGGATGCTTACGAATGACTTAAGCCGATTCTTTGGAAACGCTCATGGCAATAATTTTATTATCTATATTTAACGCTTGTAAAACTCACACAAAATCAATATTTAAGTTCAAACAATATAAATCAAATCATCAATTTTTGACCCAAAACTTCTTAGAGTTTAGAAAGATTATGTTTTTGTAAAAACGGATATATACTTTTTGTAATCAATTCATTCACTCCGAAATTCTTTAGTGCCTATCCTTACTTGTTATTGTTAATGAATTTTATGCATTTTATAAGTAATTTTGTTATTTGTTATTCTTTTATGCTCACTATTTATCTCAAAACATTGTATTTTTGCAAAACCTCCAATAATAATAGAGTTTAAAGAGTTTTATGATAGTCTATACTTTCGAATTTTTATTAAAAATTTAAACTTAAAAGCTTAAAAAGATTTTGCAAAGATTCTTGACTTTTCTCGTTTTTGAATAAAAATTTTATTAAACTGTTACAGACACTTGCAGAAAACACAGTCTATCGTAACGATAAAAAGACACCAAATTACTAATTTTCGAACTAAAGCTAAGATTTTAAAGAAATTTAAGCTAAAATGTTAAGATTCTTAAGAATTTTATCAATAGAATTTTAAGTAAGTTGCTATCCTGTTGAATTAGAAAGTTATATCAACATGGCATCGCATTTAAGTTCATCTAAATTCTATATTTTTTAAACAGATTCTAATTTTAGTTAAGGAACGAACTATGCTAGCTATTAAATCAGGCCAAAAGGACACCATTACTGTTACAAAACAGAGATGATTTTTTCAAATTAGGTTGAATACTTTTGTTTAGATAGTTAACTTAAAAAAATCTATTGAGTTCCTTACTTTTCTATTCGATTTAAAAAAATCAAAAAATCCTATCTTAGTTTATGGAAAATACTAATATTTTTCAATAATTAAATTATTTTGCTTTCAAATAAACGTTTGGCTAGTATTTAACGAAAGCTATACATGGCCTCGAGCATCCATGAGTAAGTTTTATGTTTTTATTAATTTTTTTAGTCAAATAGTATTTAATGGCTCTTCGTAATTTATGCTATCTTTAAAAGTAGTTACGCCTGTTTATTTTTAGCGAGATTCATTATTGAAAAACCCGATTTTATGTTTTAAACAATATGATTAATTTTTTAAAGAGAATAACTATTAATCTGCATTTTATAGAAATCTTTTCTTTACTATAAAGTATTCATTAAAAATACAATAGATTTACTTACTTTGTCAATTTAACCAGGAAAAGCAAGTAAAGTATCAAAAGGATCTTGAAATTTAGCATAAAAATCTTACTATTTTTTGATAGCGAACGAAACAAGAATATCTTCAGTGGTAACTGGTCGATCGTCGTAGCGTTTGACTGAATATTATTTTTTAAGTTTGTTCAGTTGTATTTAAGAAAGAGAAGGAAAATACTTTTCGACAATCTACTTACGTGGAAGTTGGTATTGAGAAGCGATAATTCTGGGATCAAAAAATATCTAATCTCGAGCGTTAAAGACTTGATGTAATGAATCAGGCTAATATACAAGTTTTTAGTGCATTTTTTTGTTATCTTTTTATGTTTTTGTTTATAATTTACTTGATTCGTCTGCTAAAGAATTTTATATTGGATTTAGTTTCTAAATTTGTGATTTTTAATGTAATTTATGTTTTTAAAGTAGTCCTGAAACGAAAGATATGTTAATACGATTGAACTACTCTAAAATATCTCTGCACTCTTAATTCAATATTGGCAAAATAACCTTTCTAGTGGTTGCGATGTTTTACTATTTTTTTTAATTTTTGAGTAAAAGTCTTACTCTTTGAGTTATGAGCTCTTGGTTAACAGCTAGCATTTTGGTTAATATAGTTTATTTATTGTTGGGGCTCATACCTCTTAATCCAAGATAGCGACATTAGTTGATAAGATCGCTTCTCGTATAGTGAAGAAGTAGTTGCCTATACTGCACAAGAATCGGATTCATTATATATCTCAATTATATAAATTTATAAATAACTTTTTAATTTTTTTGAAAATTTCTTATCAAATTCTTTAATAAAAAGCTGATTATACAACAATAGGTTGAAATCTTTTTTATATCTGATAGATTAATTACTTATTAAAAAGTTCAAAGATGCAAAAAAAAGCAACGATATGTCTGCTTATGTGTCTAGCGTTAGCCTCAAGTTTCAACATTCTTCAAGAAAACTGCAACAACTTTGACAACTAGAATGCTTGTCGTGGTAGTCAGACTGACAACGATGCCAGTTGGGCTAAACGCGGCTTCCAGACACCGCCTCGAGGAGACCCTCTCTGGAGATAACCTTTCCAAGACTACAACATTCTAGTCGGATATGCCAAAACAGTCTACACCGACAGTGGAGCCAACATCTAGGTGCTCACCAGGTTGAATCCTGCCTATAGCTCGCTTACTCTTAGATACTACTTCAATGGATCTCCTTCAGACAGCAACAAATATACTGTTTCTAATTCCTACAAAGGCCTCCTAAAGGTAACTGTGGCTGCTTATGATGGCATCCAAAAAAAGGCAAATCTTGACCTATAAGACCTCGATTTCACCTGGAACCATCCAGTTGTCAACCAGCCAGAAAACTTCAAAAATGGCCAAAAAGGAGCGATCATCGAAATGTTCGGCTGGCCATATAAGGACATCGCTGAGGAGTGTGAGATGATTGGCAAGGCAGGCTATTTAGGAGTGAAAGTTTTTCCTCCTCAGTAGTCTATTTTAGATATGGAACGCCCATAAAACGGTGAATTGAATCCTTGGTATTGGCTCTATCAGCCAGTCAGCTATAAATTGACTTCGAGAATGGGAACTGCTGAAGAACTTCGCGAGATGATCGATACTTGTCGATCTAAGGGAGTCAGAGTATATGCAGATGCAGTTGTGAACCATATGGCTGGAAACGGTAACGACATGTTTCCTAATCATTGCTCAGGAGGCAACTTCTGGGGAGCTAAGAATTCTAGTGCAGGAAGCCCTTGGTGGTCACAAGGATTCGCCTATGAAAACTGGAGAGTTACTGGCTAAAGACCAGGAATGTAAACACCAGCAGTTCCATATGGACCTAACGATTTTCATTGTGCTCGATCCCTTAACTCCTGGACCGACGGTTTTATCCTCAACTATGGCTGGCTAGTCAACCTTGCTGATCTAAACACTGAAACTGATTATGTCAGACAGAGAATAGCTGATTACTTTACTTCTCTGCTGAGCATGGGCTTCTCTGGATTCAGAATTGATGGAGCCAAACACATTTCTCCTAAAAACTTAGCTGCTATTTTTGCTCGACTTAAGGCCAATATGGGAGGCAAACTTCCTGCAGATTTCGTCACATATCTCTAAGTCATTATCGGAGGCGAAAAAGATCTATTGATGTGCCAGAGTAATGACTACAACTATGGTCAAAGCTTTGCAAATTTCATGAAAGAAGCTGGTCTAAGCGATGACGAAGTCTACAAAGTTAAGATCTGGTAATCAGATTACCCCAAAGAGTTTCCTCTTTGTGGCTGGCCAATCCCTTCAGAACGATATGTGGCTATGCTTGACTGTCATGATGATCAGTTCCCAGGCTCATCTTCCAGAGATATGGGCGACTCTGGATCTGTCTTAGTCAAAGAAAAAAACATTGATAAACATAGAAATTTCAATATGCAGCTGATGACAAGAACAGACGGAAACTGGCAAATAAAACTTGTTCTTTCTTCCTACACTTTCAGAGAGTCAGCTGGCGCCTACAGCTTCCCTGATGGTAAATCCGACTGCCAGAACTGCCAAAGTGACGCATGCAGACAAAAATGTACAAAAAGCATGCCTTATAGCAAGGCTCATCGTGACGATGTATGTGGGTACACTTGTGTCGATAATGGTGGATGGCAGCAAGGGGTCTACACTCGAGTTCATAGAGATTTCAAGATCATCAAGGCCATGAGACAGTGGATGGGACTCAATCAAAATGTTTCTCCAAGAGACGTAGGACTACCTGACAATTGCTCGTGAAATGATCCAATCTCCATCAAGATTTGCACAACTATACAAAATATTTTATTGTGATTTGCTAAAATAATATAAAATATGTAAGTTTCGAGAGTACAATAGCCGTTCAATAGTCTGACAGCCCCACCAAGTTACATGCTTTATCTGGGCTAGCGCATAGACAAACTGGATTAAATATACAACAAAATGCATTACGATTCAAGCAAAAAAACTAAAATTACTATAAACTTGTAAGATTACTTTTCAAAGCCATGCTTCGATTTCACTAAACCAGAATCCAGTATGCAATCTAGACCATTATCTCAACGTTATTCATAACATAATAACCTCAGAATGACTCGTTCTTTTACGAGAAAAATTGCTACAGGTCTTAAATCATCTAAGAATTAGAGTTACAATAAGTCGTTCCATTCATCAGGAAAAAGAAACAGCATTGACAATAAAAAATAAAAATAGTATTAGCTTTATCGAAGCCTGAAAGATGAAAAATTAGACAACTTTTTCTTAGGTTTGCGCAATAAAAGCACTAAAAAAACATTTAAAGAAAGAGTGAGTCGGGTGGCACTCAATAACAATAATACAATAAAAAGCAAGGAACAAAGAAGAGCTTAGACTTCAGGAGGACTTTTAAGATCAGGCAGACTTTGGGTAGGCCGAGTTCCTTCGAAAATAGTGTAGATATCATAACCGATGCTGTGATAGTTTTAATAATTGACTTAAATATTAAAATATATATTGATTATTTTTGTGACACAAGATGAAGGTAAACATGTCATAAGACAGTTCAGCATCTCTTACCCCACTCAGGGCACCACCAAATCCATCGACATCGATGATGATAACCGCTGCAGAGTTTTCTTCGAGAAGCGCATGGGTCAGTAGGTCGAAGCCGACACCCTCGGATAAGAATTCAAGGGATATGTCTTCAAGATCAACGGAGGATTCGACAAGGACGGTTTCCCCATGAAACAGGGAATCTTTTGCAACAACAGAATCAGACTTCTACTCGAGCCTGGATCTAAAGGATACAGAGCTAAGAGGACTGGAGAAAGAAAAAGAAGATCCATCAGAGGATGCATTGTTGGTCCCGATATTAAAATGCTTTCCATCACTGTTGTCAAGAAGGGATAGAAAGAGATTCCGGGATTGACAGACGAGACCAAACCCAGAAGACTTGGTCCCAAGAGAGCTGCTGGTATCAGAAAGCTTTATGGAATCGAAAGAGTTGAAGGAGAAAAGACCACCCAAGGATCAACTGCTTTGATCAAGAAGCATGCCATCAGAAGAACTTTCAAGAGCAAGAAGAGCCCTGATGCCGGCAGACACAAAGCTCCCAAGGTTCAGAGATTGGTCACTGAAGTCAGATTGAGAAGAAAGAGAATAAATAAGGAAGACAGAATCAAGAGATGGAAGAGAAGTATTGCTCTTAATGAGGAGTATCAAAAAGTCTACGATGCCTGGGCCAACAAGAAGAGAGCTGAAGTAAAACAAAGAAAAGCTTCAAGACTCGCCAGTGAAGAGAAGCCTCAACCCAAAGAAGCTCCTAAAGTCGCTGCTCCTATTAAGACTGCTGCTCCCGCTAAGACTGCTGCTCCTGCTAAGACTGTTGCTCCTGCTAAGGCTGCCCCTAAGGTAGAAATTAAACCTGCCAAACCTGCGGTTAAGAAATGATGTAAACTACAAATATATTGCCTAAATCTATCAGAAAAACTCAATAAATTGTCTATTTTTTTTAAAAAAAAATATCTTATTTAAATAAAATCTTTGTATACTTGACTAAATATTGATAAAAAAAATGAATAAGAAGACAAATAGCCATCATAAATATTAAAACAAGAGCACTCACACATGCTTTTACAACTACGCGCACAAAGTCTACCAGTAAACTTCAGGAAATCTCATCTCAAAAGAAAGTCTATGTGTCTCATAGTTTATCGAGTTGTATTAGATTCCTGTTGCTCCTAAACTCATCAAGCTCGAAGTTGAATTTTTGCGCTAAAGTGTGGGTCTGGCGGTTATTTAACGCTTTAGTGCCTTTAGAAGAGGCTGAGGTGAGTTTTATTTAAGAAAAAGATTAAGGTTACTCTTGCTCTAGTTGACCATGCAACAGAAAGATGGTATGTATACGTCTCTTAGGCTGCCATCCATTATATATTGAACTGGCAGATTGAAAGCCTATTCTAGAACTCCCGATTAGTAAAGTCGTTTTTGCATATCAGGTTAGTCTATCGACAAGTATCCAAGAAGAATAAGGAGTTCATTCAGAAGATGCTTAGGAGGACCGTTGCCATTGAACTCTTACATCTATCGCTTGCAATATTTTATTGAAAGCTTAATTTTTTACAGAAAATTGCTGTAAATTTGTTCCTTTACGAGATCTTGAAGCGATTTTCTTACGGTGAAAAATGAGATCTAAAAAGAACAATTGAAAGTTTTTATTACCATCCCCATTATAACTTAAATTACAGTTGGAAAGCTCTAGGGCAGCTCCTAGTTTGAAAGCAAAGTTTCGGTTTCAAAAAGTTGACTGAAGTACATTACAAAAAAAGGAACAAAGTACTATATAAGTCTCAGGCAAAGTTTTTCTTTTGAATGTTCAGAGTTTGACTACTTGCTAGTTTGTGAATTCGAGTCCTTGCAATTTGTTTGAAGAGAGTCAAGAGGTGAGTTGAATTTAGGAGTCGACTTGCGAAAGATATACAATAAAAATTTGAGCATTTCTATAGAAATCTAAGTTTAAACTATAGAATCTTCCATAATTAATTGCTATAAAACTCCTTTGATCTTTTTTATTATAGGCGAACAAAGAATTAGCTCGACTGTCATCTCGAGTATGAGTATTATGTCGTTCTCTATTTCGTGCTTGATTTACCTTTAGATTTATGCAATAAAAGTTGATTGATGAGTCTAAATCCCATACAAAGAATATTGATTTGAGTTTTGCTTGGAGCCTTGCGGTCTTCCCTCGCGACTAGCCATCCAATAAAAGATACGAGTCCATTAAGTCGATTCGTAAGGATCAAATACTCTCGATTAGCAGTCAAAGTGGCGAACGAATATATGCTCTTGAAGCCTAGATGAGTAAAACCTTACATAGTTCAAGTGATGGTAAAAGTTGGTGAAATTCTACTCTATGCAGTGAGGGAACTTTGGGCAGAAACTCAAAAAGAGCTGGAATAAAGCGAGACTGTCCCAGAAGCTGTAGTTCGAGTTCGTTTCCGTTTTAGATGCATTTAGCTATCTCCTTTGAGTTCAATTCAATCAATTAATAGTCACGATTTTGTGGCTTCACCAGTTTCTCAAAGTCAAGTGCCAGCTTCTTTATGCGTTGCTTTTTGGGGATCGAAGCGTCCTTGGGCATCACACACTTTTCGTCATGTTGAAAGCCCATCAGAATGAGTTTTTGACGCAGTTTACGGTACTTCAATCTATGCTCGTTCTTCCTACTGTCTTCCTAGATCCCTTCTTATCTTGCTGGCTGTTCTATTCGTTCAAGGGCAAGCTCAGAACTGGTCTAAGTACATGTCTGGGTGTCCTCCTTGGTGGTTTCAAGCCAGACACATCCGACATTGTTATTAATCATGATAAAATTACTAATTTGAATTTGATATGCGACCGGCTGAATTAATAGGGGCCAACCAACAATCAACCATCAAACTGATATAAACTAGCACACAATCTGGATAACTCATAGAGGCTCTGTATGTTGTTTGACAGTTACATTTTTATTTTGTAACTGCTTGTATACTATTACTATTTACAAAGAAAACAATCAGAGTCCCTTAAGACTTATGTTTTAAAAAATTACTTAAAGACCTTTACTCAGACGATTCTCCATATACTATGATAACTTTTCAAGCCCGTCTCTGACATCTTTGACCTCTTCAACGACCAATTTTCGCAGAACAGGAATAAGGTTCAACAAAGATATATCTTCAGGTTAGCCTGTCCAAGTTGTAATGGCGATACCATTTCGAGGTTGCAGCTTGAAGTTCGAAGCTATATTGTCGATAATTATTGTTTTGAGGAGGTCTCGGCCTATCATTCCAAGATCTTTTATGCTGGTATAGTCTTAGATTCGAGTATGTTGTCTGTAAAGTCTGTGTTTGATACGTCCCTTGGCATCGATTTAATCCAGAATATTGTCAGCATATTACTTGACTGCAGCTGTAAAAATTACTATTTCATAGTGTTTTGCCATCTCGTCGAGAAATTCTTGGCAGTAAGGCCTTACCAAAAACAAAGACTTTGATTTTTAAATTTCTTTTGTATGAATTAAAGTTTCGTCCATGTCTAATACAAGTGTGTATTTGGGTTGTTCCTGAGGCGGCAAAAAAGGCGCCTTAGGCTTGGCCGGCAACTCGATCATCGTACTACTCAAAATACTATCTAGAGAAACCAACATCAAAGAAACTTCTCGTACCTTGTCCATCATATCAGTTTGATCGTTAGCCAAAATTTAGAAAACAAAAGTGCGTAACGACTCGAATCCACATGAAGTGACTAATGAACGGATAAGATCGAGTATTGTTCGATTATTTTTTGCAATAAGATTGAGTCTGTCTTCATTATGCTTGATTTTTCTGCGATCTTAATTGAAACGCAATGTGTTGTAAACATGAAATTGAGAGGCTAAAGGAAACTTCTAGGTATCAATAATTTCCATCAGAAGCTGAATAAAAAAATAATTTACATCAAGAATGATGAGATTATTAGTATGGATGTATTCAGCAAGTGAATTGAGCAAAAAATGTCCCTATTGATTACCATCTTCATCTGTACCGAGTATAAGAAAAATATAAAAACCCAATTTTTCCAAAAAAATTGAATCTAGATAGTCTCTTCCTCGTACCAAAACAGTCGAAATTACAAGATAAGTCTAGTCGTCAGTGTTATCGTTGTAAAATTTGCAAAAACCTACCATTTCTTATTTTAGTCTCTAGTTCTATATTCAAAAATATTTACAGTTCTGGACACGTAGTACAATAGTTCTTCGACTATAAACATTTTGACGAAATCTGCCTTTTGTAGTTACCCAGCATTAGTATAATGTGAAGTTATACTATTACGCTACGTTTGCTTTTTCCGTTACGCTTTTTTAAACTTTACTGGGCTCAAGCTTATATTATTGGGTCCAATTTGAGCAACCTTGAGCTTAGTAACACCCCCATATTATACTAAACTGCTCAATCTATTTTCATCCTTGATTTTCTTAGGCGGCGTCCTCGAGATGTTTTTAAGAAGCAAAAGCTTACTTTCACGTAAATCATCAGGCTTCTACTTATGAGCTTCTATAGTCTCCTTTTTCTGTGCAATTATTGCAAATTATTTTTCTATCTTATTCAGCTGGTTAATATCAACCATCGCTATGTTTCTCTGTCTATTGATTTTCTCAAGTTTTAAACTTTTGTTTACTGCTGGGTTAGAATTTGTGCCCAGTTGTTTTTGTATAAATGGAAGTTTGAGTTGAGTCACTGGCTTGCCCTTCATGGTCGATTAAATTTATCAATATAATCATCAAAATGCATAGCATATCTCAAATCAGATTATATAATATATGGATAAGGCTAAGGAGTACTTTTCGCGTCAATTCTTGCAAGATTTCGGAAAAGTAGGACAGGATGTGCTTTAGAAATATGCGCCACTTGTTTAGCATTATAAGTAGATTGTTATTCCTTTCTAAACTAAAAGACTCAGTCAGAATCAGACTCTTGTATTCGAAAATTCGTCTCTTTAGCGTGATAAAATGGACCTTTTGCAACGAATCTAAAAGCTCAAATCTGAAGGCTAGCGTATGTAATTTTCACTTTAAACTCAAACTCAAAAAATACACGAACTTTAGCGATAGAAAGATCGATTATAAAAAGAAAATCAATGTCAGTTAGACTAAATAACATCTCTAAGAATAAGCAATAAAGACTACTAAGAAAGTCTTCATCGTCGCGATGAGGACATCAAACAAGTCGAAAAAGTAAGATTTTTGTTATTGAGGATAAACAATAGCTTCTTGAAAAGTACGAGGCCAGAACTGCAGACTACAACATACTTTTAGCGAACTACATGAAAGATAAAAACATGCTAGCATAAAAATTGAATCAAATGAACGAACTTTAGCAAGGTTTACTCGATAGGTAAAGAGAATTGACAGCTTAGAAGTTCTATTTTGAAAAATAAAAGTAATCGTTTCAGGAAAAGAAAGCGGAATCAGAAAATCCAACGAAAAATACATAAGCTCCTAAAAGAAACAAAATATTTGCTTAAGTGCCTAAACCAGGAAATTAAAAAAAACATTAGCAATCTTAGAAAAATCCTAACGCTTAAATTTTGCGTAATCCTTTGAAAAAAGTGATCAAATACCATCAAAGCTAAATCTACGGCATGTCGTTTAACTATAACGGCAGTGTGCTGGCAACTTGCGGCGGAGATAGAATAATAAAACTATTCGATACTCACAACCTTAAACCCTCAGCTGTGATACACTCCAATTCTGTCGAAAGTATATACCTTAGTGTTGCGCTCAACTATGGCGGATAAAGACTTTTGGCAGCTTCGACTGATCGAACTGTTTCTATGTATCATGGCTAAAGCGGTAAATTGCTTCATTCTTTTCCAGGACATGGAGACAAGGTCAACTCTGTTACTTGGTCCAGTAGCAAGGAAAAATACGTTAGCGGATCTGAAGATAAGCAAATCAAAGTCTGGGATATAGAAAAAGCTTCGAATTTTCTGTCGATTTCTTGTGGAAAAACAGTGAAAGTTGTAACATCTAACAACGTTGAGCCTGTTGTATACTCAGGTCATGGAGATGGTAGTGTCAGAGTTTATTCTATCAATAAAGGCACTATTCCTGTCTCACAAATCAAAAGTTTGATCGATTTTCCCATATCTTCCATCTGTCTGCTTTCGAATCGTCATTAAATTCTTGTAACAAGCCTCTAAGGATCTAGTCTATTGCTTCTGGATCTAAAAATGAATAAAGCTGTAGGAAAGTACTAACATGGTGACTTTTTCAATTCATCAGCTCATGGATCAGTATCTCCCTCCGAGTCACTAGTAATGGCAGGAAACTGCGATGGAAGCATATACTACTGGAACCGTTTCAAAGGAGATTTCGTAAAAAGAATAAGCGGACATGACGGAGCTGTCACTGCAATCAGCTATAACTACATGAGTAACATGCTGGCATCTGGAGATAAATAAGGAAGTTTGATTCTATGGCAGTGATTCAAGTATATTATGAGTGATTATAATCATAGACCATTAACATAGTGATTG
>Ga0169931_10006179_pt1 | contig 18145 bp, 21 predicted proteins | sample Kivu_15m_20L_FD_129675 | JGI IMG/M metagenome (GOLD analysis project Ga0169931, IMG submission 129675) | Freshwater microbial communities from Lake Kivu, Western Province, Rwanda to study Microbial Dark Matter (Phase II) - Kivu_15m_20L... | ecosystem: Environmental > Aquatic > Freshwater > Lake... | reverse complement strand
TTTAGAAGAAATCCAGTGCTCAGTCCAAGGAAGTGGATTATTCTTAGAAGAAATATCATAGATCGGTTTCAATCCAATCGCCTTCATACGACGATTGGCAATCCATTCAACATAAGAACTAAGAAGTTTTTGGTTCAATCCAATCATTGATCCATCCTGGAACAAATACTCTGCCCATTCTTTTTCCTGATCAACTGCTGTTCTAAACATAGAAACGATATTTTCTTCTTCTTCCTTAGCAATTTGCTGCATATCAGGATCGTCACCTTCTTTCCACTTATTCAAAATGTTTTGAGTAAGAACAAGGTGTTGATTTTCATCACGAGCAATCAATGAAATAATCTTTGCAGATCCTTCCATTACTTTTAGTTCACCAAAAGCAAATGAACATGCAAAGGAAACGTAAAAACGAATACCTTCAAGAATATTGACGTTAGCAACTGCTCTATAAAGTTTACGCTTTAGTTCATATAGATCATTTCTAGCAGAAGGAACTCCTTCGTTTACAAACTTCCATTGATTACTACTATCATATGCATGAGCTGCATTGATAAAATCGTTATATGCTTCAGTTACAGACTTAGCACGATCTAAAATCTTTTGATCTTCTAAGATTGTATCAAAGACTTCGGAAGGATCTGCATAAACGTTCTTGATGATGTAGGTATAAGAACGACTATGGATCATCTCCATAAATTCCCATACCTTCATAGCACCTTCTAGTTCTGGTAGTGAGCAGTATGGAGCAAATGCCATACTAGGTCCACGACCTTGAACACTATCAAGAAGAACTTGATACTTTAGATTAGAAGTAAAGATGTGTTTTTGTTCTTGTCTTAGTGTCTGGTAGTCACTACGATCCTTTTGCAAGGATACCTCTTCTGGACGCCAGAAGTAACTAAGTTGTTGATTAGTTAGTTTTTCAAATACTGGATATTTGTAGCTATCGTATCTTTGAATACCTAATGGTTGTCCAAAGAACATTGGTTCTTTTTTTGTATCAACTTGAGCATCATTAAAAACGGTCATACCGTCGATGGCCATTTTTGTTGTTTGCGGTGGGTTGATCCTAAATTTATTAGATTTTACACGTTTCGCAGTCTTCTTCATCGGTATTCAAAAGTTCAGATATTAGTGAATTTATGTCAGATTTATTATCTATTTCGTCGCTCTTATTATCATAAGTATTTTGATAGTAACTGGTTTTCCAACCGTACTTATATGTAGTCAAGAAGTCTTGTGCCATGACAGAAACTGGAACTTCATTGTCTGCATAATTTTGTGGATTGTAAGCCCAGTTACCAGAGATCGCTTGATCAAAAAACTTTTGCATTACAGCAACAGTATTGATATAACCACGGTTACTGGGCATATCCCAAAGAAGCGTATAATTGTTCTTGAGGGTATTATATTGGGGAACAATCTGTTTGAGTGGTCCCTTCTTAGACTTCTTAACGGACAAGTAGTCTCTAGGAGGCTCAATTCCATTTGTTGCGTTTGACACAACGGAACTGCTCTCCGATGGCATCTGTGCGGACAGTGTTGAGTGCCTAAGTCCATGTTCCACGATGGATGTTCTAATACTTTCCCAATCATGCTGGTACTCTATGGAGGAAATTTCATCGACATCCTTCTTATATGTATCGATTGGCAAAATACCATCTGCATACTTTGTATTCTGGAATGCCGAACATGCTCCTTTTTCTTTTGCCAACTGATTAGAAGACTTCAATAGGAAGTATTGGAAACTCTCAGAAAGTCCGTGAACAGCATCCCATGCTTCTTGACTATCATACTTGCATCCAAGTTTAGCAAGATAATGTGCTAGACCAATAAATCCAACGCCAAGAGATCTACGTGCTTTGGTTCCTCTTTCAGCAGCAATAATTGGATATTGCTGATAGTCAATTAGTTCATCTAGAGCACGTACAGACAAGTCACAAAGATTTTCTAGTTCCTCATCAGACTTTACTTTACCTACGTTGATTGCAGAAAGAATACATAGAGCAATTTCACCATCACCATCAATATGCTGAAGTGGTTTGGTTGGAAGGGTAATTTCTTGACACAGATTGCTCATCTCAATTTTGTCCTTGAAGGATGAATGAGAATTGCAATGGTCAATATTCATAATATAGACACGACCCGTCTCAGCACGTTCTTTGAGGAGATCAAGAATAAGTTCTTGCGCCCTGACAGTCTTTTTCGGAATGGACGGATCGTTCTCATACTGTACGTAGAGATCATCAAACTCAGGGAACCCGAAACTATCATATAGTCCAGGTACATCATGCGGGGAGAAAAGCGTAATCTCGCCGTCTTGAATAAATCTTTCGTAAAAGATTTTGCTGATTTGAATGGAATAGTCAAGTTTTCTAACACGATTATCTTCAGTTCCTTTATTATTTTTTAGTACAATAATATCTTCTATTTCTTGGTGCCAGATTGGGAAGTGTACTGTCGCGGATCCACCTCGTATGCCATTTTGCGTGCAACATCTGACAGTCGCTTCAAACTTTTTGAGAAACGGTACAACGCCAGTATGTGTAACTTCTCCGCCTCTGATTTTACTGTTGATGCCACGGATACGACCTGCGTTGATACCGATGCCCGCACGTTGTGCGACATATCTGCCAATAGCCATATCACTGCTAAAGATGCTATCGAGGGTGTCATCAACATCAACAAGAACACAGCTAGCGAATTGTCTAAGTGGCGTCCTAACGCCTGCCATAATGGGGGTAGGGATGTTGATTTTGTGCTTGCTGATCGCGTCGTAGTATCGTTTGACATATGACAGTCTGGTTTCATGGGGATATTCTGCAAAGATTGTCATCGAAATCAACATGTACATGAACTGTGGAAGTTCAAAAATCTTTGATGAACTTCTGTCTTGTACAAGATACTTGTCTACTACTTGTCGTAATCCTGCATAAGTGAATAAGTAATCACGATCATGATTGATAAAGGTATCAATCTTATCAATCTCTGCTTCGCTGTATTTAGAAAGAATTTCTTCATCGTAAACACCAACATCAACACACTTGTTGATATGCTCTTTCAAAGAAATGATTTCCTTTCTTCTTCCACACAATTGCTTCCTGATTGCAAACAGAAGCAATCTTGCTGCTACAAATTGATAGTTTGGGTTTTCTAAATCAATCAAATCCGAAGCACTACGGATCAAAATTTCTTGGATCTCGCCCGTAGTGATACCATCATAGAACTGAATACCCGAATTGATCTCTACCTGCGATGCAGAAACCCCTGCAAGGTCCTTGCACGCTTCTTCTACCATTACATGTAGTTTATCTAGGTTCAGATCTTCAGTAGATCCGTCTCGCTTTTTGACTGTTATTCCGTTGCTCATTCTTCTTCCAGTTAGTGAACTTTAGGTTTGCTTGTAATCCTGAGTAAGTATTCAATTCTACCACTTGTTGAACATTATGTCCAGACAAAACCATATCATTGATATCTTTTTGAGTTATTGATGATGGCCAAATGACAACTTTTTGTCCAGTTTCGATAGTGCGGGAAATTCTTGATACAATTTCTGTATTGCGTGGTTCGTTATCATAAATGTAAACACAGTCACTGATACCCCACAATACAGGATTAGCATCAGCTCCACACATTGCAATCGAATTTTTGATAAACGTGCTGTCAAATGGACCTTCCGTAATATAAACTGTCTCATCTTTATTTACAGTATCAAGACCATAAGCCTTGGGAGCATCTTCATCAAGCATAATAGTAAGATATTTAGGTTGTGCCCAAGGATCAAGACTTCTGCCCTGAAAACCTATAAGTTGTTTTTGTTCGTTATAGAGAGGAATGATAATTCTCGCATGATCATTACGAATATCATCAAAAGTATGCTTGAGTTTATTGGTGAACTCTTTGAATTTTTCTGCGTAGAAAAAATTTATAGGATTAATTTTTCTTTTTTTTAGATAATCACTTGATCTTGGATTTTCGGATGCTTTTGGTAGATTGATCTTTGTCTTTTTTACAAAGACTGGTTGTTTGAACTCAAACTTTGGTTCTGGTGTGTTTGTGGATCTTCCAGTTAGACCTTCCTTATATCGTTCAAGAACATATTGATCATATAAAGACTGGTCAATGTCTTTTAGGAAATATGTAAAAGACTTTGAAACCCCACAATTATGACATTTGAAATTATAATCAGATTTCTGCTGGTAGAAATATCCTCTAGTTCTATTTTTATTCCTTTTGGAGTCGCCACAATAAGGGCATCGAAAGGTATAAAGGTTTTCTTTTCTTTTAGAGAATTTTTCTAGACGTGCGGAAACCAGACCAATGTATTTGTGGTCAACAAAAATCATCTAATATTTGCTGGTTGATTATCCATTCTACCCTGAATGTTCTCGCCTGTCAATATGCCTGAGGCAAGTGATACTACCGTCGTGACAATAAAACCAGCTGCCAATCCAACCCCAACCGCGATCCACTTGAACTTTTTTAGATCCTCAATCTTAGTATCTACAGCATCAATGCGATCACTCAAATCTACATCTTCAGCTTCAAGATTTTCCTTGACTTCCCTGATCATCTCGATCATAAGGATTTCTGTTTTATTATGTTGCTCTAGTTTCTCATTATGAACTGCTAACATCTTTGAAACGTTTTCAACTGCATCCTTCATCACTTGGATAGCAGCATCTACCTTTTGAATAAGATGTTCTTGGTAGTCGGATCTCTGTTCCAATACGGCTACCTTACTTTTTACTTCTGTGTTTCCTAGCATTTTTGATATCTTGCAGACGTTTGCGGTAAAACAAATTCAATTTTTTACCATACTTACGTCTCAAATCCATTACAGGATCATAACCTGCAACAGGACCTTCATCCTGCGCTTGGTTACTGAAACCTGGCTTTCCTGTTTTTCCAGGGTCGGTAACCATCATATTCTCTCTAATAATATTTATTATCCGATCGAGTTTCATCAGATTGTATTGAGAATACGATTACATTCATCATGAATTGGAATATTGTCTAATCCTGACTTTGGATAAACTGGTATCCTATTCAAGAAAACAAGGAACGTTTTTATAAGAGACCAATATTCCTTTTCAATTTTGAAAAATAACAAAGGCACAGTTGCTTCACCAAAGACGTTGAAGCATATGATCATGTGGTTCAAAATCAAATGATGTCTCAATTCATTCTGCTCTTGATATTTCTTCAGCAGTCTTTTGATATATTTGAAACGTTTCAAATCTTCCTCAAATTCTTCCATAGTGGAAGCATGAGGATTATCATAATATTTTATAGCAAATAGAAGATGATTATCTTCATTCAATTCATCAAACTTCATTTATTACTTATTTGTTGGGTATGCAATTCCTCTGTCGCCAGTTGTGATGCCTGATGTTGCAACAAGAACTTCTGTTTTTACTCTTGCACGACCATGCATATCAGTATATGTAGTAACACCAACCCATCCTTGATGGGCAAATCCACTATATCCTACAGCAACATATTGTGCAGATGTAGAAATACCATAAACTTGCTTATCATATCCATCAACAAATCGCTTGAATGTCAACGAAGCACCAGTTGCAATTCCAGTAGAAATTGTTGAAGCAAGTGAAATGGTTGAACTTCCAATTGTACTAATAACAAGATTGTTTGCACCATTTAGAAGTGTGTCCCCAGTGCGAACATCATTACTACCAATTACAACTGGAATAATGTTGGTGCCGATACCAGCATTGGTTGTTGCAGTTCCAACGAAAGGAAGTGCGGTTAGTGTTTGAGCAGCATCTCTTTGATTACTATAGCTAAAATCACCAACAGTGTATAGTGGAAGTTCACTAATGTAGTAGTCGGTAGCAGCAATAGAAACGCTACTTAGACCCATAGTGGATCCAATAGTTAGTTGTGTTGTGCTTGCGATGCCAACGATTACAGCATCTCCAAAGTACGTACCACCGCCACCACGAACACCAAATCTGATAACATCTCCAGTTTTTGCTGCACCAGCATTGCCGAATGAAGTGCCGCTTCCTGTTACGATCCAGTTACTTCCAACTAGTGAAAGAGACACTGTACCGTTTGATCCAATGTTATCGTTAGTACCCCAGAGTGCCATCTGTTTTTCCGTTTATTTGCTTGAAATATTTATAAAAATACCACAACCGAAGTTGTGGCAAGGTTAGTTTATTTATTTACTTCTTCAGTGCAGTTCTAAGAAAATGAGATATAAAATCAATTATACTATTTTCTTCAAACCTTTTGGTCTTTGCTAACCACTCAGATGCAGCAAGCAAAAATCCCAATACGATTGTAAACCCCCAGTTAGTAACTAGGCAAGTGATCATTTTTGTGGAGCAAATAATTTTTCTTTGACAATGGCAAGAACAACATCATCGATTGAGTTATCAGTTGTTCTTACATACTTTTCTAGAAGATCGATAACCATTTTCTTTACAACTGTATGCGTTGCAACTGAAATGACTATTGGTTTTACTACGCTTACTAATAAGTCTCTCATGATAATCTCCGAATACTATACAAAATTATTTATCGATACTTCCACTTACCAGACTTATCTTGAACTGTTCCGTATCTTGGATCGTCCTCAATTCTTGGACGACGTGGACGTGGTTTGTATCTAACTGACTTATTATGTGCTTTTACATCTGGACGATCATCTCTTTCACCAGGTTCATCCATTTCTCTTTCAGTAACTAAATTTTCTTTCATTGCCTTATTGGCTTTCATTGCAAGAGTATCTTTCTTCTGCCCAGTCTTCAAAGATCTATTTGCCTCTGGTGCTGCTGCTTTTGGTGCTGCTTTGGTTTTGGAAGTACCAGTTCCTTTCTTACTAAATCCAGCAAGGATCTTATCAGCCTCTGCTTCTAGTTTTGATTTTTTAGTTCTTTCTTGCTCTTGTTTTTTTCTTCCAGCAGCAGTCTGCATACTCTTCATTCTTTCTGAAGCTGGACGAAGTGCTTCATCAAGATAGTAATCTAGTTCAAGTTCAAGTGCTTCATTGTGCTTTGGTGATTGACCGATGCGATCAAATCTTTCCTTTTCCTTTTGTCTGGTGATTGCACTTACAATGTTGGAAGACTTCTTTTGTGCATCCTCTTTCTTCTTACCCTTAGAAGAAAGTGCAGTGCGTGCTAAATTTCCTGCACGACGATACATTTTGCTTTCTTTTTCACGATCAATCTCCTTATATCCTTCTTCAATGTCAGGGTGTGGTGCATAAAGAGGACCTTCATAGTTCCCAGCAAACTGCTCCATCGCTTTCTTACGAATAGTAGCAAAGTAAACTTGCTTACCCTTCTCAGTACCATACTGCTTCTTCATCGAAGACTTCATGCCAGATGGATCATACTTTTTCTTTAGCGTCTTTTCCTTTTGCATCTCACCAGAAGTCATTTCCCTTTCAGAAATTTCTTCACCTTCTGGTTCATAAGAATTTTTCAAACTATCAATTGCTTTTTGAGTTTGTTGATTTCTTTGATTTAGTTTATCAGCAACTCCCTTTGCTTTGTCATAAACCATCTTACCAGCAACTGCAGTTCCTGCAGCAAGACCTGCTTTGATACCAAGACCTACCAAAGGATTTTCGCTTAGAGTTTCTTCAGTCTTTAGATCTGGATTGATTGTAATTTTATTTTTGATACCTTTCTTAGGTTTCATTGGACCGCTTCCGCAGTCTTCTTCAATAAAAAAACCGAGATCAGACCTCCAATCAGAATGTTCCTTTCTCATTTCCTTGTAACGCTTTGCAGTAGCAGGTTCTTTGCCACTTTCCAATTTTTCAATTTCCTTTTGCATTGCCTTATATCCTCTATCATACCCACCACCAGGTCTCATACCGCCACCAACTTTACGCTCCTCACTTTTCATTTTCTTTTTCTTGCCACCCATCTGGTCCTTACCAGTTGCACCAGCAATTACATCCCCACGGGTAACTTTGTCATAAGGAGGATAATTGTTTGCTAGATTTCCATCGCCCTTCTTTTCCTCAAGATGAGGACGACGAAGATCTTCAAAAGACTGTTCCCAGATGTTCATTGGATGGACTTATACGTTTCTGTATTTATTTATTGCAACGAGTAAGTATCATAATCAAGTTTCACTTCAGTAATCCAAGATCTAAAAGTGTTATTGTTTTCATCAAGGCAAATAACATGATTTGCTCCACGCCTTATAATAACTCCAGAGCATTTTTTAGTTTCTACAAGTTCTCCTTCCCTAAAGATGTCTCCAGCAATATATTGTTCTCTAATAGATCTTTCATCTACAGGAATTATATTCATCATTATATAACGATATAATTGCCCATTTTGTTCTAAAGCAAGTTTAGCAATTTCTTGTGCTCTGCTCTTTCTGACTACAATATTGATTGCATTATATCCACTTTCATAAATGGATTGAAGAACATCATAGATTGTTTCAGCATTCTCATCATCAATTATTACATCACCATAAGTTTCCTTTAGTCTAGCAATATCTGCATCCCTACTTGGGAAAATATAATATGGAGATCCTTGAGAAGTTTCTTCTACTGCTGCTAAAATATTATTAGTAACTTCATCGTTATCAAACTTATCAAAAGCAATAGTCAATGGCTCCTTGCGTGCCATTGCATCAAATTCTTGTCTTGCTCTTTGATTTTGAACTACCTGTTGCAGTCTTTCATAATCTGCTGTTCGTGCAGCAGTTGTAGAAGTTTCAGATCCACTCGTTTTACTCGTTGTGCTACCACCAGTATTTGATGTTGACTTGGAAGACTTTTCTCCATCTTTATCATCACCCGCTTTTGGGGTGAACATCTTGAGTTGACCCTTTACAGTTTTAGCTTTTAATGTTCCTTGTTTATCGTACCAATCACCATGCCCGTTTCCTACCAATCCCAAACGCTTTGCTTGCTGCGATGCTTGGGTGGTTCGTGCTTCTAGGATAAACTGGTTGAACTGCTTCACTGATTTTCTGATAGATTTGAGTTTTATTTTTCTCAATAAACGCTAATCCTAGCGTCTTATACTGCAAATATTTAGTCTTGTCTTCTTTGTAGTTCTCAATAGATGCAATATAAAATCGCATAAAATCTTCAATTTCACGCTTCATAATTTGCTTTCGTCTTCTTAGAAACTTATATGAAGTGATCAGTTCATCTATAAGTTCATTCATGATACTGGTTCAATTCTAATAACTGCTTCATTCAATCTTACTCCTGAAGGATCCTTTCCGCGACCCTTTAGGCGAATATCAACATAGGTTTTATCGGCAATTTCATTTACTAACTTATCGTCTATTGGTTTTAGTTCTCTTTCATTTAGAATATAGTTAGCAGTCTTATCATTGTTTTTTCCAAAAAGTGATTCACCAGTCAAAGATTCCCTTACAAGTTCTCTTTTGAAGACTAAAAATAATTTATCACCTTCAGGATTTTTTCTAGATCCTAAAATTCCTTGAAGTCTTTCATTCAATCCACCAGTTCTTTTTGCTTGATCAAGCAATGCTTTCATTACTGGTTGTGGTTGTTTCTTTGGACCCTCACCTAAAGTTTGTGATAGTTCATCAAGAACCATAGCTACTTGTTTTACTTCTGCTGCTCCCATTCCGCCTACCATAGCAACTTTGAATAAAACATTATTCAAAACATTTACGGTTCCTTGAATTCCAGAACTAGAAAGTTGATATGCATCTCCCCATTTCATAGAGCATCTATATTTCATACCATTTTTTATAAAAAGAACATCAGTCTTTGGCTCTGGACTGGATCCACCAAGTTGCCTAAAAGACTTATAAAATTGTTGAGGATTAGATGGTTCAATCTTATCCATCATCGCATTAGCAGCTGATTGAACTGCTTGTTCTATTGGTTGAAATGATAATTTACGTATTTCACTTTCTTCGCCAAGAGTAGGGTTATCGATCCTACTATAAGCTGCAAGCATGATAGCGTACTCAAATTGTTTTCCCCTATCGATCGCCATAAAAATACCCCTCTCCAGATATTTAGAGCAGGGGTTTCTTTCCATTCCAGTATTCAACAATAGGATGCTGAGACACATCCAACTCATGATTTTTTGGTTGTTGATGGAGTATTGCTAAAGCATGATCTTCTCTTAGCACTAAACTATTTTCTTGATTGATTTTACACCCATCTCGATAAGAGTAACAAATGTTTGGTACAGGAGTTCTTTCTATTCCTTCATTGTGATAAAAATCATCCGTTCCATGATACTTTTCAACATATTCTTTTGGATTTTTCATCCAGTATTCATAGATTGCAGTATTATCTTTCCACACCATAACACTAGAATTGTACATAGACTTGGTGGGATATTTTATTTTATGCACAACTCCTTTCCACTTAGAATAGATTAGTGAAAACTTATCATCATGCTCTAAGATAGATTGAATATCTCCATGAATAATAACATCCAAATCAAAGAAAATTTTTCTATCGAATTGATTTAGTTCTGGTGCAACAAACAAGCATAGTTTGTACCATGCTGCCCACCAGTTTTTCCATGTTAGGTATTCGGATAGGTTGATAGAAACTACATTAACACCATCTACAATTCCTTCAATATTATCTGTAAAACAGAAAAATGGTGCATCAGTTTGATGACGCACCATGGTATAAAGTTTGTTTACATAATCCGAACTAAACTTATCTCCAATTTTCAGGCATGTAACACAATAATTATCGATCATCTGCTGCTCGATTTTCTGAATAGTAAGCATCAAAGGTTCCTTCAGGATAACGCTTTGAAAGTTTTTTGATATTCATGTCTGTTAGTTCTTCTAAAGAAATATCAAGAGCAAGACATGCTTGTGCAACATACCACATAATATCTCCAAGTTCAATCTTTAGATGTTCAAGATTGTCTTCATTAGCAGGTTTACCTTGGAAAATAATTTTCTTTACAATTTCCATAAACTCACCAGCTTCTGCAGAAATACCAACTGCACCAGTAAGAAGCCGATGAATTTCTAGACCACCATCTTCAAGTTCTTGAATACGAGAAACAAATGCATCTTTATCACTAGAAGCAGGACTAGTTACTTTAGAAACAAAATCTTTATATTTTTCAAATGCCATTAGAATTTAAAATCGTTGAACTTTGCTTTTGATGATTTATTATCATCATTATTATACTCCTCTTCGTCTCCCTTGTCAAGAATGTTATCTTGGGCAGATTGTTCGCAATCATAGAGACGCATCTTAGCACGATCAATACCAACAACAAATCTCTTATTGATAGTAGGATCATTATATCTATTCTTCAATTGTTTGACCATAATTTGACCCAATTGCTCTAGTTCATCACTACTAATGAGAGCAAACATCAAGTCGGCAGTAGCAGGCAATCCAAAACTTTCCGAAGTATCGGTCAGATTTGGATCTGAACTAGTAAACCCACTTCTAGTGGTTTGAGTAGCGGAAACAATTGGAAGATCAAACTCTACTGCCAATCCACGAAGTTCTTCAGCAATCGCTTTTATATAAGAATACGAATTGACGTTGACTGCTGAACGATAGCGAGAAGATGCACAAATATTCAAATAGTCCACAAAGATAATATCTGGACGAAATGATTTCTTCAATGCAAGTTCATTGAGAAGTGATCTAAAATGTCCTACATGAGCAGACGCAGTAGGATATTCTTTGACAATCAATTTTCCATTGGTGCGTGAACTGAGTGCATTGATCTTTTTGAAGAAGGTGCTTTTTGGTAGTTCACTAATTTCCCTGATATTAGTGTTGAGAAGATTTGCGTCAATTCTTTCTGCAATCTTTTCTTCTGCCATTTCAAGTGTAATGTATAAAACATTCTTTCCTGCGACGAGAACGCTGGAAGCGAAATGGCACATGAATAAAGATTTACCGACACCAGTGCCAGCGAGTGCGATATTAAGAGTTTTGTTAGAGACACCACCAGCAGTAATCTTATTGAAGTATTCAAGATCAAAGGGGACTTTACTTTCGACCCTGTGATAATATGCGTAGCGATCTTGGTAATCATCTATGTAATCATGTCCAACATGGTTATCAAAACTGACTGCTAAAGCATCCGAAAGAATTGAAGGAATAGCATCTCTACCCTTCTTTTCATCTTGTCCATCAGCGATCTTGATACTTTCCATCAATGCCAAATAAATGGCACGTTCTTTACACCACTCTTCAGTGGTATCAAGAGCCCATTGAAAGTCTACATCAGAAGGATCAAGAGATGTAATAAGTTGTTCACATAACTTGAATTCATCTTGAGTTATGTCCGTTCTTTTTTCAAGTTCAATAAACAGAACTTCCTTGAGAGGAAGACTATCATACTTGGTAATAAATGAGCCGATCTCCTCAAAAACTACTTTATCAGTTCGTTCATCAAAGTATTCTGCTTTGATGAATGGTAATACTTTGCGAGTATACTCTTCACGATTTAGTAGGTTCTTCAGGATCGTCAGTGGAACCCTCTCCGCCATAAGTAAACTCCATTTTTGCTGCAGCATCTAGATACTGCATTAGTTCATCAGTAAAATATTTTTCTGGTTCAGCATAAATTGACTTGGCATATGCTGTAGTGCCATTGATTTCATATCTAGAACCAACCTTTTTGACAATACCATGTTTTTCACCAAGATCCAACAAACCATAATAACGATCTAGACCTCGTTCATCATAGAAAAGACGAACTTCTACCTGTTTATTTTCTCGTGTTAGACGCGATTTATTAGTCTTTGCTTTGACAATGTTTCCAACGACTTCTGTTCCTTCCTTCTCTTTCGACTTGCTGAGATAAATGATAGTACTAGCGGCATACTTAAGCCCGCTGCCACCACCCATTTCTTTTGTAGGAACGTAAGATCCAATAACATCGTAGGTATGGTTAGTAACGATAAGAGGAATGTTTGCCTGACCAAGTTTTAGGGTTAGCATTCTAAATGCTCCCTTTACAAGTTGTGATTTTGTCATGTCACGAACTTGTTTTTCACTTAGAGCGTCAGTAATCTCCTTATCGGTGGAAAGCATTCCTAAGGAGTCTAGCACAAACATACAAGGTTTGCGCTGATCTACAGATTTCTTTAAGTATATATCTACAGCTTTGAGTGCCTTATTACGAAACTCCTCAACTGTTACAACATTGATGACTACCAATCGATCAGTAGGAACACCACGACTTTCTAGAAGTGACTTAGTAATCGCCGCTTCTGTATCAAAGTACAGAACATAACTTTCTGGATTGCTTTCTAAAAAGTTTTTTACAACAGCAAGACTAAAAAAGGTTTTACCTGTAGATGTTTCTCCCGCAATTGCTGTAATTTTATTACCAGATACACCGCCAAAAATAGATCCACTGACTAGTGCATTGAAGATATAAGAACCAGTGTCTACATACGTTTCTTCTTCAACAATATCAGATGCAATGTTTGTATATTCGTCTTTGATTTCTTTTAGAATATCTTTTAGAAAGTCCATTATGCTACCATCCCGTACTGTTCACGAAGAATTTTTTTATATGGCAAATCTTGTTCCATAAGTTCTTTTACTAATTTTAGTTTTTCGTAAAGTGCTGTATCCCCACCAAAAGACATTGCATTTACAATAGTATTCAGTTCTTCACTAGTAATTGGTAAATCCATAATCACAGTATTTTTATCCATTATAGCACTACACGAAGAAACTATCAAGTGTGGAAGTCTTTTCCACAGACCATCCAATACTATCAAGAAGTGTCTTCAATGGTTCTAAAAATGCTTTGTCAAATTGTAAATCATAATCAATATAATTCATAAGACCCAGTTCCATTGGAAATTCATTGATGAATGAAATGACATTCTCATGTATTGGATTTGGTTTTTTCAAATAACAAAACTTGATTTTTTCTCCATTGTTGATGGTATTATATTTTTCAGAAAGTTTCTTTTCCTTTATGTAGTAATTGAACAATAATGCTCCTCTTGTATGAATTGGAGTTCCTTTTGCGTAGATTGAAAGATTGCTCTTATACTTATCTACATCAGAAACTGTGCGTGGAAATGCAATTTCGTTTGGTGGCAATTTCTTGAATAGAACTCTAGACTTTTCAATGAAGTCAATTACATCATCTTCAGTTCCATTCATCATCAACTTTAGTGCATCCTTGATCATTGATCTACATGGTGCAGGAGTTGAAGATTTTACTGCTTCAATACCCATGATCTTGAGTTTAGGTTCACTGAAGCGAACACCTTCAATATCCCAAGCATTGAGAATGTATCTTTTCTTTGCAGTCCAGATACCACGTTCAGCGATTGTTTCTCGCTTCATGAACATCTTTTGTTCATAAGCGTTTACATATTGTGCCAGTTCTTCGTAAGAATTCGAAATATATTTTTCAAGTTCCATCTGACAGATCTTGTCAAGGAACGAAACAATGCTTTCAGCATCTTTCTCTCTTCCCTTGTATACACTGTCAACCAGAGGACCGAGATTGAGATATATGCTATCGGTATCAGAAGCAACCACATAATCGACATCATCAGTCTTGAGGATTTTGTTTATATAGGAATTCATTTTCGCTTCGATCCATCGTATACTGAGCTGACCCCCGAGAGTAATTGCCTCAGCATTATCCAACTTATAGTAACGAAAATAATTATTCCCGATAGCACCATAAGCACTATTGAGTTGGATCTTTTTTGCCATCTGGATGTTGTTGCATCGTGCAATCTCCCGTTCCAGTGCCTTAGTCTTCTTCTTCTCATATTCTTTTTTTGCCTCCAACATTTTCTTTTTGAAGATCACACGTTCATTATAAATTCTCTCCATCAATACTGGAAGGAACCCACGTTTCTTAGTAGTAAATTGAGCTCCATTAGGGCATACAGTTACACCGTCAAGTTGACTAAGATCAACTTCTTTATTCAGAAGTTTATCAACACTAACGCCAGGAAACTTCCTATCAAGAAGTGTTTCTGGTGAAATGTTGTATTGCATAATCAAATGTGGATATAGACTGTTCAAGTCAAAACTAACAATCCAATCATACACACCAGGAATAGGTTCTTTTACATAAGCACCAGCATACTTCTCATTTTTGTTTTCATCTTTCTTTGGAGGAATAACAATATTCTTTTTCTTTAGATCATTATAAATGATCATATCCCACATACGGACTTGATAGAAAACGTCGTGAAAGTTTACCTTAGCATCAAATGCCATAGTGACTGCTAGTTCAACGAGTTTCATCTTTTCCTCAAGTGCGTCAACCAATCGCACGTCTTGGATGTTATACTCTACAAACTTTTGCCAATCCTTAGTATAAAACTCTTTGAATGTATCAAACTCAGAGTGGTCAAGTTTCTTTTTACCAAGTTCTACTTCACCAATATAATCAAGGCGATAACTTTCTTGTGCTTTATAAGTAAATTTCTTATAAAGATCTAAGTAATCTAGAACAGTAATACCGCCAATGTCATAAACTAGATGCTGACGACCAGTAAGAGTAATCTCTTCATTAGTAACAAGTCCCCAAGGAGAAAGAATTTTTACTGCCTTTTCTCCAAGAACTCTTGCAATACGTTTTGCAAGATATGGAATGTCATATAATGTACAGTTCCATCCAGTAATTACTTCTGGAGTATTGACTTGCCAATAACCTAAAAACTGATTGAGAAGATCGTATTCATCTTTGCACTCAACATACTGAACTTCTGGATCATTGTTTTGAAATTTACCTTGCCCAAAGGTAATAATCCTTTTTGTTGCATAATTTTGTAATGTAATACAAAGCATCTCTTCATCACACTTTGCAACAGTAGGAAACCCACGTTCTGATGCAACCTCAATATCAATTGTTACGAGTTTCATCTTTTTGAGATCAAACTCAATATGATCTTCAGGATATTTTTCCGAAATATACTGATAGATGTATCTTGTGTTTCCGTAAATCTCAAACCCTTCTACATTTTCATGGGTTTTGATAAACTCACGACAGTCTCTTACGCTTCCTGGTTGAATTGCTTGTACATACTTTCCTTCTAATGTTTTGTATTTGGTTTTCTTTTGACTTGGAACAAACAGTGTTGGTTCAAATCTTTCACGGGTAATAAAACTTTTACCATTCTCAAATCCGCGAACGAGAAACTCGTTCCCAACCATTTGAACGTTTGTGTAATACCTCATTCAGCAGTCAACGATTGATACTTATCCAAAAATTCTTTATTAGGATCCACAATAGTCAAGATACTATCTGAATGGATCATCATTTCAGATTGAGTAGTAAATGCATTCATCCATGGAATTAGACCAGTTTCAGCAATTACAAACGGTTTGATTAGTTTGCAATCAGGTTCCCCAAGTTCCGATGGTACTTCCTCAATTCTACTAATCAAAATAATATTAGTCTTCAAAAATAAAATTTTGATCATGGTAAAGACAGCTTCTGTGTCTTCAATTCTACCACTGCCTTGCGTACCTTGTCAACATATCCGCTGTTACGTAGTTCTTTGAACACAAGATTTTCAAATCCATATTCACCAAACTTATCTAAAGAAGAATTCCTTGCTGTGTTTAGTTTCTTTAGAATTGCACGAAGTCCAGTTTCATTATTACCTCGGATCAATGTGTCAATTTTATTTTTGATATTATTAGTTTTCTTTTCCAATTCTGCTTCGTCAAGTTCTCCCTCAAACTTTTGAGGTTTTTGAACCCACTTGTTTTTTAGTATACTATAAACTCCCTGACTTTTTCTTCTCGTAACTCCAGGTTTTTCAATGTAAGGTTCTAAATCTGCACCATAAACCTTTACATCATGTGTGAATGACCATAAAGTTTTTTTGTCCTTGAAGTAATCATCCAACAGTTCAGGATCACACTGAGGAAGATACTTTGGATCTACAACCAAATGAACATCAATGTCTGAATATGGAGTATAGTTATATCCAGCATTACCACCAAGCATCAATACATCTTTGATCGCTTTACTATCAAGTTCAACGTATTCTGCAAATGCATCAGCAAATCTGAGAAAGGCAGTTCTGATATTTGACTTCAGAACATACCCATCCCAGAATGTTGGATTGAGTTGATCTCTAAATTTCAGCGTCAGACTTTCATTTAGTCTTCTCAAATCTGACGCTGAAATATGTCTTCTTATACGACTATACAAAACACTTCATTCGTTTTGAAGTATTTAGAGGTAATCTTTTCTTCTTTGGTGCTCAGGAACTACCCTATGGAAATCAATAATTACCAACCCATCTTTATGCTCAACCTTATCCACCTGTAAATCTTCTGGCATTCTCCAGATGCGAGAAAACTTACGGAAAGCTAACCCTCGATGGATGTAAGAAACTGCATCGTCGTTATCTTCTCGGTTGCCTTCTACATGAATACAACCTTCTTCTGTATAGACTTTGATTTCATCACGATAAAAACCTGCTACAGCAAGTTCAAGTCTAACTCCATCTTTTGTTTTGATAATGTTATGTGGTGGATAGTTTTGATTTGAAATACTATCCAAATACGTCCTGGTTTCAGGCACGCTAAGTGTAATTGAATGTGAACCAAACATAGTGACCTCTTTGAGCGTCTAGTGTGAATGTCCCTTACGGCGACATTACTAATTATATAGTATCCAATAAAAAAGCGGGTCGTAAAAACCCGCGTCTTTTATTCGGTTATCACTGTTCTGTTCGTTTTTTACCAATATTATATTTGGTTTCCAACACCCATTCTCCCTTTTCCTTGTATGCAATCACTTTGATTTGATTGAGTGGTGCAATATCAGAAATCATATCTGGCTTGATAACTTCAATCAAACCCCAGTCAGCAAGGAGTTGAATAATTCTATTTCTACGCTGAACATCATTGATGCTAAGATTTGCTCTCTTACCATCAAGGGCAAATAGTTCTTTGAAATGAACGATATAATACTTGCCTTGCTTATGTAGAATATGACAAGATTGATATAGTTTCTTTTCTTTTCTTGATGCAACACCGATCCTGGTTAGTGTCTCACGAACCTTGAGAAAATCATCAGGCTCTGCAAGTACAACTTCAACCATCTTATCGGGAGACCAATGGTATTCGGGCTCGACGACAACACTCATTTTATTCCTCCAGTATCAAGTTTCTTTCTAATGAACGTTAGTTGATCTTCTGTTA
>Ga0169931_10006178_pt1 | contig 18149 bp, 11 predicted proteins | sample Kivu_15m_20L_FD_129675 | JGI IMG/M metagenome (GOLD analysis project Ga0169931, IMG submission 129675) | Freshwater microbial communities from Lake Kivu, Western Province, Rwanda to study Microbial Dark Matter (Phase II) - Kivu_15m_20L... | ecosystem: Environmental > Aquatic > Freshwater > Lake... | reverse complement strand
TCGAACCGAACGTCGCCCCCCAAAAAGAAGTTCTCGCAAATACGAAAACGGTTCATGGGGGCACGGGCGGTTCGACGCGGAACCCTATTCAAGCGCAAAGAGGAGTCCGGAGGTCGAGGCATCGGCGAGGTCGGGAGACCTGCGCCGAGCGCAGGTCGGAAGACCTGCGCCAAGCGCAGAGTTTTTTCGCGCTGCCGAACCGGGGGCTGGCGCGAAGACCGGGCTGAGGAAGAAGAAAAACCCGGGGGCGGCTGGGAAGCGTTGGATGGCATTCCAGGTTGGAATGCTTGCCGCATTGAAAAACGTTTCGGAAACAGCCCTTTCGCGGCCCTCTTCCCCCCGGTCCACGTTCGGGGTTCGATGCTAAAATGGCGGGCTCTTTTCTGTCAAACCAACTCCAATGACGCGCCTCATGACGACCGAATCGAACAGCCGCCCGAAGAAGAAGCAAGACTCGGGGCGGAGCAAGCAGTCTACTGCCGGATCAGCTGACCAGTCTGAATCTAAACAGGTAAAAGGGAACTCGAGTGAAACGGGCAGTAAACCGGAGCCAATTGGCCAGCCGACGATCGGCAACGCTTTTCGCCGCTTGCCGAAGCGGTTAGTCGCCAGCTTCGGCGAGAAGGCCCGCTTCCTGTTTTGGGGGCTTCCAGCCTCTATCGTAGGGTCTGCCGCTGAAGAAACACTTGAAAAATTGCAAAGGGCGATCCAACGGGACGAGTGCTCCGCAGCGGTCGCAGCCGGCGTCGCCGAGACGCTTGCCTCGGCACAAAGCTCGGCGACGGACACTTCTGCTTTGCATCTGGCGATCGGCGCTGCGTACGCCTTGCCCCAACTTGGGGCAAATACGACGTCTGACCTGAGCAGCCAAATCTCAGAGAGCCTGCGCGGTTTCTCGACGGCCGAAGACGTCGACGTCGAAGCAAATCCTACCGCTTGGCTGCTTTCGGCTGTCGAACTTCCGCTAGTCCTCGGGTTGGTACAGCATCCTTTGGACGAGCACCGACTTGCGGAACTGCTAAGCCGCTTCAGCTTATTCGTCGAGCAAAATCTGGAAGAAGAAGGCTGGCTTCCTCAAGCACTGCTCGGCGAACTCAGCGTGATGCACGCTTCGCTGCTGCGATGTCAGCTGATCTTGTCATATTTGGAGCAGAGGTTCGAGGAGCGAATCGCTCATCGCATGGAATGGATGACGCGAAACGTGCTCAGACTGCTCGACTATAACCTGCAGCAGATGCTGGGCGACGGAGTAGTAAATGATATCGGTGGGCTCGCCCGCGCTTCACGCCGGCTGACGACCGATGAAGAAGACTCGCGATTGCTGAAGGCCGTCGAGTCAGATGAGCTCCCCAGTGCGAAACGATTGCCGGATTGCAGTGGACACTGCGAAGAATTGTTGACTGCGGTTCTGCGAGGGAACTGGCTACCACGTTCAAGCAAATTGGCTGTTCAATCTATCGAGGGTCGGCAGATAGTCCAACTAAGTGCTCGCGATGTTCTCGTTAAAGGCTCATGGACCCCGGAGATTGTCTTCAACGGCGACACACTCAAGGTCGATCCGGCTTCGGTTGAGGTCAATTGCTGGAACACCGACATCGAGTCGGTTTATTTGGAATTCGAAGCCAAGATGAGCGGCGGAGTGACTTGGCAGCGACAGTATGCCTTGGACAAGCGCGAGCATGTCCTGTTCGTAGCTGATGCTTTTTTTGGCCGTGAACCGGGGCGTTGGGAATATCGCTGTCAGATTCCGCTGGCTGAGGGAGTCTCTATCGAAGACGCACACGAGTCTCGCGAATTGCGGTTACTTGGATCGAAGTCGACCGCGTTGCTGCTGCCACTGAGCATGGGTGAATGGAAAGCCGACCGTACAGACGACGCTTTTTCTTCAGGTGAGCAGGGAATCGAGGCTCAACAAACGCGGCGAGGACTGGGCTGTATGTTCGCCGTTGCGATCGACTTGGATCCGAAACGAGCCAAACGCGCAACGACATGGCGAAATCTCACAGTCAGCGAGAACCTCAAGCCCGTCGCGCGAGATCAGGCACTGGCTTTTCGATTTCAGTTTGCCGATCGGCAATGGTTGATTTATCGAAGCCTGACTCCGATCACCAATCGTTCGTACTTGGGACAAAATGTGTACAGCGAATTCGCGTTTGATCGCTTTCTCGAGGATGGCTCCGCCGAATCCCTGATTTCCGTTGAGTAAAGCCATGGACATCGCCGCGATTCTTCGGACGAATCTCCAGCGGGTTCAAGCAGAGATTGCCGACGCTTGCAGTCGCGCTGGCCGAGCGCCCGAATCTGTACGCTTGGTTGCCGTGACAAAGTATGTCGATGCCGCGGTGACAGCGGAACTAGTCAGGGCAGGGGCGGAGGACTTGGGTGAAAACCGTCCTCAGGTTTTGGAGGAGAAGGCCAAGGCTCTTGAGCATTTACATCCTCGCTGGCATTTGATTGGTCACTTGCAGCGAAACAAGGTTCGGAAAGTTTTCCCTCACGTTCACCTACTACACTCAGGAGATAGTTTGAGACTACTGGAGACTGTGAACGAAGTCGCAGCGGAATCCGGCAAGAGCATTGATGTTTTGCTGGAGGTCAATATATCAGCAGAGTCCGCGAAGCACGGTTTTCAGCCAGAAGAATTGATCGCGGCAGTCCCAAAAATCTTTGGCCTAACATCGCTTCGCATTCGCGGTTTGATGGGAATGTCTGGATTGGAAGCGATTGGTCAGGAGAAGCAGAATCAATTCGCGAGCTTGCGGATTTTATTGGAACGCGTTCGCGAGGAATTTCCCGAGGCGCGGGACTGGCGCGAATTATCGATGGGAATGACCGATGACTTTCCCGCGGCGATCGCGGAGGGGAGTACGCTGTTGCGAATCGGCTCCGCACTGTTTGCCGGTTTGCGTTAAGGGGTCAGAAGATCGATCCTGAACGCGGAGCGACACGAGTTTTTAAGGTGGAGCGTCTTTGTGCTTCGCCTCGCCTCCCAGCAGCGGGCGAAACAATCGTAGAGCAGTTTGTCCTCAACTGCTCGGAGGCGAATGAAACGGCTCAACACTAGCCCTCTGAGCGATTGGCGGCAATCGCTCTACGATCTCGCGACCGGCTCATTTGGTCGCTAGCATCCCGCTGCCCAACGGCCTTTTTTGCCAGCTATCTCGCTGTGAAGCGAGGAAAGCTGCGCAAAGTCTCCCGCTGTTACCGATCGTGCTAATCGTTTCGTTGATATCGGTCGATTCAATTCGGCAGACAATTTGTGCGCTTGTTCAACGCCTGGAGGAACTGGACGTGAGGTTCTTGTTAAACATTGCCGTCGTGGCCATCGCTGCATTCGGGACTGTACAAGCCCAAGCTCAATGGCCTCAGACGACCAGCCCGAGCAATTGCGGGTTCTGGGCGGAAGCCAACGGCGCGGTCTTTGATCGTCCAGGTAACGACTTGGGACTGGGTCTGATTTTCGACTCAGTCACGCTAGTGCCCCAATACACAACCAACGATATTACCGACCTCGGTAGCACCGTTGGGGCCGAAATTAAATTCGGCAACAATAGTCGCTGGTGCGGTCCTTGGGAAATCGGCGCCTCGATCGGAACTTGGGAAACCTACGACCTCGTCGCGGGCCCCAATCTGGAGTCACCGTTTTTCCCTGGCTTCAGCCCCGACCAAGTTGAGTTCTTCAATCAGTCGCAGTTCTACGACATCGAATTCAATCTCCGCCGACCGTTTGCTCCGGGATTCACTTTCCTCTACGGTCTGCGTTATCTGGACCTAGCCGACCGATTGCAGTTTATCTCTCAAACTGACTTCGGCATTCTCAACTTTGTCACCGACGACGTGATCGAAACGAAGAACTCGGCGATTGGCGGACAGGTTGGTCTCGAAATGAACATGCCATTGGCTCAGCCAATCTATGTTCAAGGCTTCATCAAGGTTGGCGGCCTTGGTAACGCGACGAAAGTCGACCGCGTCTCCAGTACCTCGCTCGATTCCGAAATCTCGAGCCGAGACACGAAGGGAATCGCGACCTTTGTTGCACAGACGGGTGGTCGGCTCTACTTCGAACTGTTGCCTCGCCATGTTCACACTTATGCTGGCTACGAAGCAACCTGGATCGATGGTGTCGCTGTCGCTCCTCCGCAGTTCCTGAACACGGGCACTGAGCCTATCATCACCTCCAATACAATCTTCTGGCACGCCATTACGTTTGGCTTGCGATACCAGTTCTAAAGCCTTCTCGAGGAGCAAGGGTCAATTCAAATCAGCCGAAACAGGGCGGCTGTTGACTTTGGTTCTTCGAAAAGGTGGGTTCTCTCGACTTGCTCCGGTTGTACCGACAAGCCTTGCGTCAACACGCACCGCAGGCAACCCGCTGTCGAACCCAGTGCAACTGGACGCTCTCGAGACCAAAAGAAAAAGGCTGTTCACCCTTGGGGCGAACAGCCTTTTTTTGTTTGAATTCGTCAGGACAAATCAGTTACCGATTAGCGGCATCTGCTCTGTCTGGCTGACTAATCATCTAGTTTTGGTCACCTTCGGCACCAACTTGCGCAGGCAGATTCAACAGCAGGTTCGTCTGCGAGACGGCTCCACCGTTGGAATACTTGGCGTCAAGGAAGTGAGAGATGCGGGAATGCAGGTCGGAGAGGTGCGCCTTGGTGTAGGTGTCCAATCCGGCTGAGTCACGAGCCGCACCGAGTTTGGCTTTCAAATCGACCAGAGTCATCGTGGCGATGTTTGCAATCGGCTTGAGGGCCGCATTGCTGCCGCGGATGTCACGGGCCAAATCAAACAGGCGGCTGACGTATTCAGCCTGCAAGTTCCGTCGCAAGCTGCTAATCGCTGGCTTGCGGTCGGTGTAGTTGCCTGCATTGAGGTTTCCGATTTCTTTCCAAATCGAGTTGGTAACCGTGTTCATCATCTCGGCCAGCGTCAGCGCGTCGGCGTCAGCTGGAGTCCGCAGTTCGTTGTCATAAACCCGACGCAAAACGGTTGGGTTGATGATCTGGCTGAGGGTCGATGCCTGAATCGCCATGATCTGGTCATGAACGGGCCAAGCCGATTCGCTCATCGAAGAAGCACCGCGGTCATCCCGCCAGCTATCACCCACCAAGTGGACGAGAAGGTCGGGGGTCAGCCCGAACGCTTCGTCGTGAAGCGAATTCTCGATCACGAAATTCAGAGCGTCACGCTGGGCGGCAGCGGGGACCACCTCAATCGGCTTGCGGCCGTTGGGATCGCCCTTCTTGTCGCGATTGATGAATGACCCACCGAGCCAATTGGACATATTTCCAATGCTTCGAGCTTGGAGGCTGAGGGTCAACTGGTAGCCGCGGCGAGCCTTGGCCCAACTGTCGCCATCCTTCACGAACTTCTCAAGCAGCTTCTCGCGATGATGCTTGGCTAAGTTGACTTGGCTCTTACAGAAGTCGAGCGGGTTCTTGCTGAAGTCATAACGACGAGCCAGCGGGTCGGGACCCATGGTGTCTTCGTCGGTACCGAACACGAGTTCAGGTTCAGCGACTCGCTTCAGAATTTCTGGCAGCTTCTTGTCGTCGAGGGTGTAACCGTACTCGATCGCCCAGAGGTCGTAGGGACCGACACCGATCATGGTGAAGTCGCCTTGAACCACGCCGTCATTGAAATTGAAGTTAACGGGCAGGTAATCCATCACAGAACCGGCGAGCGGCTTCTTGCCCTTGAGTCCTTCACTGTTGATCTCGGCGAGCGAGTAAACGCTGGACGCCTTGAAGTTGTGTCGCAAGCCAAGCGTGTGCCCGACTTCGTGGCAAACCAGATCAGCAAGCAGCGGGCCGATAAACGACTCTGGCATGCCGTCGAGAATCTGTTCGTCGGTTTCCGGATTTGGCTTTTGGTCCTGCAGCATCAAGGCCATCGACATCCGCATCGTTGCGACGTCAAACGCATGTCCTTCGGCGGCAAAGCAACCACCGTTGACTTGGCTAACACGTCCGTAAAGTCCATCGGAAGGCTCGTCGCCGAGCATCCGGGTCTTGATGTTGATTCCGGCATGACCTGCGTTTGGAGTTTGTGCTTCCAGCAGCAACTGTCGGCGAATCGCTTCGCGCTGGCTTGGCGAAACCAGCCGCAGTCGAGGGTCCCATTCGGGGTGCTCAGCGAACCAGGCCAATGTCTCGGGAGTCATTCCTTCCATCGCAATTCGCGGCATTACCTTCTCGAACTGGTCTTCAAAGGTGCGAATCCAGCCATCGGTCAGAACGATATCCGCGTCGAGAATTTCGCCGGTGGTGGGATTCACGCGGCTCGGGCCAATCGCCGTGCTGACGTTATTGTTCAACCAACGAATAAAGTTGTAGCGAACATCTTCAGGGTCGCGATTCATGTGTTCGTTCGACTGCTTATCCTGCTGCCGAACTTCGATCGCATTGACGATGCCTACTTGCTCATACGCCTTGTTCCAGTAGAGCACGCCTTCGCGGACCCAGCGACGGTAACGGACAGGAGTGGTGTGTTCGATGTAGAACACGATCGGTTGCTTCGGAGGACTCATCTTCAAGCTGGGATCCCGCTTTTCGAGGTGCCAGCGATTGATGTAGCGAATCTTGGTGTCGTCCGAGGAGTACTTGCCGTAGTCGCTGTAGGAAGTCGTGAAGTAGCCAATTCGTTCGTCGGCAACGCGGGACTTAAAGCCAGGCGTGCCTTCGATCTTGCTGATTGAATAGTGCAGGACTTTCAAATTTCCGTCAGCACCGGCAACTTCAAAAGCAATTTCAATATTCTTTGGAAATGCCTTAACTCGAGCGACCCGAGAGAGATAAGCCTTGCCCGGTCGGAAATTACCAAAGAAGGTGCCGGCATTGTTCACGAGCAATTCGTCGAGGTCAACAATCGGGCCCCCCCGGGGATACCAGCCGACGATCGGTACGTCGACGATCACGGTGTCGGTAAACAATCGCTTGACGGAGGACTTCGACTCGTCATCTGAGCCGCGAATCGAGAGGTCTTCGGCGACCAGTGCGAGCCGCTTGCCATACTGCTTCCAATAAACATAAAAGTCGGAGGATTGCAGGCCAGCAAACACATCGCCACCGGACAGAGTCGTGGCGATAAATTGACGGTGGGTATCGGCTGCGAAATCCTTAGGCAATTCCGCGAGGACTTGATTGGTCTTCTTGTTCACCCAGAGGCGATAAAAGGAGCGGTCTTCCTTCCCGCCTTCTTCGGTCTGAACCTTAATTTCTTCAAAATCCTTAGTGACTTGGTCCAGCGGTGGGTAATCCGCGGACTGGTCTTCCTGGGCGTTGGCCTGCAGTCCTACCAGCGCGGTCAACGACAGCGCCCAGCAAAACCGGACCAACCACTTACGGCGAATCAAACTCATGCTCATTACCTCTCCAAATTAGGGCAATTGATGTTCTGGCTTTGTCCGGATCCCTGCGGACAAAAGCGGCAGGTGGCGGCTTAGCCTCCGGCTCGCGGGATTGACATATTGATAAAGCAAACGCCAAGCCAATCGCTGGCTTGGCCACCCGAGAACACCCCAATTGCGGCCGCCTCGGGGCTTTACCCCTCACAACACGGCCTATTTTATTTCAAACCCGCCGAAAAAGCACGGCAACAGTCGCTTTTTGGAAACGCGATTGTGGCAAAAATGCAACTTCAAAACGACCGCTTTCGCACCGCTTTGTCGGCCTTTGAGAGGTGCCGGGGAACATTCCTTGGTGCTCGGTTTTGAAAAGGAAACTTGTGGTTGCGATCATCCAGACCCGCGAGAATCGGTCCCGCCACTCGGGTATACTGTCCGAGCAGGAATCCCCCAAAGCACGGCAGACTCGGCATGTCCTACGAACTCGCGTTTGAACGCCCCTGGATGCTCAGCCTGCTCGCGCTCATTCCACTCATCTGGTGGCTCGGGTATCGCAGTCTCGCGGGCCTCGGCTGGGGGCGACGCGTTTTCGCTTTGCTGCTTCGCTCGCTGGTGCTCGCCTTGCTTGTTTTCGCACTGGCGGAAGCAAGCCTCGAAAGAAAAACCGACCAACTGACGGTCATCTACCTGCTGGATCAGTCCGAGAGCATTCCTGTCGCGAAACGGAGCGCGATGCTGCGATTTGTTTTCGATTCGGTTGCGAAACACCGTCGCGAGAAAGACAAAGCGGGTGTCGTCATTTTCGGCGCCAATGCCCAAGTCGAATCACCGCCCTATCAAGGGCAGTTGCCACTGATCGGTGAACTCGAATCGGACCTTGAGCTTCGGAAAGATGCGACCAATCTCGAGGCAGCCTTGAAATTGGCCAAGGCCTCATTGCCCGAGGACTCAGCCGCTCGAATAGTCATTGTCAGCGACGGCAATGAAAACCTCGGCGACAGCCTCAGTACGGCGCGCTCGCTGGTCGCTGATGGGATCGGGATCGATGTCGTCCCGGTTGAGCTGCTGGCTCAAGCCGAAATCGCAGTCGAGAAGATTCTACTCCCGACAGACATCCGAAAGGGCCAAAAGTTTGAAGCCCGAGTGATTGTCAACCACGACCCAAACCCAGAAGCTCCGAGCGATCAACCGGTGACGGGCAAGCTCCGGTTGAGTCAACGTATTAACAATCGCGAAGAGCTTGTAGCCGAGCAGACCGTCACCTTGCGCCCCGGCAAGAACGTGATTGCTTTCCAGCATCAACTCGACCAGTCTGCCATCGTGAATTTTTCGGCCAGCTTTACGCCTGATGACCCGAACAGCGATAGCGTCCAGAAAAACAATGCCGCCGCGGCGTTCACCCATGTTCGCGGGAAAGGGAAGGTACTCCTGATCGAGGATGGCAATCAACGCGGGGACTTCTCGCAATTGGTCGAACGCCTGCAAGGTAATTCGATCGAGGTCGACGTGATTCCCTCGAGCTCGCTTTACTCCTCCGCGTCAGAGCTACTGCAGTATGACTCGATTTTGCTGGCGAATGTCCCTCGGGCGACCGCGGACGAAGGTGGAAATGCGGAGTCGTTCAGCGACGAGCAAATCCGGATGCTGGTAAGCAATTGCGAGAATATGGGCTGTGGAATCGTGATGATTGGTGGCGACCGTTCCTTTGGAGCAGGGGGCTGGGCAAACACCGACCTCGAAAAGGCGATGCCGGTCGATTTCCAAATCAAGAACGACAAGATTAATGCAGTCGGCGCGCTTGCCCTGATGATGCATGCATCTGAACTAGCTGATGGAAATTTTTGGCAGCTCAAGATTGCCAAAGAGGCTCTGAACACGCTCGGGCCGATGGACTACGCCGGCGTGATCGACTGGAGCGATCTCGGAGGCGCGCCCAAGTGGCTGTGGCGGTTGCCAAATGGAATCGACCGAGTGACAGAGAACCGAAATCGAATGCTCGGATTTCTCGGCCGGATGGCGCCGGGCGATATGCCGGAATTCGATTCGCCGATGAAACTGGCGGTCACGGGACTCATCAATGTGCCCGCCGCAATGAAGCATATGATCATCATCAGCGACGGCGACCCCGCGCCGCCAACGGCTAAGGTGCTGCAAGCCTGCAAGGACAACAAGATCACTATTACGACGGTTGCTGTGGGCACACACGGTCCAGCCGGCAGCACGCCGCTGAAAGATATCGCGGAGTTCACTGGCGGCAAATATTACGAAGTCAAAGACGCCCGAGCACTACCCAAAATTTATCAACGCGAAGCCCGTCGCGTGGCCAAGCCTTTGATCAAAGAATCGGCCAGTGGAATGCGAGCCATCGGGATCAAAGGGTACGAATCAAACGAAATCGTCCAGGGGATCCAAGCTCAAGAACTTCCTCCGTTCTTCGGCTACGTGATGACGACGATCAAGGAAAGTCCGCTGGTCGAGCAATTGCTCATCGCCAGCGACCCCGTCGATAATCAGGAAAACTCTACTCTACTCGCATCTTGGCGGTATGGTGTCGGCCGGACTGTCGTCTTTACAAGCGATGCAGGGAAGCAATGGACCAGCAATTGGTACAACAGCGAATATTACGACAAGCTCTTTTCTCAATTGGTGCGTTACTCAATGCGGCCAGTGACCAAGAGCGCCAACTTCTCGGTCGGGACTGAATTCAAAGACAACCGCGGACGAATTGTCGTCACCGCAGCCGATGACTCGGGCGACTTTCTCAATTTCCTGAATCTCTCGGCACGGGGCGTCGATCCAGAACTGAAGGACCGAGAACTCACTTTCACCCAGACAGCTCCCGGTCGCTATGTCGCTGAGTTCGATGCGAACGCCCCGGGAAACTACCTGTTCTCCATCTTCCCAGATGAGGGCTACGAACGACTCACGGCTGGTATTAGCGTGCCATACTCAAGCGAGTACGCGGACCGCGAAACCAATCTAAGTTTGCTCAAGTCGCTGGCAGAGCTGGAGCCGAAGAAAGGACAAGCTGGAATGCTGGCCGCCGGAGAACTGCTCGGCGACGGACTCGCTCAACTCTTGGAGCTGAATCCTTTCCGCAGCGGATTGTTTCAGGTCGCGAGCATTCAGAGCATCTGGCCCGAATTGCTGTTCTGGGCAGCTGTGCTATTCCTCTTGGATGTGTTTGTCCGCCGGGTTGCAATTCGACTGGCGCCGTTTTGGAGTTGGCTGATGACTCGGCTCGGTTTCGGACGGCAGGAACCGGCTTTGGCTGGCCCCAGCCTCGACCGGCTTCGTTCGCGCAAAGCGGAAGTCGCACGCGAACTGAATGAACGTCGAACTACGAGTCGTTTCGAGGCGGCCCCACCTCCCGGCTCAGATGCCAGCGGAAAAGAGATGCTTGATGCGGTTCTCGAAAGCGAGATCGCCAAAGAGCGAGAAGTGCCACCTCCCAAGCCTGTCACGAACATTGATCAGCCTGCCGAGTCGCACACAGCGAGGCTGCTGGAACTCAAGCGAAAGGCAAAAAAAGACCGCCCCTCTGAGTAGGCAGTTTGTCGCGATTGACGTTGTTGGAGTCGAGTTCTCTACGACCCGGTGAGGCTTTAATTCAACCTCGCAAGGGACGACTGTTCAATCGAGCAGCATTTGAAAGGCAAGATAAAGAATTGCCAAGCAGATGATTAAGGTCAGCAGATTGACGATCATCCGTCGCTGTTTCACCCGCTTGGGATCGGGAGCCGCCAGGACAATCGTTTCCCCTTCGTGCTGAATCCGAATCACCGTATTGTTGACTCGCTGAAAGCCACCGGTTGCGTCGGGCAACAGGACGAAGGGTTGTTCACTCCGCGAGCCTTTGCGCTGGCGAATGATGGTCGGGTCGCTGCTGTAGAACTTTGGCGGCAGCAACTCGGCGCCCTCGGGCTCCTTTACCAGCGGTGCGGACTGAAATGTCGGCGGCTGCTCAGAAGTTTTCTCAGCTACCGCGGGCGAAGTCACTTTGGCAACTGGTGGAAGAGCAGGGGACGCGGCTGGCTTGAGGTTGGCTGAGCGAGTTTGTTCAGCAGCTCGCTCGCTCGATTCGCCATTCTCAATACGAATTTGAGGCAGCGCAGTCTCCAGCGGGCGTTTCGACTTCTCACCGACTTCGAGATTGAAACCCGAAAGTCCTGAGCCGGTTGGCTTGTCGGCCTTTCCTGGCGCTTGAGTCGGAGTTCCGCTCGTCGTTTCTTGGACTGGGCGAAAGCGTTCTCGCTTCTGAGGCTTGGGAATACTCGCCGGAGCGGAAGAGGCTTGGGGTGGGGGTTGTTCTTTGACTACGCCGCCGACGGGGCTACCCAAGTTTGCGGCCGAGACTTCCTTCACGAGCGTCCCATCAACCCTCAGCCGAAAGGAGGCGGTGCAGTGCGGGCAGGCGACTGAGGTCCCGAGCATTTGTGTTGTGTAGCCAAACCCCTGCTGACAACTGGGGCAGGTGCAAACGTCGATGCGAATCGCCTGATAGACCTTTTGTCCGCTACTGTCGAGTTTGTCTGGCAACTGGATCGCCCGCGCGCAGCCGGGGCACTGCACGGCAGTTCCCGCCATTTCAGGAGTCACCTGAAACGTAGCTTGGCAGAGCGGGCATTCGCAAATGGTCGCAGCCATCAGTTGATCAATCCGCTCGTTTTCACTTCTTTACGCGAATACCCGAAGTCGCCGCCAAGCAGTCATTGCTTCTCACAGAAAACACGTCGTCATTCCGGAAGCAGCTGCCACTTAATGCAAGGTGTTAAAGATCCGATCGCCTGCATCGCCCAAGCCGGGGACGATGAACTTATGCTCGTTCAATCCTTGATCTACCGAGCAAGTATGAATTTCGATTTTGGGACAACTGGCGCGCAGCTGCGAAATGCCCTCTGGAACAGATATGATCGCAAGCATTTTGATCGTGCTAACGCCCCAGCGTTCGAGAGCTTGATAAGCAGCCTGTGCCGAGCCTCCCGTCGCCAGCATCGGATCGAGAATGAAAGCCACGTCTACGGGATTTGTTTTGGGCAACTTGTTGTAGTAACTTACCGGCCGCGCGGTTTCTTCGTCGCGGTAGAGCCCCAGGTGCCAGACCTCTGCCATGGGGAGCACCTGCAGCATCGCATCGACCATTCCCAAACCGGCTCGCAGAATGGGGACGATCCCGATTCGACCATGTAGCCGCTTGCCGATTGTCTTCGTAATCGGCGTTTCGACCGGCCAATCCTCGGTCGGCAAACCTTCCGTTGCTTCGTAAGCTAGCAGCATCGAAAGGCGATTGACCGTTTGCCGAAACTCCCAGGTCGGCGTCTCTCGATTGCGCAAGACTGTTAAGTGGTACGCTACTAGCGGATGTTCGAGAACTTTGACTTCTCTCATTGCTCGTCCTTCCTCCTGAGAAAACTTCGAGTCTGTTCAGCAGTCTGTCACAATATTTTTGGTATCGCTTCCCAAATTCAATCATATCGGGAATTGAGGTTCGCGGAATACCGCCGGGAAAAGAGCCACAGCCCCACGACTGGCAGACCCAAACTCAGCCCGAGCGCTAGCGGCAGCCAATTCGCTTGGTAAGCCATCGCCCCTAGAACCGCGTAGGCAACAGCCAACCCCAAGTTAGCCGGCGCGACGATTGACCAAAATTGCCAACGCGGGAAACGGTACATGCCCGCCAGCAAAACACTTGCCTCGGCCAAAACCGGAATCCCGCGACAAACCGCGAGCGCACCCCCACCGAATGTTTGGTTCAGCTGCCGCACACGCTGAAAAGCCGGTTGCGATACAGAGCCGCTCCACCAAGCACTGCAGGAGCGGGCCAACTCGTACCCAGCCACCGCGCCAAGATTTAAACCAGCCCAAGTCAACGCCGCTCCCCCAGCCACCCCAAATACGGCCCCGAGAAACGTCCCAACGGCGCTGCTCGGAACCGGCAATAAGATATCGAGCAACAGCAGCACTAAGCCGGCAGTAGCTGCTATCCAACCGTTCTGTCGCAACCAAGCCCCTTCAATGAGAGCCATGATCTGAGGCTCCAGGTACCATCCGCAGAGCAGAAAGGGAATAATGGGAACAGCGAGAATCAGCGCAACAATTCGCAAGTCTTTTGTCATCGGCCCGCCAGCTTTTGCTCTAGCAACATGCACCCTCAGTATCCCCCAGAAAAACTTCGCTTGCGATGGCCATTGAATAAAAAGTCGCCAATCGGCAGTTCGAATAAGCGGTTGCCACTGCTCTTGGTTTTGCTTTTGATTTCGCTGAGCGGATGTGACTCGACCGAGCGCATGGCCGTAATCGAAGGGATGTCGATGGCTCCGCATTTGTATGGCGTCCACTCAAAATTGGCCTGCGAGGATTGTGGCTTTGAAACGGTACTCCGAGGCGATCGCCCGATCGAGAATCCGATTTGCCCCAACTGCGGGGCTGCCAGCCGATCTGAAAAACTCAAAACCTATCCTGCTCCAGCAGTCAAAGTACGCGCGCTGAGCAAACCGCCAGAGCGGTGGAACGTTTATGCCTTTTTCGTCCGCCAGCCGAACGGTGACAAGCGAGTTACCGTCAAACGCTTGGCAGCGTTGCCAAACGAAGAACTCGCGATCTCTGAGGGTGACCTGTGGGTCGACGGAAAACGCGTCTCGAAGAATTGGAATCAGCAGCGGCAACTGGCGGTGCTGATGCGCGATTTTCAATTTCTGCCGCGAGAGAAGTCGGGCAACGCTCTCTTGCCTTGGCAGATTATCGGAGAGGAGAAATCCTGGACGATCAATCGCGAGGGGATTCGCTATCGACCGGGGAACGCTCCCGATAGAACTGCGAAAATCGAGTATGCAAACTGGGCTGGGTATCACTCGGGTCTACCGCGATTCAATCCGCTGCCCGTCATGAATGCTCTCCCTTTCGACCCGTTAGAGGCCGGGAGCCTCACGCCTGTGCACGACCTGCTGCTCGAAGCCGAAATCACTTCAGCGGCCGGCGACTTTCGGCTGGAGTGGCATCTTTTTTCTGAGCCCCTGACGGTTGATTTTCTCGCGTCGCAGCAAAAGCTCTCAGTCCGGGCTGGTGAGTCGCTGATTCATTCCTTTCCGTGGACTCCACCGCCACGTGGCAGCTTAATCGGCTGTTCGACTTTCGACCGCTGCTTGACTGTTGCGTTGAATAACAAACAGTTGGTCCAAATTCCGATACCGCTCACTCCGTCAGCCGACCGCGAGCAGTTGTCGCGACCTTTATCGCTAGTAGGACTTGATGCGGAATTGTCGTTGAAAGGCCCGAAGCTTTACCGCGATGTCCACTACTACGATCGCTTGGGAGAAGCGGGACCTGAGTCTGAGCAGAGGCACTACAAACTCGGCGGGGATGAGTACTTTTTTCTCGGTGACAATCCGGCTGATTCGATTGACAGCAGGGACTGGAGCAGCCCGGGCCTGAGCCTCAAGCAGGTAATCGGCTCGGTCAGCGAGTAATCCCGGCCACAGGCTTAGATAATTAGGCGAAACACTCCCGAGACTCAGGGCTGAATCGAACTACATTCAGATAGGAAGCGATTGAATTGGCCGCTATAATCGCGAGATTAACGGGGCTACAGATTCCTATTCGAAAGCGCTGCGGCGATTCGCGCTGAGGTGCTCCGCGACGAGGCCTTCATACGCCAGACCCTCGATTTCACTAACACATCCGGATACCCGATGAGCAAGGAACAAAAGCGTCGGCCGTTTGAAATCGGAGCCCGCAAAGAAAACGCTGCTCCAGTCAAACGTCCTACGGGGAATTCCTCGGCTACGGATCAGCTCGGCGGTCCCATTCAACGCTTTTTCTACGACTATGCGACCAGAGAGACGATTGAGTCGATTCTGGTCGCCATCATTCTCGCGATGTTGTTCCGGACCTTTCAAGCCGAGGCGTTTATTATTCCAACCGGTTCGATGGCACCCGGGTTACAAGGGCAGCACATCGATGTGGTTTGTGATAAGTGTAAATTCCAATATCGAACCGGTGCGACTGAAGATAACTCAACCCGCCCGGTCGATGAACGCCTCCCTGTCATCGATAGCTTTTGCCCGATTTGTCAGTACCAGCTTCATCTGCGCCGCTCCAAAGACGCGGACCACCGCTCAGTTCAGGGCGACCGGATTCTGGTCAACAAATACATCTACGACTTTCAAACTCCCGAGCGGTTTGATGTGATCGTGTTCAAATATCCCAACAACGGAAAGCAGAACTACATCAAACGACTTGTCGGGATTCCGGGCGATAATCTGCTGATCGAATGCGGAGATATTTATTCGCTCAAGCCCTTGGCGGAAGGTGAGGGCTGGACTCGTGAGATTATTCGCAAGTCCCCGGAAAAGTTGCTCGCTATGCTGCAACTGGTTGATGACAACCACTACATCGCACCGGAGATGCGGAAAGTCAATTGGCCTTGGCGTTGGCAGCAATGGAGCGTCCCCGAGGCAAAGCGTGCGTGGAACATTGTCGAATCGTCCGGCAAGCCGCTCTACCAGATTTCGGGGGATGCTGCTGCATCGCCTCAATGGCTTCGTTATCGCCATGTGATTCCCAAGCCGAGCGATTGGGAATTGATCAACGAAGGGCGACAAGTCGCCAGACTCCAAAATTTCGATGGACGCTGGATCGGCGACTACTATGCCTACAACGACAACATCATCTCGAATCCCAAGCGATCACAGGTTTTTCGCTTTACAAGCTACGGCGCAAACTTCGTCGGCGATCTCGGGCTGGAAGCGTTGGTCGAGGTTCAGGGTAAATCAGGGAAGCTATTGCTCGATTTGGTCGAAGGAGGGATTCATTTCCAATGCGAAATCGACCTGCAAAACGGCCAGGCTAAACTGAGCTGCCAAGACCAAGCCGTTACGTTCCGCTCTCCGTCCGGCGAAGCTGTTGCCGAGCCGACTGCGGTGACGGCCATCAATGGGCCCGGCCGCTATCTCGTGAAGTTCGTCAATGCCGATGACCAGTTGCGACTGTGGGTCAACGATAAGCTGGTTGAATTTACGACGAGCCTCTATTCGCGCGAGGGTCGAGTTTATCCCTCGTGGTCAGAAAGCGATTCGGGTGATGCCGAACCGCTCGGGATCGGTTCGCTGGGGGCTTCGCTCAAAATCGAACGATTGCGGGTCTGGCGAGACATCTACTACATCTCAGTTTCCCAACGCGACCCGCGGAATGATGAACAAATCGGCGAGGGGACGGTCCCCCCGGCGGCCCTGCTGGAATTCTCCGAATCTCCGAGAAAATGGAGCTCACCGCTGGTCCGAGGGGCACTCGACGGCCGTTATCGGCCGAATGAGCCAATGTTCCAACTCCGCGAAGGCCAGTACATGCCAATGGGCGATAACAGCCCTGCTAGCTCCGATGCTCGAGTTTGGCCGGGAGCCCCTTACGTCGAAGAAGCCTTGCTTCTGGGGCGAGCATTGTTTATTTACTGGCCACACAGTCTCAACAAACCGATCCCCTTTTTCCCGAATTTCCAGCGAATGGGCCCGATCAAGTAATTTGATTGCCCCCAAAGTGGCGTTTAGCGTTTTTTCGACGCCTGCCACTCACTGGCGCAGGATGCGTCCAGTTTGTCATCAGGAGCCAGCATGAGCATTTTGCAAGCCAATGGATTGGTGAAGGTCTTCGGTCGCCGAACCGTTGTCGATGGCGTTTCGTTGGAAGTCGATCAGGGTGAAATCGTCGGCATCTTGGGCCCCAACGGTGCTGGCAAATCAACAACCTTTCGGATGATGTGTGGGCTGACCCAACCAGACTCTGGCGAAGTCTTCCTAAAAAACGTCGATGTCACCCAGTGGCCGATGTACATGCGTGCCAAGCAAGGTGGCATGGGCTATTTGCCTCAGCAGTCGAGCGTCTTCGCCAAACTTTCCGCTGAAGACAACCTGCGTGGGATTATGCAGTTGCTCGGCTTTTCACGAAAACGCCAAAAAGCCCGAATCCAAGAACTCCTGGACCAATTCAAAATCGGTCATGTGCGTCATACACAAGCCGGCCGGCTCTCCGGCGGTGAAAGAAGACGGCTCGAAATCGCTCGCTGCCTGATCTCCGAGCCCGAAATCATCATGCTCGACGAGCCCTTTGCCGGCATCGATCCGGTGACAGTTCAGAATATCCAGGTGATCATTCGCGAGCTGGCACAAAATGGAATCGCAATCCTGATCACCGACCACGCCGCCCGCGAGATCCTGCAAATCACTGATCGAACCTACGTCATCAGTGAAGGCAAGTTACTGGTCAGCGGAACGACGGATGAAATCGTTGCCCACGAAGAGGTCAAGAAGAAGTACCTCGGCGACATTGAGTACGTAGGTCCAAGTTCTTCAGGCACGGGCACACCGCTTTCGTCTCACCTTCGATTGCGCCCCGATACGGCTCGCGATGACTCCCTCGCCTCGGGAGCTGGATTGAAAACGGGAACAGGCCCGATTGTCCGGCCTCCAGCCGGATCGGCGGTGCCACTCAGAAAGTTCGACGACTTTTCTTAGGGATTCGCAAGTCGAGAATCGGAATGCCGAATCTGACCAGCTCTGCCGCACGCAACTAGCCACCAGCCACTTGCCCTGTCCATGTCAGCCTGCTCGCCCACGATATTACCGTTTGCTGCAGCCAAGCCGTGGCAACCGCATGGAATGGACCGGACCACCGGCCCCCTGATGTTCTATGCGTCGCTGCTGTTCATGATTTTCTTCAGCCTGATGCTCCATTTGGAAATCGACCCCGACGATACCGGCGATTTGCGATGGGAATTCGCTCGCTTGACTGCGGCGATGTATTGGATTTT
>Ga0169931_10006177_pt1 | contig 18154 bp, 22 predicted proteins | sample Kivu_15m_20L_FD_129675 | JGI IMG/M metagenome (GOLD analysis project Ga0169931, IMG submission 129675) | Freshwater microbial communities from Lake Kivu, Western Province, Rwanda to study Microbial Dark Matter (Phase II) - Kivu_15m_20L... | ecosystem: Environmental > Aquatic > Freshwater > Lake... | reverse complement strand
TGAACGCGCCAGTCTCCCCATCTCGGTTGCGTTCACCCCCTCGCTGCTCACAAAATCATCCGGGCGATGGCAGTATGGCGCTGTTTAGCGGTATCCGACAGGAGTGGTGAGAAATTCGGGATTAGAAAGCTAATGGAATTTCCTAACGCTTCCGCCGTTGTTCTTTGGGCCTTTGGGCTCTCACTCTTCTGGTGAGTCATGTTTTAGCTCCTCTATATATCATCACTGAACCAGGAAATTACTTACGACAACAAGCTGGTGAACATAGCCATTTTTCAAGGGCTAAACGCAACTCATAAGCGCGGGGAATGCTGTAGGGTAATTGTTCCATATTAGTTCACTAGGTGATTTGAAAGTTGTACTTTAGAGTAAAGCCCTTGTAAAGAAGATACTTGTTCTGTCTGATGATTTCCGGAATATTAATTTGAACAAAGCTTAAAAGAAAATTAAAAAAGGACGATCACTCCACCTGTAGGATGCGTTAGCCAGCGTAATGCATCAATTGCTACAAAAATTGCCTGAGATCATTAGATTATGCTGCGCTAATCCATCCTATGGGTGGGTTCGTTACTCAGGGGGCGACGCAAAGGGCATTGCTCCGCGATTCTTCCTAGGGGCGTTGCTGAATAGCAGTATGAATTTGTGGAATTCTAAATGAGTCCTTAATGCGTCTAACCCTTGTTTCATACCCCAAATCAGCAACGCCCCTAGCAGATGCTCCGCCAACGCGCTCATGGGGTGGCCATCGAGCGATGGTCAGAGGCTGGCCATTAAGAGCAACTGATCGCCCCAATCACCCGACCAATCTCCTGAGGAGACGCCCCCGTCGCCAAAATCGCCCGCAACAGCAATTCTATCGAGACCGACGCACCACCATTTTCGGCCTTAGCAATGCGGGGTTGGCTAGAGTGCATCTTCTCAGCCAGTTCAGCCTGAGTCATGTTTTGCTGCCGCCGTTCCTTTAGCGCACGACTGAGCGCTAGCTTGATTTCAATCAGAGTCGCCTCCTCTGGACTGAGGTCTAAAAAGTCTGACACCGTACCCACCTGCCACCCCTTCTTAGCCAGTTGCTCAAGCGTTGCCTGATCCATCGTTCATTTATATCAATCTTGATATATAGCCCTATGCTAGCAACCTATGGGGCGATCGCCAAGAGTATTGCTCCACCGCGCTAACGCTAAATAGTGATCTCCGTGGGAGCCGATCTCTTGGTTTCGTAGTAGCGACAGGCAAAATAGCCAACACTGTAGATCAGGCTGGCATCGGTGGCAATGCCCAGCACGGCCCCCAAGCCGGGGATTAGTTCTACCGCGCTGAGGCCCGCCTTGACCATGCCAGCGGTCGACGACGACAGGAACCAAATCGCCAGCACCTCGCCCCGGCGATCGTGATCGGTGGGGGAGTAGCCGTAAATAGCAGCAATGCGGTAGATCATGTTGGCCTGGAGAGCGGCGATCGCACCAATATCCACCAGGGTCAGCGCAAAGGCCACGGGCGGCACAAAGTTGGTAGCCAGGCCCACCCCTGCCGCCTTGATGGCGGTTTCAGCCATTACCCGCTGGGCCAGGGCGCGCTTGTTGTCCTGGGGGTACTGTGATCGCAGCTCATCCACCTGCGATCGCACCGACTCTACATTCACCTGGCCCAGGGCCGCCAGCAGCCACTTCATGCCCGGCAGCGCCGTGGCGTACTGAATCAAGGGCAAGGTGGCAATGGGACCGACCACCGCCCCCACGCTAGCAACAATGGGTTCTAGAAAGGGCTGCAGTGACGATAGGACGGTATTGCCAGTGCTGGCGGTGGCGGTATCGAGAACCGCCACAATCGCCTGCATCACCTGGGTCACCGCCTGAAAGGTGTCGCGGGCGTGATCGGTCGATTCGGCATGGGCATTGGGGGGCGTAGTCACAGGGTTAACCTCGGCATCGCGTGGCGTGATATCCATCTCATAGCCGATTTCTAGACATCCGGCATCCGTCCTTCAGCCCGGTCAACCGGTAATTAAAAGCTCACCAATTTTGCCCCGGCACCCGGCGCGGGAGTTGATCGCTCGGGCCGCCAACATGGGATGAATCGTAAACCCCTGGTATAACTCGCGAATCAGCTCGCAGTCGGAGTTGGACAACATCACCCGCGGCCCCGCCGTCGCCAGGGTGCGAAACACCGCCGCCAGGCGCTTTTGGTCGTCGCCCGTAAAGCCATAGCGGCTGTAGCCCGTAAAGCGACTGGTGGCGCTAATCGGGTGGTAGGGCGGGTCAAAATACACAAAGTCGCGGGCCGAAAACGACCGCGATCGCAGCGTTTCAAAGGAAAAGGTATGAATCTTAGCGATTTGCAGGGCCGCCGAGGCCGCCCGCAGCAGGGTGGGATCGCAGATGGTTGGATTTTTGTAACGACCCACCGGCACGTTAAAGTGACCCTGGGAATTTTCGCGGTAGAGGCCGTTGTAGCAGGTTTTGTTGAGGTAAATCAGCCGGGCAGCGCGTTCAATGGGCGATCGCAAGCCCTGCCGCTGCCGCACCTGATAGTAGTAGTCGGGGCTGTGACGCCGCTGATGATCCCACAGGTGGCGAATCAGCAGCTCCACCTGGTCGCGCACACAGCAGTAAACGTTGACCAGCTCTGGGTTAATATCCCCTAGCACAGCCCGTTGCGCCCGCCCCGCCAGGTGAAAGAACACCGCCCCACCCCCCAAGAACGGCTCATAGTAGGTGTCGATGGTGGCCGGTAAAAACGGCTCGTACTGGCTGAGCAAGCGCCCCTTACCCCCAGCCCACTTGAGAAAGGGGCGGGGCGGCAAGGAGGTAGGAGCTGGAAGAACCGCTGTTAGGGGGCTATGCACGGGGCAATCAGATCAAATGTACTTATTTAAGAATGCCCCAACTATAGCAAAGCTCAGCCTCGACAGAACTGCTTCCTCGGGGTCTTTTATCGTGAGTTAGGATGTAAAACGAGTTAACACTACTGAAGTCAGTGCGTCGGGGCCTCACGCGCATTGGCCCCTAAAGCACCCGAACTGCCACCATGAAAGAATTTTTCGAGAACGTCATTCGCTACCCCCGCTACTTGATTTCCTTTTCCCTGGGCATTTTGTACGGCGCCGTGCAGCCCCTGGTACCCCTGCTGCAGAAGCCTTCCACCGCGATCGCGCTGATCGGCGCGGTGGTGGCTGGGTTCTTGTTTCTGACCTTTACCCTGCGAGCGATGCTGGGCTTGGGCTTGGGCTAGGGGCGGAGAAATTACACTCAGGAGTACAGACCAAATGGCCAATAATCGTCGCGTCGATCGGGTAGCTTCTCTGATTAAACGAGAAATCAGCCAGATGGTGATGCTAGACATCAAGGACGACCGGGTGGGGGCTGGCATGGTGAGCGTTACCGATGTAGACGTATCGGGTGACTTGCAGCACGCCAAGGTATTTGTCAGCATCTACGGTACCGATGAAGCCAAGGCCGAAACCATGGAGGGCTTGAAAGCCGCCACGGGCTTTGTGCGCAGTGAACTGGGCCAGCGGCTGCGGCTGCGGCGCACCCCCGAAATTATCTTTAAAGAAGATCTGGGCATGGAGCGGGGCACGCGGGTACTGTCGCTGATTCACCAACTCAGTGCGGAGCGAGCTGAGAAGGGGCTGTCTGATGAATTTTTTGAGGATGATCTCCAGGGGCATTCTGGCGATGAGACTCATTCTGGGGATGAGACCGCCGACCTGGAGGATATGCCCACCGCTGGAGATGAGGAGGAGTGAGTCGGGCGATCGCAACGGCTCGCCTGCCCGCCCCCGACAGTCTTTCCCTGGCAGAGCAGGTCGCCCAGATGGTGGTGGTGCGGGCCTCGGGCCACCTGTTTGACCACGAAATTCGCTATCCCGCCTGGGAAGCTGACGGCGCTACCCTCACCCACTACGTCGAAGAATTGGGCGTGGGCGGGGTGATTTTGCTGGGGGGCAGCGCCGCCGAAGTGGGTCTGAAAACCCAGGCGCTCCAGGCCCAGGCCCGCATTCCCCTGCTGATTGCGGCTGACCTTGAAGAAGGGGTGGGTCAGCGGTTTAGTGGGGCCACCTGGTTTCCACCTCCGATGGCACTGTCGGCGGTGGCCGATCGCGCTAGGGCATTGGCCTATGCCGAAGGATTTGGGGCCTCTACTGCCGCCGAAGCCCTGGCCCTGGGCATTAACTGGGTACTGGCTCCGGTGGTCGATATCAACAACAATCGCCACAACCCGGTGATCAACGTGCGGGCCTTTGGGGATACCGTGGCGGAGGTTACCGCCCTGACCCAGGCGTTTCTGCGCGGAGCCCAAACCCAGCCGGTGCTCACCACCGCCAAGCATTTTCCGGGCCATGGCGACACCGCCACCGATTCGCACCTGACGCTGCCGGTGCTGCCCCACAGCCTAGAACGGCTCCAGGGGTTAGAACTGGAGCCCTTTCGGGGGGCGATCGCCGCCGGGGTAGACACGATCATGACCGCCCACCTCCATATCCCCGCCCTGGATCGGCACCATCCGTCCACCCTCTCGGCTCCCACCCTCACCGGGCTACTGCGCCAGCAGCTGGGTTTTGACGGCTTGATTGTCACCGACGCCCTGGTAATGGGGGCCATTACCCACACCTACGGCCCCTACGAGGCGGCGGTGCTGGCGGTGGAAGCCGGAGCCGACGTGCTGCTCATGCCCAGCGACCCGGAGGGGGCTATTGCCGCCGTAGTAGAGGCCGTTCACCGGGGTCGCCTGGCCCCGGAGCGCATTTTGGCCAGCGTCGAACGGATCTGGCGGGCCAAGCAAAAGGCCGCTCCGGCGTTGCTGGCCGATGGGGCCGGTCATGCCTGGGAGCACCTGCCCCCACCCCCGGTGCAGTGGCATGGGGTCGCTCAGCCCAGAACGCGGCAGCTAGCTGCCGATATCCTCACCGCCTCGATGACAGTGCGGGGCCAGGTAGATCCCTGCACGGAGGAGGCCACTGGCGACAATGTGGTGATCGTAGATAATGTCCTAGACTGCCGCTATTTAGATCGCACGGTGGCTGCGATCGCCTGGCCGCAGCACCACCACTATCGCCTCAGGCTGCTGGATACCCAGGGGTGTGAGCAGTGGCCCCAGGGCGATCGCCAGGGGGATGATCTGAACCCCAGCCTGGTGCAGATCTTTGTGCGGGGGAATCCCTTTCGCGGGTCGGCCAACCTCATGCACCTGGCCACCACCTGGCTCGAGGCCCTGCAAAGTGCCCACCAGCTGCGGGGTGTGGTGGTTTACGGCAGCCCCTATGCCTTCGAGGAGCTGTGCCGCCACCTGGGCAACATTCCCAACGGCTTTACCTACGGACAGATGCCCCTCGCCCAGAGCCTGATTTTGCCGGCCCTACTGCCATCCCCAGGGGTAACGATGCTCCGCCGAGAGTTTACCGATTAACCTGCCCCTGGGGGAACCTCCTGGGGCAATGACCTTGAGGAGAAAGGAGATTGCCAGAAAAAGCAACAAAAATCGAGTTTCTGACGACTGATAAGCGCCTCCTTGGCTCAGATTGACCCACCCCTAGCCCCTCCGAGGAGGGGACAGTTAGCCTGCTTTTGCGAAGGAGAAAATTACTCCGCACTCAGGTTAAAGGTGGGCCAAGAACGCCATCTATTAAAAAATGTAAAGCCTTTCCTCAGGTTTTCTATACTTTTATTTCGACACGTTGAGAAAAACTGGGTGATTACACAATGCTAGAGGTGTCGATTACGACCCATGGGTAACGCCGATGTTCTCTGAGCTGTCCTTAGCCCCCCGGTATCGCCTAGATGACGACTCTCCTTGGCTCAAGGGTATTGATCCCCTGCGCCGCTATTGGATCTGCGTCAATGGCGACCCACGCTCTATGCGGGTGCTGTCGGGGTTATCCACCCAGAGTCCAGAGGCTTTTAAGCAGGCCATTCGTGGCTTTCGAACCCGAGTGATCGGCCAAGAGTTGACCTTGCCCGCAGGCCTGAGTGATCGCCTCACCATTCACTGTGTCGCCAACAACTGCTATGCGATCGCCGATCAGTCCACCGGGGCAGAGGTCTGGCACCTATTCGATGCCGAATCCCTAGAATCGCTGCTGTTGACGGCCCACCCCGACTGGCAATGCTCCCCTGAACATCTGAACCTGGGGCGATCGCTGCTGACCGCCGCCTGGGGCCAGGTGGCGGTACCAAAGGCGGCCTAGTCCTAGCCTCGGTCGAACTGCATCAGCTCTTGCAGGGAGGCCAACAGCTTAATCTCGACTGATTGAATCGTATTCGTCGCCGTAAACTCGAAGATCCACCGAACGCTGACAGTAAACAGCGGCGTTTTGACGCGACCTTTGACCACCACCTGCTGGGTGTCCGTCTCCAATGGAACCGGGCCAGCAGGGCTAGGTGCCACCTCTACCGCCAGGGGAGTGGCGCGCATGTTAATCGCTTCGGCTTGCAGGTAGGTGTAGATAGCATCAGGGCCGACAATGGGCTCTTCAAAGGGAGCCAGCAGTGCCCAGTTTGTAGGTACCTGGCACCGGAATCACCGTGCCGGAGCCCATGTCTTCGGCCAGTTGGAACCAAAAGGCCAGCTTGGTGTTGTTGGTCAGGACGCCGTAGGCGCGGGTGAACGGGGTGCTCTTACGCTCTACCAAGTCGCGCATAAATTGAAGCTGCTCGGTGCCAGTCATAGCTCGCACCTGGGCCAGCAAACCTTCGGCAAACTGTAGGCGGGCGGCACCTGGGGCAGCGGGGGTAATGACCCAGCCATAGCCCAAAGGGGCCATTCTGGGGTTAGATAGATTTTGATACTTGATTCTGCCCCCTACCCAGGAGCCTACGCCGTGACCCAGGCCATGCCCACTGCCCCCACCCAAGACTGGTCAGCGCTCTTGCAGCGTTTGATCGTGGGCGAATCGCTCAACCAAGAACAGGCCGAAACCCTGATGTGTGGGTGGCTCAGCGAGAGTATTCCCGATGTGGTGTCGGGCGGGTTGCTGGCCGCACTCCAGGCCAAGGGCGTGTCGGCGGCAGAACTGGCGGGCATGGCGCGGGTGCTCCAGGGGCAATCCCTCGGGGGCGAAGGCAAACTCCACCACGCCACCCCCTGCATTGATACCTGTGGCACCGGGGGCGATGGTGCCCACACCTTTAATATCTCTACCGCCGTGGCCTTTGTGGCGGCGGCGGCAGGGGTAAGGGTGGCCAAGCACGGCAACCGCTCCGCCTCCAGCAAGGTGGGATCTGCCGATGTGCTAGAAGCCCTGGGCGTCAACTTGGCTGCGGCTCCTGAGCGAGTGAAAGCGGCGCTGGATGAGGTGGGGGTCACCTTCCTGTTTGCCCGGGGCTGGCACCCGGCCATGAAGGCGGTAGCCCCCCTGCGCAGCACCCTCAAGGTGCGCACGGTGTTTAACCTGCTGGGACCATTGGTCAACCCCTTGCAGCCCACGGGGCAGGTGATTGGGGTCTACGATGGGGCGGTGGTACCGGCCATGGCCGCCGCCCTCAATCAGCTGGGCATTCCCCAGGCGATCGTGCTCCACGGGCGAGAGCGGCTGGATGAAGCGGGGCTAGGCGATAAAACCGACCTATCGGTGGTCGAAAATGGCCAGGTGATCAGCGCCGTGCTTGATCCCCAGGCCCTAGGACTGACAGCCGCCCCCCTAAGCGACATCCGTGGCGGCGAAATTGAAGAAAACACCGCCATCCTGACCGCCGTGCTCCAGGGCAAGGGTACCCAAGCCCAGCGGGATGTGGTGGCCCTGAATGCGGCCCTGGCCCTCAAGGTGGGTGAACGGGTCAACGGCGACACCCTAGAAGCTACTGTGGCCGAAGGCATTACCTTGGCCCAAGACATTCTCGCTAGTGGGGCGGCCTGGGCTAAGCTGCAAGCCCTGGTGACGTTTTTGGCGTAATCTCATGCCCTGCCGGTCAAGGCTCTACCCATTGGCCAGGGCGGGGAGAGACCGGCTTAATGTGGTGGGTTAGAACAGGGTGGATTGTGCGCCCAGGGGAGACAGCCGCTCGGTTTGTTACCGCTATTCCAGAACAGAGGGGAGAGAACTGATGGAGCAATTTGAGCTATTCGATCAGGTGCAGCTTACCGAAGCAATCCCCCTCTGTGGGGAGATGAGCAATGCCCTAGAACCGTTGACGGTGGCTCCGGTCGGTACCACAGGGACGATTGTGGAGGTGCTGGATCCCGATGAGGCGTTTTTAGTTGAACTGTTTGGCGACTGGGTAAGTCTGGAGGACGAGGCTGGGCTGAAGCGATCTACCCACGATAATCCCACCGCATTTCGCGAAACCCTGGGGGTAGAGGTGGTGAAAGCGACCCAAATGAATCTTTTACATCGCCCCAGCGCCATCAAAGGTAACCTGTTTCGCCTACTCGACAACATGCCAGAGTCTCTGCTAGCAGAGGTGCAAACCTTCGCGGAATTTTTGCAGCATCGGCAGCAGCGCACCACGCCTGCGGCCCAAACTCCGACGCGGAGCTAGGTCATTGGACAATTGGTTTCTGATGACAGAGGAACGTCGTTAAGTTTTGCCTCAACCGTCGGGAAACTGCCAGCAGGCGATGTGCTCGATCCGGCGACTACCGCAGGTGCAGGCTAGATTTTCATCGTCGGAGGCCATCCAGGTCTCGTCGCAGTCGCGGCAGTGGCAGAGAATATTGTTGAGGTTGGCCTGGGCCAGGCCAAAGCGCCAGCGCTCTAGCTCGTCGGGGGTGAGGTGGGAAGAGGAGTCGGGCATTTTGGATTTTGGACTTCGGCGTGAGCTCAGTCGAACGATTGGCGATTTTAGCGTAGGGGCGCAGGGCTCCGCCCTGAGAGGATCCAGAAATACAGACTATCTATCGAGGCAGCAATAGCCTCTAAAAGCCAGAGTTGTACCTCACCCATTCCAGCATGATATCTAGCTTGCGGGCGACGATCGCCCCCGCTAAGAACCCCATGCCATGGCCCACCCACGACTTGCCCCGCTGGAGGGGCAGTAGCCCCCACAGGGCGCTGCCGTAGAGCAGTCCGACGACCACCGCCGCCGCGATCGCCGCCGGGCTGCGCTCAAAATAGCCGTGCAGCAAAATATAGCCCAGATAGCCAAAAACCACGCCACTGGCACCCAGGTGCCGGGTGCCGGGGCGGCCCAGCAGCCAAATGCCCACACCACTAAATAGCCAGCAAAACACCGTCACCAACCCCAGCACCTCGAGCCCCTGGAGCAAAATCACGGTGCCCAAAATCACCAGGGGGCCAGAGTTGGCGGCCAGGTGGCCAAAGCCACCGTGGAGCAAGGGCGCTACGGCGATGCCCGGCAGCCCCTCCAGGCTGCGGGGCTCAATGCTGAGCTGGTTCAGCACCCGCCGCCCGGTGACAAAATCTACGACGGCTAGGGCCCACATCAGCGCCAGCAGGTAGGCCAGGAGCACAATCCCCTCCTGAAAGCCCTGGGGCAGGGTGATTTGGTCGAAAGCAAACAAGGCCAGTCCACCCAGAAATAAACTCACGCTCCCCAGGCTAGCACCTGGGCCAGCACCGGGTTCAGGTATTGGGCCAGATGGGTGCCGTCTACCCCCAGTTCCGTTCTCTCGGCGGCGGCGGCGCGGGCGGCCTGGCCGTGCCACCAGGCTCCCACTAGAGCGGCATCTAGGGCAGCATCTAGGGCGGCATCTAGAGCACTGGCTGCGCCGGTTCCCTGGGCCAGCAGCCCGCCAATCAGCCCGGTGAGCACATCGCCGCTGCCGCCTCGGGCCAGGGCCGGGGTGCTCTCGGGCAAGTACCACAGGCTGCCGTTGGGATGGGCGATCGCCGTACAGGCCCCCTTCAGCAGCACCACCGCGCCGCTTTGCTGAGCCGCCGCCTGGGCCGCCTCGCCACTGTCCGTCGCGGCCAAGAGGCCAGGAAATAACCGCTCATACTCGCCCCGGTGGGGCGTGAGCACTGTGGGGGCCGATCGCGATGCCAGGGTAGCGGTAGTGCCCAGCTCTGCCAGTAGATTGAGGCCATCGGCATCGAGCAGGAGGGGAACAGCGCTGCGGAGAGCCGCTTGAACGGGGGCGATCGCCTCGCGGCTAAGCCCAGGGCCACAGGCGATCGCACTGTAGCGGCCCAGGTCTAGGTCGGCGGGGAAGTGGGCGATCGCGCCTCCGTCCGTCTCGGGGCAACCCACCACCAGCGCCTCGGGGATCTGCGCGACCACCATCAGCCGCAGCGACTCTGGCACCGCCAGGGTGAGCATGCCTACCCCGCTGGCCCTGGCCCCCAGGGCCGCCAGCAGGGCCGCCCCGGCGTAGGGCCGCGACCCGGACACGAGCAACAGGCGACCCACTCGATACTTATGGGTGTCGGGTGGGCGGGGCAGGGGAAGTTTTTCTCGCACCGTCGCCAGGGTCGCCCGCCGCACCAGGGGCTGTGGCCCCAATACGGCGGCGATCGCATCGGGGGGAATATCCACCTCAAGTAAATGGCACTGCCCCAGGTAGGCCAACGCCCCATCCTGGCAAAAGGCCCGCTTCCACAGGCCCAAACAGAGGGTGTGGGTGGCCCGCACCGCCACACCCAGTACGGCCCCGGTATCCGTGTGCAACCCCGAGGGTAGGTCGAGGCTGACGATGGGGCCCTGGGCGGCATTGATGGCGGTAATCACGTCGGCTAGGGCCCCCTCTACCGGGCGCTCGAGGCCAAAGCCAAACAACCCGTCGATCAGCAGGTCCCAGGGGGCGATCGCGCTGATCTCCTCCACAACCGGCAGGCCCAGATAGGTCACATAGCGCAGGTGGTCGGCGGTCAGCGGCTTGTGGCGACGGGTGGGGCTACACAGCTGCACCCGATAGCCCTGGGCCGTCAGCTCTCGGCCCACCACCAGAGCATCGCCGCCGTTGTGCCCCGGCCCCACCACAATGGCCACTCGCGGATACCGCTGTCGAGGAAACTGGGCCATTACCCAACTGGCCATGCGACCCGCCACCTTTTCCATCAGGGCCGCCACGGGCATACCCTGATCAAACAGGTGGGCTTCAATGGCCCGCATTTGCTCAGCGGTCACGACCTGGCTGAGATATCCGTTCACCGGAAGCCGATCAAAAAGCCCGTCAGAAATCCCCTTCCAGGAGGTGGTGGCGGGCTGATGGTCAGGTGTCATGGATGTTGGTCCTTAGACCCGAACGGTGGTCTCTAGCGCTGGAAGACGACTCGACTGTTGCCAATGCCAGCCTGGCGGTAGAAGTCATTCCAGCGGTTGGCTAGCCCGATATCGGTAAAGGGCCCCACCGCCACGTTGGGGCCCAGGGGCTCCGTGCGCGCCTGCACCCGGTCGGGGGGAGTACCCAACTGAATCACCTGATTCGCCAGATTTCCCAAGTCATTCCCAGAGGTGGGAATGACCACGTAGTAGGGTGCATTCACCGGCTGAACAACCACAGGGGCCGCCGTCGGTGGCGGCAGTGCCACCCCAGAGTTAGGAGTGGGCGGAACGCCGTAGTTAAGTTGTTGACCAAACTCTACGTTGCCGGGGGCCGGGGGAACCTGAACCACGTTGGTAGCCGGGGGAATCTGGGGGACGCTAGTGGCAGGAGGCCCCTGGTTCAGACTTGTACTGGGGGGTACCTGGGCCACGCTCACACTCGCAGGCAGGGTGGGCACGGGCACGCCTGAGGGGCCCCCTTGAGCCAAGGCCACGTCAGGTAGGGGCGGCAGATCGCCATTAGAGGCATAGACATTGGCGGGCAGGGTCGCCGTCTGAGCATAGGAGGGGGTCGCGGCAGCTACCTGGGCCATCTCAGCGCTGACCCCCAGAGCCGCCAAATCGGTAACGCGCTGCTGGGCATTGCTGGTCATGCTAAAGCGCCCGGCCTGAATCACCGATTGCCCCTGGAAGGTGGTGATAAAGGCGGTCGGCTCAATCATGCGCACCTGGCTGAGGGTCGCATCGCTCGTATCGGTGACGTAGATCACGTACTGCTGGCCACTGGTGGGGGCCTGGGGCAGGGCGGCACTGGGCACCGGCATGGCCCCAGCGGGCAAAGGCGGTACCGTCTCATACTGTTGCGTTAAGCCCTGGGGGGCCACCCCCAAGACCGCGATCGTAGTGGCGATCGCCGCGATCGATGCCGTTCTAACCATTAGCTGCCCCCAAACTCTAGTCCCGCGATCGGCCTGGGTTATCCACCCGAATTGGCCCAGCGAATTATCTTGTGTTGCCATCACGACTCCTGCCCATTGTTTTTATGGTGAACCGGTAGACGGTCAAGCCTAAACGCCCTTTTACCCGTCCTCTCTATATGCCTCGAGGATGTTAGCGCAGATTTCAGAAACCGAATCATTTTGAGTCAAACTTCTGGCCCAGAATACCTGTCCCAAGTCAATAGCTGAGATCTGTGATCTGAATCACGATGCCCAGGCCACGACATCACCACCGGCCTTATCCGTAGGTCACCCCTGCTTGATGTGTCATTTCCTACGATGGCTATGACTCCGCAACCGTAAGTGTCATGGCTAGTCCCTGTAGCAAACCCCTCAAGAGAAATCCTTTTGTCACCCAGCGCGACCCGAAAACAGGGGAGTGGCAGGTGGTAAAGCCTCGCCCCAGGAGTCATCGGTAATTCCTGGGGATGAGCCATTGAGAGTATCCCAGGCCGATATCCAAGCAGCGCCAGAGTCGTAAAGTGAAGGATTGGCCAGGAGCCAGGAGTCAGAATTCAGGAGTCAGTCAGGAGCCGGAATACCGTTATAGATAGGGACACCGACGCGGGGGCATACCGGCGCTAGGGTAGCTGGGCTATAGTGTGGCTCATTCTGTTTTTTAACTGAACCCACACCCTACCGCCATGGGCCCACTGTATCCGTTGATTGAGCCGTACCAGGCCGAATATCTGGCTGTATCAGATCGACATCAACTCTACCTAGAGCAAGCCGGCAACCCCGAGGGTAAACCTGTGGTGTTTCTGCACGGTGGGCCAGGCGGTGGCATTAACCCGACCTATCGGCAGTTTTTTGACCCCCAGCGCTGGCGCATTGTGCTGTTTGACCAGCGGGGCTGCGGCAAAAGTTTGCCCCACGCCGACCTCAACGACAACACCACTTGGGCCTTAGTCAGCGACATCGAAACCATTCGCGCCCACCTGGGCATTGAGGGCTGGACGGTGTTTGGCGGGAGCTGGGGCAGCACCCTGGCCTTGGCCTACGCCCAAACCCACCCCGATCGCTGCCAGGGGCTAATTTTGCGCGGTATTTTCACCCTGCGGCAGCAAGAGATTCGCTGGTTTTACCAGGAGGGGGCCAGCTACCTCTACCCCGATGCCTGGGAGCACTACCTGGCTCCCATCCCTGAGACAGAGCGGGGGGATTTGGTGGCCGCCTACTACCGCCGCCTCACCAGCGACGATGCCCAGGTGCGCCTGACCGCCGCCCGCGCCTGGGCCGTTTGGGAAGCCAGCACCAGTAAGCTGATCCAAGACCCTGACCTGCTCCACCACTTCAGCGAAGACGAGTTTGCCGTGGCCTTTGCCCGTATTGAGTGCCACTACTTTATCCATCGGGGTTTCTTTGACCGCGACGACCATATCCTCAGACAGGTGCACCGCATTCGCCATATTCCTGGGGTGATTGTGCAGGGCCGCTACGACGTGGTGTGCCCCGCCACCACCGCCTGGGAGCTACACCGCGCCTGGCCCGAAGCCCAGTTTGTGATGGTCCAAGACGCAGGCCACTCGGCCCTGGAGCCCGGTATTACCAAGGCCCTGGTGGAGGCTACGGATAAGTTTGCAGGGCAAGGGTAGGTGAATTTTGAATTTTGAATTCCCCACCTCATCCCCCTACCCCAACGCCCGTCGTGCGATCCACCGCTGCACGCTCCACAGGCCACCTGCGACGACAGCACCGAGCCACAGGCCTCGGCCCATCTGGGTGTGCCCATCCAATAGGCACCAGCCGCCGAGCATGCCTAGTCCCAGGGTGCTGGCGGCCACGGTGGTGAGCATGGCTCGCAGGGCGCGGTGGGTGGCGATCACCTGGTCGGCTAGGTCGGTGGGAGGTTGCCCTGGGCCTAAGGCCCCTGTCACCAAAACTTTAGAGGCGGCCTGGAAGGAAGCATAGTTAGCGGTCTCGACCTGGTAGTAGGTGCCTAGGTCTGGATCGCGCAGGGCCGATACGGTGTAAAGACCAAACTGCTTGGCCTGGGCGATCGCATCGCGGATTTGCCGCCGGGTAGCTACGGGCCCTAGGGCTTCAAACACCGATTGGCGATAGACCCCGGTGGTGGCCATGGCCAGCACGCGATCGGTGAGATCGAGGGGCGAGAGGAGGGGAGCATTCACGGGTTGAGCAACTCCTGGGCTAACCTGGGCCATCGGGTGACCAGAAAATCTGTACTACCTGATATTACGAAAAACCACGACCCAACGCACCCCCTAGGGGGCTGTGCTAACTATTAAGTAGAGATGAAGGTAGCTGGCTTTTTGACCAAGTCTGGATGAATTTAGAGTCCACGCTATCCTAAGTCGCAACGCTTAACCTATAAGCAGGATGGTGATGGCGACACAGCAAAAGAGCACATTAGGCGACCTGGCCCAGGGGGCGATCGCCAAGTACTTGAAGCAGATTGCGGCCTACGAACAGCCTGTGATGGCTGACACTGACCCCGAAAATCTGCACCAAATGCGGGTGGGGCTACGGCGGCTACGGACTGCCGTGCAGGTGTTTGCCACCGGGCTCGATTTACCGAAGGGCGGGCGTGAACCCAACATCGCAGTGGTGGGGCGCAAGCTCGGCCAGCTGCGCGATTTGGATGTGATTGGGGCGAGTTTGCGCGATCGCTACGCCCCTGATTTACCCGACCACGAGCAACAGCATCTTGGCACTGTGCTGCGCCATTTAGCCCAGCAGCGCCATAAAACCTTTAAGCAGGTCAAACAGCTGCTTAAAGGCAAGCCCTACGGTCAGCTCAAGCAGTCCCTGACGGGCTGGTTGGCCGATCCCACCTACGGAGCGGTGGCCGTACTGCCCGCAGACCAGGTGGTGCCCGATCTGGCGCTCCCCTTGCTGAGTCAGCTTTGGCTGCACCCAGGCTGGCTGGTGGGCACCAAGTCTGGCCGCAGCGGCGTGCAGGTGAATACTCGGCTGAGCCGGGCCGCCGCCGAGGCGCTGATGGTTGACCAGGGGCCAGTGCTCCACAGTCTACGGAAGCAGGTCAAGCGGGTGCGCTACCAGCTGCGCCTGGTGGCCGACCTCTATGGGGGGGCCTTGGAAGAGGATATTCAGCGGCTCAGTACCCTGCAAGATACCCTGGGCGATCTGCAGGACAGTACGGTGCTAGAGGCGTTTATTGCCGCTGGGGTACCCGAGGCCAAGGCTCACATGCCTCGGTTGTTTGCCCTGCTGGCTGACGGTCGGCACCGGGCCTGGCAGCAGTGGCAGGGGCAGCAGCAGCATTATGTGGATGGGGACCAGCGTCAGCGGCTGCGATTGGCGCTGTTGCAACCTGGGGGGCCAGGGAATGATCGGGTCGCAGAGGTGAATGGGGCGGGGAAGGGCCGGGGGGCGGGGTCGAAGGCTTTGGGGAAGGGGGGAAGGCCAAAGCCAGGGAGTCTGGAGGCGGAGCTGGAAGAGGAGGCCAGTAGGGCTTAGCCTTGGGGGATTTGGGGAAAGAGGATATCCCCAGGTAGGGGCACAGGGCCTGCGCCCTTGGGGGGAATCAAAAAGCTTGGGTATTGTCGTTGCCGGAATTGTCTTTGGACAGGATTCTCGGGGCGTGGGTTACGGCCAAGCGAAGGGGGTGGGTGGGAAGCAGGGGTGGGGTGGGCCTAACCCACGCTACGGGGTACCTCGCTTGCTCACCCACTCACTCACCCATTTACCCGATTGCTGTGATTAAGCCGTAGGCTAGGGCGGCGCTACCGAGGGGTACGGTCAGGTTGTCGAGGCCGTAGAAGGAGAGGGTTTCTAGCAGGGTGGCGGCGATCGCAACGACCAGCGCCGTGCCTGCCACGGCGGCGGTGAAGCCGGTGGTGAGGCCGAGGATCAGCAGGCTGATGATGAAGCTGGCTAGGGCCATGGTCAGGCTGCCTTCCCAGCTTTTTTGATTGCCAAAAACCTTATAGGGGTGGCGACCCAGGTTTTGCCCGACCAGGGCCGCTAGGCCATCGCCCCAGGCCATGACCAAAATGCCGAGGGCCGCGTACTGGGGGAGACCCAGGGGCCAAAAGGCGGCGGTCAGTACCCCAATGCTGACCGCGTAAAAAAACGTACCCAGACTGCGCCGCCCGACCCCATTAATGCCCGGCAGAATGGGAAATCGATAGGACAGCAGCGCCACCCCGCTAGACACCACCGAGGCCGCTAGGCCCATCCAGGTGGGGGTATGCAGCCACCAGGCCAGCAAAATCACGTGACCTGACCCAATGTGGACGATTTTGCGGGTAATTTCGGCATCTAGGTTGATGGTGCGGCGTAGCCCTTCGGCCACTCCCCCCACTACCGCCAGCCAGGCGGCTACCAGTCCAATTTGCACAAGCGGGGTAGCCATCATGGCGGGGGAAGTAGGTATAGTGGGGTGGGACTTCTAGACCTTACTACACCAAACTTCCTATGGATAAACCTTATAAGCGCGTGCTGCTAAAACTTAGCGGCGAAGCCCTCATGGGCGAAATGGACTACGGTATCGATCAAGCCGTGGTTGAAGCGATTACCGCCGAGATTTTTGAGGTCGTTAAAGAAGGGATTGAAATTGCCGTTGTGGTCGGCGCAGGCAACATCTTTCGAGGCATCAAAGGCTCGGCCTCGGGGATGGATCGGGCTACCGCTGACTATATCGGCATGATTGCCACGGTGATGAATGCCATGACGCTGCAAGATTCCCTAGAGCGCATGGGGGTGCCGACCCGGGTTCAAACGGCGATCGCCATGCAAGAGGTCGCCGAGCCCTACATTCGCCGCCGAGCCATTCGCCACCTGGAAAAAAACCGGGTGGTTATTTTTGGGGCGGGTTCTGGCAATCCCTTCTTTACCACCGACACCACGGCTGCGCTGCGGGCGGCGGAGATCAACGCCGAGGTGGTCTTCAAAGCGACCAAGGTTGACGGCGTCTACGACTCTGATCCTAAACTTAATCCAGAGGCTAAGCGCTTTCGCACCCTCACCTACAGCCACGTGCTTCAGCACGACCTGAAAGTGATGGACAGTACTGCGATCGCCCTCTGTAAGGACAACAACATCCCTATTATGGTATTTGACCTGTCGGTGCCTGGAAATATCAAGCGGGCGCTGATGGGCGAGTCTATCGGCACGATTGTAGGAGAGTCTTGTGATGTCAGCTGACGATATTTTGCTCGAAACCGAAGACCAGATGCAGAAAGCGCTGGAAGCCAACCATCGCAACTTCAACACGATTCGCACCGGTCGGGCCAATCCCTCGCTGCTCGATCGCATTGAGATCGACTACTACGGCGCCCAGACTCCGCTCAAGTCCTTGGCCAATATCTCCATTCCCGATTCCAGCACGCTGCTGATTCAGCCCTTTGATGCCAGCAGCCTGACCACGATCGAAAAGGCGATTTCCCTGTCCGACGTGGGGCTGACCCCCAACAACGACGGTCGGGTCATTCGCCTCAACATTCCGGCCCTGACCAGCGAGCGCCGCAAGGAATTTGTTAAAACCGCTGGCAAAATTGCTGAGGAAGGGCGGGTGTCTATCCGCAATCAGCGGCGCAACGCCATCGATGCGGTGAAAAAGCTGGAGAAAGCCAGCGAGATCTCCGAGGATGAATCGCGGGATGCCCAGGACGAAATTCAAAAGCTCACTGACAAGTACATCGCCAAGCTCGACGAAGCTCTGGCCGCCAAAGAGAAAGACATCATGACGGTTTAGGAGTCAGGAGCCAGGAGCCAGGAGTCAGGAGTCAGGAGCAAGGAGTCAGGAGTCAGGAGCCAGGAGCCAGGAGTCAGGAGTCAGGAGCCAGGAGTCAGGAGTCAGGAGCCTGCGTTAGGAGGTGTCTGGGAAAGAAAATATCCCCAGGTAGGGGCGCAGGGCCTGCGCCCTTGGGAAGAAGCAAAATTCTTCGGTAAACCTCGTCTAGCTTGAAACCCGGAGTTTACCCTCACCCTAAATCCCTCTCCCAGGGAGAGGGACTTTGAGGTCTTTTCCGGCTCCCCTCTCCCAAAGGGCGAGGGGCTGGGGGTGTAGCT
>Ga0169931_10006176_pt1 | contig 18156 bp, 28 predicted proteins | sample Kivu_15m_20L_FD_129675 | JGI IMG/M metagenome (GOLD analysis project Ga0169931, IMG submission 129675) | Freshwater microbial communities from Lake Kivu, Western Province, Rwanda to study Microbial Dark Matter (Phase II) - Kivu_15m_20L... | ecosystem: Environmental > Aquatic > Freshwater > Lake... | reverse complement strand
GGTAAAGAGGATATGGTTACGTCTGCCATATTAGTATTTAATCACTGCCATTAATGCTACATTTCTTGGTCTTGTTTCCGTACCGCCTGTACTACCGGTTAACCTGTCTGCAAATGCACCCGGACCTCCTTCACTTGGCCACCTATAGGTATCGCCAGTATATTGGAACATTCTAAACCAGACGCCACCTTCAGGAAGCGCTCCAGTATGATTATGGCTCTTTAAATTATCTACCTGATTTGATCCAAACACTCTCCCTGAATCTATACTCCTACCGTCATCAAACCCTCGAACAAATTCACCTCGTAAATCAGGTAATTGCCCCAACGACCCATATGTATTGCTTAATGCACTATACAAAGCACTAAAATCGGCTGTTACCCCCTGCACGGTACCGGTACCATTAGGTACGACATTACCATTACACTTTAAATACCCCACCGGAACCGTGCTTGTGGCAAGGTGGAATACCGCTCCCACCGGTACGCCAAAATTAGAAACCGTCGTGCTTTTGGTTTGACCGCCCTCACTATAAGGTACGACGGCTGTATTAGACGGTTTACCCGGAGTTAATTGACTAATGGTTACGTCGGCCATATGTTTACATTGATACCAGCGCACCCATCAGGCTTAAAACCCCTGTGGTACCTGTCCAATTATTGTTTGTTATTCTTACCTGATACCAGCTATTGCTTATTTGCCACTGAACACCCGGGTCACTTGGAAAGCCGGTATTTTTACCCCAAACTGTATTTACAAGTGAGGGATAAGATTTATTAAATCCCATCTCGTGGTATCGATAAGCTACATTACTAATGTCTCCAACTATTGTAAATTTGTACGTATACATTCCATGAATATCACCCCTACTAACCGTATACCATGTGTTTGCTTGCATGCTATCAAACTGCCTGTAACCAAACTCCATGCCCGCAATACCAGCAACAATATTGTTTTGATTAACATCTCTCACATCCAGCTTGTACACAGGACTAGTAGTGCCCACACCTATATTACCAGCGCTCTGTAATAACGCAGATGCGGCAACAGACAGAGTACTAGAACCCGTGCTAAAAGGCAATAAAGCATTTCCTGACGGTGTACCTTTCGGTAAAGAGGATATGGTTACATCTGCCATACTAGTATTTAATTACAGGTAATAAAGCAAGATTACGCGGTCTGGTTTCAGATGCAGTGCGAGGCGTACCATTAACCCCGTTACTAAATTCATCTCCTGCGTAATTATCACGGGTATTTTCATTAATATTATAAAGTCTTGTAAGCCAATTAGAATCATGATTAGGTGTATTAGCACCCCAATGACCTGTTACCAGAGCGTGTCTATGACCTTGAAATGCATCTACCTGACTTGATCCAAATGTTCTTGACGGGTCGATTCCCCTACTATTGTCCCAACCCCTAATAAATTCGCCTCTTAAATCAGGCAACCTACCTGCAGATCCATATGTTGATCCTAGTACTGAAAATAATGCACTATAGTCAGCAGTAATACCTTGAACTGTGCCATTACCATTGGGTACAGAATTACCGTTACATATTAAATAGCCAGCAGGAGTAGTACTTGTAGCAATATGAAAAACAGCGCCAACAGGTACCCCGGCGGGAATAGTTGGTTTATTCGTAAGATTATTATAATCTACCGGTAATGAGGCTATAGTAGCATTTCCTGTCGTCGTACCATCTGATATAGGTAAAACATGACTACCTAAAGGAGATAGAGGGTCTAAAGAGGATATCGTTACGTCGGCCATTTAAATATTTATAAAAAAATAGACTAAATACTTATATGGCAAATAAAAAGAAGAATAAGAAGGTAAATCATCTTTCTTTAAAAGAGTGCGAAGATATAATTGCCAAATTAGGTGGTCAATTACAATGTCAATATGTACAAAAAGTGTTAGAACGTCAACAAGAGCTACTTGTAAAAAAACAGTTTGATAAGAATTAATTTATATTTTAATTATTTTTTTTACTACGGCGGAAGGCTGAATATTATTATGAGAAGCTCCGCCTCCCTGATTCCAGTAATTTCCGCTTTGGTAAGTCCCTGCGACAGGCCACGTAGAGCTATAAGACTGTAATGGATAGCCATTATAACCCCCAACCATATTATGATTATGGGAAGGTATTTCGTTTATTGTTAGAGTATGAGTTTCTGCTCCTCCTACGCTTCCTAATGTGTTTGCTAGAGTGGCTGTACCTGTACCCCCCGATCCTACTAGTACTCTTCTTTGTAAATTAGGTAAGTTAAAGGTTGTCGACCCATCCCCCACTCCCCACGTAGTACCTATAACTGCAAACAACGTAGAGTATGTTGTTCTACTTACCGCTTGACCATTGCATTCTAAGAATTCGCTCGGCGGTGTATTGCCTGCAAAATCTAGAATAGTTCCCGTTGGAACGCTTATTTGAGCAATAGTAGCTTTAAGTGTTGTGCTTCCATTAGATATAGGCACTACATCAGTGAGAGATATTGAGGTAGCTTGACTTAATTGCGCTATTGTTACATCTGCCATATAAATTATTCTCCCCCACCGCCTTCACCTCCGAATCCGCCTCCCCCTACATCATGATTATACCACCCCGGCCCCCAAAACGGATACCCATAATAATGTCTAGACGCTTTAAATTTATAACGACGTCGCCTTCTTCTCTTACGTTTTTTTTCTTCTAAATAATAATACTGCTTAAAGTTCACTTTTTTATCCCAGATTGTCTTTTTCGTTCATTGCGATGAACAGATGTAATAGCGGCTATTACCTGGGTGGCTCGATCAAACCCGTCTACTGTCTTATAAATTGCTTCTACTATATCGTAAGCGGCATGGATTGCTTTTCTATCTGAGTCTATATCTGCTAAAGTAATTGTTTTTTCTTTAGTCTTTTTTTCTGCCTCTTCTGCTTTAACAGACGAAGAAGCCGGGGTAGTAGGCTTAGCTATAGCCTGGGTAAGTGGTATATTAGTAGTTGTAGTCGAAGTAGGTACCGTAGGTGTACCCGGAGAGGTATAGGCCTCATATATTAGATGACAATCCTTGTTCACTATTAATATTTATAGTACAAGCGGTATTAAATATTAGTATGGCAGATGTAACGATTACCCAGCTAAATGATTTAGCGCCATCTACTAATACCTATGTACCTATTTCTAATGGAACTGTTACCGGAAAAGCTGTATATACGGGAAGCGGTAATCCAACAGGTACAGTTATAATGTGGGCAACATCAACACCACCTGCCGGTTATTTAGAATGTAACGGTGCAGCTATTGACCGTACGGCCAATGCTGCATTGTTTTCTGTATTAGGGACAACTTATGGAGCAGGAAATGGCTCTACTACTTTTAATTTACCTGATTTACGAGGTGAATTTATTAGAGGCTGGGATAATGGTCGTGGTGTCGACTCAGGTAGAGCTATAGGAAGTTCGCAAGCAGATGAATTTAAATCGCACAACCATTCAATGCTCTACGGAACAGGTGACTACCCTAATCCTTATTATGCAGCTCGCGGTGCTCCACCGTTTGGCCTGGTGACCGGTAATCAAGGTCTGATGGGTACCGCCGGCGGTACAGAGACACGACCTCGTAATATTGCGTTAATGTACTGTATTAGGACTTAGCAGTCTTACGAGCGTTCTTTTCTTCTTGAACACTCTTACGTGCTTCACGAGCAAACTTAATTACTTCCTGAAGGGCCTTACGTGCGCGAGTACCAGCGGCGTTGTTACCACCAGAAAACTTTTCGTATTCGGCAGTGAAGGTTGCGACATGTTCTTGTAATGTAAGAGGATTAATGTTTGACATATGTTTATATTATTATACTTGAATAAAAATGCAACTTGATTAAGAATAAATATTATTATGAAAGCGGAAAGAAAAAAAGTCACCGCTGATCAAATTTTGGACCTGTATGAACAGGCCAAAAAAATTAAAGGAACAAGAAAAGAAGATATAATGAAGAAAGTAATTCTTCTCTCACACTATCTAAATGACTATGTACCTTTAGATCAGGTCAAACGGAACGACTGAGGTCTTCTCTTTTTTTGCTAGTTCGATGGCGAGTTTTTTAACTGCGCTCAGAGAATTATTAAACCGATACCCATCACACACCGGACAAAACACACTTTCGAATAATATTATTGACTCACAGCACTCACACACCTTATAGTATTCAGCATTATCACATATTTTTTTTGCAGCGGCCTCTTTATCTTTTTTACTATAAGGGTCACCCATGGTATAAATATTTAAGTGAATAAGGATATTAAAGCCATAAATGAGAATTATAAGCTCGGTATTAATCACACCGAACGTAATAATGATGCCTACGGGTATAAGGTAACAGACTACGCAGTTCAAAGAAACGAAAATGAAGAAGAGAGGGATTGTGTAACTAAAAAAAGAATAGCATTTGAACTTAATAATATGACAAAGAGAGCTTCGAGGGGCTTAAAAGAAGATTATACCTATATTCTGACCAATCTTAATAAATTAAAAGAAGATATTGCAAAAATAATAACAGGTAGCTAATATAGTTTCATGAATCGAGTTAGTCTTGATTGGAAGACTATAGAATCTGACTGTAGAGATTTAGCACATCAAATTGGGTATTGTGATGTTATCCTGGCCTTAGGCAGAGGCGGGCTGGTACCCGGTGTATTATTATCACATTTTTTAGATTGTAAAGTTTTTAATTTTGGTTTAAAGAGTTATAAAGATAAGAAAGCCGGTGATATTGTTGTAACTCAGCCTCCGGGTATTAATTTTAATTCGGTTTATAGGGAGAAAAAAGTCGTTGTGGTAGATGATCTTTCAGATAAAGGTACAACTTTAAATTATGTAAAAGAATACCTCGATACACACGATTTTCATTTTTATCGCTTTGCAACATTATACATTAAGAGTTCTACAAGATATATACCCACATACTTTACAAAAGAATTTGACGACAATATATGGCTTGACTTTCCTTGGGAATCCAGTAAACTAGAATAAATATAAGAACATAGTAATTATTGCCTATTAGGGCCTCAGTCGCTTTGCGACAAACTATATTTCCTTTATGAAAATAAACACAAAAATAAACAAGCTAGGGTTAATGATAATAGGGCTGTTTCTGTCGACAGCATCTATAGCCATTACTCAATATAAAGAAAAACAAATGTGTGTGATAGACCTTAAAAAAGAATTAAAATCACTTCCACAAAAAGATAAAAAGACTGCTGCAAAGCAGTTAGTTGTTAGAGCAGATGGAATCAAATATAAGGACGAATTTATTCCTAAAACGAATAACAATTCATTTAAAGTGATGACTGTCCGTCTTACCGTTTATTGGGCTAAGGGTGGTGGTACAGACTATTATAGCTCGAAAAAACAAAGCTCTACAGGTTATACCCTAAAACAGGGAGAATCCATAGCCGTAGACCCAAGAATCATACCTTATCGTAAAGAAGTTATTATTCCTAATATTGGAATAGTTAAGGCTGTAGACACAGGTACGGCTGTAATTCAAAAGAAGGCCTCTAATGGCAAACTTCCTGTTATTGACGTATTCTTTGAGCATAAAAAAGATGCAATGCTCTTTGCCAATAGATATCCAAAAGTCGTAAAGGTTGCTGTATTAAATTAAATAATTAGGTGCGATTTGACGACCTAGTTAAAAAAATTTTAGAAGCGGTTGCAGATCTTCCTCCGCCTCCCCCTGCTATTGTTCAAAAAGCAGAAGCACCTATTAGAAATGTAGATATAATTGCGGCTGCCCTGATAGGGGAAGCAGGTGGCGAGGGGTACAAAGGCATGCAAGCTGTAATGAATGTAATTGTTAATAGATCTAAAAGCTCAAACGATTTTGTTAGAGCTGCAGTAGCAAATGTTTTAAAGCCTAAACAATTTAGTTTTTTTAATAAATATACCTCCGGTCAAGAGGATATAAGAGGTATAATTGATAAAGCCAAACAACACCCAAAATGGGCACAAGCCAGCGAAATTGCATTGGTAGGTCTGTCCAAGAAATTAGAAGACATTACAGGAGGCGCCACGCATTACCACGTTTCTAGAGGTCAAAGCAAGGTCACACCCGCATGGACACACCCCTCATTTGGAGGAAAGAATGCACAGGCTGTGGTAACTAACACTATTGGAGCACATACGTTTCTTAAAAACGTAGATTAATTTTTTTTCTTTTTCTTTTTTATTGGTATTTTTAACTTAACAGTTTTTTGTTTACTTGGAAAAGTATTTTGCTGATCTCCTGATGTCATGCCAATATCAGGCCCCGTACTCGGAGCAGTTTGATTATTTGGGTAAATGTTAAAATCTTCTTTAAAAAATTCGTTAAACTTCATTTTTTAATTTCTTAATTTCTTTACGAAGCTCTTTAATACCCTCAATTAATACTGCTATTAGCGATTCATAGTTTACGCCCTTAATGCCGGTATGCTCTCTATAGTCTATTGCATGGGGTAATATTTTCTCGACTTCTTGGGCTATTACTCCATATGAAACTTTATTTTGCAGATGTAATGGTGCTTTATTATTAAATGTAAATTCGTAACCATTTAATGCATCTATTTTGTCTAGAGGTGATGATAAACCCTTTACATTTTCTTTAATAGTTTGATCTGAAGGAGTATAATAAGCTATAACGTCCCCGGTACATTGAACATTACCCCCTACGATAAGATTTCCAGTTACATTTGCAAACCCCTGTATGGTTGTATTTTTAAGTAGTTCAATAGAGACGGGCGTTATAGTAAAGATGCTTGAATCTAATGACCATACGGGAGGTGAAACAGCCTGATTAATTGTAATACCGTTTGATGATGCAAAGGTTGCCTCGCTTAAAATATAGCTAAAAGTAAATGCAGTTAAAAGAGAGGTATTCGTTCTACCCACAACCGTACCAGGTGGGACAAAAAAGTCTTGCTGATCATTATTAATATTAGTAAAGTTTCCCTTAAGAGTATTTCCTGAAGATTTGGCAAGATACTGGTTTTCAATACCATTAAGTTTTACTGCAAGCGGGGCATTAAATGCAGGCTTGGTAAGGGTTACACCGTCTACAATGTTTAAAGCAAGCTGGTTATTACCAACTCCACCATTTTTAATTTGAAGCTGTTTACTAGTATTATATTCAAATTGTGAATTGTTAATAAGTGTTGAAAAATCATACTGCTTTAAATCAGCGGTAATCGGAGGAAAAGATGTTAGACCAGTTAATGCATACAAACTTCTTGTATCTGCATCATAAATTATATCTCCAACAGCAGCTCCTTTTGACGCAAAGGCTTGATACCCTTCGAATGAAAATCCATTAAAATAATTACCAAATAAAACCGGTACATAACCTAAGTTTTGAATACCAATAGCATTGCCTCCAGAAGTACTCCCATCACCTATATAGAGCCTTTTTGTATCAACACAATAAGCAGGCTCGCCACTATTAAACACAATTCCAGTAACGTTTGCTGTCCTTCTTTGAATATCGGTACCTTGACGAATTAAAATCTTTGTAATGTTTTCGGCCATATTTTATATTATTTATTCTAAAAATGAAATTGCCAACAGATAAATACTTAATATGCAAAAACTTTATTCTGCTGTCTTAGCAGGTAAAAATACCATTAATGTGTTTGACGTAAGAAAGGGAATTAAGTTATATTCCCTAAACTTAGGTAGTGTAGAAATTGTTAATGGTCCAGTAGTTACGCAGGATAAAATGACTGTGGTAACAAAAGACAGGGCTAACGAAATGAGAGGGATTGTTTACAACTTACCTAAAGGTATTCGTTCGTATTCATTTCATATATCACAATGAAGAAGAAAAAAATGAATAAAAATAATCCAACAATTTCAAAACTCCAAGAGCATGTCGAGCACATAAAAAAGACAGTTTACGAGGGCAATGGTAAGCCTTCTATTTTAAGTCAATTGACTAGTCTTGATCATAGAATGAAATCCTTAGAAACAAATTTAGACGACAAAATTAATAATTTAGAAAAAGAAATGGAATTAAAGTTTAGTCATATTACAGAAGTTGTTACAGAAAAATTTAACAACATATCACAACAAATAGCAAGAGAATTTGAAAACAAGAATGAATCAAACAAACATTCATGGAATTTTAAAACAGCTATTACAACAGCAGTTTTAGCATCTGGTACATCTATATTCGTAGTTTTACTATCTGAATTGCTAAAGAGATAAAAGTTGATCTAGTAAAACCGTCTCATATAATAGGGTTAGTGAATCTACTTGATACCGATCTAGTTGAACAGCCCTTAGATATTGATTCTTTTTCGTATCTAGCGGACGGTGATTACCCCGCTTGTATCCTCGGTTTTCAATTAAAAAATTTATACGATCAAAAAAGATTAATTATTAAATCAAAATATAATCCCATCGACGTTATTCATCTTGTTCCTGGAGAAGCAATAATGCCTAAATTTTTTAGAGGTATTAAAATTCCAATTAATAATTCACTTAATTATCTTATTGCTAAATTAGAAAGCTTAGGCAACATTAATACAGAAAAAATAAACAAAGATTTTTATACACAAATATTAAATGAATATAAATTAAGCTGTAATAACTGTTTTGCCTTTTTAAGAAAAGGAATTTACCCTATTGATAGCGAGCATTTAGATAAAATTTCTAATATTAAAATTTCTCAAAAGGATTTATATTCTGACTTTCTTGATACTGAAAACATTTCAAGCTTCCAAGCGCTAGGGTATGCTGTTATTTATATTTTATCCAATAAAAATATATACAAAACAACAACAAAAAACTTTTTACATTCTGTAGTAAGAAATTATAATACGTAAGTATAAATACTTTTTTAATTTTTAAAAAGTAGTATGAGCACATTAATGGTAAAAAAGAGGGATGGGTCGCTTGAAAAGTTTAATATCGAAAAAATTAATAAAGTAATAAAATGGGCCACTGATGGTATTCATGGAGTTAGCTTATCAGAGGTTGAAATTAATGCCAAGCTCAACATAATAGAAGAAATCCCTACCAGGGAAATTCATCAAGTATTAATTGAATCTGCAGCTAATCTTATTTCATTAGACAAGCCTAATTATCAGTATGTTGCGGGTAGACTTTTAAACTATCAGCTAAGAAAAGACGTTTGGGGTGGTAGACACGCTCCGAGATTAATTGATGTAATTTACTCGGGTATTAGAAAAAAAATATATGATGAATCTATTTTACAGAAATATACGGAAGCTGAAATAAACAAAATTGGAGAGTTTATAGATCACGATAGAGATTTTATTTTTACGTATTCAGGCATTAAGCAGCTTTGTGACAAATATTTGATTAAAAATAGAGTAACTAACAAAATTTTCGAAACGCCTCAATTTGCCTATATATTAATTGCTGCTTATACTTTTATAAATTACCCTAAAGAATCGCGATTAGAATATGTACGTAGATTTTATAATGCTATCTCAAGGCACAAAATCAACCTCCCCACACCTATCATGGCAGGTGTTAGAACAAATTCTAAGAGCTATGCTAGCTGTTGCTTGATTGGAGTAGATGATAATAAGGAATCTATCACTGCATCAGGTACTGCAGTATCTATTGCTACAGCAAGCCGATGTGGTATTGGAATTGATATTTCTAAAATTCGTGCTATTGGTGCACCGGTAAACAACGGGGAGGTAGTTCACACCGGGGTAATACCTTTCTTAAAAATATTTGAAGCCTCAGTAAAAGCGTGGCAGCAAAACGGGCTTAGAGGCGGGTCTGCAACTACCAATATTCAGTGGTGGCATTATGAAATAGATGACGTTGTTGTGCTGAAGAATAATGCGGGTACTGATGACAACCGTGTTAGAAAACTAGACTATACTATAGGCATGTCAAAGTTATTTTATGATAGAGTAATTAAAAACGAAGATGTTACATTATTTAGCCCGCACGAAGTACCTCATCTTTATCAGGCCTGGGGTACAAAGAGCTTTAATAAAATTTATGAAGAATGTGAGTCAGATAAAAAAATAAAACTTAAGAAGAAAATATCTGCACGTAAACTCTTTTCATTAATAGTAAAAGAGAGAGTAGAAACAGGAAGAATTTATATTTTAAATGTTGATTCTGCTAACGAGCATACTGCCTGGCTTGATCAAGTAACAATGAGTAATCTTTGCACAGAAGTCATACACCCTACAATTCCTTTAAATGATTATCATGATGAAAATGCTGAAATAGGTATGTGTATTTTATCGGCAATCAATATGTTAGAAATAAAAGATTGGAAAGATTTAGAAAAAACATGTGATTTGACGGTACGCTTTTTAGAAGAAATAATCGATATTCAAACTTATTTTAATAAAGCTGCAGAAAATTTTGCTAAAAAAAGAAGAAGTCTGGGTATCGGAATTACTAACCTTGCAGCTTTTTTAGCAAAAAATGAAGTATCATATAATTCTAAACAAGCATTAACATTAATAGACGAATATATGGAACACTTTCAGTATTATCTCTTGCAGTCAAGTATTAATCTCGCAAAAGAAAAAGGTAAGTGCGAAAAGTTTGATCGAACAAAATATTTTAAGAATATATTACCGATTGATACGTTTAAAAAGAAAGTAGATGAACTAGTCAAGAGAAAGCTTTCTCTTGATTGGAACACATTAAGAGAGCAAATTAAGCAGCATGGATTAAGACATTCTACATTATCTTGTTGTATGCCTTGCGAATCAAGCTCAGTTATTCAAAGTTCTACAAATGGGGTAGAGCCGGTAAGATCTTTAATTACATTTAAAATGTCTAAAATGGGTAAGCTACCGGTACTCGTTCCTGGTATAGGTAAATATGATTCGCATTACGATTTTGCATATAATTTTGAAGATAACACCGGTATTATTAATGTTAATGCGGTTATTCAAAAATATATAGACATGGCTATATCAACTAATATATACTACAATTATAAGCACTACGCTAATAATATACTACCAGATGCCAAGGTTATGAAAGAGTTAATGTATGCATATAGCATGGGATTAATAAGCCTTTACTACAACAATACAGATGATGGTGATAAAGAGCAATCAATGAACAAGGAAATGGATTGCTCTAGCGGTGCCTGTAAGCTATAATTATGCTTATGAAGTCTGTTTTAAATTTAAAGAATGTTGATCACGCAAAACAACCTTTGTTTTTTGGCGAAGATTTAAATTTACAAAGATATGACAAATTTAAATACTCTATATTTTTTGATTTATTTAAAAAGCAAGAAGAATTTTTTTGGTGGCCTCATGAAATTGCTCTAGGAAAAGATAGAAGTGATTATAAAGAATTAAAAGGAGAGCAGCGATTTGTATTTGATACTAATTTAAAATTTCAAACGTTAGGTGATAGTATGTTATCACGATCAATACATTCTTTAAAAGATTATGTATCTAATCCTGAGCTTGAAATATGCATGAACACTTGGCAGCGCTTTGAGGGTATACACAGTTATAGTTATTCCTACCTCCTTAATAACGTACATCCTGATGCTTCTGCTTTTTTTGATAGTATTATGGAAGACAAAGAGATTGTTAAGCGCGCCGAATTAATTAGAAATAATTATGATAAAATTTTAGGTGACGAAGATAAAAAAGATTTAAAGCAAAAAATATTTGATTGCATTCTTTCTGTTAACGTAATGGAAGGGCTAGTTTTTTACGTGAGTTTTGCTTGTTCGTTTTATTTTGGCTATCGCGGCATAATGGAAGGTAATGCAAAAATAATAAAATTTATTCAGCGCGATGAAGCGTTACATTTTTCGATAACGCAAAATTTAATTAAAATTTTACGCGATCAAAATGAGGAAGGATTTTCTAGCATAGTAAAGAAAAGTGAAGATAAAATTTACGCAATTTATGAGCAAGCAGCAAAAAATGAAATTGAATGGGCTGAATATCTCTTTAGTAAAGGCTCGTTATTAGGATTAAATGCAGATGTACTCGGCGGTTATGCTAAATGGTTATGTGATAATCGATTACGCTCGCTTGGCTATAAAAAGATTTTTAATCAAAAAGATAATCCTATTTCGGGGTGGTTAGATAGTTATTTAGACAGCAGTAAAGTTCAGGTTGCTCCTCAAGAAACAGAAATTTCAACATATAAAATTGGAGCGCGTGATACAAATATTTCTGAAGATACTTTTGCTGATATAAAGCTATGATTTACGGGCAAACACTTCGAAGTTTATCTGAAGATGAAATCTCTATTTTATTTTTAATTTGTGACAATCTCTTGTCTCCTTGCAATGTAGATGTATCTTTTAATTATTTAAAAATGCTTAGACTGGATGTTACCTGTAAGATTATTGATGTTCTCGAGACGCAAGCTTTAGAAGAAAAAAAAGAAATATTTCGTTCTCTAAAAAATAAGCTCACCCAACAATAAATAAATTTTGAAGGAGAAGTTGTACTTAGTACACCAGGGGTGGGTTGGTGGGAACCTCTTGAGGTTACTGGTGTGCGGAATTCTTGTGTTTAAATAATAAATAATTATATAGATGAACACGCTTTCATCATTTGATGCAGTAACAAGAAACTCGAGTCTTTATAAAGAATTTTTAGCTGAGAGAGAGGAGATTCTTAAGAACAAGTGGTATATGTCTGAGAGAGAAGGAAGAGACGTGGGGTTTGAAAGAGCATTACTAGATTGGAATATGTATTATAGATGTGGTTGGAAGCGAGATAGAAGCTTTTAAGCAAGGTTATTAGCTATTCCATTGCTCACTTTTGAATCCCCGTCGTCCGGCGCATTCGTTACCGGTTTTGCTGGAGTTGGTGAATCACCTGAATTCATAGCTACTTCTCTCGCCTTGAAGTTGGTGTCAGTTAAAGTACATGCTATAGATTTGTATAAATGACTATGTGGAGCAATAGAAATGCTATCTGGATCTCTTCCTGTTCCATATATTACTAGAGGTAAATTTGTAGCTGTAGCATTATTAATAGGAATAGGTGAACCACCGTCAGTAGCAGTACCGAATGCGCCTCTAATATTAGGAGTTCCGGTACCAAATATACAAGGTGAGTCCGCTGCACCGGGTTCAGCTGGTCCTAGGGGTGCAGCTACTATACCACCAAAAATCGGAATAGGTATAGTGTTCGGGGTTGGCATGCCTGTGGGGTTAGGTACATAACCGTAAGCCACGTTTTGTGTAGAGACACACCCCACCGGGATGTACCCAATAACAAACGGTGCGCCACCTGCGGTACCCGGTATTCTTCCAATTGTATTGTTAAGGTCTGTAATTCCTATGTACGCTGGTGCTCCTGCAACCTTAGTATCGTAAGTTACACCCCCGCCCTTACTTACTTGAGTAGCATAGTTATAAAGAGGCACACCAAAGCCTAAAATTTTACCATTACCGTTAGATTGATCTGTTGCAGCTGCTGCAAACACATTAGCAGCTTCTGTTTTCTTTATCTCTGAAGGAGCAGTTATATGATTAACAGTTAATTCGCCTTCTATGTGTGCTCCTCCTGCTGCTCTTATGTTATGAGTAATACCTAATGAACCCTCTACCACTATTTGCTTCTTATTTCTCTGTCTAAAGGAAACTACATCTGCATTAAGGCTCAATCGTTTACCGCCATCAATATTAACTTCATTATCGCTTCCTATATTTACCTGTGAACCAGCTATAGTAGTAATAGACCCGCTTATGTTAACTTGTCCGTATGATTTCATGCTCAATCCCCCCGCACCAACAAGAACGTTGTATTTGTTACCAACAGTTAATGTATATGTACCGCCAGGAAAATCATCCATATGTACTGGCTCTATTAAAGGTGAGCTGCTTCTATTATAGAAAGTACCATATTCACCTACATCTACACTAGAGATGTAGCTCTTACCCTCAGGATCTACTCTTATAGATCCAAAGTCATTCATTGTCATTCCTATTGTCTCAAATTTATGCTTTGCAACCTGTACAATCTGATTACCGCCCAAGCCCATTCTTTTTTCAATTTCTGCCAAAGGTTTAATTTTACTTTTAATTAACTGTTGTAAGTTTTGCTTACGCGGGTCTTTTTGCCACTGTCCTCCGGATGAACCTGGATTTTTTCCTGTACCTTTACAATAGGGGCATTTATTTTTCTTACTAAAAATTTCACCGCTGGGATTACCATATGTTGAACCGTCTACTGTATTAGAGATAGGTGTTAAAGCATTTGCTCTTTGAGGAGATCCTAGATTACCAACATATTTGACGCTTGGTACTATGCCCCGCGAAGTAACTGATTTACCATAAGGGAAATCTCCTTTTTCGTCAGAAGTAGAGGGATTTGCTTCATTCTTAAACCCATCGTCTACAGAATTATTAACGACGTAATAAGTGTTAATGTCTTTACTACAAACCGGACACGCATCACTAGACCCGCCCTTTGCCTGTAGGGGTGACGTATATTTTAAGCCGCCTTGTGATGTATAGCTACCTGTTCTCTGTATATCAAACAATTGCTTTGTTTCTGCTATTTCTTTATAAACTTCTTTCCATTCTGTATGTGCCTGTCCGTTGCATGCACCAATTTTAATGTAACTATCTCCACGGGTAATTAAATCGTAATCAAATTCAGTATATTCGTTTCTGCTGCCCCTAATTGTTAAAAATGAATCATTAAGTACAAGTTTTTGATCGTTATTTGTTGCAAGTTCAATATTAGTATAATTGTTAAATTCTTTAAATGAACCGGAGTAATGTGTTAGCTTCAACATTTCTCTGTTATCTGTATTAACAAAAGCTAAAGTACCCCCTTTTTGATTTATTACATATTTGTTTCTGTAAGTCTCTGTATTAATGTCGTAAGCTGCATTTTCCTGTTGTGATATATTTTCATATGTACCTGGGTAATCAATACCTTCATCTTCTAATGCTGAAAGCGAGGTAACGCCTGAGGACGGTATATCATGAATGCTTCTCCAGTCTTCGGTTCCATAGGAACTACTAAACACTACGGGCTTGAGAGGATCCCCGCTATTAAAAAATACCCAAACGTGAGATCCCACTCTTAATAAAGGAAATGCTCCTTTTGCGCAATTACTATAACATTCGGGAGTATAGTTATAAGAGAAAACATTAACATTATTAACGCATGTTTCCTGTGGATCGTAAAAGGCATCTTTTAGCTTATAATATGAAATATCATAAATGTTTCCTGGCTTTTCTCCTACGTTATCTAAGTTTTGGCTATATTCATTAAGCTCATTAGATGTATTACAATTACTTAAATTAACAAATGCAGTTGAAACATCATTTGAGTCGCTAATTGAAGCTGCATTTAAAAATGCATTATATCGGCCGCTAGAACTCTCACCTACAAGAGGGGTGGCAATTTCAGCCCAAGGTAGGATCTTTTTAAGATCTTCTAAAATATCCGTCAAATCACTACAAACATTTGCTCCTAAAAACTTGAATTTTTTATCTTTTGCAACTTCAGTCCACTTTTTATAAACTGTTGGTGATACATGGGGTACAAAAACCTTTACTCTACCTCTCTTTGCCGGATCATTATTTTGTATAACTATACCCAAATAATTACCATAATACTTTGGATAATTCATGTTGATCTATTTATTATTTACATTTATAATAAGGATATGCTAATGAAAGTATCACATGAAATACCCGTGTCTTTATTAGAGAGATCCAAAACATTTAACGATTTTGACTACTGTCTCGTGCATTTACTCGATAAATACCCCGAATATAAGCGGTTTTATTCAAGTAGCAGAAAGACATACAACCGAGAAATACTACTAGATAACTCTATTTTTGAATTAGGTAAGGCGTTTGATTCAGAATCTTTTTATATAGCAGCCTTAGGCCTTGAACCTAATATGTTTATTGTACCTGACGTATTAGAAGATTCATACGCAACAATACAGAGTTTTAAAGATTTTAATACAAAAAGAAAAGATATTAAAAACACTTTTCAAACAAGAGCAATTGGTGCTATACAAGGCAAGAATTGGCAAGAACTAACTGAATGTTATAAGTTTATGGCTGATAATACCGATATGATTGCTATTAGTTTTGATTTTAGTTATTATCAAATTACAGGTCAGGGATGGCACCATTTAGAGCGCTGGTGCTCTGGTCGTCAGCGCTTTATTCGAGATTTAATAAATAATGGCATATGGAGGTGGGATAAACCTCATCATTTGTTGGGGTGTTCCTTAGCAAAAGAGTTTCGATACTATGTCGATAGAAACATTTACAATATTGTGTCTTGTGATACTAGCAATCCAATTGTTGCCGCTATTCATGGATTAAAGTATGATGCAGATTACGGTCTGGACACAAAGCCATCAACTAAGCTTGCTGATTTAATTACACATGAATTTACTGACGAACAGCTTGAACTTGTTGAATATAATACTACAATGTTTAAGAAGATTATTCGAAGATGAGACCTTGGATTGCTTTTTTTTCGCAAACCGGAACAGAGATTAATAATATTTGTAATTCTTTAGGCATTTATCCGGATGCAATTGTAACCAATAGATTTAACACTGATGGTGTTAATAAAGAATTATTAGCCACCACCACATTTAGAGAGCATAAGCTTAATCGAACTGTTTGGTATATGCTACCTCAAAAACCAATTCTAGAAAATTATAATGAAATATTAGCACATTTTATAAACCCTGTTATAACATTACATGGTTATCTTAGAATATTACCAAAAGAAATTTGTGATCAGTACGAAATTTATAATTTACATCCAGGTTTAATCGACAAATACCCCTCACTTAAGGGGTTTAATCCTCAGGAAAGAGCTTTTAAAGAAGGATATAACGTTGCAGGATGTGTTATTCATAAAGTTATTTCCGCTGTAGATGAAGGTGAGATACTACTTAGTCAAGGAGTCAGCATTAAAGGGCTAACCTTACCTCAGGTTTATAGCGTGCTTCACGAGGTTGCACTAGATCTGTGGAAAAGTTTATTTACCGGGTATAAAATTTTAGAACGATAATGGATATATCCTTACATTACGAAAACGTTTTTCTTAAGCCGAATTTTAATTCTGTTAAAACGCGAGCAGAGATCGATACAGATATAAATTTTCTTGGTAATACATTTCGTCTTCCAGTAGTACCGGCTAATATGAAATGTTGTGTTGATTTCGATATATGTCAAGCGTTAGATTCTAAATACTATTTTTATATTATGCATCGTTTTGATCATGATATATTAAGATTTGTTCGCGAAGCAAACGAATGTAATTTTAATGTTATTTCGATAAGTGTAGGCATTCAAGATAAAGATAAATCTTTAATTAGCAGTATCGCTTTAACCGCACCGAGAATTGATTATATTACAATAGATGTAGCTCATGGTCATCATTCTAAAGTAGCAGACCAAATTAAACATATTAAAAACACCATTCCTAACGTAAAGGTTATTGCCGGTAATGTTGCAACATTTAAAGGGGTAGAGTATCTTCGTGATGCAGGGGCAGACGCTATTAAGGTTGGTATAGGTGGTGGATATGCTTGTACTACAAAAGATAAAACCGGCTTTACGTATCCGATGTTTAGCTGTATAATGGAATGTGCTAAGGATCAATCTATTCCTATTATTGCTGATGGCGGGATACGTTGTAACGGGGACATAGCTAAAGCTCTAGTAGCAGGTGCGAGTATGGTTATGTGCGGGTCTATATTTGCTGCATGCTCGGATAGCCCTGCCCCCGTTGTCAAGGATTCATCCGGTAGAAGATTTAAGCAATATTATGGTTCTGCAAGTATACATAACAAGCTTGATAAAAAGAATATAGAAGGTACAATGAAATTAATGGATACTGATTCTTTTACCTATGAAGAAAAATTATTAGAAGTTACTCAAGACTTGCAAAGCGCGATAAGCTATGCAGGTGGTTGCAATCTTAAAGCGTTAAATTTAAATAATGTTTGTTACGGAGTAAGAATTTGAATCCAGAAGATGTAGTAAAGAGTGTAGAGTTAGCGTACCCTGAGACGTGCGAAGAATTTAAAAAAATTCAGCGCGAACAATATGAGACTTTTTGTAGGAAGCAATTTGATTACGGGCCGCATAATATAAGCTTGGGATCTGATTTACATAAAAAAGAAGATATAGTTGCCTCAGTC
>Ga0169931_10006175_pt1 | contig 18156 bp, 22 predicted proteins | sample Kivu_15m_20L_FD_129675 | JGI IMG/M metagenome (GOLD analysis project Ga0169931, IMG submission 129675) | Freshwater microbial communities from Lake Kivu, Western Province, Rwanda to study Microbial Dark Matter (Phase II) - Kivu_15m_20L... | ecosystem: Environmental > Aquatic > Freshwater > Lake... | reverse complement strand
GATGATGCCGGTGGAACTGTTGAAGGTGAGTCCGGCGGGGAGAACCCCCGTCAGCGAGTACACCGGCGTGCCACTGCTCACGGTGGCAGTGAGCACCACGGGGTCGATCTCCACATCGGTGAGGCCCGTGACCACCGTTCGACTGGCCGACACACTTGCGGCGGGCGGATCAGCTGAGGTGGCGCCGAGGTTCCACGCCGCGTAGTACTCGGGGCCCGGAATGGTCCACCGAATCCGGTGGAACTCGCCGGTGAACTGCAGTACACCGTTGCCCTCGAGGCCCGTGAGCCCATACGCGCCCTGTGTGACCGATCTGGTGAGACTCCCGCTCTTTCGGACGATGGTGAAGTTGTTCTCCATCTCCCAGACCCCCGCAACTTGCGGGTTGCCCACCGAGTACAACGCCATGACGACATTACGGACTGACGTCGTCGTGGTGAGGGCGGCGTCACTGAAGAACTCGATCGTCTGCTGGGGCTGGCGCTCATGCCGAGGCTGTTCCAGAACCCGCTGGCACCGGTGGAGAAGTCGGAATCCGGGGTTGCCACGACCTCGCCCGTCACCTTCACGTACACCGAGGTGGTGGTGCCATCAGGTCGAGGGACGACGAGCAGACCCGATGTGGTGGGAGCGAACGGCCGGGTGCCATTGGAGATCTGAGCGGTGTTCGGGTACGACGCCGGTGCCGTCCACGTGATCCAGTTCACGGTGACGCTTCCTGTCGCCTTCACGTCGGCTTCCTCGTCGGTGCCGGTGCCCCATGCCGCCAGCAGGGTCGCCAGCATCACCACCACCGTCAGCACTGCGCCGACCACTCGGTTTCGAACTCGCTCCATCGGTGCCGCCTGCCTTGAGAAACGCATGTGCAAAATGTCAACGATTGCAGTGGTTGCATGCCCGATCGGGCAATGCCCCGTTGCCCGATCGGTAACTTCAGGGTGACCCACCCCGGTGCGAGCACCCCCAGGGCGTTCGGATGACCGAACCTTCGGGCTGCTCGACCTGTGAACTCGTGAAGCGACGGCACCACCCTCTCCGTCGACCTGCCGGTGGATGTGCACGCCGCCGTCTGAGACTGGCAAGTCGTCAGCTTGGTTTTGGCAAGTCGTCAGTTAAGTCCTGGCAGATCGTCAGTCTGATCGATAGATTCCCCGTGTGATCTACCGACCACGCCACCTCGAAAGCATCATCGTCGAGGCACTCGCCGACACCCGGGTGGTGATCATCAACGGAGCGCGCCAGGCTGGCAAGAGCACCGTGGTTCGCGAGGTGGTTCGCAATCGCCCCAGCGCCCGGGAGCGCTACCTCGATCAACCCAACGATCTGACTGCCGCCCGACTCGACCCTGCGTCCTTCGTGGAGCATGATGGCCTTCTGGTGATCGACGAGGTGCAACGAGCACCTGAACTCATCCTTCCCATCAAGGCTCGAGTCGACGCCGACAATCGTCCCGGTCAGTACCTCCTCACGGGTTCGGCGCGCCTGCTGGGCCTTCGTACCCTGCCTGACGCGTTGGTGGGGCGGTCTGAGACCGTGGAGATGTGGCCGTTCTCCCAGGGTGAACTCGACGGCGGACCCGACGGATTCGTCGACGCCGTGTTCGCCGACAGCGTCACCTTGACAACCTCCGGCACACTCGACCGCGCCGACTACCTCGAACGCATCGTGCGCGGAGGTTTCCCCGAGGCCGTCGGACGAAGTGACTCGCGGCGAGCACGGTTTTTCGAGTCGTACGTTCGTGATCTCATCGATCGCGACGTGACGCAGGTGGGTGAGATCCAACGTCGAGACGACCTCAGTCGCCTGCTGTCGATCCTCGCCGAGCGAACCGCCAGTCCTCTGTCGATCGATGGTCTCGCGAGCAATCTCTCCATCTCGAAGAACACCGTCGAACGCTATGTTGCGCTGTTCGAGGAAGTGTTCCTGATCAAGCGGATCCCGGCCTGGACCAGTTCGGCCACCACCCGCGCCACCCGCCAACGCAAGCTGGTCTTCGTCGACTCGGGCCTGTGCGCTCACCTCTCGGGCAGCAGCATCGAGCGGCTCGGTCGCCACCCAGCGCGAGTCGGCCCGCTCATGAAATCGTTCGTGATCAGCGAGATCACGCGACAACTCACCTGGTCACACGTGTTCGCCCGCATGCACCACTATCGAACCCGCGACGGCGACGAGGTGGACGCCGTGCTCGAACACCACGACGGACGCGTGGTGGGCATCGAGGTGAAGGCCGCGAGTTCCCTCTCGCCCGAGGACGTTCGGCATCTGCATCACCTTCGAACCAAGGCCGGCGACAAGTTTCACTGTGGCGTGCTGCTGTACACCGGCACAGAGGTGCTGTCGCTGGGCGACCATCTGGTTGCCGCACCCCTCGACTGCCTGTGGCACAGCGCCTGACCGGCCCGTCGCCGGTCGCCTCACCGTCAGGTCAGCAGCACTGCGAAACGGGAATCGTGTTGCGCATCACCGGCGCATCGTCGAGCACGGTGTAGATCTCCCACGGCTCGGCGTCGGGGCCGTTCACCCACACCTTGTCCTGTACGGCATAGCAGCAGGTGGTGGCATCTTCGACCTCGGTCGTCAGACCGGCCCTGGCGAGGCGGGTGGTCGCCGCTGCCACCTGGGCGGTGTCCTCGACTTCCACCCCTAGGTGGTTCAGCGTGCCACCCTGGCCCGGGTTCTCGATGAGCACCAACTTCAGCGGCGGCTCGGCCACGGCGAAGTTCGCATACCCCTCACGCACCTTGGCCGGCGCCACACCGAACAGGTTGGTGTAGAACTCGATGGCCGCCTGCAGGTCGTTCACGTTCAGAGCCAGTTGCACTCGTGACATGACGGCAACCTACTGGGGCGCCGTGTCGTACGCTGCGCGGTCGGGGGTTCGTTCATGGACATGTTGCTCACCAACGCCCGACTGTTCAACGGGGTCGACGGCGACGTGGTCGATGGCGGCGCCGTGTGGGTGTCGGGACGTCACATCAGGGCGGTCGGCGCGCCCGAGATCGCCCAACAGGTGCCCGCCGACGTGCCACGGGTGAACCTCGGTGGCCGCTTCGTCATGCCCGGCATGACCGAGAGCCACGCCCACCTGAGTTACGACCACAACGGCCCCACCGAACTGGACAAGACGCCGGTGGAGTGGGCCATGTTGAACTCGGTGGCCAACGCCCGGCTCATGCTGGCATCGGGGTTCACCAGTGCCATCAGCTTCGGCTCGGTGCACCGCATCGACGTGTTCCTGCGCAACGGCATCGAACGTGGCCTCATTCCGGGTCCACGCCTGGAGGCCTCGGGACGCGACCTGGGTGCCACCGGCAGCAACGCCGACCTGCACAAGGACTGGGCCAAACCCCACATCGAAGGTCTGGGCTTCATCGTGGACGGCCCGTGGGAGGTGCGTCGCGCCGTACGCACCATGCGCAAGAACGGTGCCGACGTGGTGAAGTTGTTCCTCGACGGCGAGAGCCTGAACGAGCATGCGCCCCCGGGCGAGCTCACCTACACCGACGAGGAAGTGGCCGCCGCCTGTGACGAGGCCCACCGCCGCAAGATCCGGGTCGTGTGCCACGCCCGTTCGGCCGATGCTGTGAAGCAGGCCGTGCGCTTCGGCGTCGACGTCATCGGCCATGCCAACTATCTCGACGACGAGGCCGTCGACCTGCTGCGCCGGGAACGGCACCGCCTGTTCGTGGGGCCGGCCATCGCCTGGGAGGTGCAGTTCGTGGCCCAGTGCGAGACCATCGGCGTACCGAAGTCGGTCATGCGTCAGAAGGGGTACGAACACGAGATCGAGGCGACGGTGAAGAGCGTGCGCCGCCTGCGGGAGGCCGGGGTGCGGGTGCTGGTGGGCGGCGACTACGGCCTGAACATCACCCCGCACGGCACCTACGCCAAGGATCTCGAGTACTTCGTGGACCTGTTCGCCATGTCACCTGCAGAGGCACTGCTGTGCGCCACCCGCGACGGTGGTGCAGCGGCCGATCCCGAGGGCATGGTGGGCACGTTGGAGGCGGGCAAGTACGCCGACCTGGTGATCGTGGACGGTGACCCGCTCGCCGACATCACCGTACTGCAGGAGCATGCACGCCTGACCGTGATCAAGAACGGCACGGTGTACCGCAACCTTGCCGACGCCAGCCCCTATACGGTGCCCGATGTTGGCGCCTTCATGGCCGACCTGTTGGAGACACCCGAATGATCATCATCGCCGCCACCTTGGACTTCGCCGACCAGGCCACCTGCGACACCGTGGTGCGGGACAGTGCCCCCATCCAGCAGGCGACGCGCGACGACGAGCCGGGCTGCCGGGCCTACTGCTTTGCGACGGACCCCTGTGTGCCGGGTCGCATTCAGGTGTACGAGTTGTGGGACGACAGCGAGTCGCTGGCGGCGCATTTCCGCCACCCGAACTATCTGGCCATGCGCGACCTCATCAGGTCACATCAGCCGACCGGTGCGGCGAACCGCGCCTACCTGGTCGAGCGCGACGAGCCGGTGTACGGCCCCAACGGCGAGTTCCGCGACGCGTTCTTCGCCGAGGGGTGACCGTCGTGGTGAACGGTGTCGTCGAGGGCGCCATCGACATCCACGCCCACATCGTGTTGGAGGCAGGCTTCGGCATGGCCGGTGCCGCCGGTCCCGAGTTGGCCGACGATGCCAACGGGGTGCCGTTCTTCCGCATCGGTGGCTACACCATGAAGCCCATGCGCTACCGGGGATCGGTGTTCATGGACCTCGACCGGCGCCTCGAACGCATGGACCGTGACGGCATCGCCCTGCAACTGCTGTCACCCAACCCGCTCACCATGCTGCACGGCATTCCCGCCGACGACGCCGTGGCGTTCTGCCGGGCGCACAACGAGGCCATGGCCGAGGTGGTGGCGCGACATCCCGACCGGTTCCTGGGCGGCATCGCCCTCCCCATGCAAGACGTGGACGCGGCGTTGGTGGAACTCGACCGATCGGTTCGGGAACTGGGACTGTGCGCGCCCTACACCGGCACTCACTTCGGCTACGACCTCGACGACGGTCGCCTCGACGACTTCTACCGCACCCTGGTGGCGCTCGACGTCCCGTGGTTCCTGCACCCGGCATCCACCGACGGCGTGGGCACCCTGCCACCAGCGATGAAGCGTTTCGACCTCTCGTTGTTGTTCGGGTACGCCATCGACGAGACCCTGGCCGTGGCGCAACTGGTGCTGGGCGGGGTCACGCAACGCCACCCCACCGTCGACGTGTGCATCTCGCACGGCGGGGGCACCATGGCGCTGCTGGCCGAGAAGTTCCAGTTCGCCTGCGATGCCCGACCGTGGGCTGCCGAGCACCTTCGCAACGGCGGATTCCTGGCGCATCTGCGCCACCTGTGGTTCGACTCGCATATGGACGCTCAACCGGCCCTCGACCTGCTGGTGAGCACCGTGGGTACCGACCACCTGGTGTTCGGCACCAACTTCGGTGGATGGGACTGCGGCGGCCCCCATGCCCGGGACGCGTTCACCCTGTCGCTGAACGCCAACGCCCGGCGGTTGCTGCGACTGACGTGACGCGGCCACGGCGCGCATACGACCGTATGCGATAGCCTCGACCCCATGGCTCAGGTCGACCGTCTCTCCGTCACCATGGCCCCCGAACTCGGGGCAGCCGTGCGGGAGGCGGCCTCCCGAGCGGGCATCAGCATGTCCACCTGGATCGCCTCGGCAGTTGCACAACGGCTGCGCAACGACCTGCTGGGCGAGGCACTGGACCGCTGGGAGGCCGAGGACTCGCCCTTCGACGACACCGAACTCGACGCCGCTCATGCAGCATTGAACCTCGTGGATCGCCGGGCCGTGTCGTGAAGGTGGTCTTGGACGCCGGCGCCCTGATCGCCGTCGACCGGCGCGACCGACGAGTGGGAGCCATGTTGCGAGTCCTCGAGCAGCAGAGCATGCCGGTGCACACCAGTGGCGCTGTGGTGGCTCAGGTGTGGCGTGACGGTCGGCGACAGGTGAACCTCACACGCATCCTGGCCGGTGTCGAGATTGCTCCCCTCGACGAAGTCGCCGCCAAGCGGGTAGGTGAGTTACTGGCCGTCAGCCGAACCACAGACCTCGCCGACGCCCATGTCGCCTGGCTGGTGAGGCCCGGCGATGTGCTGCTGACCAGCGATGTCGCCGATATCACTGCCCTGCTGAAGGCCCGGCGTGTCACGGCGCAACTCGTCGCCGTGTGAGGCGCTGCATACCAGTTCGCATCCCAGTTCGGTAGTCTCTCACCGTGTCCACTGAGCAGATCGCTGTTCGTCTCCCTGAGCCGCTGTTGGCCGTACTCGACGATCTGGTGGCTCGCGGGCAGTACGAAAGCCGGGCCGCCGCGGTGCGTGCCGGTATCGAGTTGGTGGTCGAACTGGACCGTCGACGCCTGACCGACGAAGCAATCATCAACGCCTATCGACGTGTACCGCCGACCGAACTCGAGTTGCTGGCGGCGGTCGAGTCCATGCGGTCGGCGATCGACGAGGAGCCGTGGTGACCGAACCACGGCGAGGCGAGGTGTGGTGGGGTGAGATTGCCGACGTGGGGCGCCGACCATTCCTGGTGATGACCCGAAGCGCTGCGATACCCGTGCTGCACAGCGTGCTGGCGGCACCGATCACCCGCACCATCCGCAACATCCCCACCGAGTTGCTGCTGGGCCCCGACGACGGCATGCCCACCAAGTGCGCAGCCAGTTTCGACAACCTGAGGGTGGTACCCAAAGCCCTACTCGTGGAACGGGTGTGCACACTCGACCCGGTGCGCATGGCACGGGCCTGTCGCGCGCTGCGGACAGCCGTCGACTGCTGAAGGCGACCTCACACCCCGTAGCGGTAGCGGCGATGGCGAATGCGCCAACCTTCGTCGGTGCGCACCACATCGTCGTCATAACGCCCGTAGAACACCGCCGTCGGGTTCATGCGGTCCGACGGACCAACGGGGTAGATACCCCGTGACTTCAGATGCACCAGCGGACTGCCGTCGGCCTGGGTGTCCACCGAGGCGATGTAGATGTTGGTCATGATGTGGGCCCCGGGGTGCACATCGTCACGACCCATGAACGCCATGATGGCGGCGAGGCCCTCGAGGCGCATCGCTCCCACCACTTCCCAGACAGCGTCGGAGGTGAACACCCGGCGCAACACTTCGGGTTGACGCGTGTCGAGCGCATCGGCGTACCAACCGGGCAACTCGACGATGTCCAGACGATCCTCCACGGTCAACGTCATGATTCGCTCCTCTGCGCTTCGGGCGTCATCTGGGCGAGGAACTCGGTGATGGTCGTGTTCACATCGCTCTCGGCATGACGACTGGCCTTGACGACCAGAACCGTACCGATGGCCATGACCACAGCGACACATCCCAGCATGGAGAAGCGCAGGGCGTCGGCCTCGTCGAGGCCGTTGGCCTGGAACACCTCGGAGATGGCACCGATGAGCACGGGTGCTGTCGCCGCCCCGCACACCGACAACGCCAGACCGAAGTAGCTGAAGGCCTGCGCCCGGATGCGAGGCGGCGCCGTGGCGGCCACCACGGCCACCACGCCGGGTACGGCCAGCGACGACGCCAGCGAACTGCCCGCCAGCAGCGCAATGGTGATGGGGGCGACGCCGATGGCGAAGGCGAAAGGCCAACACACGGCCAGGATCAGCGCCGCCAGGCATCCCATACGGCACAGGTGCCCGAAACCCTTGGTGAGGTTGCGGTCGGCGATCGGCCCCCCGAACCAGGTGCCGATGAAGGTGCCCAGGGCGATCAGTGCCTGCACGGCACCGGCCTCTTCGACGGTGAAACCGAAAGACCGCTCGAAGTAGGTGGGCAGGAAGAACACCATGCCGAACAGGGCGAACCCGAAGGTGGCGTTGGCGAAGATGAGGAAGCGAAGGCTGCGGATTCGCCAGATGTGCCGGAAGGCCTGGCGGAAGGTGAAGCGGTCCTCGGGTTCGCGCAGGAAGGCCGCCAGGGTGGGGTTCTCGACGAGAGCATCGTCCAGATCGGCCTGGCCGCGACGAGGTTCACGAAGCACGGCCAGGGCGATGGCGGCGAACACGAGGCCGGGTACGGCGGCGGCGACGAAGCCCCAACGCCAACCGACGGCCCCGATGATCACACCACCGATGAGTGCACCCAGCACCTGACCGGCGGGGTTGGCCGCCCGGTGGTAGCCGATCACCCGGCCCCGAACCCGTGCGGGGTAGGTGTCGGACAGGATGCTCATGTGAGTGGGGCTGATGGTGCCCTGACCGAACCCCAGCAGGGCGCGGGTGAGGAACAGTTGCAGGAAGTTCTGCGCACCAGCCGCCAGTACACCGGCGCCGCCCCACACCAGAGCACCACCGCCCATGATCTTGCGGCGGTTGTAACGGTCGGACCACGTGCCAGCGGGTACGGCGATGAGACCGGTGATGAAGATGACCGCGGCTGGCAGCAGACCCACGGTGGCATCCGACAGCCCGAAGTCGTCACGGATGTCGTCGAGTGCCACCGCCAACACGGCGCGGTCGAACTCGTCGATGAGGTTCAACAGGAACAGGATGACGAGCGTGGCGCTGCCGAAGGCGGCAAGACGCACTTTCGGGGCGCCCTTGTCGTGGCCGCTCTCCTCGGCCGCTGCGGCATGCGCCGCCGCGGTTGCCAGTTCGTTGGCGTCGGGGCCGTCGGCGACGGTGCTCATACTGACCTCGATGAGGAAGTGACACACGGCTTGGGAACCATGTCTCCATCATCCCCCATGGGTATGTGTCCGACGTCACCGGAGTGGCGATCGTCGCCGGGTCTGGCGTCCTCGTGCCCGCGACCCTGTCAGAGCACTCCCCTCTCAGGTGTCGGGCCTCAGGGGAATCACGTTGCACCACTCGATTCGGCCGCCCTCGGGTCGTCGGGCCGTGTGGGTGGAGGCGAGGTCGCGAAGGCGCTGCTCGGCCGTGGGGCTGACGGTCGGACGAGGGGCGGTGAGCGACGTGCCACCGGAGGTGGTGAAGGTGATGCCGTGGACATCGTCGGCGTCGGTGCCGCCGAGTCTCAGTTCGCCTCGATGGAGTGCCCGATGATGTGTTGGGCAGATGCCGATCAGGTTCCAGGTCTCGCTCGGCCCGCCGCGGGCGTGGTGTCGCACGTGGTGCAGGTGCACGATGCGGGACCCGCAGCCCGGCACTCGGCAGCCTCCGTCTCGTTGCTCCACGGCCAGGCGCAGGCGACGGGGAAGGCTGCGGGCCGGGCCGACACCCAACGCCCGTCCCTCCTGGGAGTAGAGCGCCTGGAATGTGGCGTCGCACGACCACGCCTCGGTGGCCCAGGTCGGTACCGCGGGACCCATGTGCACCTGGCCGACGCCGGTGGCGACGTCGACGTGGAGGATGACGAGATGGCGGCGGTGAGTGGCGTCGGGACCGAGACCGGCAGCGTCGGCGTCGGCAGCTCGACGAACCATGCGCATGAGAGCGTCGACGGGTCCGGGCGAGTGCCCCATCGCGCCGGCCGCTTTCCAGTCGTTCCAGAGCACATCGAGGTGAGACCGCAGTGCCGCTTCGAACTCGGCACCATGGTCCACATCGAGTCGAAGTCGCCCCACGTAGCCTCCCTCGTCGAGGCCGTGGAACAGCAGCGACTCGTGAACCGGCGGAGGTGCGGGCGGTGCGGCCGGGTCGGCCCGCCGGGCCTGTTCGGTGAGGTCGGCCATCTGGTGGATGCGGGCGGTCTTGGCCAACTGGGCGGGGGTCATGGACCGGGCGCAGTTCGCCATGACGTCGTCGGCCCAGGCCGGGGCGGTCCGGGTGATGGCGGCGGTCTGGTCGAGGCTGATCTCACCCGCCTGCAGCAGGTCCGTGGTGGCCGGAAACTCGCTGAGGTGCTGAGCGGTGGCGACCAGTGCCGACGCACGAGCACGCCCACTGCCCGTCACCCATGACACGTAGTGACAGGCACTGCGCAACCCCTGCCCTTCGTGCGCCTTGACGGCGAAGAGTTCGGCCAGCACCCCGGCGAGTTCGCCCTCGAGCGCATTGATGCGGCCGCACAGCGATGCGACCCGATGCTCGAGGTCACCAATGTGACCCAGATGATCCGCTGCCGCCATCGCTGCTGTCATGTCCCCATCATGACCAGCGGGTGCGGCACGGTTCCGCGGGACCCTCGGTGTGATCTGCCCTCACATCGCCACGCCTCAGCCGCAGTACGCTCCCATCACCAGGGGGTGATCGTGCCATGACCGTGCTGGCGGAGGATCGCGGACCGAACGACGTGGCGTTGCTGGACGAGACCATTCCGGCGAACCTCGCACGCACGGTGGACCGTTACGGTCGACGCGAAGCGTTGGTGTCCCGGCACCAGGACATCCGCTGGACCTACGCCGACTTCCATCGCCGGGTGAGGCGCCTCGCCGCCGGCCTGCTGGGTGCCGGCCTCCTGCCCGGGGACCGGGTGGGACTGTGGTCACCCAACTACGCCGAGTGGACGCTCGTGCAGTTCGCCACGGCTGAGATCGGCGTGATCCTGGTGAACATCAATCCGGCCTACCGAACACACGAACTGGCCTTCGTGCTGCGTCAGGCGGCATGCCGGTGGGTGATCGCAGCGCCCTCGTTCAAGACCTCGGACTATGTGGCCATGGTGGCCGATGTACGTGAGGACTGCCCCGACCTAGAGCGGGCCGTGTTCTTCTGGACCACGGACTGGGACGCCCTGATCGCCGGTGATCCCAGGGTGACCGACACCGAGTTGGAAGCGGTCCGGGCGGCGCTCGGACCAGAGGACCCGATCAACATCCAGTACACATCGGGCACCACGGGGTTCCCCAAGGGTGCCACCCTGACGCACCGCAACATCCTCAACAACGGCTACTTCACCGCCGAACTCCAACGCATCACCCACGAGGACCGCCTGTGCATCCCGGTGCCCTTCTACCACTGCTTCGGCATGGTCATGGGCAACCTGGGGTGCACCACCCACGGGGCCACCATGGTCATTCCGGGCGATGCCTTCGACCCGACTGCGGTGCTCGACACCGTGCAGGCCGAGCGGTGCACCGCCCTGTACGGGGTGCCCACCATGTTCATCGCCGAACTGGCACACCCTGACTTCGCCACCTATGACCTGTCGTCGCTGCGTACCGGGGTGATGGCGGGATCACCCTGTCCGGTGGAGGTGATGAAGCAGTGCGTCGACCGCATGAACATGCGGGATGTGACGATCTGCTACGGGATGACCGAGACCTCACCGGTGTCCACCCAGACGCTGCCCGACGACTCGCTGCAACACCGCACCGCGACGGTGGGTCGCGTCCATCCCCATGTCGAGATCCGCATCGCCGACCCGGCGACCGGCGCCACCGTGCAACGGGGGCAGGCGGGCGAGTTCTGCACGCGTGGTTACTCGGTGATGCTGGGTTACTGGAACGACCCCGCGAAGACCGCCGAGGCCATCGATGCCGACGGTTGGATGCACACCGGTGACCTGGCGATCATGGCCGACGACGGGTACTGCAACATCGTGGGCCGTATCAAGGACATGGTGATTCGTGGTGGGGAGAACATCTACCCGCGCGAGATCGAGGAGTTCCTCTTCACCCACCCCGATGTGGAGGATGTCCAGGTGATCGGTGTGCCCGACCTCCGTTACGGCGAAGAGTTGATGGCGTGGGTGAAACTGCGCCCGGGCTCGACGGTGAGCGGTGAGCAACTGCGTGAGTTCTGTCGGGGCGCCATCGCCCACTACAAGGTGCCGCGCTACGTGAAGTTGGTGGACGGCTTTCCCATGACGGTGACCGGCAAGGTGCGCAAGGTCGAGATGCGCGAGATGTCGATCGCCGAGTTGGGCCTTCGTGATGCCTCGCGCACCGAGACCGCCTGAGTCCGACTCCCATGGCTCCTGACGACCTTCCCGATCCTGACGCGATGGATGCTGCCGACCCGTTGCGCACCGTGGAGGCGATCCAGCGTTTCCTGACCGAGGAGTGAGGAACGCAGCTGGTCACGGGGTGGAACCACTGGCTCGGGGAATCCCAGCGAGTGGGTGACGTGATCGCAGCGGCGGCACTCGGTGCCCGAAGCGGCCAGACGCTGGCGCAGGACACCACGACGGTGAACTTCTACCAACTGTGTGACGCAGCCCTGGCAGCTCGGCCCGACCGCACGGCGGTCGTGACCGACACGGCGAACTTCCCCACCGACCGCTACATCCTCGAAGGGCTGTGTCTCCGTCACGGCAAACGACTGGTGCTGGTGGACGACGAGGACGGTGAGGGCTTCCTGACCAGCGACAAGTTGGCGAATGCCCTCGACTCCACGACGGCGTTGGTCGCCTTGCCGGTGGTGCAGTACCGGTCCGGCGCCCTCCACGATGTCGCAGCGCTGACCCGACTCGCCCATGACTGCGGGGCCCTCACCGTCTGGGATGCCAGCCATGCAGTAGGTGTGGTGGCTCTCCGTTTCGACGAGGACGGCGTGGACCTCGCTGTCGGTTGCACCTACAAGTACGGCAACGCAGGTCCCGGTGCGCCGGCATGGCTGTACGTTGCCGAGCGCCTGCAACGCGAACTGCGCGTCCCCATCCAGGGTTGGTTCGCCCAGCGCGACCAGTTCGCCATGGGCCCGCTGTTCGAGCCGGCCGAAGGCGTTCGAGGTTTCCAGGTCGCCACTCCGTCGATCATCGGTCTGCGATGTGTCGAGGCCGGCTTCTCGCTGATCACCGAGGTGGGCCTTCCCGCGATCGCCCACAAGGCGGCCCTGGGTAGCGATCTCATGGTGCGGTTGCACGATGCGTGGCCGGCACCGCTCGGCTTCGAACTGGTGACCCCCGCGACCCGCGGCGACGCGGAGGCCACATCACGCTGTACCACCCAAAGGCCAAAGGCATTGCCGCTGCCCTGCGCGAGCGAGCGAAGGTGATTCCCGACTACCGGGAGCCCTCGAGCATCCGGTTGGCCATCTCACCACTTGCGAACATCTTCCGGGAGGTGTGGGACGGGTTCGCACGACTGCGCGACCTCGTGGCCACCGGCGGTCATCTCGCCACCGACGTATCGGGCGCTGGTGTGACCTGACACTCGGGCGGGGGCTTCGATCACCACGCCGCAGCCACCGCCGTACGGGTACGTCTGCTCTCATTCGTCGATACCTCGACGGTGTCGGTCGCTGGGGAGGATCGCTAGGCGACCTCGGTGGAGGTGGCACGACTGCTGGGCGGCGGCTCGCTCACTGGCCTGGACCGCCTGATCGTGACTACGGGCGAGAACCCGGTCGACGGCGTGGTGGCCTCGGGGCTGGCGGGCTACCTCGATGACGGGGGCCGTCGCCAGGGTCGACGCCAACGGCTCGTTCGGATAGCCGCGAACTCGTTGGTGGCCAACGCCTCCTACACCACGTGATGGGACTCACTCATGCCTCCAGGTGAAACCCGGTGGGTCACGTTCCTCCGAATCCGAGGAACACGGCGAGCGACCGCGCCAACCTGAGCATGTCATCGTCGCTCAAGCGACCGATGCATTCACCCAACTTGGTGCGCGAGACAGTCGTCAGTTTGTCGACCGTCAGTCGACTCGACTCGCGCAGTCCGGTCATCTCGTCGGCCTCGACGAGCAAACGGAAGAGTGGTGCGTCAGTCGGATCGGTCGTGAACGCGCACACGGTTACCGATGCTGTCGCATCGAACCGGTCGTCCTGGATGATGACGACCGGTCGAGGTTTCCCGGCGTACCCGCCGCCTGCCGACGCGGTCCAGATCTCACCCCGCTTCACGCACCCTCACCCAGCGCGTCGATGAAGGCCTGATCGTCGGCCTCGTGAGGACTGGACGCGACTGCGTGTGACTGTCGGTGTGCCTGCTCGACGAACTTCGGTGATCGAACGTCGGGCACCCACAACTGAATCGGTCGCAATCCTTGCTCGCGTAGGCGTTCACGGTGCGCTCTGACACGAAGAGCACTGGGCGTCGAGATCGTGCGGCGAGTCACACTCCAAATGTTACATGTAACAGCGGGACTGCTGCACGTCGAGGTGACACTTGATCTGGCTTGCCTGATGGGTGAGGGACCGTGGAGTCGTCCTACCGCCGCATGTGGCGATTCGGGACCTGTCGCAAGTGAGAGCGTCGGCGCCAGTGGCCGACGAGGCTAGCGATGGTTCGAGTTCGGAGTCATGTGGGCTCATCGCTGACTAAGGTTCAAGGCCATCATGGCGTCGCTGGCTGACTCAGTTCTTCCGCTCATCCGAATACGAGCCGATCTGCACCGTTGGAGCGCCGCCAACGCGCACGGCGGTCAGATGCACGAAGCGCTCGATGTGTTGGAAGCCGCCAGGTCGACTACCGATACCATCGAGTTCTACAAGGTGGTCAAGGCCGCGCTTGCCAGCGCCATCAAAGTGATTGCACGCGCCGATGACTCCAGTGGCATCATCGGCGACGCCTGCCGTCGACTCCTTGCGCTTCACCCCCAGGCCGCAGCGGCAGCAGCTGTCTCCCCGGGCAAGCTCGTGGACTGGATGATTGCGTTCCAGTTCAACGGCGACGTCGACTACTTCGAAATCGACCCAGTCGACTACGCCCCTGCTCTCGGCGAAACAGGTATGGACACCTACCGGGCACGTCTGGAGGCCATACGGGAATCGGTGGGGCCCGAGCCACCCGAGTCGGAGCGTTGGACAGCCCCTCATCGCCATGAACGTTGGGTACTCGAATGGAACGATCGTCGCCTGGCGGTATTCGACCGGAACGCAGAGGCGATCATCCGCACTCACGCCCGTGACCGCAAGGTGGCGGCCTGGCTGCACGACACCGCCCAGGCCTTTGAAGAGATCGGCGAGATCGACCTGGCCATCGACTGGGCCCGTCAAGCATCCGAGCACAACACCGGGCATCAGGCACTCAAGGCAGCCAACTACTGGTGTGAACTCCTCGCCCGCCACCACCCCACCGAACTGCTCGCCACACGACGCGTTGTGTTCCAACGCTGGCCGTCGTCCAGCACGGCCGCACAGTTGTACCGAGACGCCGGCGAATCCTGGCACGACCACCGCGACGACGTGCTGGCCACGTTGTCCGCACGGCCCGACCAAGCCGTGATCTTCACCCTCAGCACCCTGAACGACCCCCACCTCGCCTGGGAACAGGCAGCGTCACTACCACTGCACGACGACCACACGTGGGCGCAACTCGCCACGGCATACGAAACCATCGACCCACTCGCCGTGCTCCCCATCCACCAACGACTCGTCGAACACGAACTCGCCAACACCGGCGCCCAGCACTACCGCCAGGCGGCCACCCGTCTCGCTCGAATGCGCGCACTTGCAACTGGAACTGACCAAGCCTTCATCGTCGACGAGTTCATCGCAGCACTACGCGACACCCACCGCAGACGACCACGCCTACAGCAGGAGTTCGACCGGGCACATCTTCCCTGAAAGCACAGTGACGCCGCTCGCAGCGACGTTCGCGCCGCCCAATGCGTCAGCAAGGACCGCTTGTGAGTGCGACAATGTGGGCGGAAGGAGCCGACCGTGTATTCGGGCATCGAAGACCGACTCGAGGACATCGCCGAACTGTGCTGCTGTTATGGCGTGGCGCGCCTCGCCGTGTTCGGGTCGGCTACCAGCGACGCCTTCGATGAAGGTGGAAGTGACATCGACCTGCTCGTCGACTTCGCCGATCGAACGTCACCTTCCTACGTCGACCGGTACTTCGACCTCAAAGAAGAACTCGAAGCTCTCCTCGAGCGACCCGTCGACCTCGTGGTCCGCTCCGGCGTCCGAAACCCCTACTTTCTCCGCCGAGCAACCGAGTCCAGTGAGGTTCTGTATGCATCCTGACGCCCGGGCACTGCTGTGGGATGCGCAACAAGCCGGCCGACTGATCCTCGTGTTTCTGAACCAAGTGGAACTGGACCGTTATCTGCACGACGCACTCATCTCTTCAGCGGTGGAGCGTCAGTTGACCATCATCGGTGAATCACTCAATCGCCTCGCCAAGGTCGACCCCACGACGGCCGGCGGCATCACCGATCTCAGCAGAATCGTGGGATTCCGCAACATCTTGGTGCACGGCTACACCAGCATCGACAACGCACTGGTGTGGCAGCTCGCCACTACCAAGGTGCCAGTACTACTCATCGAGATCGCCGATCTGCTGAGTGACAACGAACCTTGAGCGGCAATCGCACCTGTTCAGAGTGAAGCGCCACCGCTCTCACAGAGGCTCAGTGGTTTGAGCGGCCCCGAACCAACCGCACCCGAAAAGCTGGGGAACCCTGGACACATGGTCCAGGGTTCCCATAGTGGCGGGGGCACTGAGTTGGCCACCGCTCAGAGAAGCTGTGACAGGTATCGCGCCTGGTCAGAGCCGGTGCCGGACAGTCTGTCCAGGCAGGCTGGCCAGTCGGCGCGTTTCTTGATTGGATGAACCTCACCGGCGGCGGTTGACGACGGATCATGGATACGTTCTACCGCGGCTCTGGGCGATGCGCGACTCCGGGCCACCCCGCGGCCCTAGCAGTGGTTGACTCTGCGTGTGACGAAGCAACGCGGACGCCTGCGAGAGGCCCCGCTCCTCGAGCGTTCCCGGGAGAATCTCCGCGGCAGTTGGCTACCTCTCAGATCACCTGCTCGAGCCCTCCGCCACAGATAATGAGTTGCGTTAGTAACGTATTCTTGTACGCTGTTTTCGGGGACGAGTTCAGCGTGGCCGAAGCGGCATCGCGCCTCGGCGTCTCAAAGGTGCAAATCGGGCGACTGATCGCCAACGGAGACCTCGACGCCACGCGTTTCGGCAAAGCCTGGGCTATCGAGCGTGCGTCGCTGTTCGGGACTGCTGCAGGTTTCGGTGACAGGTTGGTTGGGTTAGGCAAGCTGGCTTGCATCTGACTGACGAAGTTGGGCAGGACGCCGTTGGGTTCGCAAGCGCCGGCGGGGAAGTCACGGAGGCTGAACGTGACGATCGTGTCGGCCTCGACGTGCACGGCGAGCGCGAGGACGTGCCGGTCGTGCTCGGTGATCGGCACGCTTCGCGAGGTTGCGGCTGACTTCGTCGAGGATCGTCGATGACCAGTGCACGCGGACGAGTCGGTGTGCTGCGAACGTCACGAGCAGGTCGGTCAACTCGATCGAGTACAAGACGTTCGCATCGACGACCACGACACGGCCAGACAACGCCACAAGTTCAGTCGTACAGGCCGAGATCTTCGGCTTGGCGGGTCAACTCGTCGAGCGCCTCACGAGCGGCAGCGTCCTGGCGGTCGCGGTAGGCGAGCACATCCACGAGCCGCAGCCGCCGATGTGTTCCCACCATCCGGAACGGCAACGCACCACCATCGACGAGCTTGATCAGATGCGGCCGACTCACGTTCAACAACTCGGCAGCCTCGACCGTCGTCAACTCGGCCTGCAACGACGCCACCGTCACTCCGTGCCCAGCCTTGAGGTGCTGCACGATCGCCATCAGCACCCCCACCAGCTCAGACGGCACATCCACGGTGTCACCGTGCGCATCCACCAACCGGGCCGCCACCTCGCCATCACGAGCAAGCGCCCGCTCGATCACCGCCAACTCCCGCGCCTCGACGGAGCCGGGCGTGATCTCCACAGCACTCGACATTGGTCGAACCTATCCCACAAACGCAATAAGTGAAAGTGATGGCGAACGTCCTGGCTCATCAGGTCGACCGCTGTCACCGTGTCCAGGATGGGCGGCGCGAGACGTCTTGCAGCGTCGTGCGGCATCGCGTTGAGTGGATCCCGGGGCCGAGGCCCTGCTCGAAGCGTACGGGAATCGAGACACCGACCTTCTATCCGTCGAGACCGACTTGGCGGGCGCCTGGGTAGCGGTGCGCGATGCCGTGCATGCCAGCCTCGACGACCCGGCGACGACGGAACGCGTCGATGCCACCGAAGGTCAAAGCCGGGTGCGCGAGGGAACTTCTGGAACCGCACGCCGGTCTACCCGTCAGGGGCCAAGGGCCCCGCGAACCTTCCAACCCCACCGAGGAGAGCGAACACCGTGAGCGAGCCGATCGTGACCGACAGGGATGAGGCGGCTTCGCCGACAGCGTCGTCCGGGGATTCGTCGAGTCGTCAGTGGCGTTCGTTGTGGCGGGTGCACTTCTACTCGGGCATGTTCGCCATGCCGTTCATCTTGCTGATGGCGGTCACAGGTCTGG
>Ga0169931_10006174_pt1 | contig 18159 bp, 13 predicted proteins | sample Kivu_15m_20L_FD_129675 | JGI IMG/M metagenome (GOLD analysis project Ga0169931, IMG submission 129675) | Freshwater microbial communities from Lake Kivu, Western Province, Rwanda to study Microbial Dark Matter (Phase II) - Kivu_15m_20L... | ecosystem: Environmental > Aquatic > Freshwater > Lake... | reverse complement strand
GAAGATGCCAGTCGTGAAATCGTTGAAATCGCTGAAGTCTTCGCCCATGCTCATGAACTTGGAATGGCGACTATTCTCTGGTGCTACACCCGAAATAATGCCTTCAAACAAGATAAAGACTATCACGTTTCTGCCGACCTCACTGGTCAGGCAAACCACCTTGGTGTAACCCTCCAGGCTGATATCATCAAGCAAAAGCTACCTGAAAACAATGGCGGCTTTATGGCTCTCAATACGGGGGGATCCAGTTATGGAAAACTCGACAAACGTATCTACACGGAATTGACTTCTGATCACCCGATCGACCTCACCCGTTACCAGGTCGCCAATTGTTATATGGGTCGTGCCGGATTAATTAACAGCGGGGGGGCATCTGGCGATAATGACTTCGCTGATGCCGTCAGAACCGCAGTGATCAACAAACGAGCCGGTGGTATGGGCTTGATCAGCGGACGTAAGGCCTTCCAGCGACCAATGGCTGAAGGTGCTAGCCTGCTACAGGCCATCCAGGATGTCTACCTCGATAAGAAGGTAACGATTGCCTAAAATGGCTTCATGAAGCATCCGAATCGAGTCGCCACCCTCTTTGGGATTCAATACCCAATCATCCAAGCCGGAATGGTCTGGTGTTCGGGGTGGAGACTCGCATCGGCTGTATCCAATCAAGGCGGACTTGGCCTCATTGGTGCTGGATCGATGTATCCGGATGTGCTGCGTGAGCACATCCAAAAGTGCATAAAAGCCACCAGTAAGCCTTTTGGGGTGAATGTACCTCTGCTGTATCCCGACATCGAGGCTTTGATGCAGGTGCTCGTCGAGGAAAAAGTTCCTATCGTGTTCACCTCGGCTGGATCACCTGCAAAATGGGCTCCGTTTTTCAAGGAACATAAGATCACCCACGTTCACGTGGTGCCCAATGTGAAATTGGCGCGTAAATGTGAAGATCTGGGTCTAGACGCGGTGGTTTGTGAGGGCTTTGAGGCCGGCGGACACAACGGTAAAGATGAGCTAACCACCATGGTCTTGGTCCCTCAAGTGGTCGATGCGGTATCGATACCTGTAATCGCGGCCGGCGGTATTGGTGATGGACGCGCGATTGCAGCTGCCCTGGCTTTGGGTGCCGATGGAGTTCAAATTGGTAGTCGATTTGCGGCTACCGTTGAAAGCTCAGCACATGAGAATTTCAAACAAGCTGTGGTCATAGCCGATGACACTGCCACGATGCTTACCATGAAAGAAGTGGTTCCGGTGCGACTCATCCGCAATGCTTTTTATGAGCAGGTGAGAGCAGCCGAAAAATCTGGGGCCAACCCTGAAACCCTGAAGCAACTTCTTGGAACTCGTAGGGCCAAACGGGGTATTTTTGAGGGCGATCTGGATGAAGGAGAACTGGAAATAGGTCAGGTTGCCGGACTTATCCATGATATTCCAAGCGTTGCTGAGCTTTTTGAGCGATTGCTTTTAGAATACAGATCTAGCTTGGATCAGCTCAATAAAACTACTTTTTGAGTTAGATCATGCATCTTTAGATTGATTGTCAGACTCAATCTCCGCATCTTGCTCCACCATTTATGAATGAGCAAGTCCCATCATCATCACCAAGTTCCGAGCAGCTTAACAAAGGACAAAGTCCCGTATCCTTTCGATATGTGTTGCTTTCTTTGGGTATAAGTTTGCTTACTATGGGTATCGTTATATGGTACACATACGAACCTGGGATGCTGGAAAAGATTTCTCCAAAGCGACTTCCAGGGCTTCTAATCGCCCTATCCGTTTCTCTACTACGGGTTTTCTTCATTGCTGCCAAAATGCGTTTTCTCTCAGAAAAGAGCGTAAGTTGGATGGCTTCTTTTCGTGTGGCCCTATCCTGGGATTTTGCTTCGATGGTTATGCCCTCTACCATTGGCGGTGCACCCATGGCAACGTATGCTATGAGTCGTGAGGGGATGAGTATTGGGAAATCTACAGCGCTCACTCTCTATGCAATGCTCCTCGATCAGCTATGGTTTGTCGTGGCCATTCCGATTCTCCTTGTTGCCGGTTCCTTTGTTGAAATCGCACCTGAAAGTGTGGGGGTGATCGGTGAGGGGGCCATGATCGTACTCTATTTGAGCATGATGCTCTATGCTGGTGTACTTGCTTATGGCGTACTCATCAATCCTATGTCGATTAGAAAGATGGTTTCATTTTTCTTTTCTCTCCCATTTCTTCGTAGATATAGATTCAGAGCAGAACTTGAAACAGACGCACTCATTGAAGCATCCGTAACTCTACGCTCTAAATCCCTCATGTTTTTACTTAAGGGCTTCCTGATTTCATCCTTGGGATGGCTCGCTCGAATTTGGATAGCAACTATCGTAGTATTGAGTTTTGTGCCTGCAGATGTGACTCATTCCTTTTTAAGAAGTCTTGCGATGCACCTTGCTGGCTTATTTATGCCAACACCAGGGGGCAGTGGCGGTCTTGAAGGTCTCTTCGTATTGTTCCAGGGTCCCTTTATGGCAGAAGTTGACTACTTCATTGGTATCTCTGTTTTTATGTGGAGATTTATTGGATACTACCTCACTTTTGCATTGGGGATGTTCGCTGTGAGTTGGTATGTGAATAAGAACAACAGTTCTAAACCTAACCCTGCTAGTACACCAACTCCATCACAAACTCAAGCCTAAAGAGCTGATATGGCGAAAACGAAAACGGTCTACGAGTGTCAATCCTGTGGTTATGAATCGCCAAAATGGATGGGTATTTGCACACGTTGTGGCTCCGCCGAAGGTTTTCAGGAAGTCCGGCACCTGCCAGAAGTTGAGCATAAATCCAAACTTCCCGGTGGGGTAAGCGCTGCAGCACCGATACTTCTCAGCGAAGTTGGAAGCAGCCATGAAGATCGCTCTCCCAGCGGTATTGTTGAGCTGGATCGTGTATTAGGAGGGGGCTTTATGAAAGGATCCTTCGTGCTACTTGGTGGGGATCCAGGTATTGGTAAAAGTACCCTCACGCTACAAATTGGTCGTGCGAATCCATCTATGAAGATGTTGTACGTATCAGGTGAAGAGTCGCCGGCGCAGATACGCCAGCGCGCTACGCGATTGGGTATGGACAATAATGAGCTCTATCTCTACGCCGAAACGGATGTCATCAAAGTACTCGATCAGGCACGTTCCATGCGTCCCGATCTACTGATTATCGATTCCATCCAAACCTTGTACCGGGCAGAACAATCGGGAATGCCGGGCAATCTGTCTCAAATTCGCGAATGTGCCCTCTTGCTCATGCAATTTGCCAAGCAGGAGAATATTACTACACTCATCATTGGTCACATGACCAAAGAGGGAGACCTAGCTGGTCCTAAGGTCCTAGAGCACATGGTAGATACCGTTCTGCAGTTTGAAGGGGATAGTAACTATGCCTATCGATTGCTCCGATCTGTCAAAAACCGTTTTGGCGCCGCCAATGAAATCGGTGTTTTCGAGATGACCGATCAGGGTTTGATTGATGTGGTAAACCCATCCCAGCTCTTTATATCAGGTTTTGACCATAGCATCAGTGGCAATGCCGTGGTATGCACGATGGAAGGATCTAGGCCCTTGCTCACCGAAGTACAAGCACTAGTGAGCAGTACATCCTATGGGATGCCTCAGCGCACGGCCTCCGGATTTGATCAGCGTCGTCTGGCTCTTTTACTCGCGGTATTGGAAAAAAGAGCAGGCTATCGTTTTGCCGACCAGGATGTCTTTGTGAATGTAGCAGGAGGGATGAAACTGGTGGAACCTGCTACTGATTTAGGTATTGCCTGTGCAATGGTCTCTGCTCTATCTAATCGTCCGGTAGGCAAGAATACCGTTTTTATTGGTGAGATCGGTCTGGGTGGTGAAATCAGAGGTGTTCACCGCATCGCTCAGCGTGTAAATGAGGCAAAAAAAATGGGATTTGAAACGGCCGTGGTTCCTGAAAGTAACCTGGCTTCGCTTAAAATCCCTGAAATCCAGCTTATTGGAGCCCGGCACATCGAAAAAGTGCTGGGGCTGCTATTTTAGCGGGCTTGCCACGCAAGCGTGGCGCAGTAAAACTTCTTAGTAGTCTTCGCGTAGACGACGGCGCTCGTCACGTACGCTCTTCTTCATGGCCTCACGGCGTGCTTCAGAAGGCTTGGTGTATTGCTGGCGCTCTTTGAACTCGACCATCATGCGTGAACGGGTAATCATTTTTTTGAACCGGTTGATAGCGCGGTCGATGTTTTCGTTGTCTCTTATTTTAATACCGATCATATTTTTTCGCGATATTTCTGGAGTAATTTTAGGTTTTACTGCGTTTTTTAGCCCATCAAAATGATAGGAATCCACAATATAACATTTTTTATTGGAAATAGATGCCTCTTTTCCGGTCTGAATACGCAAATTAATCGGGGAGATCGCATCGGCCTTGTTGGACCCAACGGTACCGGCAAGACGACGCTCTTGCGTGTGATCACAGGTCGTTATTCCATCGAAAGTGGACAGATACAAATCCCTAAGGGGGTAACCATCGGCTTTCTTGAGCAAGATTATCTTGAACAGCCCGGACACATGACCGTTATGGATCTGGCCATGACTGCCTTTGAAGAAGCCAAACGCATGGAACAGGGGATGATGGATGCCGCCGAAGCCATGTCGAATCTCACTGATTACGACTCCGACGAGTATCATGCTTTGGCTGATAAATTAGCCCATATGCAGACGCGATACGCAGTTCTGGAAGGCGATAAAGCCGAGTCGAAGGCGGCCGAAGTGCTCGAAGGATTAGGATTTAAAACGGAAGACTTGCAGCGTCCTCTTACTTCCCTTAGTGGTGGATGGCGTATGAGGGTTCTCCTGGCTAAGCTCCTACTCCAAAAACCGGATCTCCTGCTCTTAGATGAACCTACGAATCACCTCGACATCGATTCGATAGAATGGCTCGAGCAGTATCTGCAAGCCTATCCTGGCGGTGTGGTCTTAGTGAGCCATGATCAGTTTTTCCTGAATCGTATGGTCAACAAAATTGTTGAAATTCGTCAGCAGAGAGCCTTTTCTTATACCGGGAATTATGATGATTTTCTGCAAGAGCGAGAAGTTCAGGTTGAAATGCAGAAAGCCCAGTTTGAAGCTCAACAAAAAGAGATCGCCGATGTTGAACGATTTATTGAGCGATTTAGAGCTAAAGCGACGAAAGCCAAGCAAGTGCAAAGTCGGGTTAAGAGCCTGGACAAACTCGATCGTGTAGAAGCACCTGAGGAAGCTCAGCGCAATATATCTTTTCGTTTTCCTGATCCACCAGCAAGTGGTCAGGTGGTGATTGAAATCGACCATCTTGTCAAATCCTACCCTGATCCAGAGGGTGGTGCCGATATTCGGGTGTTCACCGCAGCTCAGCGTCTCGAAGTGAACCGTGGGGATAAAATTGCCCTCTTGGGTCCAAATGGAGCGGGTAAATCGACATTAGCTCGTATCATAAATGGTGCTGAGCCTTTTGATGGAACCCGAAAAGTTGGTCATAATGTTCTATTTGGCTTCTTTGCTCAGCATCTGGCCGATATGATGCGTTCGGATCGCACGATACTCGAGGAGATGGAGTCGTCGGCAACGAGTTCAGAGGCCCGTATGCGTATCCGCACGCTTTTAGGATGTTTCTTGTTTACCGGCGATGATGTGTTCAAGCCGGTGACGGTCCTCAGCGGGGGTGAAAAGAGCCGTGTAGCTTTAGCTCGCACTTTGTTGCAACCTGCTAATTTGCTCATTTTGGATGAGCCTACCAACCACCTTGATATTGCCAGCAAGGAAGTGCTTGTACAAGCCTTGAAGGCCTACACAGGCACTTTGGTAGCCGTAAGCCATGATCGGCAGTTTTTATCAGGCTTTGCCAATAAGATCTGGCGTGTCGACGGGGGTAAGGTTACCGAATATCAGGGGGGCTATGATTATTATATCTGGAAGCGACAACAGGAGCTCGATGATAGCAAATCGAACTCACAGACTGCAAAAGCTACAGTTTCAGTAAATGCTAAGCCTCAGGAAGCTACAGGACCCAAGACGAAAGAACAGAAACGTTTGGAGGCTGAGCAGCGAAATCGACTGAATCGGGAGACAAAAGAGTTGCGCAAGCGCATTGAGGAATTGGAGCGGAAGATGGAACTATTGGAATCGGAGAAGGACCAAATTTCCAAAAAGATGGGCGATCCAGCGTTTTACCAAACTTCAGAGGCTTCGGCATCCATACGCAGGTTTGAGTTGATAGATCGCGAGCTGAATGAACTCCTGGAGCAGTGGACCTCGGATCAGGAGGCTTTGGAAGAGGCGATGCAGCAGGTCAGCGATTGAGGACCAAAGTCTCGGGTACCGGGATCTTCAGGACTCCCAGGCCAAACAGAGCGTAATCATACTTGGCGGGATCGAGGGGGTCGAGGCTACGTAATCGGTCGGTGAGCTCGACAACAGCCTTCCAGTCGTTGGATGGACGCGTCAACAGGCCCAGCATTCTCGCGTAGCGGGCTACGTGGACATCCAGTGGTATCATCAGCTCTGAAACAGGCATGAAATTCATGATTCCGACATCTACGATGCTATCTTTGCGAAGGCACCATCGTAGGTAGAGCCAAAGGCGCTTGCAACTGCTCCCTTTGCCGGCATCACCGATATGGCGGCGAGTTCGGGCCGGCGCCTCATCTATCACTGCGAAAAACATCGGATGAAATCGCTCCATTACTGAGACCCCTTGTTCAAGGCTATCCCGATAGACCTCAGCCCAGAAGGCCTCAAAAGTGCCAAAATCGTGATAGATACGCTGAAGTATCTGACAGATGATATCTATGTCGCTCGCATTCCAGGTACGATGGACAAAACCCTCCAAGGCTTTTGGTGAACCTGTGTTGTAGCTTTTGATGAAGGCAAAAGGTTGATGGTTCATCCTTCGCATCAAATCTTCGACTTTTGCCATCACAATATCACGGCGACCCCAAGCCATCAGCGCGGCAAAGAATCCCGCTATTTCGCGGTCGGTCTTGTCGGAGTAGGCATGCAGGAAAGAGACGGGATCACTGTCTATGTATTCTGGTTGCTCAACGCGCATCACCAGATCATCCAGAAATGGTCTAAGTTCTGGTAGTTTTTTTGGTCCAATAGGTTTTAAAGGGCGAGATTTTTTCATCCCAAAAGCTCCTTGACTGCCACTGTGAGTCTGCGATTAGCCTTAGGGAAGGGGTAATCGTCTAATTGTTCAACATCCACCCACTGAATCTGATCGCTTTGAAGTGCTTTAGGTTCGCCTGAAACGGGAGCACATAAATAGGCGTGAAGGGTAATCTTAAAATGGCTGTATACATGGCGGATGGGCTCGAAAGGACGCAAAATCTCCATTTCGATGCCGAGCTCCTCACGTATTTCTCGGTGAAGGGCCTCTTCTAGTGTTTCACCCTCTTCCCGCTTGCCACCCGGAAACTCCCAAAGTCCGCCGAGCATCGCATCTTCCCTGCGTCGTGAGATCAGTACCTTGCCGTCCTTACCTTGGAGTACGGCAACAACAATATCATGGTGGGGTGTTTTCGCTTTCGGTGCCTTGTAGGGATAGCGCTCTTGCTCTAGGCTTTTGTTCGCAACACAGCTGATAGACCATGGACATAGATCACAAGAAGGTTTTTTGGGACTACAGACCAAAGAACCGAGTTCCATCAGTGCCTGGTTGAAGTCGCCTGGTCGTTTCGGGTCTAGGAACCTATCGGCATACGATTGAATCTGTTTTTGTGTAGAGGCTTGTCTCACGTCGTCTTGGATTCCCAAAAACCGACTAAGTACTCGGATTACATTTCCGTCAACAACGGCTTTGGCCTCGCCAAAGGCGATGCTTGAGATCGCTGCTGCAGTATAGGGTCCTATTCCAGGTAGTGTGAGGAGTTCATCGTAGGTGCTCGGAAAGGTCCCACCTAACTCGAAATGTACCTTTTTGGCTGCTTTGTGCATGTTTCGACCACGGCTGTAGTATCCAAGTCCTTCCCAAAGCATCAATACGTCATGCAGATCAGCTTTTGCCAGATCTTCAAGCCGTGGAAATGCTTTCTTGAAACGCAGGTAGTAGGGTGTGGCCTGATCAACCCTCGTTTGCTGCAGCATAATCTCGGACAGCCAGATACTGTAGGCATCCTTGCTCTGCCTCCAAGGCATCTCTCTGCGATACATCTCAAACCAGGAGAGTAAAGCGCCTCGCAGGTTCTCGAGATGATCAGATGGATCACTCATCGGCGAAGGCGGATCACATTCAGGATGATTTCGCTTGCCATAGATGCTCCATATTGATCGCTTGTCACAATTTGAAGGACATTTCGACCAATTTGTCGATCATTTGGTGTCCATTTCAAAAGACCTGTTTCAGCTTCAATCTCTACACCTTCTGGTAAATTCACACCAGAAAAGCGAATCAACTCTGAATCTGATCCATCAGGATCAAAACCACTTAATTGAAGAGTGAAGACTTCATCCACAGGTATGCTCACCTGTCGCACAGGGGTGAGTCGCGGCGGAGCATTAAAAGCACGGACATCAATACTAAAACGGGTGCTATCACTAGCTCCTGCGCTGTTTGTTGCGATCACAGTAAAGGTATTTTGGCCAATATCAGAAGTCTTAGGTTGCCATTTGAGGGCATTTCCCTTCGTTGGAATAGGATTATCGCCGTGTCTAACAAACCAATTCACCCCATCCAGGGAACCCTCATCCAGAGAAAAATAGCTAAGATACGGTTGTGGAAACGGGATACTACTGTTGGTTACAGCTGATATCTTGATCTTATTTGATATCATTTCTGGCATTGAATTTGAAGAGTCTGTGACAGCGGGCTTGGGCATGGCATCGAATCGACGTAAACGATCGAATTCGCTGAGCCATAGAATCTCTTTATTAACTAGGAAATGATTCCCGGCACTGGGATTGTCTCTAATGGAATAAGCTTTCCCATCTTCCAAGGACCAAATCTTGCCATCTGTAGTTCTCACGATCCATGATAAACCCAGTTGTTGAGCCCAATCCACTTCACCATTTACCGTTCCCAGATCTATTGCTTGGGCACCACGTTCCCACTTGAAAACGCGACCATCTTCAGTGCTAAGTAAAAACTCACCCTGATCCTCAAACAATCTTTGGATTGGCTGACCAACATTGACAGGGGCTTCTTGAAGGATACGTCCAGAACTAATCACAAAAGGGTAGATAGTACCTGTATTTCCCAAAGCAAAAAACCGATTCGAAGAAGCTACAATATCCATTATAGACTCATTTGGGCCCACTTTAGCAGGTACAGCCTCGAAACTTTCATTGATTTCGGAACGAGAAGCCAGAGAAATAGATCCAATTCCACCTTCTCCCAGAGCCACAAATAATCGTGAACCAATACGAGTAACTCCCTTTGGCTCCTGATCAAAGACAGCAACTGCATATAAACCTTGAGAAACGGTTGGATCGATAATGGTGAGTCGATTTTCACTGCCGAATAGATAAGCAAACCGAGCATCACTGCGCAGATGAGTTCCACGACGTAGCATGGCATCAGATGTGTAAAGCCAAACCAAGGAATCCGCCGTCGCATTAAATACCGCAAGGCCCTCTTGAGCACTCAAGACATAAACATGAGTATGCGAACCTGATAATGCAGATATCGCAGGAATACGCATTAGACCTTGAGCCTGAGTGTTCACCGAACACAGAGAGATGATGAGGATACTTAATAAAGTCGTAATCGTTTTCATATTAGATCCAGTGATGGTTTCTATACCATTGAATGGTTTCATACACACCCTCATCCAACGATATCTTTGGATGGAAATTGAGTTCAGTACGAGCTTTTTCTATAGAACAGGTCCATTCCAGAACCATTTCTTTCGCTTTTTCACGATTCAGAACAGGGTAAGCACCGAAAACACCAGCAACTGTTTCAAGCCCAGCTGCGATTTTTTGTACCCAGTCCGGTTTGATCCGTAATGCTTTTACCTTTTTACCCAAAGCACGTTCGGCTGATTGACGAAACTGCTCCCAGGTTATGGGCGGATCCCCCGAAATGTAGTAGGTTTGGAGTCCCTCGTGTGGATGTTTTGCTGCCAATACCATTCCCAATACTAAATCCCTGACGTGAACCATTGAAATAGGGGTACTGCTGCCATTTCCTATGATTGGACAAAGACCTTTTGCAGTCATTTTGAATATCGTTAGGATATCTTGTTCCCGTGGACCATAAACAGCCGGTGGACGAATCACGGTGATACTCGTTCCTGTGGTTTCTGGTTCAGCTGCAATCCGCTTGATCATTTCTTCCATCCGCTTTTTTGATTCTCCATATCGACTTACGGGTCTCATGGGATCATTTTCGCTCAAGGGTGTTCCATGGCTAGGACCCGCAGCAGCAAGGCTAGACAGAATGACTACCTTTGGGATCTTATTTTTGATAGCAACTCTTAAAAGATTCTCAGTTGCCTCCACATTACCCCTGTCAAAAGCTTCAAAAGTGGGGGCTTTCACAACTCCGGCACTGTGAAACACTACATCAACTCCTTGTAAACGATTATTGAGTAGTTTTAGATCAAAGAGATCACCTTTGCTGATGGTTACATCACGGCCTTCAAGCCATTTTAACTCATTTCGGACTAGACAATCGATTTGCCATCCATTCGTACGCATCAAGTAATCGACTAAGTGACTTCCAATAAATCCCGTTCCACCTGTGATAAAGGCTTTCATGCTCAAATTTCGTATATTTGCTAGCTATATCATCGAAAATAGTTTCATTTAAACTGTTTTCGATTTCTAAGAGGACGCACTAAATATAACCTTGTCTTTCCCCTGCTACAAGCAGCTAATCTTCAAGATCGAATGAGCGATAAAGAACTTCGGGTAGCCATATTCACGGGTAACTATAACCACATTCGCGATGGGGTTTCTCTTACCTTAAACCGCCTCGTTGCATTTTTGGAGTCAAAAGGGGTGCCCGTTATCGTTTTTGGTCCAACCGGTGATGAGCCCGCCTTCGAGCATGAGGGTGATTTTATTTCTGCCCCATCCATTCCGATGCCAGGGCGACCAGAGTATCGCGTTACTATCGGATTCCCTGAGGAAGTTCAGAAACGACTTCGTGATTTTGGTCCAACACTCATCCACATTGCAACCCCAGATTTATTAGGCTTTCGTGCAATGCGTTTTGCTCAGGCTAACAATATTCAGATTGTTGCTTCTTACCATACCCACTTTACCAGCTATCTGAAATATTACAACATGGATATGTTGGAGATTTTGGGTTGGAAATATCTGGTGTGGTTCTATAGCCAGTGCAAACATATTTACGTTCCTACTCCATCGATGGCTGATGAGTTAACAGAGCGGGGAATCACCGATGGTCTCAAAATATGGGCGCGTGGAGTTGAAACGGATTTGTTTCAGCCCGAGAAAAGATCAATGGATTGGCGTCGCTCAAATGGGATAACGGACGATCAGATCGTCGTTACCTTTGTATCTCGTCTTGTTTGGGAAAAAGATCTTCAGACTGTTGTGGATACCCTCCGAAAAGTAAGCGTGGCTCGCCCGCAGATCAAACCTATGATTGTTGGTGATGGTCCTGCGAGAAAAGAGTTAGAACAGCTTATTCCCAATGGATTTTTTACGGGTTTTCTCACAGGCGAAGATCTGGCAACCGCCTATGCGTCTAGTGATATCTTCTTTTTCCCATCCGATACTGAGACCTTTGGTAATGTGACCCTTGAAGCAATGTCGAGTGGAGTACCTGCTGTTGTAGCTGACGCAACAGGCAGCAAAAGTTTGATCGAACAAGGTGTAAACGGTTATCTGGGAACCCCAAAAAAGACAAAAGAGTTTGCAGATTTGATTATAAAATTGATAGACGACGCTTCTCTGCGTGATGAAATGGCTGTTAATACACGCCAAAAAGCCCTTGCTTATTCATGGGAGAAGATTAACAACGGACTTATCGAACAGTACAAAGAAGCACTCTCTCAACCCTGCCCAGACCTTAAATTCTGATTCATTGCGCATCATTTACATCTCACATCTTCACCCATCGGTCGATACTCCCCTGGAGAATATGGGTGGTATGCAAAGGGTGAGTATGCAGTTGCTCGAAGTTCTGCAGCAGCGAAAGGATGTGCACGTTGAGCCCATTATCCTACATGCAAACTGGAAAGGCATTGCTTGGAGTACCACTGTATTCTTGCTCACCTTGCTTTTTAGGCTTCCAGCTTTAGTGCGTCGCCACAATGCAGATCTCGTTGTCTTCTCATCCATGGTTACTGCTTCAATGGCTCCATTACTCAAAAAGCGATGTTCTGTACCCATGGTTACCATTAATCATGGATTAGATGTCACGCTCCCTTCGAGAGTTTATCAGTGGTATATCAAAAAAGTATTTAAAGCTTTGGATGCTACCATATCTGTGAGTAGTGCAACTCGTTCGGAGTGTTTAGCAAGAGGAATGGATCCAAGCAAGGCTTATGTTATTCCCAATGGATTGCCTGCTCGAAAATCGAATCTTACTGTCGATAAGCTTGCCTTGCGTGCACAACTTGAACGAGACCTTGGAATCCCGTCTTCTAAACCCCTTATCTTAACAGTTGGGCGTCAGGTTAAACGAAAAGGGCATGCATGGTTTATCGAACATGTACTACCCCGTATTGACTATCAAACCGTCTTTGTTCTTGTCGGCGATGGACCCGAACACACTGCTCTTAAGAAAGTTGCTGAAAACTATACTGGTATATCTGATATTGTTTTTACTGGAAAAATAGAGGATGAGTATTTAAGCCTCTGTTATGCAGCAGCTGATGTTTTTGTGATGCCAAATATACCCGTTCCTGGAGACATGGAGGGTTTCGGGGTCGTGATGATCGAAGCTAATCTTCACGGTATCCCCGCAATTGCAACCAGGCTTGAAGGAATAACAGATGTAATTGATGATGGGGTGAACGGTTTTCTCATAAATCCATCAGATCCCGAAGAATTTGCTTTGAGGATTAGCAAGCTTTTGAATGATCCGAAGGTTTTTGACCCACTTAAAATTTCTGATTTTGTGTTTGAAAAGTTTAGTTGGTCGAAGATAGTCGAAGTATATATTGGGGTATTCCACGACATCATTCAAGGCCAGCGAAGCTCAATCGCTAGATTTGATTGATCAAATCTAGTAAGTATATTACGATACTATTAACTCATTGATCCCTTGGGGCACTCATACATGGATAAAGACAAGGCAAACGTAAAGTCTCAGGATATTTTTGCAAAAGCTTTCGATTTCAAGAAAGCAGATGAGGTTAAAGCCCTTGGTTTATTTCCATACTTTAAGCCCCTTACGGCCACCGATGGTACGGAAGTCGTGATCGAAGGTCAAAAAGTGATCATGGCAGGTTCCAACAATTATCTTGGCTTGACTAATGATCCAAGGGTAATTGAAGCGGCAAAAAATGCAATCACCAAATATGGCACGGGTTGTACTGGTTCTCGCTATTTAAATGGTACGCTCGACCTGCACATTGAGTTAGAAGAAAAGCTTGCCGATTTCATGAAGAAGGAGGCCTGTGTTCTTTTTAGCACCGGTTATCAAACCAATGAGGGTTCTATTCAGACCATCGCTGGTCGTAATGATGTGATCTTTTCGGATAAAGATAACCATGCATGTATTGTAGTCGGCACACTTTGCTCTAACGCCAGAACCGTGCGTTATGCTCACAATGATATGGATCAGTTGCGTAAACTTTTAGAGCGCGAAGACCCATCTCATGGCAAGATTATCGTAAGCGATGGAGTCTTCTCTATGTCAGGCACTCTTGCCAAAGTCCCTGAACTAGTGAGCTTAGCCAAAGAATTCGGTGCTCGCCTCTATTTGGATGATGCTCATGCTATTGGTGTAATCGGAGAGGGCGGACGCGGATCGGCCTCAAGTTTTGGACTACTCGACGATGTCGATTTGATCAGCGGAACATTCTCCAAAAGCTTCGCATCCTTAGGCGGATTCTTAGTGGGTGATAAACCTGTGATCGAGTTCATTCGCCATAATTCTCCAGCGCACATCTTCAGTGCTTCCATGCCACCAGCGAATGTGGCTACCGTTCTGAAAGCCTTGGAGATTCTGAAAGCAGAACCCTGGAGACTTGAGCGTCTTGAAGAAATTTCAGTTTACATGCGAAACGGCCTACGTTCCCTCGGTTTCAATGTTTGGACGAGTGAATCTCCAATCATCCCCGTAGTTATTGGAGATATGATGACCTGCTTTAAATTCTGGCGTGAACTTTTCGAAGCAGGTGTTTATGTCAATGCTGTCGTTGAGCCAGCAGTACCGCGCGGTCAGTCGCTTGTACGTACTAGCTACATGGCTACTCACACCAATCAGCAGTTGGATGCCATCCTCGAAGCATTTAAAAAAATTGGTATGAAAATGGGAATCATCGATGGTCAGGGTAACGGACTTTTAGTAAGCCCATAACGTGGAAACTCAGATCGATACCACCGGCATCTATTTGGTGAGTGACAGCTCCGAAAGAAAAGAATTCTTATCCTTTCCCTACCAGCTCTACAAGGAGCAAAAGCTCTGGATTCCTCCTTTGATGATGGAGCAAAAAAAGCTCATCGATACGCAGCAAAATCCTTTTTATGATGAAGCTGATTTGGCAATGTTCATTGCTACCCTCAATGGTAAGACTGCAGGACGTATTGCGGCCATCCACAACAAAGCTTACAATCGCTATCATAAAACAAATGTCGGTTTCTTTGGTTTCTTTGATTGTGTTGACGATCAGCGTATCTGTAATTTATTGATTAAAGCAGTTGGTGACTGGTTCAGTGAACGTGGGATAACAGAAGTTATCGGTCCAACAAGTCCCGGAATGATGGACGTAATTGGGGTGCTTGTTGACGGCTTTGAATTCGAGCCAGGTCTGCTTATGCCGTATAATTTCCCTTATTATGACCGATTATTGGAAGGCGCCGGCTTGCACAAAGCGATGGATTTATTTGCCTACAGGGTGACCAAGCAAACAGTTACACTCGACCGTATGGCAAGGGCCGCAGAAATTGTACGTTCTCGATTACCCAATTTGGTAATTCGAAAAATAGAAATGAAAAATTTTGAGGCTGAGGTTACGATCATTAGGGAGATATTTAACAAAGCCTGGGCACAAAATTGGGGATTTGTCCCTGTTAGTGAAAAACAGTTTGCGTTTATCGCCAAAGATCTTAAAACAGTTATAGATCCTGACTTTGCTCATGTTGCAGAGGTGGATGGTCGTCCTGTCGCTTTTTCAGTAGCCCTTCCTGATATTAATCAGGCGTTGAAGCATATCGATGGAAAACTCTTTCCCTTCGGACTTCTGAAAGTGTTATATTATGCCCGTAAAATCCGACAAGTTCGAATAGCTCTTATGGGCGTTTTGCCGGAATATCAAGGACGTGGTATAGATGCCCTTTTGCATAAGCAGACCATAGAAAATGGCTTGGTAAAAGAGTATGAATCAGCTGAACTCAGTTGGATTTTAGAGTCAAATGTTGATATGATACGCGTTGCTGAACGTATCGGAGCTTTCGTTGAGAAACGATACCGAATGTATCATATATCGTTTTAGTAAGAAGATTTTTTTCAACATGTGCAACCAGATCAGTCTGGATGGTTCATGGCTTTTGTTAATTAGTTAATTAAACAAATTACTTATGAGTAGTAAGCTCAAAAAAGCTGCAAGCAGTTTGGTACCGGCAGGATCAAAATTTAGCATTAAGCCGGCATCGCTAAAAAAGTTCAGTCTAGATCAGCTTTTACACAACTATCGTCTCATGTTGACCTCTCGTCGTTTGGACGAAAAGATGTTGAACCTTCTTAAACAAGGTAGGGGCTTCTTCCATATCGGTGGATCTGGCCATGAGTGTGTGCAACTTGCTCTCGCCGAACATATGCAAAAGGGCAAAGATTGGAGCATGTGTTACTACCGTGACATGGCCTACGCTCTTGGTATGGGAATGACTCCCCGCCAGTTGCTATCTGCCCACCTTAGTAAAGTGACGGATACTTCCCACGGCAAACAAATGCCATCCCATTTCAATTCGAAAGATCTTCGCATTGTATCGGTATCAAGTGCGCTAGGAAATCAGTTTTTAACCGCTTTGGGGCTCGCACAGGGCTCACAACAGCTCGACGCCAAAGAAGTGGTGTATGTCTCTACCGGTGATGGTGGAACTTCTGAGGGGGTCTTTTTCGAGATGGTGAACTGGGCAACCCGCGTTAAGGCTCCTTTGGTGATAGTGGTTCAGGATAATAAATTCGCCATCAGTGTACCTGTCGATGAACAAACGTCCAATTCTAGCATTTCAAAAAGTATTCAGGGCTTTGATAATTTGACGATTCTAGAAATTGATGGAACCGATTGGCTTCAATCCTGGGCAGCTGCCGAAAAAGCAGTTGAGCACGCCCGAAGTGGAAAGGGTCCTGTTCTCATTCATGCCCACGTTGTTCGTTTGTTGCCTCATTCATCCTCAGACGACCATCGCAAATATCGGTCTGAAGAAGAGCTTGAAAGAGACATGCTGCACGATCCCATTTTAAAAATGGAGGAGTACATCTCCATGTTAGATGTAGCTGGTACGATTGATTTTGATGAAATTAAAGCCGAAGTGCGTCAACACATCGACGAAGATACCAATTGGTGTCTTGAGCAAGATGATCCCAAACCGGAAGATGCAATGTTGCATGTTTACAGCGAAAATCAAGTCGATTTCGAGTACTACAAAGAAGAGCCACTTGGTGAGCCCATCGTAATCGTTGATGCCATCAACCATGCTATTGCAGAGGAGATGGAGCGTAATGAGAAGGTGATCGTTTTTGGTGAAGACGTTGCTGGAGGTAAGGGTGGTGTATTTACGGCCACACGTGGCCTCACCGATCGTTTTGGCGAGCATCGTTGCTATAATTCACCTATCGCCGAAGCTTCGATTATCGGAACTGCAACAGGTTTAGCGATCCAAGGATTCAAGCCCGTCGTCGAAATTCAGTTTGGCGATTATATTTGGCCTGCTGTTCAAGAAATTCGTAACCAAGTAGCGACTCTGCGTTATCGGTCACACAATCACTTCAGCAATCCAATGGTCATCAGGGTTCCTGTAGGGGGATATATTCACGGTGGACTCTGCCACAGTCAAAATATTGAGACCTACTTTGCCCACATGCCTGGTCTTAAAGTGGTGATGCCCTCCAACGCTGCTGATGCCAAAGGTCTGCTGAAAACGGCAATACGATCCGATGATCCTGTCATGTTCCTAGAGCATAAATCTCTGTATCGTCAGGGATTTGCTCGTATGCCGGAACCAGGTCCAGAATATTTAGTACCTATTGGTAAGGCAAACATCGTTCGCGAAGGTCGTCACGCCACCATTATCACCTATGGTGCTTTGGTTCAAAAGGCTGTAACGGCAGCCCGCGAATGGAGCCAGCAAGGAGTCGAAATTGAAGTCATTGATTTAAGAAGTTTAATGCCTCTGGATACTGATACTATTCTTGAATCCGTTGTAAAAACGGGCCGCGCTCTCGTATTTTACGAGGACTACGAGTTTTTGGGATACGGATCTGAAGTAGCAGCTATAATTGCTGAAAAAGCATTTATTGCTCTTGATGCTCCGGTGATGCGTTTGGCTGGTAAATTTACCCCCATTCCTTTTGCAGCACCTATGGAAGATTTCGTGTTACCCAATGATGAAAAGCTCAAAGACTCTATTCAGAAGCTTCTCGATTTCTAACTCTTTCAATTATGAAAACCCTGATTCTAACTCTCTTTTCACTCTTGCTCACATCTTCTGTGCTGGCTCAAGGGGGGAAAATCGTTTTTAGCAAAAATGTACATGACTTTGGGGAAATTCAGGAAGGTACCATCGCAATTCATACCTTTGAGTTTGTAAACCAGGGTAAACGTGCTCTAAGGATTCTAAATGTGATTGCAAGTTGTGGATGCACCACCCCAGAGTATTCAAAGACTGCTGTTGCCGCTGGTCAAAAGGGTTTTATTAAGGTAGCCTACGACTCCAATGGACGTCCAGGAATCATCGATAGAGCCATCACAGTTCAAACAGATGGGGAGCCATCCTATGAAATTCTGCAAATCAAGGGGTCTGTTGTTAACTCCAAGATCAAGGG
>Ga0169931_10006173_pt1 | contig 18160 bp, 12 predicted proteins | sample Kivu_15m_20L_FD_129675 | JGI IMG/M metagenome (GOLD analysis project Ga0169931, IMG submission 129675) | Freshwater microbial communities from Lake Kivu, Western Province, Rwanda to study Microbial Dark Matter (Phase II) - Kivu_15m_20L... | ecosystem: Environmental > Aquatic > Freshwater > Lake... | reverse complement strand
TCTTTCTCGTTTTCGCCTTCACTTTCCAACGCAAAATCGCGTTTATCTGTAATACCGTCTTTCTCGCTTTCGCCTTCACTTTCCAACGCAAAATCGCGTTTATCTGTAATACCGTCTTTCTCGTTTTCGCCTTCACTTTCGCCTTCACTTTCATCTTCATCTTCACTTTCGCCTTCACTTTCATCTTCACTTTCATCTTCACTTTCATCTTCACTTTCACTTTCACTTTCACTTTCACTTTCACTTTCACTTTCGCTTTCGTCTTCGTCTTTACTTTCATCTTTACTTTCACTTTTACCGTCGTCTTCTAAAATAGAACTGCGTTCAGAATCAATAATAGAACTGCGTTCAGAATCAATTGGCATATCTGTAGATTCTGTTATCTCATCTTTATCTATATAACATTTACATTCACATTTTTTTGAAAAAATACAATTTTCGCAAGGTGTATTACTATTTATTTCCATATTATATATAATATATAATATAAATTATTATTTATAAAATTAATTTAATTTATACTTGTAAAATTGATAAAATATAATACAATCAAATACGCTACTCAAACCACTTCCAGCTAACCATTGTATATTGTCTTTGATATAATTCATATGTTCATTGACATTTAAGTCATATAATATAATTAAAATGGATGAAAAAAAGAGTATATTAGCCATGGTAATAATAATAAAAGAAAGTAATGATAGTCCTTCTACTGATTCTCTTTTATAGTTTAGCATAATCTGTGGTATTCTTGCTACAATAAAAATACCAGTGGCTAACCATCCAATAATATCTCCAAACAAAATACTTGTATTTATATTACCATTCATATATGAAAACGTTACACACCCAAGTAATACTATACTACTTATAATCATAAATATACATTCAATGTATGTAAAATAAAAGAATACATATTTTGGAAATTCGGTAATAGGATTTAACAAATAACTTCTTTCGTTTATCATTTCTCTGTCTATTAAAAAATTTTTTCTTCTATAATACATAATTTGATAAATGATGACAACATCTAAAATAATATGATATACAGCAGAATATACCAAAATAACATTTAGATTTTTCATAATTGCCCCCATCACAGAAAATACATCTCCAAGAACTAGAAAAAATAGAAGCATTAAACTAATAGCATCCACATTTTGATTTTTATAATTTCTATATAATTGTGGTACAAATACAAATAACCATAATATATTCGATAAAGAAGTTAATAACCACGCTAATTGTTGACCATTTACTAACATCATTTATTTAAAAATGCATTTTTAAATAATTCAATTTATGTTTACACAAATAATTATATATTTTCATCATGTACAATTTTATCTACCTTTTCTAATAAACTCACATCATTTGATAACATATTTATCATTGATAATAATTTAGGATTATTTAATACATTTAACATCATATCAGTTATATCTTTATTTTGCAATGCATCTAATAATTGAGTATTGGTCGTCAAGGTCGGTAAAATATGTTCCAATTTTGCATTGTTTTGTAAAAGTAATAAATAACTTGCCATCTTCGGATTATGTAACAACATACTTATATTATTATACAAGTTCGTATCCGATACCAATCCATTTACCATATTTTTTAATTGAACATTACTACCTAACATGGTAACAATATCTGCTATATCTTTATTATTCTGCAAAATTGTAACATTATTTGCATCAAATGGATTCTCAATTAACTGTTTCACAATCTGTAATATCTGAGGATTCGATGATATCGACGTTATTAATTGTATAAATTCAGGCTCCCTCTTTATTACTGTATTCGCCATCTCTATATCCTTATCTGGCTTCTTAAACGCTTTATTAAATCCTAATACTACACTCTGCATTAGCCCATTTGTATTAATGTTAATTAAAGGCAGAATTTCTGAAATGGCAAATAAACTATATCCAACAATCGTAATAATTGTATCCACTGTACTATTTGTCGATGTATTATCTGACATTTAAACAATTTATAATCAAAATTAAATGTTATCTTTAAATAATTGGATAAGATTTAATATATATACATTTGAACGCAATTTTCACATTTGTACAACAAAAAATGCCAATGAAGAAATTAAACTAGCTACACCAGCATCCTTAACAATATAACCTGAACTCACAGAAGTAGCCGTGGCTGTGGCTGTTGAAGTTGCACTAGACTTAACAGTAGATGTCAAAGAACTATCGTGATGAGAATCATCGTCGTTATTATCTTCCCATGGACTAGGATTATCATCGCCGGGCCGCGGGTGGTCTTCCCATGGACTGTCATCGCCAGGTCGTGGGTGGTCTTCCCCAGGACTAGGATTGTCATCGCCAGGTCGTGGAAATCCAGTATCATCACCAGGAGTTGGATTATCATCTACGATTTGAGCATATGCAAATGAAACACTGAGAAATGCTAAAAGAAATTTGGCAAGTTGCATTTTATAATTATTTATTTTCTTTGTTTTTAAATCAAAATTTTATTATAAATTAAAATTTGATAATCGTAACATTCTTAGGGATGACTGCGCCTTTAACTTGTGTTAATTTGACATATTTTACCTTTGTATAAATCACATTTATATTATTTGGTAAATTATTTTTATATGAAAATAATTTACTGGCTACTTGATTTATATATTTTTTAGGAATTATATCTCCTTTTGATTCTAAAATAAGATGTGCAGAACTAATGTTATTTAGATGAAACCATAAACTTTCAGGATGACTCATTTTAATAATGGTTTCATTACTTTGAGCATCTTTTCCAATATATATTGGATATGTTTTATCATTAATTTCGATACAATCCGTTATAAAAGACATGACTTGTCTTGTTTGTGTGGATTAAAATGAAATAGATAAAATCAATTATTATTAAGAACTTTTTATTTTTTCAGCAAATTCTACAGAACCAAATATCTGTGAACAATATTCTTCATCTTTTCTTAGGTTTACAAGAGTTATGAATTTAGTTGGCTTAAAATCTATAGAATCTTGTTTTCTAGTACTAATTACATCTAAAAATTTTAATATGGGTATCATTAAACAGTTATTAATTGGATCGATTGATTCTTCTTCACTTCGTGGATCAACATAATATCTCACATTCTCATATTTATCCATATTAGGTATCTTTTGAATTTTTGTTGTTTTATAATTCTTTTTGTTAAAAAAGTAAATTAGATGATTAATTGTTTCATTAATATAAAATCCCTCTTTTAAAATATCATAAATATCATCTGTATTATAATCTGCATATTTTGGATTAAGATATTTTGCAACCACGTTCGCTCCACCAGCTGGCCCCAATACAGTTGTCAAAGATACCTTTTTAGACGTATCAATGAACAAATTAAAAATATCGACAGGACTTTCTCTACCAGCTGTATCTACTATAGTTACATATCCTACCTTTCCATTCTCAAATTGAATCTCAAAAACCATATATAAATGAGAACGACTGGATACAGGATTATTAGGTGTTTTCTTAATTCTTGAATGATTTTTACGATACTCTTCTAATAAACTTGTTAACGTATTTACATTTTCAACATGGATATCATTCAAATCAATTTGATTGCCAATAAATTGAGAAAATTCTCTTTGCTCATCCTCAGAATATTTTCTCATTTGTGGAACCTCATTTACTAAATTAATAATACGTCCTCTAATTTTATTAAGAGTTGGTACGAATGCATGAATATATTGTTCGAATAAATATTTAAGTCTTATTTTACTAACATTTTTTAAATTTGCTAATCCATAATGTAAAATACCTGGAATTCCCTTGTCGCCTATTAGTGAAAATGATTTTCCACTTCCGCTAATTCCATATCCAAATATAACAATAGAATATCCATCTTCCACTTGCTTAAAAGTACTATACAATCCGGGACTAACAGTATCACTCTTTTCCACAATAGCATCTGTATCTATATTTAACTCATAAATATCTCCTGAACCTTGTATACCTGTATATACATCTTTATTTGTAAATGTATCATCAAAAATACCATAAAATTCTCCAAACGTCTGTTTCTTATTCACATTTGCTACCTCAGAACAATCAATTGTCACTTTTTTCGTATTCTTTTCTATATATACTGTATTACTCTTTTGTTGCTTTCCAATCAATGGTTTTATTTTAATATATACTCGCACAGCACCACTTAAATCTTCATAAATATTTGTAAGAATACGGTCTTGCTCTCTAAAAATACCAATATTATTATCCCAATAACTTGAAATATTATTTAATTCATCACAAAATTGTGGAGGAATATTTTTCATAGTCACTTTTGATTTAAATAGCTGAATATTTGGACTATTTACATATTTAGATAAATCTAGAAAATCAATATGCTTATATATTTCTTTTTTAACCTCATCAAATCTAGTTTTTATATTCTTCTTTACTTGTTCATTTAAATTTGTAAAAATAGATATTTTGTTTTGATTATTGATAATATCATCCAAAATAGAAATAACCTGTTTTTTTCTATAAAACATATTATTTACATTGATAAACTTTTGTAACGTCTCGTAACAACTACTATAATCAATCTCTTTAGGAATAACAGCAAGTGCGTTTTTCTCCAACAATTTTTTAACTTCGTCCAATTGTTTTTTAAGTTCGTCTATAATAACATCCTTTTTACTTAACTCTTCCTTATTTTGTATTATAGTATTTTCCAATTCTTGATTTTTAATAGTTAATTGCATCAATTGCTCATTTAAGGCGCCATTTACCTCCGATTTAATATCTAAAATATTTGACTTTAATTTTGTAATTAATGCGTCTTTTTCTTTAGAAGATAGATTTAAATTACTCAAATAATCATCTTTACTCTTCAATATCTTTTTAAAATTTTTATAAATAATATCCAATTCACCCTTTAATTTCTCTCGTTGTTCCTCAACATCATAATTATTCCTTTGAGCCCAATCTAACCATTTCATATTATAATCTTTAATACCTTCAATGATTTGTGTCTTTTGTTTTAATATCTTATCTATACAACTTTTTCTAAAATCACCTAATGTAGCCGCTTCCAATTGCTTGTCAGAAAATTCCTTCTTAAGACTATCCAACTCTTCTTGAATCTCCTTAATTGTATCATTTAATGTAGATATTTCCTTTTCTTTACTAGTAAACTCACTCAATTTAGACTGATTATCTTGAATTGTTTGCAAATGTTCTTTCTCACTTTCACTTAACATCGTTAATGAACTTTCAATAGCTGCTTTCTCCTCTAATAATTTTTTATACATTTCATTTAATTTACCCTCGGAATCCTTTCCATGCGTTTTAACCACCTCATTAATATAATCAGAAATCTGCGTTCTAAATTTTTGTATTGCGGCAATAATTTGCTCTTTCTCATTTAATAATCTAGACTTGCATTCTTCCTGTGCCTTTTTTAATTCCTCTATACTTTTCTTATACCGTTCTATATCCTCTTCATATTTCTTTTTTATTTCATCCATTTTTCCTTCATACTCCTTTTTTACTAACAAAATATCAGCTGAGCTTTTATCTTTGCTCGTTTCCATTAATACATTATACTTTTCTTCATATTCAGATTTTAATGTATCCTCTATCTCTTGAACAGCCTTTTCATGCTCTTCTGGTGTGACAGCTTCTTTATCATGTAAAACATTTAAAAGAGTCTGTTTATCATCTTTATCAAACCCAACTGCCAATGGTATTTTATTTAATACTTCCATAAATTGCGCATGTGATAAATTGTTTAAATCTACTGGCTCTATTAACTTACACAATACACCATCCTTGTTTACATACCCCATAACAAATTTATTGTCTGAAATAACAAATCCTAATGACCGTGTAGCCTCTGGTTTAGTATGTAAACGCACTGGAGTAAACACAATTTTTGGATAATTTTGTTTTATATATTTTATCAATGTTACCTTATCCACATCCATTTTATTAATATAATCTAATAAAATAAAATAAATTTATTCATTCATTAATTCTCTGAATAACCCAAAATATTCCCTTCCACATCTTCTACAATCGATAATACCTTATCCTTTAATTTACATTTATTAAATTCAGAATCCCACACTAAATCATAATGCTCACACGGATAACATATATTTGTCTCTGGGTCTAATTGTTCATTCACACCACACACCACACTTATACCATTTAAAAAGTCGGCCTTTTTCTTCTGAGTAGCTTCTGGTAATTTCTCTATCTCTTTCTTCCCAATTTCTACTTTCGGAATTGTCTCCAATTTCTCACTAGATAATATAATTTCTTTTGGCAATACAATTTTTTCTACCTCTACCTCTTTTGGCTTAACCTTTTCTATTTTAGCCTCTATTTTTTCTACCTCTTTTGGCTTAACCTTTTCTATTTTAGCCTCTGTTTTTTCTACCTCTTTTGGCTTAACCTTTTCTATTTTAGCCTCTATTTTTTTCAATGGTTTCTCAAATTTACCCTTTTCTCCAGGTTCTCCCTTTTCTCCAGGTTCTCCCTTTTCTCCAGATTCTCCCTTTTCTCCAGATTCTCCCTTTTCACCAGGTTCACCCTTTTCTCCAGGTTCTCCCTTTTCTCCAGATTCTCCCTTTTCTCCAGGTTCTCCTTTCTCTCCAGATTCTCCCTTTTCTCCAGGTTCACCTTTCTCTCCAGGTTCCCCTTTCTCTCCAGGTTCCCCTTTCTCTCCAGGTTCTCCTTTCTCTCCCTTTTCGCCAGGTTCTCCTTTCTCTCCAGATTCTCCTTTTTCTCCAGGTTCACCTTTCTCTCCAGGTTCCCCTTTCTCTCCAGGTTCCCCTTTCTCTCCAGGTTCCCCTTTCTCTCCAGGTTCTCCTTTCTCTCCAGGTTCTCCTTTCTCTCCCTTTTCGCCAGGTTCTCCTTGTTCACCCTTTTCGCCTGGAGGTCCAGGAATCAATTCAAACTCTGATTTTTTACTATCTACAATCTCATATTGATGAAGATAATCAATTTTAATAGGCAAATCAAACTTGAACGTATTATTGCGTTTATCTGTAAATCCAACAATTTGTGTTGGAAGTTTATTTGAATCTAGGATAATTGCAGAAATTCCGGTTTTATTAAGTTCAGGTAATTTTTTAGGTATTAAGCTAGAATTCATCTCACGTAGTATCTCTTTTTGTTCCAATTCTTTCATTGGCCCTTTCATAGGTATGAAATCATCTTGTAATGGGTTATATAAAACAGAAATTTTTTCTGACAAAGGAGGCTTTGTTAACTGTTCCTTGATTTGTACAATTTCAGAAGGTGTTACCAATTTTGCTTCCTTTTTTAATTTTTCATCTAGACTATCTTTATGTTCTGTTATCACTTCAACTTCGGGTATAGATGTTTCGGAAGGAAGTTTTACGGGTTTGCGTAGTTTATATAATGTGCCTTTTTTATCAATATAACCTCTAACATACTTTTTATCTTTTGTCTTTATAAAGGCGCGCGCCTTAAATTTCTTATTGCGTTTTACTCTATGATACGTAGATGGAATATCTATTAATTTATTAGATGGATAAATTTTATTACCATATTTATTTATTAGTTGTGTCAAACAATTTTTTGCGGATGTTATATTATATAAACACAAATCTTTGTCTAACTTGAAACGTCTTTTCTTTAATTTTTTATATATATTTGCATTGGAACGTACAACTCGACCACTTAATGGATTAATATAATAATGTGGTTTTCTATGACTAGAACCACCAACCTGTGTTTGAACAACGTATACATTATATGCTGTTAACTTGTCCTGACCTAATGGTTCTAAAATAGTATTTTCTGGTAATATAATCTCATACACATCTTTTATATTTGTTTCTTTTGATATATTTCTTACTAAGACTGGTGTTTTTATAGGAACATAAATTTTCATATGATAATTCCCAAATTGAGGTAATAATATATTACTTGTAGACATAAAACCTCTATTAATATCATTACTATAAATATTTGTTATGGCTCTGTATACTATGTAATAAGAATCTGGAGGACAATGATGAAGAATGGGTTTGATATACTTTAGTAAATTTTTTCGAATCATGGTTAAATTTTCAGAACCACCTTGTGACCCACGCAATCTTGCATTTAATTCTGGGCCACGTTTTATATACATTTCTATAGCATTTTTTTCTTCAGGAGATTGTTCTCTTTCTATTTCAATATAATTCACATTACAAATATTAAAGTCTGGTAGTCTATAATCTCTTAATCGCTGTATAAAATCTTGCTTATGTTTAGATTCATCATACCCCTCTAATAAAAATTCATCTGATAATTCGTCGCTATTATTAAAGTTCATTATTATTAATCAATAAAAAAATAATTTGAATTAACTGTCACTTAATAAACAATTCGTATCAACATCCACATTATCCACATTATCCACATTATCCACATTATCCATATTATATGCACGAATAACAAATTCATCTTCATGGTCATAATCTTGTTCAATTAAACACACAGTACTATTATATCTCTCTAAATATTCCTTATTTCTAAGCCTATAAATAGATTCCCTAAAATCTTCAAATAACTGTCGATCTTTTTGATATTTATGAATTTGCTCAATACATTTTTTTAAATATGGTCTCGCTTTTAAAAACCATTCCTTTCTTCTTTTAACATTCACAATAAACCATTTGTTTATAAAATAATAAACAGGTTTGACATCTATACCATCTTCATTATATTTATTTATGTTGTCATTTGACCACTGAATATAGTCCTCATATTTATCTATATTATCTGGTGGATATATATATTTTGTTTCACTATTATCTGGATCATCTATCTTATTTAATAAAATACCTTTATCTTGTTTTTCTCCAATTATTTGTTCAATAAAACTGGATTCGTTTTCTAATTCTTTTATCTCACACTCTAAAAAATCGCATTCATCAAGATCTGCAACTTCTAATTGCACTTGCATTTGCGCCCAATACCAAATCGGAGGGACACCTTCTTCTATTTTACGGGAATAAGGGCATTTAATTTCTAACATGACTCCATTTGGTGTTATACCATCCGGACTAGCCGCTAACCAATTTAATCTTGAATGAGGTAATAGTCCAAACTCCCATACATCTGTATTAAATTTTTTTCTATATAATCTAGTAGCTATTTCTTCATATTTTTTACCATGTAATGTATAAATCGAATCTTTGAATAAATTTTCGCCATAAAAGGTTCTACATTTATTTATTATGTAATCTATTTTATTATCATAATGACTCATACAATGGTCTGGTTTATATTTAAAATGTTTAATGTTAAAATCATCTACATATATCTTGCATAACTCCTCAGACAGTGTTAAACAACATGCAGCTTCACTTGCAGTAATACGTGTATTCCTGGCCTTAAACCAACTTTCTGAACGCTGAACTGGCTGTTCCTTAGCACGCAAAATTTTAACTCTATTCTGTAATCTCTTTAAATTATCCATTAAATCATGTATTATATAATATATATTTCATTTTATTTTAAACTCGTTAAATAATTAAAATTTAAAACTAAAGAATTAATATTAATATAATGACAAAAAAATCAAAGAAACCTATTTTGCTTAATAAGGAAGCGTTACAAAAAACACTTATGGCAACAAAAGATAATTTAATTATGACATTAAAAGAACCTGTTAATACAGATAATGTTCATTATAATGTACAAGTAGTAAAGAATATATATGATAAGGTACAAGAGATTTATGCTAAAGAAAATAAGATAGATAATGCAAAATACTCGAAATGTATAGAATTATCAAGTAAAATTATTCGATTTTTAGATGAACTTAATCCATTTCAAATTAATCGTATTAAAGAAGAAGTTAAGATTATTTATTATATTAGTGCAGAAATCTTAGTGAGAACTATAGGCTTACATATGAATCGTCCAGGGTTTGATGACAAGGAAAAAGGAATTTTATATACAAGTGTTGCACATCTTCAAAAGGTATTAAGTGTTGACCCATTTCATACACAGGCAAAAGAATTATTTAAAATTATTTTTATTTATCTAAGTGTCTTTAATTCAGATCCAAAGGAGAATATTGAACTTTTATCCAATGTATTAATGGTACATCCATGTGATTATCAATTGCAATTTAATTTGGCATTTATGTATCAACGAGTAAATAATCTTGAAAAGTCATTACAACATTTTAAATTAGCTCTTGGTATTATTGATTTAGAGATAAAGTGTCTTAAACCTGAACAAACTGACTTAATCAAGGTGCTACAGGAATTTAAAATCAAGTCTTTAAATGGTATGGGCGGAATTTATTTTGCTGTTCAAGATCGTGAATTAGCAAATTATTATTTCTTTGAAGCATTAAAGATTTCACCAGATGACCCAGATATTAATAATCAAATTGGCGTTGTGTATACAGAATTAAGATATACGGACAAGGCTATCAAACATTATAAACATGGTATTGCGAATTATAAAAAGGCACATATTTCAAATGACTTGGAGATGTTATTAGCATCTATGTATATGAATATGGGTCTTGCGTATTGTTATGAAATTAATTATCCAATGGCAATTGAATGTTATAACAAGGCATTAAAATACAAGCCTAGATTATCACTAGCATATCAAAATAAATTGTTAGATTTAAATTATATTTCTCATTTAATTGATAATCCAATGTATATTGCAAAATTACATAAGGATATTAATAAAATTTATTCCAAGGTAGTAAACAATTATAAAGAATCATTACCAGATTATAAAGTAAATGATGTAATTATTAAATGGAATGGAAGAGATAAACAAAGACTGATTGGTAAAACAAAATTAAATATTGGCTTTATTAGTGGTGATTTTATTTGTCATCCAGTTAGCTACTTTTTAAATTGTATTCTTAAGTTTATAAATCACGATTTATTTAATGTGACATGTTACTCTATAAAGGTTGTGAATTTATCATCTACATTTCCTCAAATTAATTGGAAAATTGTTAAAGGTACAAACCCAGAAGAGTTAAAAAAGATAATTCAAGATGATAAAATTGATATTTTGTTTGATTTGGCTAGTCAAACTGGTGATAATCGTTTAGATACATTTGTATTAAAACCTGCACCTATTCAAATTAGTTATTGTGGTTATCCAAATACATCTGGTTTATCTAATATGGATTATCATATTGTAGATAGGATATGTGATTCAGATGGGATTACTCCTGGACCCGGAGGAATTATACGTAAAAGCACTCAAAAATATTATACAGAAAAGTTATTATTTATGGATGAATGCTTTTTAAGTTATACACCATCTATTGGTATTGATAATCTACCAGAATTAGAAGAACAGCCAGCCACTAAAAATGGTTATTTAACTATCGGTACATTTAACAGATATAATAAGATTAATAATAAGGTTGTAGAAACATGGGAAAAGGTTTTAAAGAAAAGTCCTAACGTTAGATTTGTCATTAAGACAAAGGAATTTTTAACAGATACCTTGAGGGAACAATTTATTAATACGTGGAAAGATAAGGAAGTATTTAAACGTGTAACTATTTTACCATATTCGGACACTTATACTGAGCATTTACCAGATTATAATAAGATGGATATTGCACTAGATACTTTTCCATATTCTGGAACCACTACTAGTTGTGAGGCACTTATGATGGGGGTTCCTGTATTAACTCTATTCGACAGTGAGAGACAATATCATGCTCAAAATGTGACTAGTAGTTTGATGATTCATTCTGATTTATCTGAATTTGTGTGTTTATCGGAAGATGAATATATTGAAAAGGTAGCATATTATGCAAATAATTTACATGAATTACGTGATTTAAAACAAACTGTAAGAGAAAAGTTTGTAGATAATATATGTAATTATACACGTTTTGTGGATGAATTTGAAGATAAACTTTTACTAACATATAAAAACCATAAATGGTAATTCACGTATCATAAATTAAATTATTTTTTTTTATTTATCAATTATATATGAATAATTTTATTGATAAATATATCACAGAACCTATTAAGACAACCTTAAATTCTCAAAAATTTGAGCATCTAGAAATGGTTGGACAAAGTTATACTGAACATTTAAGTCATGCTATGGGATATTCATGGGATTCTTTTAAAAGCTCGGTTTATTTCTTTTGTCATGGACTTAACCCTAATATTTTTAAATCAAATGGTTCAGATACTATTTATACATTAAATATGAAAATTCAGGACAAGATTAAAATAATTCAAGAAAGATTTACTCGTTCAATTTAATCATAACATAATACATGTGTTATTATTAAATACACTTATATATTCAATACTTTATTAAACTGTTGTTTTAACCTATGTACACTTGGGCGATGTAAGGGGTCGACAATTAACATTTTTTCAATGATGGAATTGATTGTTCTGGCAATGTCTGGATTACCAGTCTCATTTTCAAAATAACTACCTACAAAATGAGGACTTGTTTTATAATAAGTATAATAAGATAGTACAGATTCTGGAGATAATAATTGAGGAACTGTTTCATTTAAATAAATATTAATTTTGTAATCCAATAACTTTTCTTCTTCTTCTTCTTCACTTTTATCATCTGTATTATTATTTTCTTCAATAGTAGATATTGATACATTATTTATATAGTCATATAATTCTTTATTTTTATCCTTTAATTCAAGCATATCCAACTCAAACTCTAACGGAGATTCTTTATAATGATATAAATGACTTCTTATATAATCTTCTCTATATGGATAGGGTAATTTATTATGTAACATTTCATAAAATACAAGTCCCAACGAAAAAACATCTGTCTTCATATAATCATTCTTATTAATAGGAATCGTTTTTCCCTCATCAATCGTAGAAATGTTCTCCATTAATTTATTCTTAAGCTTAATAACATCCTCAGGAGATGCGCCTATAATTCTAAATAACTCGGGAGCTAAATATACAACTGTTCCAGATGGCCTACATTTTTTTATACAACTTACACCAAAATCAATAAATAATACATTATTTATATTATTATCATCATACTGAATAATAATATTATCTGGCTTAATGTCATTATGTACTATACCATGTTTATGTAAATTATCTAATTGTGATAATAATTTTGACATTACAAAAATAACATCTTTTAACTCCATTGTTTTATTTAATTCCTTGTTTTTATTTAATAATGTAGTCAATGTCATTGAATTTTCCAAATAATTCGTAACAATAACGTATTCATTTTTTTCATAATCCATAAAATCATCCACTAAACACAACGCAGAAATATTTGATTTATTTACATCACATTTATTATACTTTGATACCTTTTTTAATGCCTGAACCTCTAAAAGTACATCTGCAATATTTGACTTACTAAGACTAATTTTTTTCATAACACATTTTCTATCTTCTTTATCTTTGACTAAAAAAGTAACTCCATATGCACCCTTTCCAAGAAATTTTAATATTTCATATTCGCGTGGTGTTTTCGATTCTCCTTTCTTCATATTATTATTATTTAATAAATTAATTCTATACAATTAAGTCATTAAAATCATGTACTTTATCTACGTTAAGATAATATCAAATTATCAAATTATTTTAATAAAATCAATTTTTATTATCTCATTCAATATGTATTGTATAATCTAAAAATTTACCTTTTAAACCTTCCTTATATCCGTGAATCGTAATTTTTCCAAGTGTCTTTTTCATATGACATTCTCTGCATAATGTTGCTAAATTAAATTCCTCATTTTTATGATAATGTGCACTACTTAAGAATCCATTTTCATCAGCACTACACTGCGGAATAATATGGTCTGTTTCTAAATTACGAGATGATCCACATATCTCACATTTTTTTATCATTTTTTTAGAATTATAAACACTCTTCTTTTTCCCCAAAATCTGATTACTATTTCCTAATAATCTATTACGAATCATAAATGCATCATCTATTAATAAATCATCCTCCAATATTGTTTTTGCTACTTCTAAACCATACAAATCACTACCAGTCCCACTCATTAGTTTCCTTTCAAAAATAATATCATTATTCCTAATTTCTACACTTAAATGACAAACCTGCATTGCACTATTTTTCATAATTTCATCATTGTTTTTTAAAATATGCAAATGTGTAGTAAAAAAAAACTTAGTTCCAGTAGATACAAGCCTCTTTATAGTAGAAGCAACTAAGCCAACACTACTTATATGCTCTGTACCTTTACACATTTCATCACATAAAACTAAAGTATGCTTACCAGCACATCTAATTATTTTTTTCAATCCAAGAATTTCTGTGATAAAACTCGATTTTCCACTGAATAAATTATCAGTCAAATCTACTTGACTAATTACAGTATGAAATGGACTAAATTTAAATTCATTACATGGAACATATAACCCGCATTGTGCCAAAATAATACAAATACCAATCGCTCTTAATAAACTTGATTTTCCACTACTATTTAATCCAAATAATAACATACCATTCTTATTCATATCAAGCTTAATATCATTTGGTATATAATTTTTACCCAAACGCTCTATAATAGGATGCCTCATCTGTAACGCTTCAAAATAAGCTTCATCAGCTTGTATCAAATCTGGTCTAACATATCTATACTTTTCTTTACATTTATGATTCGAATAACATACATCAATAATTTCTATCAATTTTTTACATCTTAGAAACAACTCTCTATATGTTTTATAATATTCATTCATTACATTCAAATAATGTAGTTTTATTTTTTTATGTAATAACTCTCTGTAATTCACCAATTCAGATGATAATTCTATCAACTCATCCGGATAAAATTTTGTAACATTATTTGTTTGCTTTATCTTAAAATCATAGGTCTCTTTACCCTCTTTTAACTTTTGAACCAACAGTTGATATCTAATTCGAGTACACACAAAAGAATAACCCTCATTTTCAGTATACATCAATTTAACCATGGGAACATCCATTTTTTGATTTATTTTCATATCATACAATAATCTCAATTCTTCTCTCTTATTCTCTATTTCAATAATCTTGTTTTGAATTGCATCCAACTCTGGAATAACACCCTCACAAAAATAATTAATAATTTCATCTTTTGATGTATTTAAATCCATCTTTTTCATTAATGACAAGTTGAACTTTTTTCTATAATCATTAACATATTCTTTTAATAATACCCTCTCCTCTTCCTTTAAATTTATATTAGACATACTACTCTTATCACTTAATAATTCTGATAATCGTAAAATAATATCATAATTAATATCCAATTTTACAAATTCATATGGATGAAGCATATCTAAACTCATTTTTCTATGCAGTTTTTCAAAATCAATAACACCCCTTAACATTTCGTCAATTTCTTTTACCATACCACTTATCTCATCTGTTATATTATATCTCTCAATTATTTCATTTGACGTTTTAAATGGCTTACATAACAATGATACTAAATGACGCCTACCAATAGACGTTTTTGTAAAATTAATCACATCAAATAATGATTCTGGTTTACCCTTTATATTCATACGACCACATGATAACACATTAAGCTGCTCTATCGTATTTAATTCTAAAACTAAATTTTTATCCTCACAAATAACATTTGGTATATTCAAGTTTTTAATGTATGACGCATCATGTCTACCTATAAATTCAATTGTAAACATCAAATTTAATATAGATAATTTATAATACTCCAATCCCATATACTCAACCGGTGAAATTAATCCAAAGTGAATATACGAATATACTTCCCTAAAAAATTTATTTTGATAATCACAGTCAGAATATAAACGAATATCGCCCTTACTCACATCCTCAATCTTAACATTATCATACTGATTGGTAAAAAAATCATATACCTGCTGTATACCCCAAAATTCTCCACCATTTATCCTAATTTGTAACTCTCTTGGAAAATATCTATAAATAATTCTATCCAACTCATCTAAACATAATGTAAGTGAATGATAATCGTTATTTTTACACATAAAAACATTTTCAGTTAATTCTATATCATTATATTCATTCCTAACACAACATACAGAGGTATTTATATTATACACCAACGTAGCATTTTTCTTTGACGAAGACCTTTCAACTACAATATTTAACATTAGAAATAATAAATTTCCAGAATTATAATCCAATGGTTGAAGACTAGGTGAATAAATCTTGGTAATTCCTCTTTTTAAATTTCCTTTACTACTTCTACTATTACTATCTTCTAATTGATTCACGATAATCACCGTATAGTTTGAATTTAATAATAATGGCAGAAATTTATCTAAACAACTTGTATTAAAACCTATAAAATTTACATCTATTTTACCAATAATCTTTGATGTATATTTCATATCATTTAGAATTTTTGAAATAACAGAAGCATTACCTATTTTTTCAAATTCATTATCTATCTGGTAAATTTCATAAAATGCACCATTCTCATATAATACACATACATTCTCCCCATATTCTTTTATTTTTTCACTATATATATCAAAATATTCTTGAATCATAACAGATTTTTGATACATTTTAAATATACAACAATAACATTAAATATAATTTAGATGTTATTTTTAAATAAGATAAATTAATTGAAATATTTTTTTTTATTTCACTATAATATAAATAAATATGGATTCTTTACAAACTATACAAGATTATACCCAAAGTAATTTAAATTTTGCTCTTAAAAATCCATATCTTATGGCATTCTTAAAAATTACACTTGTATTATATGCCGCTCGTATTGCTCCTCAACCCCCCACATTTATACAAGATTCTTTCCAATATACATTTGTTAAAATTATAGCCATTGCCCTATTAGCATATCTTGCTGATGTTGATTTCCAACTTTCTGTTTTAATGGCAATTGCACTTGTTTTGGGCGCAAATCTACTCAGTGGGAGAGGTATTTTTGAATCATACGACAATATGCAAGATGACATGGCCGTCAGTCAAGTCGGTGAACATCATAGTGACATGACAAAATATACAACCTTATTAGGAACACCTGCTGAAATTGGAAAACAAACCCTCATAGAATCCCATTCTGATAACTATCCAGGATGCATGAGTGTAACTATGGCAGATTTACTAAATGTATTCGATGGAGATGCTCTTAAACTACAAAAAACACTTCAATATGCTTTCCATGAATTAAATGCTTCATTACCAGAAGGTGACGCCAAGGAAAATCTAACTCGTATTGCACGTGCAGCTGGCCTTCCTTATAACGTTGAATTAAATGACACCAATGCTCCTTTTATCGCAACCATTCTATTAAATTATGGTTATAAAATATCCGAACAATGCCAACAACCGCAATAAACTTTTAAACATATTTTAATTCATTATTTTTAATAACTAAATACTTTAATTCCTGTGTATTAATCAAATCAATATAATTATCGATTTGAACAAATTGTTTTACAACTTTTGAATAGAATTTTTTTTGTAATGTTTTTAATCTATCCTTTTTATTTATAATAAATGCATTATCACCTAATAATTCATATATATCTATTATATTAGAAGAATATATATCCTGTAACATAATGATTTGAATATTACTCAATGATGACATCAATTTTGTTAACCGTTTAAACTCATTTTCATCTGATAATATATTATAATCAATTACCATAATATGCTGTTTATCTGATTTAAGACTAGGTGTATATATCGAACTTTTTATTACAAAATTATTAAAATATAAATATGGATTTTCCAATAGTATATCTCTAAATTCTTTCTTATTCTCATTGAATGTAAATACATACAAGGTAGTATCATATATAGTATCCACATTCTGTGTTTTTGTTAATTTAATTAATACATCCGATAATATCTCTATATTATTATCATTGTCATAATTTACAATTATCATATTATTTTTATACAACTTGCTTGGCTCAATTTTTTTAATATCATAATGTGTAGAAATACTAGATACTGAGCTAGATAGCGTATCTGGATTCAAACTTGAACTAGCATCTGTTGAAGAATAATTATCTACACTGTCGTCTATATTATTATTCACGTTAGGGTCTTCTGATTTTATATATGAACTAGAAATTTTTGATGACGAAGACGACGAAGACGACGAAGACGACGAAGACGA
>Ga0169931_10006172_pt1 | contig 18163 bp, 18 predicted proteins | sample Kivu_15m_20L_FD_129675 | JGI IMG/M metagenome (GOLD analysis project Ga0169931, IMG submission 129675) | Freshwater microbial communities from Lake Kivu, Western Province, Rwanda to study Microbial Dark Matter (Phase II) - Kivu_15m_20L... | ecosystem: Environmental > Aquatic > Freshwater > Lake... | reverse complement strand
TCAAGCAGGGCTACTGTGGCATTTACCCCCACATCCGAGGTCAGCAAAATAGTTTCTAGCTCTTCGTACACATCCTCATCAATCTTGCCCCCACTGAATATACCTTTGAGCTGTTTGCTGAGTTGCTCACGACTGCGTGATAAGCCTTTGCGTAAACGCTCTGTCCAAGATAATTGGCTTTTGCTTGTTTCGGTGGCTGAGGATTGTTCGTGATGAGAGGCAGTGGCGTCTATCGGAGTAGCCTGCTCAACGGCTTGGGCCTCCTCGCTCGCGACTGGTTCAGTGGCGACTTCAGCCGGTTTAGCGGGTTTATCTTTTTTGAAAAAATTGAACATGACACAGCCTCGGAATAAGCCACTATTTTAGCCGCAATCCGAGGCATTTGCCATGCTTAGCGAGGGTGTTTTAGCTGGAGATAGGCAGGCCTTGAGCGTCGAACATTCCCTCGAACATGATGGAACTGAGATAACGCTCACCAGAATCTGGTAACACTACCACAATGGTTTTGCCAGCATTCTCCGCTTGATGGGCATAACGTAGCGCAGCTGTGACTGCTGCTCCGCAGGAGATACCCGCCAAAATTCCTTCTTCTCTGGCCAATCTCAAGGCGTTTTGTATGGCTTCTTCGTTAGAGACTTGCTCTATCGCGTCAATCACGGAAAAGTCGACAATATCGGGCACAAACCCTGCGCCTATCCCTTGGATTTTGTGAGTAGCGGGTTTGAGTTCTTGCCCCGCTAGTTTTTGCGATAAGACAGGACTGGCGCTGGGTTCTACGGCAATAATTTTGGCCTTTGCTTGTGTTTGCGCTTTGAGATAGCGCCCTACGCCAGTGATAGTTCCCCCTGTGCCGACCCCGGCGACAAAGATATCTACCAAGCCATCGGTATCCTGCCAAATTTCAGGGCCTGTAGTCTTTTCATGGATAGCGGGATTAGCAGGATTTTTGAACTGCTGTAACAGCACATATTTTTGTGGGTCGCTGGCCGCAATTTCCTCCGCTTTCGCTACCGCTCCGGTCATGCCTTTGGTACCTTCGGTCAATACTAATTTAGCGCCATAGGCCACCAATAATTTACGTCTCTCCAAGCTCATGGTTTCCGGCATGGTGAGCGTCAGGGGAATGCCCTTGGCAGCACAAACAAAAGCCAATGCAATGCCAGTATTGCCACTGGTAGGCTCAACTATTTCTTTTCCAGCGCCGAGTAAACCGCGTTTTTCAGCATCCCAAATCATAGCGGCACCGATACGACATTTCACTGAATAGGCCGGATTGCGACCTTCAATTTTTGCTAATACGGTAGCTTGGGCGCCATCCACAATCCGATTCAGTTTAACTAGTGGGGTGCGTCCAATAGAGTCCGCATTATTTGCAAACCAATTTGCCATTTCTCATCCTCAACAAAAAAGCTTAGGCGCTGATTTCATCAATATCATAAGAAAGCGCAAGTGTGACGACATCAGCGGACAAACCATCAATCACGGAACGAGCTTGTTTGCCAGATCCACCATGCGACTGTTTGATAGTAACGGTATCGCCAGTTTTTGCTTGCCAGTATTTTGCAAACGCAACATTAAAATCCTGATATAACTCCCGCGTTGGATCGTAGGATACGTTGAGTAAAGTTACTTCCGCTGCAAACGCTGAGAAAGATAAGCTACCTCCTAGCAATGCGATGGCAAGTATTTTTTTAGTCCAATTCATTGTATTAATCCTTAAAAATTATTAAAAGCCTAATAGTGTTAATTCAGTGTAGAAAAATTGCGATGTGTCTGAGCGGTCTGGAGTTGCCGCTCTAGTAGATGTTGATTTCTTCATAGCATCTCTAACAAAGTCACCTCCCCAGAAATATGCATAACCTATATTGAGTGATGCATATTGATTGATTGGAAGGCGGATACGCAGGTCATACTCTTTTCCTAAATCACGGCCACTTCTACCAGATCTGTCCGTTAGATCACCGCCTGCATTCCATTGGTCAGAGGCGCTATCTAAATGGTACCAACTAAAACCAGTGTCAACCTTTACGTTGTCCAAAAAGCTGACTTTAGGGTCGAATTCCAGACGCACTTTTGAAGTGCGAATATTTTCCATCTGAATATAGTCGTCATTAGACCAAGGGCGTGCAAATCCAAATAGACGATCAAAACGTTCCATACTTGTAGTATCTGGGTCTGATGGAGTTCTTCGATCACCCGTTGCTTCTCCATAAAAAGTGCTCAGACGTGGTTTCCAAGGATGCTTAAAGCTGTAGCCTAATTCGAAATTATAGGCATGCGCATCATGATCGACCTCAACTAGCCTGCCACCGGTAAGACGTTGAACGTTCCCCCACTGTTTGTTATAACTTCCATCAAAGTCGAACTGAGTGTTTGGGATAACACCGTAAGCCCTAAGACCTGCAGTGTGAATCTCTCTCTCTATTTTTTGTCGTGGCTCAGCAGGCTTGCCATTGGTGTCATATTTAACTTGATCGCCATCCTGTTTCAATAAGAAGTAAAACGGTTCAAAAGTGACTACATTGGACCAACCACGGTAATTAAAAATACCTCCATAAAAGTCTTGGGATTTGTCGATAGCATCATTATCTTTGGCGAATCTTTGAATAGGATTCACTGCAAAAAGCTCTAATTGCCAATCATTTTTCTTATCACCAATATTGGCACGCAAACCAGAAAAATTATTGGTGGTATTTCGCCATTCATTACGGGCAATCAATCTTCGATCGCCTGCTTCCCAAGCATGTCGACCCGCTCTGACCCAAATTGGTCTATCGTTTCCTAATGGATCTTTACCTAGAACAGTTTCTTTAAAATTCAGCTCAAGATAGCCCTGCAAGACATGCAAATAGTTCACGTCCCGAGTATCTGACTCTTGAGGATAGTCAGACATATTTCTGCGCGAGTCTTGAAGCTCGATGGCAAATCTTAATGGGTCAAGAATATCTTTTACACCGAGAAATGTGCGTGTTCTGAGTAACAATGGATCGTCAATATTTTCCTCCACGCGTCTAAAGTCTCTTGCTCTGTGTTCATAACGTGCACGATATTCCAAACCAATATCTAGCCAATTGACATCGGCGAAAGCATCGTAATCTTTTAACCATGTTTTATTTGCTTGTTTAACATAGCGAGGAGGGTCTGTTTCCTTGCCAGTGCCATAGCTTTTTCTTTCTATGTAAAAACCATTTTTGGCAATTTCGGCAGCACGAATTTCAGCAGCAACTTCAGCTTTGCGGGCATTAATTTTTTCCAGTTCAGTTTGGCTTGGGCCACTCGCTGCTTCATCAGCCAATACTGATGTGCTATTGATTAAAGTCCCCAAAGCAAATCCCAGGGTAGCAAGCAGCAATGGATGGCTGACTTTTTTGGTTGATATTTTTTTCATCATATTCTCCTGTCGAATCATCTTCTTCTTAGGTAGATTCGACCTAATCATCTTTTTCTTTGCGGCTGTTTGATACAGTAGACCTTGCATTGTTAAATCTGAGTTTTTCACGCTTCTCAATTTGCGTGACATTGCCCTCATGTACATTGATTTCAATTGAGCCAAAGCGCAAAGATTGGATTGCTTCAAGCAATTCCTTGAGCACTGCTGGTGCTAACACTTCGCTGGTTGACTTCATTTTTAATCCTTAATTCGAGCTTCTTTTCAGAATGGAGTGCAATATAAAGAGGTTTTATAATAATTAAAAATACTTAATTTCTATATCTAAATAATAATTTGATATATAGAGGTCTATTATAACTTCATTTTAAGTTAGAACTTCCCAGCTTATATTAAGGTCAGATGACTGTATTCAAATTTGTATGGCTTGGCTATTATGTGCAGCCTTTCTGGAGATCAATAGATTGAAAAAAATCCTTTTTGTATGGGGTGTACTGCATTTGCTCGCGAGTTCGGCATGGGCAGATAGCAAAGAATATTTACTCAGTAACGGCCTTAAGCTAATTGTGCAAGAAGATCACCGGGCGCCTGTGGTCGTCTCACAGGTTTGGTATCGGGCTGGAAGTTTAGATGAAGTGAATGGCAAAACCGGTGTGGCTCATGTGCTTGAGCACATGATGTTTAAAGGCACCAATAAAGTTCCGGCCGGTCAGTTCTCTCGCCTGGTAGCCGCTGCGGGTGGCCGAGAAAATGCTTTCACCTCACAGGATTACACTACTTACTTTCAGCAATTAGAAAAATCGCAATTACCGCTCTCCTTTAGACTTGAAGCTGACCGTATGGCCAACTTAAATTTCAGTGATGAGGAATTCGCTAAGGAAATAAAGGTGGTAATGGAAGAGCGTCGCTGGCGTACTGAAGACAAACCACAGTCTAAAGTACGTGAGCAGTTTCATATCACTGCTTACCAAGCCCATCCCTACGGGCGACCTATCGTGGGGTGGATGAATGACCTAGAGAATATGACGGCAGCGGATGCGCGTGAATGGTATAAAAATTGGTATGTCCCAAACAACGCTACAGTGGTTGTGGTTGGCGATGTTCAGGCAGATGAGGTGTACAAACTTGCACAACAATATTTCGGCCCGCTCAAGCCGCATGTTTTGCCGGCAAGAAAGCCGCAACAAGAGCCTACGCAAGTAGGTGAACGTCGTATCACGGTCAAAGCACAAGCCAAGTTGCCCTATATGATGATGGGGTTTCATGTGCCACCTATATTGAGTGATAGCCCACAGGAAGATGCCTACGCATTGGAAATTTTGGCTGCAGTCCTCAGTGGCAATGCGTCAGCGCGACTGAATCAGCACCTGGTGCGTGAGAAACAAATCGCGATTGATGCAGATGCAGGGTTTGATATGTTGCAAAGAGGCAAACAAAGTCTGTTTGTTTTGGACGGTACACCATCTGAAGGCAAGACGGTGGCAGAGCTTGAGCAGGCTATTTGGCAGGAACTGGAAAGCATACAGCAATCTGGCATCACGGAAGAAGAGTTGTTGCGAGTAAAAGCACAAGTGATTGCGGCAGATGTATATCAACGTGACTCTATGTTCTATCAAGCCATGCAAATTGGCACTTTGGAGACCATAGGCTATTCCCACAAAATGCTCAAAGATTACCCAGCTCGCTTGGGTGCGGTTACCGCACAACAAGTGCAAGCAGTGGCGCAAAAATATTTGCGTAAAGACAATATGACGGTGGCGGTACTCGACCCTCAACCGATTACTGATACCAAGCCAAAAGGAAAACCTCATGTTCACTAAGCTTTTCTCATGGGTCAGCAAACCCCTCTCTCTACTGTGCTTTGGCATAATCGCCAGCATGCTTGCTACTACAGCGCAAGCGGGCGTAAAGATTCAGCAATGGAAAACTGCACAAGGTGCTCAGGTGTTATTCGTGGAAAATCATGATTTACCCATACTCGACATCAGCACAGGTTTTCATGCTGGTAGCGCTAGAGATGCAGATAATAAAACTGGCGTAGCAGGGTTAACCCGCTACATGATGACCTTAGGTGCAGGTGGCTTGAGCGATGAGCAAATTGCCAAAAAAATGGCTGATATAGGCGCCACTCTTGGCGGCGGAGTGAATGCCGATCAGTCTAGCTTCACTTTGCGTACTCTAAGCAATCAACGTGAACGTAGCTTGGCTTTGGACATCTATCGCAAAATACTGCAACAACCTGATTTCCCCGCTGCGGTGTTATCTCGCGAAAAGGCACGCGTGATTGCAGGTATACAGGAATCCATGACGCAGCCAGAGAGCATATCCAACAAAACGTTTTATGCTGGGTTATATGGCAATCACCCTTATGGTAAAGATGAGGATGGTGATCTGGAAAGCGTAAAGTCTATACAAGCTAATGATTTGAAACAATTTTATCAGCAGTACTATGGCGCTAAGTCTGCAGTGATTGCCATGATAGGCGATATCAGCCGTAGTGAAGCTGAACAGATTGCCGATAGTCTTGCGGCAGGTTTACCACAAGCAGAGGCACCAGCAGCCTTGCCTAAAGTGAGCTATCCGACTGCCCCGATAGAAAAGCGTATTCCTCATCCAGCGACACAGGCACATATTTTGTTGGGTTATCCCGGCATCAAGCGCGGCGATGAAGACTACTTCCCGCTCTATCTGGGCAACTATATCTTGGGCGGTGGCGGTTTTGTCTCGCGCTTGACGGAAGAAGTGCGTGAAAAACGTGGTTTGGTTTATAGCGTGTATAGCTATTTCATGCCGCTGGCGGAGTTGGGGCCTTTCCAAGTGGGATTGCAAACCAAAAAGGAGCAGGCTAATGAAGCCTTAACCTTGGTGCGAGCTACATTGCAAGCGTTTATTGATAAGGGCCCGAATGAGGCCGAGCTGAAAGCGGCCAAACAAAACATTACGGGAGGATTCCCATTGCGTTTGGATAGCAATAGCAAAATTTTGGAATATCTGGCTTTAATTGGTTTCTATCAATTACCATTAAGCTATTTGGATGATTTCAATCAGCGAGTGAACCAAGTGACCACCGCGCAAATTAAACAAGCATTCCAACGACGCATTCAACCTGCCAATATGGTGACCGTGGTGGTGGGAGCGGAGAGTCCATAATTAAATCTACAGCCAACAACTCAGTCCGTATTAGCGCTGGGGTTTGGCGCAGTCGTTTGTTGCGCTTCCCCGACGCGGAGGGCTTGCGCCCCACGCCCGATAGAGTGAGGCAGACCTTATTCAATTGGCTGGGGCAAGATTTGACTGGCCTGCGTTGTTTGGACTTATTCGCTGGAACAGGCGTATTGGGCTTTGAAAGTTTGTCACGTGGTGCACGTGAAGTGGTGTTAGTAGAAAACAAGCGCGAGGTGGTGGCAGCGCTCAAAGCCAACCAACAAGCACTGCAGGCAGACAATGCCCATATTGTGCAAGCAGATGCCTTGCAGTTTTTAGCCAGTCATCAGCTGCCCTTCGATGTCATTTTTTGTGACCCCCCCTATCATCAAGCATGGATGGAAAAATGCTTGCCTGTGTTGGCTGCGCATCTGAGCCCTGATGGGCTGTTGTATGCTGAGGCTGAAGTCGCCTTGCAAGATACGGCTCAATTTGAACTGATCAAGCAGGGGCGAGCAGGACATGTTTTCTATCATTTATTAAAACCGCGTTAGTGGGTAAAATGCCCATTCCGACTGGAATGGTGAGCAAGATGCAAAAAATTCTTAAGGTAGTCTACCCTGGTACATTTGACCCCATGACGCTTGGGCACGAAGATATCGTGCGCCGTGCAGCCAAGCTTTTTGATGAGGTAGTGGTAGGGGTGGCGAAAAATCCTGGTAAACAACCATTTTTTGAGTTGGATAAACGCGTACAAATGGCGACTAGCGTATTAAGCGACTGCCCCAATGTAAAAGTCGTTGGGTTTGATGGATTGCTGATGCACTTTGTCCAATCCGAAGGGGCGCAAGCAGTGATTCGCGGTTTGCGTGCGGCTTCAGATTTTGAGTATGAGTTTCAATTAGCAGGTATGAATCGTAAGTTGTTTCCGCAAGTCGAATCAATTTTTCTGACGCCTTGTGAGCAGTTTATGTTTATCTCCTCTAGCTTGGTGCGTGAGGTGGCTTCCTTGGGTGGAGATGTGACCCAATTCGTATCGCCTTATATCAAGACTTGTATCCAGCAAAAAATCCAAACTATTTGATTTAAGTGTGAGTGCAGTATGGCCTTAATGATTACCGATGAATGTATCAATTGTGACGTCTGTGAACCAGAGTGTCCGAATGATGCTATTTCACAGGGACCTGAAATTTATGTGATAGACCCGCATTTGTGTACCGAGTGCGTAGGTCATTACGACAAGCCACAATGTCAGATTGTATGCCCGATTAACTGTATTCCGTTTAATCCCGACTATGTCGAGAGTAAGGACCAGTTGCAGCTCAAATACGCTGCTTTGATGTCAGCTAAACAGTCAACTTAAGAAAAGGAATGAATGATGCGTATGTTGCATACCATGTTACGTGTTGGAGATATGGAGCGCTCGAAAGCGTTTTATACCCAAGTGTTAGGGATGAAGGTGCTGCGTGAGCATGACTTTCCCGATGGAAAGTTTAGTCTAGCGTTTGTGGGCTATGGTGATGAGAAACATCATACTTTGCTGGAGCTGACTTATAACTATGGTGTTGAAAGTTATGAGATGGGTAAAGCCTTTGGACACATCGCCATTGAGGTGGATGACGCCTATCAAGCATGTGAGCAAGTTAAACAAGCGGGAGGCAAGGTGATTCGCAAGGCTGGTCCGATGATGCATGGTAGCACCGTGATTGCTTTTATCGAGGACCCTGATGGCTACAAGATAGAGTTTATCCAAAAAGGGACTTATTAATTTAACGCCCGCTATTTAAGCTTAGTGAATAAAAAAGCCGCATTGAGCGGCTTTTTTATTACTCAAAAAAAATCTCTGACTTTATCCAACCAGCCCTTAGAGCGTGGATGGTGCTTACCAGAATCTTGTTCGCTAATGTCGGCAAACTCTTGCAAAAGTTCGCGTTGGCGTTCAGTCAATTTTACCGGCGTTTCGACCACGACATGCACCATCAAATCACCTGGACTATGCCCACGTAATGGTTTGATGCCTTTACCGCGCAGTCGGAATACTGCGCCGGTTTGGGTTTCTTCTAGAATACGCATTTTGGCATGTCCATCTAAGGTAGGGATTTCAATCTCCCCGCCCAGCGCTGCAGTAGCAAAGCTAATCGGCATTTCACAATGTAGATTAGCGCCTTCACGCTGAAAAATAGCATGCTGTTTTAGTTGTACAACCACATACAGATCACCAGTTGGACCGCCATTGACACCGGCCTCGCCTTCACCTTGTAAGCGTATACGATCACCGTTATCTACCCCCGCAGGGATTTTGACAGACAAGGTTTTGTGCTGTTTGACGCGACCGCCGCCATGACAAGTCGGGCAAGGGTCGGTAATCATCCTGCCGCTACCATGACATTTAGGACAAGTTTGTTGTACTGAGAAGAATCCTTGTTGCATACGCACTTGGCCATGACCGCCGCAAGTGCTACAGGTCACTGGATTAGTGCCTGGGCGAGCCCCTGAGCCATGACAAGTTTCGCAACCAGTCATCACAGGAATGCGGATTTTGGTTTCTGTGCCTCGCGCTGCATCCTCTAGTGAGATTTCCATGTTGTAGCGTAAGTCTGCACCACGATACACATTTGAGCGTCTTCCGCCGCCACCGAATAAATCTCCAAAGATATCGCCAAAGGCTTCACCAAAATCAGCAAAGCCGGCACCACCGCCTCCTCCGCCAGCGCTGGGGTCTACCCCGGCATGTCCAAATTGGTCATAGGCCGCACGTTTTTGACCATCAGACAAAATTTCATAAGCTTCTTTGGCTTCTTTAAAGCTTTCTTCTGCTTTGGGATTGTCTGGATTGCGGTCAGGATGGTACTTCATCGCCAGCTTGCGATAAGCTTTCTTGATGTCCTCCTCGGAGACATCGCGATTTAGTCCTAGCACTTCGTAGTAATCTCTTTTTGCCATGGTGTGTTAATTCTCAATCAGGGTTAATCCCAAATACTGCTTAGATTTAATGTATCTTTCTTAAGTGACAAAGCACACTGACAGCTAAGCCGCAGTGTGCTTGGTATGTCAGCGGCAAGATTATTTGTCTGACTTCACTTCTTCAAACTCCGCGTCGACCACTTCGGCATCTACCGTTTTCTCGCCTTGTGGTTGAGCATCCGGATTCGCTTGCGCTTGTTGTTCGGCATAAATCTTTTCGCCTAATTTTTGCGAAGCTTCCATCAATGCATTGGTCTTGGTATCCAAAGTTTCTTTGTCTGCATCTTTTAGTACATCTTCAAGATCTTTGATGGCGGCTTCAATCTTGGCTTTTTCATCAGCATCAATCTTGTCACCATGCTCAGACAGAGATTTTTTCACGCCATGAATCAAACCGTCGGCTTGATTGCGTGCGTCGACCAATTCGCGCAACTTTTTATCTTCGTCGGCATGCGCAGCAGCATCTTCTTCCATGCGCTTGATTTCTTCCTCAGAAAGACCAGAGTTTGCTTTGATGGTGATTTTATTTTCTTTGCCAGTGGCTTTATCTTTTGCGGAAACATGCAAAATGCCGTTGGCGTCGATATCAAACGTCACCTCAATTTGTGGCATGCCACGAGGGGCTGGAGGAATATCGCTCAAATTGAATTGTCCCAAGCTCTTATTACCACTGGACATCTCGCGCTCACCCTGCAATACATGGATAGTCACAGCGTTTTGGTTATCCTCAGCGGTAGAGAATACTTGCGATGCCTTGGTAGGAATCGTGGTGTTCTTTTTAATCAGCTTAGTCATCACGCCACCTAAGGTTTCAATCCCCAAGGAAAGCGGTGTTACATCTAGCAACAATACATCTTTCACGTCACCTTGTAATACGCCACCTTGAATCGCCGCGCCTACAGCAACTGCCTCGTCAGGGTTTACATCTTTACGTGGCTCTTTGCCGAAAATCTCTTTTACTTTTTCCTGCACTTTTGGCATGCGGGTTTGACCGCCAACCAAAATCACATCACCGATGTCACTGGTGCTTAAGCCAGCATCTTTCAATGCCACACGGCATGGTTCAATGGTGCGCTCAATCAAGTCTTCCACCATGGATTCAAATTTGGCACGGGTAATCTTGACTACCAAGTGTTTCGGGCCAGAAGCGTCAGCAGTGATATAGGGCAGATTCACCTCAGTCTGCTGTGAGGATGACAACTCGATTTTGGCTTTTTCTGCCGCTTCTTTGAGGCGTTGTTTTGCCAACAAGTCAGTACGCAAATCGATGCCATTCTCTTTCTTGAATTCGTCCGCCAAGAAGTCAATCAAACGATTGTCAAAGTCTTCACCACCCAAGAAAGTGTCGCCGTTGGTAGAAAGCACTTCAAATTGATGCTCACCATCAACACTAGAAATTTCGATAATGGAAACGTCAAAAGTACCGCCGCCCAAGTCATATACGGCAATCTTGCGATCGCCTTCTTGCTTGTCTAAGCCAAAGGCCAGAGCAGCAGCGGTGGGTTCGTTAATAATACGTTTCACTTCTAGACCAGCGATACGACCAGCGTCTTTAGTCGCTTGGCGTTGGCTGTCATTGAAATAAGCTGGCACAGTAATCACTGCTTCGGTGACTTCCTCACCTAAATAGTCTTCGGCAGTTTTCTTCATCTTACGAAGTACTTCTGCGGAGATTTGTGGTGGAGCCATTTTTTTGTTTAATACCTCTACCCATGCATCACCGTTGTCGGCTTTAGCAATGGTATAAGGCATCAAATCGATGTCTTTTTGCACTTCTTTTTCATCAAAGCGGCGACCGATTAAACGCTTTACCGCGAATAATGTATTTTTAGGATTGGTGACTGCCTGACGTTTTGCAGGTGCACCAGTCAAAATTTCGCCGTCATCTTGGTAGGCGATAATCGAAGGTGTGGTGCGAGTGCCTTCAGCGTTTTCAATCACACGTGGTTTGCCACCTTCCATCACGGCTACACAGGAGTTGGTTGTACCTAAGTCAATGCCAATAATTTTGCCCATAATCTTGTCTTCCTTTATCTCTAAATTGCCAATTCTTAAAAACTAAATATCGATGCTTGTTCACTGTATGGAGACGAATCTGCCAATTTCAAGCGCTAGCTGGATGATTTTGCTTTGCTCACTGTGACCAAAGCTGGTCTTAGCACACGTTCGTTGAGGGTGTAGCCTTTTTGCAATACGCTTAGTACTGTATTGGGCTCACCTTCTGCCTCAATGGCGCTAATCGCTTGATGCAGATTGGGGTCAAACTTGTCACCCAGTGGATTGATTTCTGCAATATTAAATTTCTCAAATACACCGCTGAGTTGCTTGACGGTCAATTCCACACCATCTTTGTAACTCTCTACGGTAGCGTTGGCGACGTTCAAAGCAGCATCTAAGCTATCTTTGACCGCTAACAGTTCACCAGAAAATTTTTCAAGTGCATATTTACGTGCCTTATCTATATCGTCCATGGCACGGCGGCGTATATTCTCGCCTTCTGCCTTGGCATATAACACGGCGGCTTGTTGCTCAGCCAGTTGTGCCTCTAATTCGGCAATGCGTGCTTCGGGGGTGGCCGCTGTATCACTGCCAGCATCTGCCGCTTGTTCAAGATTTTCTTGGTTTTCGGATTGGTTTTCTTGCATGATATCCCTCAACAATAGTGTTAATTTGCATAGCCTTGATTAATATTCTTAGGTTTAGTGGGGACATAAAAGCGGATTTCAAGGGCTGATAAAATTTTTTTTACTAGCCCATCAATGTTGGCTAGCTAAACTTCATGCGTGCTACTGACTGAGTCGCTCTACTTGCTGTAATACCTCTTTTACTGAGGGCGATAGCGCTATTCCACCTAAGTTGACGACCTTAGGATTGCCGGGGGTGTATAGCCCAGTCTTGTTAGGATCGGTATCGGTATAAATGCCGATGGTGGGAATGTTCAGTGCCACGGCCAAATGCGCCAAGCCTGTATCTACCCCGATAGCCAGTTTGGCTTGAGCAATGATGTGTGCCAATTCATGCAAATTGCAGGCAGGTAATACGGTTGCATTGCTGCATGATTGAGCAATTTGTTGGGCGCGTCGCTGCTCTTGTGCGCTGGCCCAAGACAATAGCACTTGCAATCCATCATTTGCTAACCCATTACATAGCGCTATCCATTGTGCAGTTGGCCATAACTTGCTGTCACGACTGCTGCCATGTAGAGCTATGACCGTTTGACTCAGTTGATGGTTGGCTTGTCGGCCAGCGATGCCTGCGTCAGCCTGCGCAGGGGGCATGCTGTAGCCCAGCGCGAGCGCGGCTAGGCTACGATTGCGAACGACCGCATGTTGCGCTTTGCTCACCTGATGGCGTTGTTGATAAAACAAGCTGGCAAGAGGTTCACGTGCAGACGCACTGTCATAACCGTGCCTCACTCCTTTAGCCCAATGGCTAATCCAGGCGCTTTTGAGTAGGCCTTGAGTGTCCAACACAATATCGTATTGGCTGGCGGAGATAGCTTTGCGACTATCGCATATGGCTTGCCAAGTGGGGCCGCTAAACAGGGCTTTGCGCCACTGCCTCAGGGCGACAGGTAGAACCTGATGAACATGAGGATGTAATTTGACAATGTCAGCAAAGGATTGCTCGACCACCCAATCGATTTGCGCATCTGGGTAGTGGCGCAGGATGTCATTGATGATGGGGAGGTTGTGAATCACATCGCCCATCGAGGATGTTTTTACGATTAGCAGTTTAAGCATAGCCGGCATTTTCGCATACAATGCCACTTTATTTGTACCGTAGGTGTTCAGCCAGTGCGCTTCGCTTTTCTGATTTTTAAATATTTTCCCTTTGGCGGTATGCAACGCGATATGCTTCGCATCGCCCAAAGACTTGCCGATGCAGGGCATTACGTGGAAATTTTTACATTGGATTGGCAAGGAGAAAAACCGCAGGGCAATATGGTCGTGCATGTTTTACCGAGTCAGGGACTTACCAATATACGTCGCTATCAAGTTTTTTTAGATAAGGTGCACAACCTGATAGAGCAGCGTGCGAACAGTAAAACTGCGTTTGATTTGGTGCTGGGATTTAATCGGGCACAGTGGTTAGATGTGTATTTTGGTGCAGATCCATGTTTCAAAGAACGCGCCTTTACTCAACGTCCCTTGCTATACCGACTGACACCGCGCTACCGTTGGTTCGCTGGCTGTGAGCAGGCTATTTTTTCCGAGCACAGTGATACCGATATTCTTTTATTATCCAATCAAGAAAAACCCAATTTCCAAAAGTGGTATCAGACGCCTGAGTCCCGCTTTCATTACATACCGCCGTATCTGCCAGCGCAACGTTTTATCCTACAAGATAAACAAAAAATGCGTGCCTATTTGCGTGAACAGTTTCAGCTCAAACCAGATGATTTTGTATTTTTATTGGTGGGTTCGGGTTTCTTTATGAAGGGCTTAGATAGAGCAATTCCAGCTCTGGAGAGTCTTCCGGTTGCGTTGAGGCAGCGTGCCAAATTAATCGCTATTGGACAAGATAAGCCTGAGCCTATGTTGAAGTTGGCTAAACAATATGGGGTGTCAGAACAATTAATCATCTCTTCTGGGCGGAATGATATTCCGCAACTGATGCAAGGGGCCGATGTGTATATCCACCCTGCTCATCGAGAGAATACAGGTTTGGTGATATTGGAGGCAATGGCCTGTGGTTTGCCAGTGCTGACCACTGCTACAACCGGCTACTCGACCTATGTGGCGGACGCCAAGGCGGGGATTGTAGTACCTTATCTTTATCAACAGGCTGACTTAGATCAAGCCATGTTGCGCATGATTACTTCGGCTGATCTTGCTAAGTACTCCAGCGCAGGCAGAAAGTTAGCCGAGCGGGTGATGGGCGACAATGACGGTCATGCAGAAGCCAATATTCTGATTCGTTTGGCGCAACAACGTAGCCGTCGATCTGCACCGTTTGCAGGCATGGGTTTTGATCAGATTATGCAATTGCGAGGGACTTTCTTCCGCAACCTGCCCAAGCGAAAAACCATGCAAATCTCTCATCAAGGCCAGTCCTACTTTGTTAAATTACATCTAGGGGTGGGTTGGGCTGAAATTATCAAAAATCTATGCATTTTGAAATGGCCGTTCATAGGTGCATCGACAGAGGCGCGAGCCATACACAAACTTAGTGCGCTAGGCATTGCGACAACGCCTTTGGTGAAATTTGATCAGCGCGGCTATAATCCGGCGACTCAACAGTCCTATTTGATTACGCGGGATTTAGGTAAGGTGACTTCTTTAGATGAGTGGTTTGCGCATCAACAAACTAAAGCCAAGCGGCAGGCCATCATCAAAGAGATGGCGCGAATTAGTGCGACCATGCATCAGCGCGCTCTGTATCATCAGGATTTATATCTATGTCATTTTTGCTTGGCGGCAGGCTCCTCGCCATCCAAACCCAAGCTTCATTTGATCGATTTGCATCGCTGTCGCATATTATCCAAGCCCAATCTAAGAGCGGCTGTGAAAGACTTAGCTGCGTTATATTTCTCAGCGATGGACTTGCAATTTACCCAGCAAGATTGGGCCTTGTTCCGACAACATTATGCAGCGCTGGAGGCTCATTTTGGATTAGAGGACGGATTTTGGCGTCAGGTTAAACATCGCGCTGAAAAGCTCTATCAAAAATTCCACTCCAAAAAATTCCAACAGCGTTTGGCGCAAGAGAAGTCGGGTTTAGACGCTTAATCGCCGGCTTTTTTACTATAAATGCCTAACTTCTTCAGCGCCTTGCGTGAAGCTTTGTATCGGTCATAAGCCCAGTAATACTGGCTTGGGCACTCACGAATTTGTTGCTCTATGGCTTGATTGAGCAATGCTGGTGTAGAGACCTGAGCGCTATCCAGCGCTCGTAAATGAATTTTAAATCCTTGGCTATCGGGTAAACGTTCGCCAAACGCCATGATGATTTGTGCATTGCTTCTGCGTGCCAGCTTGGATACCAAGGTCATGGTGTAAGCCGGTTTGCCAAAAAAGTCTGCCCATTCGCCCTCGGCTTTGCTGGGTGCCTGGTCTGGTAGTATGCCTACCGCCTCGCCGCGTTGTAGCGCTTGCAATATTAAACGCACGCCTTGACGGTTGGCCGGGGCTAGGCTTACCCCAGGTTGCTTTCTGCCGCCCTCTATAAGACCACTTAGCCAGCGCAGTTTGGGGGGGCGGTACAGCACAGTAATGGGATGGTGGGCACCGTAATAAATCGAGGTGATTTCAAAACAGCCCAAATGAGGTGTTAAAAATATAATGCCACGTTTTTTTTGCAAAGCTTGCTCTACCAGATTCCAATTCTGGCAGTGCTTGACTAGGCGAATAGCCTCTGACTGTGCAGATTTCCAGAGTAAAAAAGACTCCACCATGGACTGACAAACTTGTTTCAGGTTTTGTTTGATAAGCCCATTTAAATCCTGCTCTGATAAGGTTGGGAAGGCAATACGCAGGTTTTGGCTGATATAGCGCTTAATCGGATTTGGCAATAACCAAAGCATGCCCCCAATAAAAGTGCCAAGTCCGTGTGCTAGAAACAAAAATCGATGAATACTGTTCACGTTATTTGACCTTCTTGATGGTCATGTGATGCAAAGTGGTACTTATCATAATGATATAATTATGTTGAGTTGGCTATTAATTTTCTTCAAATCTGGATAACACAATTCATGAGCAATCATTGGTCTTTTGACTATCTTTGGAATATTTAGGCCGAGCATATAGATGATGTCAACCGCCGAAAACATGGCTGGAGTTTTGAAAGAGATAATAGACTTAATGGGTTTAGGATGAAATTAAATATAATCTTCCATGATATTATAGCAGTGATATTTTTATGGTCGGTAGGTTTTCAATAGCTGGTATAATTTGAGATGTGAAAAAAGTATGAGTAAATACAAAGCTAATGAAATTTATTGTTCCTGATTATGCCCAACTGCTTGAATATCATCACTTAAAAAGATTCTCTGATATTTGGAATGTTGAAGTTGACTGGTTTGAGGAGCCTAACCAGCGACGCGGTGGATGGGGTGGTGTTGGAAAATTAACTCTTTCCGATAATGGATTGAATCACGGCATATTCCTGAAGCGACAGCAAAATCATCTGCGGAAAACTTTTAAACATCCCTTCTCTGGATTGCCCACGTTTGCTGCTGAATATGAGATGATTCAGCATCTAGCTAAGCATCAAGTTCCTTCATTAAAAATAGTTGCTTTTGGAGTTAGGCGCTCAGTAGAAGGCTATCAATCGATTCTTATGACTGAAGAGTTAGTAGGTTTTGAATCTTTAGAAATCTGCACTGAGAAAATTTTTGCTAGCAAACCTAGCTTATCCGAGCAAAATTTAATCATACGTCAAGTTGCAACTACTGTTGCTAAACTTCATAAGTCAGGTATTCAACATCGCTCTCTATACCCTAAACACTTATTTATTGATAAAAATTTTTTAAAAAATGTTGTTGTTATAGATTTAGAAAATTCTCGTCTTAAATTCCTGCCTTTATCAAGAACAATATGTGACTTAGCAACATTGAATCGACACGCGAAACATTGGACTAAAACACGTCGATTATATTTTTATTTACAATATTTAGGGTTAAAAAGACTTAATCCATTTTACAAATTGATCTGTAGATTAATTATCAAAAGATCTAATCGTGCAAAAAAATCACGTTAACTTCTTAAAAGTCATCTAAACATGTTCAAATCCAAAAAAGAAACTATTAAGCTTGAATTTTCCAATAAATATGACCGAGAGCACTCCGAATATTATTATCAAAAACATCGACTGGGCATTGAGCCTAGATTGTCTCACTGGCGCGATGTTCAGTTAGCTCGCAAAGCACTAAAAATCGCAGGAAATCCAGAAACAGTTCTTGATTTGCCTTGCGGGGCAGGACGTTTTTGGCCTGTCTTGGCTGAGCATCCAACAAGGAAAGTTTTTGCTGCTGATAACTCTAAAGATATGGTAGCGGTGGCGCTTGAAAATTGCCCGAAGAAAATCGTATCAAGGTTTTCAGGATTTCAAACTTCAGCATTTGACATCAATATGCCCGATGAGTCTGTGGACTGTATTTTTAGCATGTGCCTTATGCATCATATAGGAAAATCGGAACATCGCATTTCCATGCGCAACGAGTTTCATCGAGTTTCAAGAGATACTTTAATTATTTCTTTGTGGGTTGATGGGAACTACAAGGCTTATAAGCGAAAAAAATCTGAACAAAGACATCCACGAGGGCCAAACCAAAATCGTTTTGTGATTCCAGCTAAGCAAATTGAAAAAGAGTTTGCTCAGTCTGGATTTGACATACTGGACTTTTTGGATTTTATCCCTTATTACGCCATGTGGCGTGTTTATATTCTCCGAAAAAAATAATTTTTACTGGTATTTCTGTTTTGAAAAATTTAAACCCAGCAGTCATTGAAAAAGTTATTCGATATGTGCCTGGTCAGAGAGAAGTCTCAAAGGCTATATGGGATGGAAAGCCTGTATATATAAAAAAATTTTTTGGATCAGCTGCACGTAGACATTTTATGCGTGATCTACTAGGGGTTAAGGTCTTAGTAAATTCAAATTTTTTGACCCCAAAGCTTCTTTTTCAAGGCAAGCTGAATGAAGAAAATTCATTTTTTTTAATTT